>Ga0325401_1001032_pt1 | contig 22612 bp, 20 predicted proteins | sample PopdelMetagenome_FD_205666 | JGI IMG/M metagenome (GOLD analysis project Ga0325401, IMG submission 205666) | Populus deltoides microbial communities from Bellville, Georgia, United States - Xylem-PdKOR-R2 | ecosystem: Host-associated > Plants > Phyllosphere > Stem > Wood/Secondary xylem | place... | reverse complement strand
ACCTCTTTAAAAAATGAATTCACATACGCTTTTGCTCAACTATATTTAGTGTTCAAGGACGAGTAATAAATACAACTAAGAACGATATTTAATGCATTTTCTTAATCATGCGTGACAAGTTTAAGATATGGGAATATTTAACAATTGAATCATACATTCGCGGATCACTTTTTAAAGACCTAGTGCGTGCGCGTGCGTGCCTGCGGGCGGGCGTTGTTCTTAATGCAGAAAGGAAACATTGCACGAGCAACCGAGCTCTTGCGAGTCAATACCGAGATGTTACGGAACTTGATAAACCACTACACACATACAGAAGAAAACATTGGGCAAGTAACACGACACTTTTTCCTCCTTCACAAGGCCCCATGAAATGAAGGCATGGTTTAGGTATTCTTTTCAAGTCCGGATTGAAAGAAGAAAGCTTTGCATTCAAAACACAATCGAGATTGGATAGTCCTGTTCAATAAGACAAAGGTTGGATAGACAATAGTGCAAGCAGCAGACATCAACATGCTGATTCTCGTTTCTTATGAATAGCAACATGCCATAATTTCAATTAAATCACCAGCAAAAAAAAATGGTACAAAAAGAAGGAAAATTTAACCCCTATATCTTCTTACTCTACATACCTTCTGTTTGCTATGCTTGAAACTCAGGTCCCTAGAGGTATATTTGCTTAAAAAAAGGGAAGAATCTACAAATAAACTTCACAAATGAAATTAAAACGCGTAGTCACGCGTGGTCGAGCACAGGAAAATTAGCTGAACATTAAGACAATCAGACCTCGAATGTTCTGCCTTGCTGAAAGTAATTCCTCCACAAACGGACACTATGGCAGTAAAGCTTTCAGCTGCACCCTGAAAAGATCACCGAGTGCCCCACGAACATCCATCTAAAAACCGAATGAACAGATAATTAGTTTCAAGCAAATGCCAAGATTCTAAACTTTAAGATAAAAATGAAGACAACACAAGTAAAACCAATCTCCCATTAAGCATCATGCTAAGTAAAACCAATCTCCCATTAAGCGTCGTGCGAACTGATGGATATGGAAGTTAAAATAAGATCTTAAAAATTAACTTCCATTGCTAAACATTCTTTAACTCAAGATACCTGATCACAGCACACAAGTTTTGTAAGCAAGGGATAGAACTCTCTCAGGTGTCTTCTGAAAATCTTGTTGTTCATAAAGCACATGCCCTTGAGCACCTGAAAAAAAGTGGTAAAATTCCCAGTGACCAGTGCAGTTTACAGAAAATAAAGAATCAAGCAAAACTTGTTTACATTTTCAAACAACCACCCCACTTTGATGGTGGAAAATAGATTGTCACCTTCAAATAAGAAAATAGAACCCTAAAATGTACAATAGTTAATACACACAAGCGAAGGGAGTACCATTACAGATTGTGAGTGTCATCTCCCTACCTTCCTACTTTTGTCATGTGTGTCTGTGCACGCATGGGCTATTAACAAGGAAAATTCAAATTGATTGAACAAATCCCTACCAGTAAAAACAGTATGAGGGCACCCAAGGAAGAGAAACAAGGGAAAAAAGAAAGAAACACCCCTAGTGGTAACATGGTATATACAATAGAAAGCATCTGTGAAGCTAGTTATTACCAAGACCGGGATGTGAAATCATATGGATCGAAACTAGAATTTATCCAACAAAGTTGCAACGAGTGGAGCAAATAGGAAAAATATTTCTTATCAGAGACGCATGATGGATACGTGTGCTAAATCAGCTCTTGCAGCATGCTCTGTATATAATGACTTTTCAGAAACAAATAAGTAGATTCCATACCTTAACAATGACTGGGGAACGCAACTCAAGGACTCGATGAACATCCATGTTAGTAGTCTCTCCTACACTGGATTGAAGGTCGGATGCTTCCCTTAGTACCTGTTCACAGAAAGAAACGAGCTTCTCTTCTGCAACTCCTTCAAGTTTCTCTTCCCCACTAGAATGCCCAGCAAAGCTTGAATCATTGTGAACTCGAGCAACATCAACATTAGATTCCTGCTGTTTCTCGTTGATGGCATCAAAACCTGAAGTTGTTTTCTGCAACACATCTAGATAAATGCTAGTTCCAGCCAATTCTTGCCGAAGAAGATTTAGAGGAGGCCTGCCAAAGACGAACTAGTATTCAATGTTCTTCCAATGCCAGGATCAAAAGCACTAATGCAAAAGAAACAAGAAAAGAAAAATAAATTGCAGCAAGAAATTGCTTCCCACCTCTCAACAGGAATATGGTGCATACGCATTCTGAGATTCGAATATGAATTATATGAAGCCGCAAACTCTAACATGGACAATAAAACATCCATTATAGCAATCTTTTGAGAAGCTTTCAATTTGCTCCAATACTTCTTCTGCAAATTTTAAGAAGATGCCGCTATTAAAAAGGAAAAGACATGTCACAAAGCAAACTTCTCTCTTCTAGTCTTCCCTAAACCTTCAGATGCACTGAACAAGATCGGTACTTACAAAAAGAAACAGCATATGTGAAACAAAATTATTCAGAAAATTAGCAATTGTCCTAACAGATTTTCATGGCTTGAAGAAACTGGCTTTCCAAATGTACATAAGAACAAATTAAGTTGGACATAAGGTAGATCTAGAATGTTCCGTGAAAAGGGAAAGGAATGATGAATAGAATTCATACATCAAAATTTAAAAGAAAATTATACCTGAATACTATCAATGGCACCAAGAAGTAATAATTGAGTGATGCACTTGCCCCTAACAGTTGCCATAAGTGGACTTTCCACCTCTTTGGCATCAGACTCCACAGCATCTGGAATCTATAAAAGCACCAGACAAAGAACAGAAATAAGGGGAATAGAAAATATGTAGAGTGCATTGTATCTCAAAGAAATAGATAATGGTATATAATAAGATTTCCTTTTGATGATTCATTTGGCTGACCATAGATGAGAATTTGGAAGACTTGAAAATACAATGGCTAGCATAAATAGCATACAAAGACAGTAAAATATAATGATTGGAAACACCTAAAAAGAATTGGGTTCTATTCCTTTTAATCTTTATAATAGGTGAATATCGTCTCAAATAAATCCTGGAATCAATCAAGGAAAAAAAATATCATGCCAAAGGAAAAACCACATCAGAAACACAAAACTGAAAACAAATTTGCTACCGAACTGATTAAGGAATTAAATTTTCAAACAGCTTCTAAAAAGCAACTCTTTAGCGATCAATTGGGAAAAAGGAGAAGAGTACCTTGATAGGAGAAGATGGTGCTGAGGCATCAGAAACACGAGCCTTGGATTTGGAGGTAAAACTTCTGATAAACAGATTATCCATCATGTTTCCCATGATCTTTTGACCTATAGTTTGATTCCTTTGAAGATCTTCAGCAGGTTTCTGGGATCTTGCTGAAGGTGATGGTAGGCCTACAAGAATAAACATATTCAGCTTTTTAAGAATTGTGACTGAACACATTTCAATAACTGGCTTTGGCTGTGCTGGCAATAGTATAAAGGGGACCGCACCACCAAAACTACAGATAACGTGATTTATTATTCGTCTCTGAATGGTTATTAGAAAATCAATTTGGAGAATCACTTATTCTAATTTCATTCCATGCCACTTAAATCTGTCAATCTCATCAATAATTTTTTGCCCTCACTTGACCTAACCTCAGTAGCTAGTTTCTTAGTTTTGTAGTTTTCCTTCACTTCTTTTGTTCTCTCTTTGCTTCTCTAGCTTACACAAGGAGAAGTTCTTGTATGATACACTTTGTTTCTCTTAACATAGATTTTTACTTGAGAGAAAAAAAAATTCAAACATAAGACGAACTAACCTTCTGACCCTTCCAAATTACTTTGCAGTCCAAATTCTTGGTTGTGATCCAGTAAGACCATTGCATTAGGATTCCCTCTAGTGCCATGAGCACTGATACTTGGCGATGGCAGTGGAGATACATGTCCATTATCACTGGCATCAATCTGATGGTTATCTGTGCCAACCTCTGAATCTGTAACTAGCACCATAGAACCTTCAAAACCCAAAGCATTGAGCAGCTCAAGTGGTTGTGTTGTGTATGAAGCATCTCTAGTGTCCAAAAGAATATAAAGAAACACTGATTAGTAATAAGAAACTACAAAAGGTTTCTGCATCGTCAAATAACCCAGATAATAAGAAATGAACCTTATGCTTTTCAACAAAGTATCCCAGTCACTCTCGCTGAACTGGTGGCCTCCAACTTCTATAAGATGTACTAATGCACCAAGAGAGATGGAAACCACTGTCTGATCAGTCTTTTTTGCGCAGTCTAAAAGCAAACCCAGAAGTGGTGGCAGCATGAAACACACTTCCTACAAATTAAGAGGAGCAATGATAATTTCCACGGATAAATGACATGCATAACTTTCTAAACGATATAGTGATAGTATTGTAAATGCTACCACTCAGAGTCTGTTCAGAATATATAAAATTTATCCAACTCTAACAAATGTGCCTTGGATATATATTCCAGCAAACATGTGTATCGAATTGAAAGTCATTTCATGTTATCATCCTTTATAATGATTTTTTCCAATAATACTAAAAAACATGCTTAATTTGTAGTGTCTTTCAATATTTCAACCTTATGATTCATCGCGCATGATGTCAACAAATTGGCATGCTACGTTTTTTATATTTTCAAAGAGCAAAAGAGATTTCCGAATGCCAAGAATTAAGCTCCAAGTCCAAGAATTCACCCAAGCAAGGATCTCACAAAGCCTTTAGGGGATGGGGCATCATAAGGTTTAGAAGTATAGCATTGAAATAAAAGAGCTCCTTACCAAAAATATGTATGGAAGCAATAGTCCAAATATAGATAATGAGAAAGAAGAGAGAAAATGAACAAACAATTAATACCTTATAGAAAGTGTTAAAGAGATTGCACAGCAACTGAAGCGAATGAATGCTGGTTTCTCGAAACAATTCATCATCAGAAGAGATTAAGCTTTCCTTTCCAGCATGTCTAACATGATCAAAAATGGGGAACAAGACACGATGGAATATGCTCTCCCAAAATGATGATGAGAACTTGCTACCTCTCTCATTTAGCAAATCAAACAAAACTTCTAGTGCACAGCTTCTGACCTCAGGTCTTAGATCTGATGTCAAATCAGATAAACCAGCTAACATCGGGAACCAATAATGTTCAGTGACATCAAAGTTTGCATCAACAGAAACATCAATAGGCTTCAAAGCACCACCAGGTATAAGGCCCTGAAGGTTGCCAAAACATTCAGAAACAGTAGTGGAAGAAAGTTTAGTTAACAAAGCAATCAAAATAGTTGGTGATAATAAATATCATGCCAAACAAGACAAGTTTGCCATAATCATACAGCATTGTCATAAACTTTATAAATACACAGAGACAGAGACAAACTTATCCTTGATATACAACACAAGCTTATGGCTAGGAGAAATACATAATTGTAGAAAAAGATACGATTAGTGAAGACCATATAACAAACCTCTGCAAGACGGTCCTCGCATATGCGGAGAAGTGCAATAGCCTTCAAACTTATACGGTGAGAAGTTTTATTGTTGGCAAATCTTATAAGACAGTTTACACAGTCCATGAAACAATCTCCAACAACCTGATCAAAGTGTTCCAAAATAACTGCAAATGTTCCATTGTATTAGAAGTGCTTAATTGAAAAAGATAAGAAATAGCATGAATAAATCAAGGTAGTTTAACTGAAAGAAGAAGAAAATGGCCCCTTTCCTACCCTGTTCAACATTTTCAAATGCACTTTCAACAATTGATTCCATCTCATCATCAGCAGCAGCAGTGAAAATCATAAAAACACTGCGCCATCCAGACTTAATGTTTCCAACTTTAGATTTGATCATCTGCAACAGACACCAGGTAATTAATTCTAAATGGAAGGTGTGATAGCTTATAGCAATTCTCAAGATGAAGTATTATTTCAAAGAAAAAAAAAACTCCAGGAAAGCTAAGTGCACACACTTGAACAATGCAATCAACAATTAGCCTCCTTATGGATTGACTTCTACTATTCCGCATAAGAACAACAAAGGGTTTAAGAATGTCATTCTGGAAAGTGAAATTAGCAAGTTCAGCACGCTCCAAATACTTCATTCCAAGCTGCCTTAGAGAATCTATGGCATACATGGCAATTTTCTCATCATGATGACTCCCGGCAGAGATAAAGTGATTTGCCAAGACAGACCAAATTCTAGCCCAGACCTGGAACAAATACCAAAGAAAAAAAAATCAAAATGTAATTGATGGTGCAAGCAAGAGATCATTGTTGAACAGCATGCTTTCATGAATATCACCAGTAAAATGAAAATAAAACTGCTCAACATTGGAAAGTCCATGGAGGCAAACTTCTCGTTAGCAATGTACAAGTTCATCGCAATAGCTAGCCATTCTAAATACTTCAACTGGCCCACTATATACAATATTTAGCTAGTTTATGGAAATATGCAGACTACTGTTTCTCCTTCAGGAGTTGATTGCGAAAGGGCACATGTGTACACCGCATTCAACAATGTTCGAGATCTCACCCATCATAACCATAAAATATCCAGCTACCATTCAACATAAAACTGTAGCAGTTGAGCTTTAAAGGGAAAGAAAAGAAAAGGAAAAAGAAAAAAAAAACACTATCTTTAATTGAATCTCAAATTCATTCTTGGTTAATTGAAAAGCATATTAACCTGTGGTAAGTGAGCCCTATCCCAGGGCCATGTGCCTACCTATAGCAAGGAACCATCTCTAATCTGCCAACAAGTTTCTACTCAGTAATCCAAGTTCTTAAAAGAACAGAAAACATGGAACTACATAGACAAACAAGAATAGAGTACACCAATTGTATTTAATGGGCCAATTTACCATAAGACAATAACTACATCCATAAATAACCAAGCACCAAAATAAACAGATATAGGAATTTGAATGAACAAAAAGAATACCATGCGTATACGAGCCATATTGTAATAGCTGATCTCAACAAGCTTTTGCAAACTAAATACACGAGCAGGAGTCTGTCTTAGTTCTTCTGCTGAAACACCACATAGAGCATTGAAGAACTCTACAACCGAATCACTGGGTAATTTAACACTATTGACAAAAACTTGTTCAGCAGGTTTCCCAGCCAATTCTCTCAAGGATTGAAGAACAGCATCCCTGGAAATTTGATTTGATCCAAGCATGACAGTTACTGCAATAGAAGGAGTTGAAGTGATGTATTCAAGCCGAGAAACACATTCTAAGACTGCATTCCATGTGTCTTGAAGGGAATCCGTTTCTGAGTCACATAGTGCAAGCAGAGTCCTCAAAGCTTCTACATTTTTACTACGCATCTCCTTTGGGGCATGCAAGAAAGTAAATCTGACATATAAATTCAGAAGCTTAAATATCATGATCAGCAATCTTTAACGTAATGATAAATAGGCTTGAGCCGTGCTTCCATTAAGTAAGGTTAAACACACTGACCCTATAAATTGTCCAAGTAAGAAAACAAAAATAAATGTAGATATGGATATAGAAAGTAAAAGGGCAACTGTTATGGCAGAAATGAGACAAAAAAATAAATAAATAAACAATAAATGAGAAAGGACGGTGAAAAGGATCTTACCGGACCAGAGATGTTAAAAAAGCATAACGCATGGTATCCATTCCCAGAACATGTGTAATGTGGATTCCAGCTTTAAATCCCTCCATGCAGAGAACAACCCTTGGCTTGTTATCACCTTCCTCCATAGTGACAGAGAAAGTAACAAGCAAAGGCCATCCTACAGCTTCAACCATGGGCCTTATAATTTCAATCTGTTGTACCGTATGGAAAACTCCTCTTCTAGCTCCTTGTTTCCGGAATATTGCCTGTGTTTGCTTAATTATAGCTTCATTCTCTGACTTGGCATCAGTTGATGACTTTCGTTTGGGAAGAGCAAGATTAAGAATACTGACAAGGCCACCTCTCTCTTCACCTTCTGGCTTTTGTTTGCTGTTTTTCCCAATCCCAGCTGCATCATCTTTCAGTTTTATCTCGTCCTTGACAGTCGAATCATATATCTCTTCCAGTAGATCTGTTGGGGCACAATCTTCAGCATCACTCATGGCATTCATACGTATAAAATCTGACTTAGACATTTTTGGCCACACCATTGGATTATGTGCATCAGTGTTCAACAGTATAACCGCATATGCAAGAACATATGCGGTATCAGCATTTTTGAAAAGACCTGGATTGTCTGCACAATATCTGCACGACACACAACATACAAAATGAATAAAATTGAAAAAGAAATGGCATGTGACCGAAGTATTGACTGGATGCATGGATTATGTTCAGTTGAAACTTTGAGACCATAGGTTTATCAACCTAATAAGGATGAGACATTATAAATGCATCTAATGAGAAAAAACATATGTTCAACTTCTTGATCACATAGGACGCAATCACTGAGTTTGAAAACAAACACTGGTAGCCCTAGCACGAAGATTAAAAGAAACAGCACAAAAAAAAAAAAACAACAACAACAACATGATAATAATAATAAAGTCACTAGCAAAAAACATCATCACATCCAGATAAAACTCAACCCTGTACCCATCCAAATGTCGTGACACTTTGTACAAAGGGGCAAAGATGTTTAAGTCAGTTGCTATATTTTTTAATGCAAGTTCCCTAAAGTAGAGAATAGCTGCAGTAGCTGTGAAGAAAATTGCCAGAGATTTTAATTATAGCTATGCAAGACTTAGGAAACATACATATCAATGCATCACATAGAAAGGAAACGGAAAGACAAAATTCGCTTAGAGGCAGTTTGCTGCAGCCTTAAAATTACCATCAGATAATGCTAAGAGAGAAACATAAAACTCAAGACATAATCTTTGTTTTCACACATTGAGGGGGGAAGAAAACTTTCCCTTTATAAAGGCTAATAATTGTAGAGCTGAATCATGGCATGGGATATATCTTAAACAAATGGAAAGCCTAAATCCATAAAGTGACAAGAGCGCCCATTAAGGTAAAATGAAACCAGACAATGTCACAGATATGCAACTTCATAGCATGGCTTGGGAAGGAATAAAAGGAAGAAAACAGCACGTTTACAGCATACTCTGACACGCATAAGCATTCACATTCAATTTTTAACATGACACGTAAAACAAACACAAATATCTCTTACCTCTCTGCAAACTTTTCCATGATACGATCTATCTTTTGAGCTTCCCCTGGAAGTCGAAATCCTTTCAGGAACTCGCGAATTGCTGTATCAAACTTCATTTCTGAAAACTTCATCGAATCTACATAAGCATGCATGACAGCAAGGGGAAACTCTTCGTGCTGGCCCAAATAATCACCAATCATGGCCTGAAAATTTATAAATGGTTATAGGAACCCAAAACAAATATAGAAAATAATGGAGAATAGATATTCCACCTTGTTCAAACTAGGAGTATTTCTCAGAAATTGAGCAACTGAAGCAGGATTATTTTCCACCAACTTGTTTGATATCATATACTCTAAGCCCTTAACTGAATGCCTATTGAACTGCAAAATAATAAAACAACCAATCAACCTTCACTGTACCATGAGCAAATTAACAAAGGCAAATAATCCATAATTCTATGTCTCACTCAAATCCTCAGGTTCAATTTGCAACAATAACTAAAGGTCGCTCACCTCTGAGATAGCAGCTTCCATTGTAGATTTATGAGCCTTTGCCTTCTCAAAGTTATTGGGCACATCTTCCCTGCCTTTTACCTCTGCAATTTCTCTAGCTGAAACCTCTTCTTCAAGAGATTGGGTGTTTTTACTTTTCTTTTCCAATTCTCTACATGATCTCTCCCAATCAAGCAGGGATTTAAGTACATTCACAAGACACTGGAAAGGCCAAAGAAGAAAGAATTGACATGGCATCATTTGCTAACACGGCAGCATAAAACATGTAGCAGAAGAGAACAGTTGATTAACTAGCTAATTCATAGAAAGGAAAAGGCAAACCCACCTGAAGTGATGAACCTTTAATTGAGGTAGTCTGCGACACAGCAGCAGAATTTGGATCTGCAACTTGAGCCCCTTGAGATATTTTAGATAGGGTTGTAACCTACATGATAAGCCAGGAGTCAACAAAAGAGAGTTTTAGGCAATACGAATGCAAAGAGTAAACTGCAAATGAAATAATATTGGATGGGTATATACCATGCGTTCAAACAGGTTTGGTGCCTCGAGATCACAGTCATAATTCACATATACATCAACAAGCATTTGAGGATCCTTACAAACTTTTTCAAGCATCCTGCAAAACTGCACTGGGTCAGAAGATAAAATAGGAAAATGAGCATAATAATGAAACAATAAACAAAATGTTGAGGCCAGACAATATAAGTAATTGCAACATGTGCGAAGTAATTGCAAAATCCAATTGATTAGACAAAATTATTACCGAAGAACACTCATTTTTTGGTTAGCAGGACACTCTGCACCATCCAATGATCGTAGAACTATCAAGGGAAAGAATACACCAACTTCACCCTGAAAATATTTGGTAGGCGCAACTTATGAAAAAAGAGAAAACTAATGGCATAAAAAATGGAGTCAAAGTATCAAAGTGAACGATTTCATAATATAAAAGGTAGCAATAACAAGTAGTAAAGATCATAAACATACTTTAAGACTTTCCCTGAACCGCAACAAAAGCACAAAGAAGATTCCAGTTGCATACTGCCATGAGAGAAAGCATGATCAAAAGAAAGTCAACAATCTAACAGCAGGTTCTTATAGAAATGGATGCAAGAAGAAAGGCATGGTGATTTTAATGAACCTGAAATATGATTGAAGATTGTGACACTGAAGCACGCAACAGAGCATAGGAAAGATATGCTTTTACTGAGTCAATAAAATGGAAGTTCTTTGTAAATGAATGGCTAACACCTTCCAATAAACCCTGCAGCAGCATGTCAAAAAAATTTATATAAACACCTGAACTTGAACTGAAAGAAATGTAACCAACTTTGTCAAACAAGAAATCAGCTTGCTAATATACAAAAGATTACAATAATTCTTATGCTTTTTTGACCAACAATCAAAGCATTACAAAAAATCTTAATTATAATCCATTAAATTAACCTGCAGAAGCTCTAGAGACAAAATCCTTGTTTTGGTGGTGACTTCATCATTATCCTCCTTCATGCCCATCTGCAAATGTTGAGCTTATAAATTATAAATAAGACTCCAAAAAGCTAACAGCAGGGTGAATAGAATACTGGGAAAAAAAAAACACTCACCTTACAAAGGGTGCGGAATACCAATAAAGCATCCCGTTGTCCAATGTCCATGCTCTCCAGGTCAATCCCTCTAAAGATAATAGTCAGAAGCAACCAAAAATTGTGCAACAATACAATATGTAGTGTATACTTTCATATCCATACCTTGTAATCTTTTTACCATCTTCAGTATGCACAGCTTTGTCAAGAACAGCCTCCAGACCCTTTACAACGTATGACAGTTTCTTGTTAGTACCAGTACTATTCAAAAGGTGAGGTTTCATAAAAATAAATTGCAGCAGCAGCCATGCACAGCAGTGGCAAAATACTAACGTTAGGGAAATAATCTTATAATAAGGGTTATGCTGTTTCAATGCAAAAAGATTTGATTCAGAGTGGAAACATGTTACTGTAGGACTAAACAATGTGCATACTGTTGTCTGTGGTTTTAGTTTTTCATTTGCATGGAAATAACTCCATGGGGAGGAAGTAATCGTGCTAAGGTTATCATTGTCAACAAAGTGAGGCGCAAGGGTAGAACAAAAGCAATACAATATATGAAATATAAACCTTGATATCAGAACCGCCTGCAAGATTATGGAGTTCCTCGACAGATGCAAGAGAAGTTTCTTTGATCTGATTAAGTGCATCCCCCAAAGTCATTTCTTCCTCGTTTTTGTCAGCATTTGGAGTTTCTTCAGTGCTTAAATCTGATTTCTCTGCCAAAGCAGCTTCGTCATTCCCAGTAGAACCAGTTGAAGTAGAAACCTGAGCTTGCTGTCAGACATGCTTAAAGTTATCAAAAAGGAGCAGCCAAATATTTTCTCCTTTTCCAACAGATGGCACAAAAAAGAAACTTAAAACAACAGGCTTAAATCCATACAGAATCAGATTCCATTCTCCTGAATATGATGTTGATCATCTGTGTTAACATTGCCTTCGATGTTGCTTGATTTATAGGGCTCTTGCTACACAACCAAACAATAAAACATAAGCACCACGCCAAGTTGATATCACATTACCATTCTAGTAACTGCAAAGTAAGAACCTGTGCAAAGCAATGTTGTAACATATTCTGATGACTCCCAACAAAGGCTCCCCATGTACTGCATTTAAAACAGGTATTTCAATAGCATATCATTCAGTTAATTCAGAGCATGGATATTTTAAAAGAAGAACAAAATAGACAAATGTACATTTCAACTCAAATAAAGCAGCATGAATGTGCATGGTTTAACAGGTATAGTTTTTAGACAAAAAGCATAAATAATAATTCCAGACATTAGTTAGCCCGAACAATTAACGACCCCATTCAAAGTGTCCCCTAGAGCAGTGATTCGCATCTTATATGTCATCACCTCAGGTGCAGAAATAATACTTCAAATTGTTGATAGCTTCACTTGATGATGCATATACTGCCTGCTGGGACATGCGTATCCAATTTGGAAGTCTAGGGTAAGCTCTGTATCATGAACCACTAAGGAGGCATTTTGATCATAGAATAACTCTGCCTCGGCACTCATTTTGGCCTTCAGTCTGTATTTGTCCATATTTGCATTGGATTAGGCTTACCGTGGTAATTTTCTAGTTTCTGTAAGAGCATAACTTTGCTGGTCCAAGGGTCTTAGGTCTTATATGTTATCAGAACTTTATTTTAGTCTTTACTTATTTTAAATGAGATTTCCCCAAGTGTTGCTATTTTAGGAAACCAAGTCTCGTGAGAAGTTAGAACAACCAGACTCGAGTCTAATAAATGTAAATTGACCTGCATATGATTTATTTCCCCTTCTCTCCTTTTCCTTTCTTTCTCCAAGGACTTCTATTTATCATTCACAACAAACATTCGTATTTAGTTTTTTCCCTTTATGGTCATCATCGAGGCAAACCAAATCTCCATGTATATTTTATAGTGAAATTTTTCAATATCCATGAAACATCATTTCATACTTTTACATCCTTTCCCCCCATGAATTATCTATCCACTATTCTTCAAACAACTTGATGTTCAACCCCTTGACATTTTTTAACCAAATTGCATTATTCTCTTACCATTTTAAAACACCAAATGCCAAACACATGTGTCACTAGTTACAAACCTAATATTCCTAATTCATCCATAACCTAGCTACCACATAGGCAGACTACTCAAAACCTCTCTACATCACAACTTCTCCATGCCAGATCTTTATAAAACTAGATACTTCAATATACAGCAAAGCAATAGGCGAATCACTTTAATCATGCAAAAGTGAAATGCTAAAAATAATTCTGCCATTTTATTCTAGATAATATACCTCTAAACTTTGTGGATGCCACAGCTGTCAGAAGTACCTTTAACACTTGAAGAATCGTACTGCATGCAGTCATCAGAAGTTAGCAGGCACATGAAGGAACATGTACAAAGTTAAGCTAAAGATACATTTAAGTGAACGCACCTATCAGGTGATGAATTGTCAATACAATTGCAAGCCATGTTCAGAATGTCCGTAAACAGCGGAACATTTTTACCACCTTCCAAACCAGGATCTCCCTCTAAATGATCATATGCAATGAGTTTCTGCGCTTGGAAAAGTATACAATAAGTTATCCTTCGCCATGGAACTATAATATGTGCAATTATTTCTTATAGATAACACAGTTTAAAGGGTTTGGGATCCCTTAACAGCATAAAGATCCCACTTCAAGAAGAAAACATCCAAAAGTGCATAGTGACAAATTAAGTTACATACATGAAGACAATCCAAAGCAGGTTCTAAGATTTTCAAATTCTTCGTCTCAAATGCAAAACGTAGTGGATTTAAAACAAGCTCCGCTTCAGCTCCTTCCAAGGTGCACCCAGCATTTGCCAGTACAACTGTAATGCTTCGACTAATGCCTGCTTGCTTACTCGCCTGCTGTGCCTCTTCAGAAGTATGTTGAACCGTTTCTGACTGATCTGATTCTGTTCCAGTTTTTGCACCTTCACCCTCAGAATCAAGTGAGCTGCAAAAAAAATGATAATGGAGGACATCTATGTCAATTTTAAGACTCGCTCGTGCTATATTCAAATCATTCTGGTTAACTAGTATTCCCTAGAATAATCCAATTACCATCTCAACATGTTTAATCCGACAACCGCTGAGCTCAGCAGCACATTACTATTAGAATCAAACAACAATCGTTCGGATTCACTGAGTTTACTTGACAGTGTATAGAAATAAAAGAAAATAGCATGAAATTTTGCGAAAATAAACAGTGGGGGGTGTGAAACACGTCTTAAAAACCAAATTAAAACAAAAGAGCATTACGTCATGAATGAAATTTTCAAATACAAACCTCCCGTCTCCAGCAGACGATGCTGCCTGATTCGTCTCAATGGGTTTAGGCTGCTGTGTCACCTCTTTTGTGTCATCTGAAGAAACACAAAAACAAATTTTCCAAAATGAGCTAAACAACACGATCAGAATTAAAGATCCAGAAGAAAGTTTTTTAAAAAGAAAAAAAAACTAGCCTAAATAAGATTGGATAGCCTTTTGGAGATCGGGGAACTTCTTGCCCGAACATTCCTTTAGCATCGATTCAAATGCGCGGCTAACAAAACCACCCGCCGCCATTTCTAATTCTACAAAAAGAGAATGGATAGTTAGGATTACTGGATTTCATCGTAAAAATCACAAAATTAGAGCAAATTATGAGTCAAGTCGAAGAAGAGGATAGCTTCGTTGACGTGAAATGGAGAGATGATTTGATTTGAGAGAATTTGTTACCTTTTCTTATTTGATTAGAGAAAGAAATGACGAATAATTGAGATCTGGAAATGGAGATGCTGAGAGAGTAGAGATCTCGCGTGTTTTAGTTCTGGTTTTTCCTACAGGGCTCGTCGCGAGGAGCCCGGATTTGATTTACAGTGGAGATCGGCTCCATGTATTTGTATACGGAGTAAACTATATTGTTGTTCTTATAGATTCATCAATGTTACATTTTCATCCTTATATTTTATAATTTTACAACAATACTTTTTATAATTTCTTAAAATTTTGATTTTGCCCTTCATTGCTGGTACTAATTAATAAAAAGCTCTCTTTGCATTTTATTAAACGTTACATTATATTGTACATGTACTTCTCCTTCTTCTTCTTTTACTGTATATATGGAAAATTTGTAATTTTTTTATTTATTTTATAAAACTAGTTTTTTTCATATTTTTTCTTCTTTTATTTATATTCGATATTTTTATCATTTTACACTTAATATATATATTACTATTTTTTTTCTTATCTTTATTTTTTTTTAATATTTTTTTATTTTTTCATCTCTTTTTCTTACACTTTTTTTGAAAAGAATATTATTTTTTATTATTTATATTTAAAATATTTATCACTCTACACTTGTCTATTTATACCATTTTTGTGTTCTTGTCTTCAACCTTTTATGATTTTTTTTTTGTTTTTTTCTTTTTTTTCTTTACACTTTTTTAAAAAAATATATAGTATACAAAAACTAAGAAAATGGTGTTTCAATATAGCAATTTAAACATTGTCCCATTTTTTTAATACATTAAAAATGAATTTCAGATATTACATGTTTTTATTAACGCGTATAATTTTCACTATACTTTATTATATGTAAGAAATGATTTTTTTCATTAACAATTATATTTTTTACTCGCAATCAAGAAACATGTTAATAACACTAATACATTAATTCATTTGCGTTCAAAAAAAAATATTTAACCTCCAACTAGGTGAGTTGAATAGCACATTAACACATTTTTATATTTATTGGCACAGATTGTTCTCAATTTATTTAATTAGATACATACATAGGCCTTTTGATTTATAATTAAGAATTTTATTGTGAAAAAAACATTTAAAAAGCTTATATATTTATTTATTTATTTATTGTGAAAAAAATTATCTGACCGAGACGAAACACGGGTCAAGTTAAATGCAAGAGATGAAGGCTTCAATATTATAAATGTATTTTTCTATATCATGAATTTGTTAGATGAAGAATAGATGAATTAAAAAATGTATTAATTAATAAAACTTTAAAAAAAAATTAATTAAAGACTAGATTATAAAGTTAATTTTTCCACTAAAAAGTAAGAGATACATACAAATACAAGTATTTTATTTCGACTATCTTTTTTATTTTATACATCTTATTTTAGTTACTATGGTTGCTATGTATATATAATTTTTCTTCTTATAGATGCATAATGCAAATAAAACTAATCTATTATAAACCTAACATGAAAAAAAAATCAAGATAAATTAAATAATTTCTTGGTAATATTATGAAATTATCATTCAAATAATTCATCACCATTAAAAAAATACTTAAATTATATAATTTTAAATTTTACAAAGAAATATTAGTTAAGAGCCAAATCAGCAAAACAAAACACACACAAAAAAATCAAGGGGGGTTTTTTTAAAAAAAAAAGATAAAGACATGTCTCAAGTCAATTATTACCTTTTTCAATTACAACGATTGAAAAATGGTATTTAAATTTTTTATCTCAAAAAACTCATTTTTTATTTTGTTTCTATCCAAATACATAAATTTTATTTTTAGTATGTTCAAATGACATCATCACCTCCATTAAACTTTAATCTCCAAAACAAGACCATAATGATCATTTTGTGGCCAACTAAATTCTTTTTTTTTTCTTTTCTCTTTTCTTTCAGCAATTTTCTATAATCTCTTAATATCTTAAACTAAAATGTAAAAATATAAAGTTTATGATCAAAATATTAAATCCTAAAACAACATGGACTAAATATTTAAAAAGAAAAAAAATTAAGGGACTAGAGTAAAGTTTTTTGCATTTTTTGAATAGTGCAATCGATAAAATGCTTTGTTTTTATTTATGTTAATTATGGCCTTTGTTCTTTTATTTTTTCTAACAATAACCTAAATTTATATTTTTTTTAAATCAATCTTTCATTATGTGTCATGATATTCTTTAACAACTAGCATTCACATCAACTTCAAATCAAAACAAATTAAAAAAAATATAAAACCATGACAACATAACTTTAAAGATCAAATTAAAAAAAAATAAGTGTCTAGAGCAAGAGGAGCTAAACATTTTGAGAGACTTAGAATAAAAAAATGTTAGAAGCAGTGAGTCGTTAGTGAATGAACAATAAGGAACACGATGAATCATTAAAATTGAGCATTAACCTAATGTCAGAATACTTATTTGAGATTGTGATAAATCCAAAGAAAGCAAGTTGAAACAAATTATGAATCTTAATTCTCAATCAACCGAATGTTGAAGAAAAAAATTAAAAAATATATATCAAAAAGAAAAATATATGAAAATCCAATGTTGAAAAATGAGATTAAATAAATAAATAAATATAAACAAAGGGAAAATACCTTTTAAAACATTTATAAAAACCCTTGTGAATTTAACCAAGATAAATTATCAACTAATTACAAAATGATCAAATTGAAAAAAAAATTCAAGGACAAAAACAAAGGAAAAAAAGATAGGCCAAGCACACGACACTAGGTGATCCTGCATGTTTGGGCCTTTGTATATATATAGCTCATGTGTGTAGAACTAAGGAATCCCCACTATTCTAAGCCATCTTAATCTTTTCTTGCTTGTTTAGAAGAAAAAAAAAAGTAGGTGATATGTCATTTTCCTTTCCAAAACCAGACCACCACAAAGGTGGTTAGAAAATCAAGAGATGTTTTTTTTTTTGCCTAAAAATCCATGTTTCAACCCATTTGTATCTAAAAACCTTCAGTAAACATTGTTAGAACCTCAATAAACTAATTTGTCAACAAAAAAAAGGGTTCAAAAACATGAAATCAAATAGGTGAAAACTTTTTTCTCTACTTTAGTCTACCTTTTTAGGCCATATGAAAGCTTAAAACACCTCAATGATATTCCTCTCGCCAATAAGAATACTTTGACACTAGGTTTACCTATTTTTTCTAACACAATCGGACCAACCGACCTTCTTTTTTTTCACCATTTTTTGACGACTCTCTTTTCTATCTCAAGCTCATGAATCAAAATATAAAGAAAATAAAGTCCCAAATCAAAATATTAAAAACCTTATATACATGTTTTAAAACTGAAAAAAAAAAAAGAAAAAAAACCAGGGACTAAAAATGTTAAAAACATGCCTTAGCTACGGTAAAAAGAAAGAGTGAGATTTTGTTTCAATGTCAATCTTGATCCTTATAATTTTAATTATATTTAATCAAGGAAATTGAACTTGGTTTTGTCAAACCAAGCATGGATTCAATGCCAAAAACTTTTCTAAACGTTGTGAGAAACCTTTGCGAAGTTAAGCAAGATAGATCACCATTTTTAAATTAGCTAAATATTAAAAGATCAAATTAAAAAAAATAATTAAAAAAATAGCAATGAAAAAAATATAAAAACATTGTTATGTCCATAGTGTTGTGTGAGTAGGTATATCATGAAAATAGCACCCCGATTAATTTTTTGTTGATAATCATTCTCTCCTCTCATATCCACATGAACTAGTACAAAAGCTTCCATACTTTGGAGAGTCAACTCTAATGACAATAATAGTTGAATTATTTTGTGATTGTAATTAAAATATTGAATTTTAAGATTATTTGTCACTTAGATTATATCTGATATTGTGGTTGTTTTTGTGTTTGTGGTTTCAAAAAAGTAAATTTTGAAAAAACATGTTTTTGTGTGGTTGCTTTACGTAATTTATGTGTTTGGTAAAATTCATGGTTCAAATAATTAATATTTGGTTAAAATTATAGTTGGACATGAAATTATCAAATATGATATCAATTTTTTCCATATTTGACATTGAACAATTAATAAATATTAAAAACCTTATATACATGTTTTAAAACTGAAAAAAAAAATGAAAAAAAAACTAGGGACTAAAAATGTTAAAAACATGCCTTAGCTATGATAAAAAAAAAGAGTAAGATTTTTTTTTAATGTCAATCTTGATCCTTATAATTTTAATTATATTTAATCAAGAAAATTGAACCTGATTTTGCCAAACCAAGCATGGATTCAATGCCAAAAACTTTTCTAAACATTGTGAGAAACCCTTGCGAAGTTAAGCAAGATAGACCATTAACCCCATTTTTAAATTAGCTAAATATTAAAAGATCAAATTAAAAAAAAAATTAAAAAAATAGCAATGAAAAAAATATAAAAACATTGCTATGTCCATAGTGTTGTGTGAGTAGGTATATCGTGAAAATAGCACCCCAATTAATTTTTTGTTGATAATCATTCTCTCCTCTTCATATCTATATAAACTAGTACAAAAGCTATCATACCTCGAAGAGTCAACTCTGATGACAATAATAGTTGAATTATTTTGTGATTGTAATTAAAAATATTGAATTTTAAGATTATTTGTCACTTAGATTATATTTGATATTGTGGTTGCTTTTGTGTTTGTGGTTTCAAAAAAGTAAATTTTGAAAAAACATGTTTTTGTGTGGTTGCTTTACGTAATTTATGTGTTTGGTAAAATTCATGGTTCAAACTGCTTCTTCATCAAAAGCATGTAATTAATATTTGGTTAAAATTATAATTGGACATGAAATTATCAAATATGATATCAATTGTTTCCATATTTGACATTGAACAATTAATAAATATTAAAAACCTTATATACATGTTTTAAAACTAAAAAGAAAACGAAAAAAAAACTAGGGACTAAAAATGTTAAAAACATGCCTTAGCTATGATAAAAAAAAAAAGTGAGATTTTGTTTCAATGTCAATCTTGATCCTTATAATTTTAATTATATTTAATCAAGAAAATTGAACCTGATTTTGCCAAACCAAGCATGGATTCAATGCCAAAAACTTTTCTAAATGTTGCAAGAAACACTTGCGAAATTAAGCAAGATAGATCATTAACCCTATTTTTAAATTAGCTAAATATTAAAAGATCAAATTGAAAAAAAATGATTAAAAAAAACAACAATGAAAAAAATATAAAAACATTGTTATGTCTATATTGTTGTGTGAGTAGGTATATCGTAAAAATGACACCCGATTAATTTTTTGTTGATAATCATTCTCTCCTCTCATATCCATATGAACTAGTACAAAAGCTTCCATATTTCGGAGAGTTAACTCTAATGAAAATAATAGTTGAATTATTTTGTGAATATAATTAAAAATATTGAATTTTAAGATTTTTTGTTACTTAGATTATATTTGATATTGTGGTTGCTTTTGTGTTTGTGGTTTCAAAAAAGTAAATTTTAAAAAAACATGTTTTTGTGTGGTTGCTTTACGTAATTTATGTGTTTGGTAAAATATGTGGTTCAGTTTCTTTATCAAAAGCATGTAATTAGTATTTGGTTAAAATTGTAGTTGAACATGAAATTATCAAATAGGATATCAATTGTTTCCATATTTGACATTAAACAATTAATACATATTTAATACTAACTATTTAAAAATAAAATTCTACACTAACACTAACACACTTGGTTGTACACGAAAAAAGTATTACAGGACTTGATAACAATATATGTGGTGTTGTTTTCTGTTGATCTTGGTCGTAGAGGGTGGTCGGTGTAAATTTAGTTTTGGTTGGTATGTTTTGCAGTGGGTTGTGACTGGAAAAAAAAAAAAAAAGAAGATGAAAACACTGGTTATAAAGAAAGGTTCTTTAATGTTGGAAGAGGTCGAAGTAGATTTGAATATGGGAACAATGAGAATCTTGAACTGGGTTCTCACAGTGAGACATGTTTTTCATTAACCTGTGGTTCGACTACAATTAAACACGGATCCTGCATCTTTAAACTTGTGTTTTACTCTTTAGCAAATATTTATTAATTGTGTTCAAACCGCACCACATTTTCTAACACAAAAACAACTACTGTCTTAGAGTTTTGAATACATAAATTTTTATGGCTTAATAATAAGTTTTACAAGTAATTTTATATATAATTAGAAGTGGAAATTCTATTTAATACAATACTGACATGAACAACAACAAACAAAGTAATAAAAAATTAATATGATATAAATTGAAATGAATGACATTTTATCAATTAAAAAAATAGAAATAGAAATAAGTAAGATTTATTCATACGTTATTTTTAAGAAACACTTAACCCCTATTTTCGTCCTTTTCTCATAACTTTTCCACCTCATCCTTTTTTCTTTTGCCTCAGAATCCAAAACACTACGATCCTGGATTGATCGTGATTTAATATGTCAAATCAGAGAAGTTTGTAAAGACTGAATATACGAAGAAGTTCGAGTCGACACATTCCAATTTCACGGTCATCGTGATCATCAACGAGGTGGCGGAGGGGGGCTTTGCCTTTGCCAACTCTTCCCGGAAAATTTGCTCCTTGTACAAAATAAAACCGCCCACCTCTCAAAATTTCGCCTTGCTGTACATACAAATTGTGATCCATGACACCCTCTTTTCTGACTGTTAATTTACCTGCTTTAAAAATTTAAAGGAATAAGGCTAGGATTGCATATTATTGGTGGCTTCCCTTAAAATGGATGAAGGCAGCTTCCTGTTTGATTCTAAGTGAAGAGAAAACATCACAGCTACGACATAAGTTTTGCAAGTTACTAAAAAAAGTTGCAACTTTTATTTTTGCAGTTGTTGTGTCTTCTCTCATGAATACTGTGGATTCCTGTAATGCATTCATGATCTTATTCTTGGTATTTTTTTTACTTGGTCCCTATAATTTAAGTTTTTATATTTCAAACTTAGAGCTTTATTTTTATGATGTTTTCAGTCCCACAAAGTTGGCCCCTGTAATTAGTTTTTATGCTTAGTTTTTACTCGGCCCACAAAGTTTATTTACAATCATTTTAATTTTGAGTTTTCGAGTTGAATAAAAAATGTTTTAGGGTGAGAAATATAATTATTGAGATATCCATAATTTATTTATTTTTAGTTTTTAGACAGAAATAGTTTGAAATTTGAATGTTAGAGTCTAAGTTACCTGGGCCGCCAACAATTGAATGTGGCTGAGATTCAAGCTTTCTATAATTCTTTTTAAAATACGGCTTGCGAGCCTCGTTTTTTAGGCCCATGCTTGCCTAGATGACCCGTATACGTGTGTGTGTGTGTGTGTGTGTGAGAGAGAGAGAGAGAGAGAGAGAGAGAGAGATCCTTTTTAAATAAAACATATAATGATAATTTTAAAAATCATAAAATGATAGCATATTGTTAAAATGATATCAGAGTTTTTAGCAGGTAATGTTAACAATGATTTCATGAATGATTATATATGAAACTATTATGTATTAAAAAATTCCTATGAATATCCAACGAGAATGAACTGTCTAATTTTTTTATTGTTAATTTTTTATACAATTTTTATCAAAATAATTATTCC
>Ga0325401_1001031_pt1 | contig 22619 bp, 9 predicted proteins | sample PopdelMetagenome_FD_205666 | JGI IMG/M metagenome (GOLD analysis project Ga0325401, IMG submission 205666) | Populus deltoides microbial communities from Bellville, Georgia, United States - Xylem-PdKOR-R2 | ecosystem: Host-associated > Plants > Phyllosphere > Stem > Wood/Secondary xylem | place... | reverse complement strand
CCTCTTTTAATCGTGTGTTCATTTAACGCTTCCACTAGGAAGAAGCTTTGCCTTTTATGTTATACAAGAATAGTTTCATCATCTTCTTTTCTATGATACCTTTGTATTCCTTAACCGATCACATTCAGCGATCCAATCAAAGAACTCCTATGTCCAAATCTCCATTAAACATAGGAATTTTTACCTTTATTTAAAACTCGTTCACTCATTCTCTCATATTGTGGTGCTTTTTCTTGGAATGCCAAGGCCCTACAACCCCCATTGAGTCTGTTTTCACCAACACCCTCCTCAACATAGACAATTGGTTATCTAGGTGAATCCTTAGGAATAGATATGGGGATAGGCTTGCCCGAAGACTTATGTTCCTCTCCTCTTCGCGATCACTATTCGTGCCTCTCATTAAACAAACTAGATTTACCATGCTATTTGACATTATTGTTATTGTTTGCTCTAAACAATCTAGTTTCTGCTCTTGAACCTGCACAATACCCTAGATGACCTCCACTCCTGCATCGCAGGGTGGGTAACTACTGTCTCCATCCATCAAACAGACCAGCCTGCTCTAACTCCAATTGATGCGGTATATAGCATGGATAAAAACTAGAGTTCTCCAGCCCAAAGGTTATAGCCATAAAATATTGAGAAAACTTTGATATATTATGAAAAGTTTGAAATTCAATAATTTGATTCGAAAAAAACAGTCTACAAAGTTGTTTAAATACAAGAAAAACATTTTAACTAGTAAAATCCTAATTAAATTAAAAGTTTTAATCTAAATAGAAAAAAAATCCAAATACTACAAAGGAAAATAAAGAAAATCTTGAACAGTAACTTGTAGGCTGAATATGGGCATGTTCCCAACTCAGATGAATCTTTCTTCTAAACCTATCAGTAACAGAGCCTTTAGAATCAGTTGGCAAAATTTAAGTCTGATCCAACAGTTAGATCTAAAGTTATGACTATTTTATCAGGCTATGCATTTGATGTGTTCAAGCTTTTTTGCGGGTTTGGCCTTGTCTATGCTATGCATTTCAAGCTTTTTTGCGGGTTTGGCCTTGTCTATGCTATGCATTTGATGTGTTCTTCTATAAACATATTCACAACACATTCCACTTCACTTTTCCACTTTTTTTAAGAAATAATAATTCATCATCTCCCAAAACTGTCACTCCTAAATAAGATAATATGCTATATAAGCACAACCACTGCAATTATCAAATAAATATGTTTTTTAGTTTCATGAATCTCAATAAATAGGTTTGCAATAGAAGTTACATCCATAGGAAGAATTGATCAGAATGACTCATAGGGATTTTGAATGGAAATATCTTATGATTCATTACCACATAAACCAGATCCTTTCCTACTATTCAATTTTAGAAGTCTTATCCATTTTCATCTTCTAAAAGAGACTTGAAGTTCTCTATTGCTCAGCTAAAATGCCAAGTAAACATTCTCCAACCAAGTCAGCCGTTTCACTACAAAAGGTGCAACCTCACATGGAACATGTGCTCTTGGCATAAAAAATAGAAGGGTGCCCAAAATTCCAAGTAGAGTTCAACACCCACTTTTAGATCAAGGGATAAAGGAAAGCACAAGAAGTCAAATTTAGAAGATCATACATGTCTGATTTATTTAAGAAAAAATTAAGAACCATCGTCAACCGCTCTTTTCTAGTTTTGATTTGAAGGAGAGCAAGCATGTAAGGGTTTATGTCAGCAGAAAAAACAGAATAAATGAACAAAAATTATTCTACATACCTTTCTTCCTCTGATAGGTAATTATCATTAAGAAGCTTCTGGAGCAACGCGTCCTGATTGCAGCAATCAAATATATTAGAATTTGAGCTTGAGCAACCACAAAGAAATCACACAATAATGAATTGTAAAAAGGAAGAAGAGGGGCATCGTGCAACCCTTCATACAGGCCCAGTGCCAGGGAACGTCAAGGAGGAAAAAGAGAAATAAAACCAATAGTAAACTAAGTGAACATCAAACCATTTTAAATCCTTTATTGCCAAAAAAAACACTGCCAAGCTCCTAAAACTACATAAGGGATCAGGAAGAAAAAACTTCAGAATAAAGTAGAATCCAAAACAGTACGAGAAAGAGATACTATTTCATACGAATCATAACCTTAAAGTCCTTTGCCACCATATACAACTTGCATACTCTATAACTGAAAATACAATTGGTTAGCATATTTTATTTTTCTTCTTATCAGATCATGCATACTAACTAAAGTTAACTGATGACAGCCAAGGCTGACCACCATATCTGTAGAAGTTAGAATAATGAGGGATACAAAGGGTAGAAGATGAGAAGTTTGAGTTAAGTAAAATCTACTTTGTCGACCCCAAAAAATAGAAAAGAGGGATATCGGACAAGATTACAGATCTGTTACTTGATTGGACTAGAAATAGCATATCTTACCCATAGAAAAATCTCCATTTAAGAAATAAAAAAATTGTGAAGCAAAATTGAAAGAAAGAAAGAAAAGAAAAGAAAAGAGAATATTGTGTAGGAAATATTGTACCTGTGCTTCACAGCGTACAACTGCCATCACACGGTCATTATGTTCCTCAATACTCAATGGAGGAAACAAAAAGTGCCTACGAGCATATAGCTACATCATATAACAACCAATAGAGTCAAATGTATGGGAAGGTTAAATATACTGAAAAAACAGCAATTGTGTTAGAAAACATAAAATTTATCATGCACCTTGTAAGCATGTGTTCAGAAACAAGTCAGCTCATTTACTTGAGTTATTAACCATGTAAATATAATATGCCTTCTCAGTTAATCATCTAAACAAGTCAGTAACCACTATATCTGCCAATACGTTAAATGAGTTCATCATGCCTTAATGCCTAGTGATCTTGCCAACATCATGAGTTATTCTATTTTTATTTTTACCAACAGGGCAAGCCATTAATGTGTGATTCAGCGTTCTACCCACCAGCACAATAAACATAAAACTCGTACAATGCCAAAAGAAGGTGCAAGGCAGCTCATTTACATAGATGCGTACAAAACAAGTGCCAGAAAAATAATAAAAACCTAAAAAAAATTAAACGATCTGAAATTCAAAATAAAAGGGGAGTGATGAATACAAAATGAATCTGATTAGAATGCAAGGGTAATCTGAAAAACACCACCGTGAATCCATGAGCAGGATGCTATGCATCTGCAAACATTCTACCGTTCCATTTCTGATATAAGTAAGCATCATATAAAGCATTGATACACAATTTTGCAAGCACAACACATCTCCATGTTTACCCTCCAAATTATGACTATCCTCTCACTATAACAAAATGTAAAATGCATATAATAACACACACTCAAACACCCAGCTAGGAATCTGAAGTATATAAAAGTCCAAAATGGTGATTAAATGAAACAAACAAAATTAGAACATACCTCGAATATACTATCACCAATATATGCCAAAGTCGCAGCATTAAACACTGATCGAGGCTTCTCCACTTTGGGCGGACTCGGCAGCCACCTCTCATATCCCAGATATGAATCATCCAATTGTTCTACAATTTCACATAAATTCCAATTAAAAAGTAAAAAAATCCCAATTGAAAAGGATAAAAATAATTGAATACTTCATTTGATCATCGATACATGTTAGGAATGACAAATCATTAATCTGCATTTAAGCAGTTAATAAGAAAATTTTCCAATGCAATATACACATAGAAGCATATTATATATGGGGTCCTTTATACAGGTTTCCATTAAATGCTCTATTGTCTACCATTTCCTTTCCTTGATTATTTATCTGGGCAAATAACCAAAGTATAAAAGAGAAGACCAAAATAACATAATCTTGGCAATCATAGAAAACCCATTAACACCAATAACAAGCAAGTTTTTTTTTATTATTATCGGCTGAATTCTCCTTATGCATTAACCACAACACCATGAGAAACAAAAGCCCTCCATTTCTTACACGCATATATGATAAATAAGAGGCTAGAGGAACATGAGTAATGAGAGAGAGAAACAAATGTGAAACTGAGGAGTACCTTGAACAATAACAGTCTTGCGTTGGAGAAGCCCAGAAACTGTCTGAGCAGTTAAAGTGACAGTTGAGGAGGGAGCAGGAGCAGTACCTGTGGGAACAAAATTGTTGGGTTTAGGATTGAGGCTTTTGAAGGGGTTTCTCGGAGCATTGGGATTGTAAGGGAGTCTTTGTTGAGTGTCCACTGAAGCAGCTCTTACTCTTACTCTTCTAGATAACACATCCACATTCATGGATCCTACTGCTGTTGCCATTTGCTCCTTTGTTTTTTCGGTTTGGATAGGACAGAGGAGTGTTTGGCTGTTGGGTTCGGTCGGTTCTATTTGAGCCTTCTTCAAGTCGGTTTAATGGCTTTTTTTTCATCCTTCAACTCTTACACAAACCTGATGGTTCCAAAATTAGGTCCTTGTACTATTATGATCGTGTTAAAATTTGTCCCCCCAAGCTCTTAAAAGACTTCTTGTATATTTGGAATGAATTTAATTTAAATGTTTTAATAAAATTTTATATTTTGAGTATTTTGAGTATCAAATGGAATTCAATAATTAAAAATAGTATAAAAATAAATAAGAGGATAATCTCCTTCAAATGAATTCAATTTAAAGGTTTTAATATTTGAAATTATTTTTAAAACTGAATCTCAAATGAAATTCAATATTTAAAAATGATATAAAAATAAATTAGAGACTAACCCCTCTAGTTTTTTGAAACATGTAAATTCAATTTATTTATCAATTGAATTTAAATTAAATGCTATAATTAAATTTAATTACAGTAAAAAAAGTGGTCTTAAACAGCTTGTTAACTAGAATTAGTTGAGATCCTAAACAATTAAATTCTAAAATCATAAGATTTTTCAAACTATATAAAATAATTAGTAAAAAAGATATATACAATGTAAAAAGCTATAAACTTTGTGTACTATATTGTTATCAACAATAAAAATAATTGTATTTACCTTGCAATTGAATTTATAAGGGAAAAAAACTATGAGGTTGAAAAAACCGTGCAAGAAATATTTTTAAGATGAAAAATAAATATTATATTTGTTTTTGTGTTATGGTTACCTTGATAAGATTAAACTTGGTGAGTGTTTGTTTTTGTTTTATAATCTATTTTTCAAAAAAAATTTCAAATTATTTTTTACTGAAAATGTCCTTGTCAGAGAATTACACCACATGAACCTGGTTAGATTAGCATAATGCAACTTCCTGACCTGACCGACGAACTTCAATATGAGCTTCATGAAAAACATGTCATGCAAAGAACAATAACCTAACTCAATATAAGGCAAATACAAAAGGAGTTGCAAGCCACAAGACAAGATGAGCTCAATACGAAATTCTCAAATATTGATGCTCGTCTAGAGCTGATTGATGAGTCACGTCGAAATTAAAAATTCACACTAGAAACAACACAAGATATCAAAGTAGAAGAAGAGAAAGGAAGGAGTGATTCTCCAAGGGACGGGGTGCTAGTCGTGCCTCCAAACCTGTTGAGAGAAAAATTCTAGCCCTTATGAGTAATTGGATCATGTATCGCGAGTGAGCAAGCGAGCTTAAGGCCCCAGCCCTACAATAAAAGGGTCGTATATGTGCAGCATCGCAGTGATTGTTCTCTCAAATCGGGATCTTCGTAGTGATGGGGAAAAGAACAAGGAATTCTTGTTTCCTATTAGTAAAAAAAAAAATGGAGTCGTCATCTAATATTTTGGTCACTAGGAACCCTAACTAATTTTAGAGTTGGGATAAGAGGACTAATTGTGTATAGAAAAGACATATCACTCCTAGTACACCTTACCTAGATAAGCTGCATTGTTTATTTATGTTATATAAACTAAAATATTGTTGTGTTTTCTAACCATTGGTCTGTCTAAGGTTTAAGAAAAGTCATCCTCAATAAAAAGGTCCTTATCTTATTAGAATAAAGCCTAGCCGTTCTAGAGTAAAAACATATATATATATATATATATATATATATATATATATTAATATCAGGAATATGTCTTACATATAACTTCATAATCCTTGATATTGAGACAAACAAAATATTTTTTTTTGAATTTTTAAAATGTAGGCTAAGTTCTCATGGATTTTATAAACGGGTTATTAAATAGATATCAACAAAACTATTTTCTTGATTTTTTTATATTTAAAGATGTTAAATCATGCCTTATATTTTTTTTATTTATGCAAATTTTTTTTTTTGAAAGACTTGGCTATATGCAATTTAAAATAAAATTGTATTTTTAAAGAAATATTTTTTTTGTTGTTTTTGGGGATGAAAACTAATTTATTTAATACCGAAAAAGTGTCTCATGTGTAGGTTACAATTCCAACTATCAAATATGAGAGGGTAAAAAGTGTCGAATTCAAATTAATTGCAAAAAATTATCTTCTAAACATTTAAAATTTAATTGTTACTAGTAAAAGAAAATATCACACCATAAAGCTTTGGTTCTCATCTCTTTTATTTACAGATATGTTTTTCTTTCTCCTCATCTGTTATTGTTGCCGTTGTTATGAGGGCCTACAAGGAAGAGGCTGGTGATACTTATGGGTTTTACTGGTTATTGTTGTTATGGTTGGCTGCTAGGTGGGCATAAGGGATGGTAAAGGCTTAAATGGGCTACCACGGTGAGACTATCAATGGTATTTGGGTTGTTACTGGGTGATGGTGTTTTGGTTTTGGGAGAAGCTGTGAGGGAGAGCTAGGGCTGGTGATGGATGGTAGTAGCTAGTTGCTATTAGTCCTATTGTTACGGTGGTAGTATCGTGGTGGTCTTCGTGTGTTGTAAGGCTAAGTTGTGGTTGTGATTGTTTATAATCGTGCACACAGGTCGTGGTGGTTGGAATGAGCTACGTTGTGCTGGTGATGTAGGAAGATCACCAATTCAGCTAATATGGGTGTGTTGACAACTATAGTGGTTGGTGGAGGAGCTCACGGATTCTTCATAGAGAAGAGAAAAATGAGTTGATCATTTTAGAGAAAGAGTAGCAACTTTTGCTCTCTTTTTTTTTTTTTAAATCCTTGTCTAAAACCTTAAAGATCAAAGGTCAAAGAGAGTTCATGAAAAAGCCAAAAGCTTGAGAAATCCAAATGTCAGGAGGCATACCCAAATGGAAAAACAAATGATCAAGTTAAGGTTAAAACAAAATGAGAATGCCCCATCTAAGCAATCAAAAAGAGTAAGTCAAAGAAACAAGATGAAATAAAAGAAAGACATTATGACAGTGATCCTGTTTTTAGAACCTTGAAACACTTTTTGAGCATTCAAATCCTATTCTTTAATAGCTAAAATCAATAACTTGCATTACGTGCATTTTAAAAGATTTTCTAATCAAGCAAGCGAACAACTTAGACCAATCAATGGCTTTATCAAAATGCAAAAAGAACATTTCCATAAAAATCATGACATTGCAAACAAAACAACTCGTTATTATTCATGCTAACAACATAAATGTTAAAAAAAAAAGACAAATGTTTCCAAACAAAACTTTGATAATTACTCTAGCATTTTGCTTTACAACCCACAAAAATAAAAGGTCCTCTTATCATGTACCTTCACCAATTCCAACCTTGCTATAATAAAAGATTAAATTATCATTTTTCCTAAAGATTATACCCCTCGGGAATTGTAAGAAAATTCAAAACAATTTCTTAAAGCTTAAATAAGATGAATTTATGTCTTTAAATATGAAAAAAAAAATAATTTGAGCCACAGATAGCCCAACTTTGAGCTAACAAGTCTTCCTTAACCTTTACCTTGTCAATTCTTAACCAAAAACACGCAAAAGTTGTATCTTAGGATTGAATGACATGTCCTGGGGTTATGATTAGAGAAACACTTTTAAAATTACATATCATGATTTCTTTTGCAACAATTAGACTTGAATGTATATAATCCTTGAAATTTATGAGTTGATTCCAAAGCAAGAAAGCAATTTTCAAACAAAAAAGTTATTGACCGAGTTTGCAAAGACTTTGACAGAAATAACATTGATACTTCTTATAAGTCATCTTTAAAAAGTTGAGGGGTAATGCAGTGGATCCTAAGAGGGATAATAAATACCATCTAGATCAGCTGGGGAGCAAATAAGTCATTATGATAACAATAATCAAATGATGATTCAATAAAATTCATCAAAGCTATGAATGACATTTGATAATAACAAGAGTTTCTTAATGAAAAGAAGAGTGGGTAGCAGCTGGACAATGAAATGGAAGGAGGCTGAAGAGTCACTAGTCTATGAAAAAGGGATCATCGTTAGAATAAAGCTTGGGTGTTAATGGAAAGGACTTACAGTAGAAAAGAGGTTGTGGGTCCTTTTTTTTTGTGTGGTGGCTAGCGGCTGGGTATAAAGAAAATGGGTTAGGTTTTTTTGTGTGTGAGGGGAGAGAATATGAGAAACAATTTTTTTTTGTTTTTTTTTTTGTTTTTTCTACTTTTTTTTCTTTTGGCTAATGCTCTCCATTTTTGTGTGGTACAAGCATCTACTTATAGGCAAAACAAACTTGTCATTTTTCTCTTAATTGATTGGTCCTCAAACAACTAAAAAAATTTGGCCCTTCATTTTTCTTTTTGTTTTTTTGGTCCATTTGTCCAAATATTTTTTGTTTTTTTATTTTTTTATTTTTCTTATTTTTTTTTGTATTTTGATATATATTTTTTTAAAGGCAATGTCAACGTCGATTCAATAAAATTGATCAATGATTTTGAAATGAGCACATTAAATTTTGAATTTTGAATTCTTTTGAAAAGACACTGGAAATGCCAAAAATAGTTCAAAAACATCAAAACTATATTTTTTGAATTTTTTGTTGTTTTTTGCTATTTTTTGGATTTTTTTGAAATAAGTAAAAAAATGGGTAAAAAAATTAAGTAATGACAGTTACCCCTCTCTTTACAATAATTATGATATAAAGTCTTGTATAGGACTTTAGAAAGTAAGTTTGTAAAGAAAAGGAAATGGTGTTGGGTATTCAAGCGTCAATTCTTTGCGTGAAAATATGTATGACTTTTCATGAATGGTTTATATTTGAGTGACATGCCCATGGTTTATGATCGGGTAACTTGCATGTGGTGCGAAAAATATCTAGGATTTCTCATGAATGGTCCGTGTTCAGGTGACCTACATATGATTGATTTTCTGGGCGCTTTTTGATGGTAGGGTTAGACTTCCTGATGGCAGGATTAATTTTTTGGGTGCTTCTTGATTGTAGGGTTGACACTCGTTTTTCATGATGGTAGGGTTGGACTTCCTAATGACAGGGTTAATCTCTTGGTGTTTCCTGATTGTAGGGTTGGCACATGTCCTTCCTAATGGCAGGGTTGGACTTTTTGATGGCAAGGTTAATTTCTTAGTGCTTCTTAATTGCAGGGTTAACATATGTCCTTTCTGATGGCAGGGTTGGACTTCATTGAGGATTTGTTTTCTAGAAATTTTCTATAAAAATACTATGCAATGATTTGGGATCAAATGATATGCATGCATCCTTACCTAGTTGGAAATGTAGACCCCTTTTTCTTGCCACCTCTCTATTGCTTGATGGATGAGGTTTGTAATTTTTTAGATGAGTTCTCTTGGTCTTCTGACTTTTCAACTCACATGGGTTTTACCTATGAGGCTAATGTGTTTGATCTCTTTATCGCCCAACCTGAACCTTTAGGCAATAAATGAAGCTCTACTTAGTTAACTATTCTTTAAGAAGTGACAATCTTTCTTAGCCATGAAATTTTTCCCTTGTTGATAGCGCCCCCCAATTGTGGTATTTTTGCACCATTGCCCACTCTTTTTATTTTGATGGAGAAACATCACTCTATTATTCTCACTTATCTAAACGAGTTTATAAAATCATCTATTGTCAATGACTGCAAATTTTTCCAAACTGATACATTCATGTGATAACAATTTTCATGTATCATAGTCCTTCAAAAAAGTAAACTGGATTTTTAGCCATGAAGATGCCCCTTAAATGCAACGTTACTCTCAACTGTTGTTGGAGTTCACCACACTTAGAACTTGAAAAATGTACCAAAAATGATTCAAACTAACTTTAAAGCTGAGTTTTAGTTGGCTGAATAATGATTCATAATTTAATTTGATGGAAACCATTTTGCATGTCCAACTAATCACAATGAATGAAAGCAAAGCTTACTGAACTTAAACACATGTGTTTAAGATGATGAAAGACTATCTTTAATAATGCTTTCACGATACTTGAAAAATATCCTTTACAAGTTCCCATTGAGCTTAGTAAAATTTTTCTTTTAAAATAATCCTGACTTGGATGACACCCCATATTTGGGAAAAGTAAGAGGATTTATAAAAGCAATTTAAACTTGAAATTTTTACACAAAATGATCCTTAATTATCAATGAAAAAATCAAAAGTGACTAAATAAAAATTGATGGGCATGTAGAGATTAAAATATTCAAAAAAATTGAGCATGTCATGCACTGATGATGATGATGATGATGATAAAAAAAAGACAAGTAACCCAAGCCTGACACTAGAGGGCACGACAAGATCATTTTACAAGAAAAATTTTAAAATCTAAGAGGCCATCATAAAGAAAAAAGGAAAGGCCTAGGAAAGATTGTTGGTGATTCTTAGTCTTGAGAGCCCTTAAACACCTCTTGAACTTATAAATATCATTTTCTTTCATAACTAATAGCCTAAACCTATATTACATGCCTGATAAAGTCATTTTTAATCAAAGGCAAGTAATCTGAGTTTGTAAGCAATGCTCTACCATGCAAAAAGAGATCTTTAAAAGATTATTATTATATTTTATTATTCATACAAGTAGAATGAATGCTTTAAAGATGTATTTTTTCTCTCTAAAACTCTTGAGTTGAAACCCAAGCCCTTTTGACCAACAAATCATGAAAACAAAAGGTCACCTTATATTTTTACTAAAGGAAAAACATTCACCAAAATTTAAGATTCAACCTTCATGAAACTTTATATGAGTTGCTTGAATTTTTCAAAACAAATTTGCTTTAAAATTGCATCGAAATGGTTTTGTAAGACATTTTGTAGAGAAATAATAAAACTAATTTTGGTCAATTGGACATAATTTAAACAAAACTCCATGAAATCAATCATAATTGCATAAATTTATAACTAATCTCAACCGATTCAAATAAAATCTCAAAATTCAGCAATTTATCCAAACATTCAATGCAATGCATAATTGATCAAAATTGAACATAATTCATGTTTTTTTTATACCACATGAAATCAACCCTAATTGTATAAATTCATAGCCAATTTCAACTGATTCAAACAAAATCCCTAAATTCAACAACTTATCCAAACATTCAACATAATGCATAATTGATAAAATTCAATCTAATTCATGTTATTTTCATGCTCAATTGCATGAAATCAACCCTAACCATACAAATTCATAGTTATTTTCAAACAATTGAAACAAAATCCTCAAATTTGACAACTTATCCAAACATTCAACGCAACACGTAATTGATCAAAATTCAACCTAATTCATGTTATTTTCATAATCAATTGCATGAAATCAATTCTAATCCCATAAATTCATCGCTAATTTCAACTAATTCAAAAAAAATCCTCAAATTTAACAACTTATCCAAACATTCAACACAAAGCATAATTGATCAAAATTCAACCTAATTCATATTATTTTTTATGCGCAATTGTATAAAATCTCTTCTAATGGCATAAATTCATAGCTAATTTTTAGAAAATTCAACAAACTCTAATTTCAAACTAATCCTAAATAGTAATTTAATCACAACTAAACCAATAATAAATTAACTATATATAAAAACCCATAAAATTAATAACAATATAGGATGTTTACCTTGATTTTTTGACTAGGAAGTGGTGAAAGCGTGATGGTTAGGGTGTGTTTGGGATTATGATAGCGGTGACGGTTCAAAATGTTTTCTGCTTAGATATGCATCAAAATGAAGTTTTTTTATTTTTTAAAAATTATTTTTGATATCAGCATATCAAAACGATTTGAAAACATAAGAAAAAAGTTATTTTAAGAAAAAAATTAAAATTTAAAAAAACACGATTTGCATTGTATTCTCAAACACACCCTTAGTCATAGGCAGGAAGTGGTGGTTGTGTTGGTGCGATAGTTTCCAACAAGGAAAACCTAATTAAAGGTTTAGAGACGAAGATGAGTACTTTTTTTTGGTGTTACATGGCAAAATAAGGGAGTTTTCAGGGTTTTTTTTTTTGCCTTTTGCTTTAATTTTGCCTCATTATAATTATATATAAAAAATATCTTGGTAACATATACTCTGTTAAAATACCAACCTTTTACGTAAAATGTTATATAAGATTCAAAAACTTTATTTTATAGCTTCTGAGTTTTAGCTTCTAAATAACTTTCAAAATATTTTACTAAATATTTTTTTTCAATGACTTTAAGAGGAAAAAACCCCATAAATTTAAAAGGAAAAAAAAAACAAAAAAAAAAAGCAAGTGCTTAATAAGGGTATTATAAAAAAAACATATTTAACCTTAGAAAATCGTAAACAAATTAATATGGATTACAACAGTAATTCTTAGTGTTTATTTATTTATTTGGTCTTTTGAAAATTTACAATTTGGTCATTTGATTTGTTTTTTTAGTCCTTTAATTAAATTACAATCGTTTGGGTTTAGACTCCATGGGTTGTTTTAGCTGCCTACAAATAAGGATCTAAAGGTATTGATAAAATATTTTGTTACTCAATTGATGCTTGATTTTGCGAAATAAAATTCAATTTTACTGGTTTAGAGCAATTAAAACAATGAGGAATGAAATTTGAGGCTTTAAAACTTTTGAGCAAATATTTATTTATTTATTTATTAATTTTGGTTATTGTTCTTTTTTTATATTTTAAATCTAATCCTTCCTTCTTCTTTTTTTCCGAATTGAATTGATAGTTTATTTTTTTTGCCTGGATACAAGGGTCTCACAATATAGGATGTTTACCTTGATTTTTTGACTAGGAAGTGGTGAAAGCGTGATGGTTAGGGTGTGTTTGGGATTATGATAGCGGTGACGGTTCAAAATGTTTTCTGCTTAGATATGCATCAAAATGAAGTTTTTTTATTTTTTAAAAATTATTTTTGATATCAGCATATCAAAACGATTTGAAAACATAAGAAAAAAGTTATTTTAAGAAAAAAATTAAAATTTAAAAAAACACGATTTGCATTGTATTCTCAAACACACCCTTAGTCATAGGCAGGAAGTGGTGGTTGTGTTGGTGCGATAGTTTCCAACAAGGAAAACCTAATTAAAGGTTTAGAGACGAAGATGAGTACTTTTTTTTGGTGTTACATGGCAAAATAAGGGAGTTTTCAGGGTTTTTTTTTTTGCCTTTTGCTTTAATTTTGCCTCATTATAATTATATATAAAAAATATCTTGGTAACATATACTCTGTTAAAATACCAACCTTTTACGTAAAATGTTATATAAGATTCAAAAACTTTATTTTATAGCTTCTGAGTTTTAGCTTCTAAATAACTTTCAAAATATTTTACTAAATATTTTTTTTCAATGACTTTAAGAGGAAAAAACCCCATAAATTTAAAAGGAAAAAAAAAACAAAAAAAAAAAGCAAGTGCTTAATAAGGGTATTATAAAAAAAACATATTTAACCTTAGAAAATCGTAAACAAATTAATATGGATTACAACAGTAATTCTTAGTGTTTATTTATTTATTTGGTCTTTTGAAAATTTACAATTTGGTCATTTGATTTGTTTTTTTAGTCCTTTAATTAAATTACAATCGTTTGGGTTTAGACTCCATGGGTTGTTTTAGCTGCCTACAAATAAGGATCTAAAGGTATTGATAAAATATTTTGTTACTCAATTGATGCTTGATTTTGCGAAATAAAATTCAATTTTACTGGTTTAGAGCAATTAAAACAATGAGGAATGAAATTTGAGGCTTTAAAACTTTTGAGCAAATATTTATTTATTTATTTATTAATTTTGGTTATTGTTCTTTTTTTATATTTTAAATCTAATCCTTCCTTCTTCTTTTTTTCCGAATTGAATTGATAGTTTATTTTTTTTGCCTGGATACAAGGGTCTCACAATGTCAAGAAAAAGTTTTGGTGCTTGATTGATGCTCTGGTTGATAAAATATGCCTAAATTATATTGATTTAGAGCAACTAGGGCTTAAGGGACCAAATTTAATTATGAAACAAATATGTGGGATGAAGTTAATGGACAAGTTAAAAATGGTTAGCACTTTGCATTACACATGCTAGAGAATGAGGGAGGCCATATTGCTCTGACAAAATATACGACCTCTTATGATGGCCAACCTGGCCTTTCACGGTGGCGATCAACATAGCTCGACACGCTCTTCCTAATATGGCAATGTGTGTACGCTTATTCCTGGTAGCTTGTCATCAACGACCTTTTCTTCATTCTTTCCCTCATTTCTCTTTTTTCTCCACAAAATTTGCGTTATCCATTCTAAATTGTAGAGTTATCCTTTTATTTTATTGTTCAAATCCGATCCTCACACTTTTTATTGTTAAATTTTTGTTATGAGTTCTTTTCTAAAATTTCAAATTGTTTTCAATTTTATCATTTCATAAAAAATTCTAGATTTTCCTATTATTTTATTTTTTAAATGTAGTCCTCATTATTTTAATTTTTTTTGTTTTTGATCCTTTTATGAAATTAAATTTTCTATTCAATTGCACCCTTAAATCCAAAAATATCAATTTCCTCTTATTTTTTTAATTCTTATTTGGTCTTCATTCATTTGATTACATTTTTTTTTTGTTTTAGGTCCTTTTGTAAACTTGATTTTTATTTTATTTTATCCTTCAACATGAGGTTGATTGAGAATTAGACTCCATTTTATTTCTCGGTTGGGTGATTCTCGGTTTCATGACCCAAATTGTGGATTTAAGAACTTCACCTGAGTTAACATCATTCTTTTTTTATTAGGGTTTATCTTTTTTTTTATTGATTTTCTTTTTCATTTTCATCATTCCAAGTTCTTTTTTATATAAAAAAAATTAGACTTCATGATTTTCTTTCTTCGATTTCTATTTTTATTCAGTTACCTTGATTTCATCATCAAGATCACAAGTTTGACGGGCTAAACAAGGTTGACGGGCTAGACAATGTTGACTTGGGTTTTTTTTTGTTGTTTTTTTTAATATTTTTTAATATTTATTTTTTAACATTAAGTTAATTTAGAAATGGATATCATCATCTTTCTCGGTTTGATTTTTATTAAGTTATCACATTCACATGATTTGGCTCACAGGGTTTAGTATGCTTACTTGGTTAGCCAATAATAAACTGAGTTGTAGATTTTGCATGTTCATCATAATTGATTTGAGTCTTTTTTTTTAATTTTAATCTTTTATATTGGCTTGAAACTAAAATTCATTGTTTGTTTTATTTTTTTTTGCATTTTCTTTTAGATTCTGATGATTATTTTTAACTTTTTTTTTATTATCTTATTAAATGATACCGATTTATTTTACTCAGTCGAATCTATCATTAAAATTTAGATTTTTTTAATTTTTTTTTAAATACACTCACATGAATATTTTTACATTAAAAAAATTATTTAGCTGGAGGTCACAAAACTAGTTAACCAACATTTCAATTTGGCAGAAGTAGGAAGAGACAAAGGTACACCCCCTACAAGGAAGGCAATACTAGGAGTAGCAGTTTTCAATAATCCTGCTGTCGAAGCACAAGGAAGAATGAAGGCGGAAGAAGAAGGTCTAAAGCTCTTCACCAACAAACCCAAGAAAGGTAACAAATTATCACTTCTAGAAATCTTTTCTTTTTTATCGAATCATTTTGGGTCTTTTAAACTTTCGATTTACTGTTTGTTTGTTGCAAAAACAACAACAACAGCGCAACTAAAAGCAAAGGATTTGTCTTCACCAACAACAGCAACAGGGACATCATCATCATCATCATCTGCTGCTGCAGCTGCATCATACAAAATGGGGTCTCAGTCTACCGCACCTCCACCCCCCCCTCAGCCTCCAAAGGAGTCTTTCGCTAGGCGTTACAAGTTCCTTTGGCCCCTTATTTTGACTGTCAATCTCAGTGTTGGAGGTGCTCGCTTTCTCTATCTTTTCAATTCTAATGTATGATTTTTGGATTTTCCGAAATGGGTCTTTTCTATCTTGCCATTTTACTCTCTCACTCGATTTTATACTTGGGCTGGATAATTTTTATCTTTCCGGTTTGGGAATCGAAGAATATTTATATACTACCACTTTTTACCGTCTTGATTCTTGAAATGACTCCTTGAATCTTCTTTCTTGAATCTTGGTTACATTTTTCGATGTTTTCTTGTAAAATAGAGGGATTTAGATGGATCTTATAATAATTGTATTGCATTTCAATAGTTGCTTGGCTGAGAGTAAATTTTCTGATTGATGAATTTTAATGTTTCTTGCTGCGTATTGGGAATGGTTCAGCTGTCAGGCTGAGTAATGACTTAGCAATCGTGGAATTGAGGGGTTTGCTGCTGTTACTGTTTGTTACCCAATGATTGATCACCCTAGCTCTGGCATATTACATGTGTGCTTTGTCTATCCTAGCTTTCTAGGAATACCCTTATTATGATTTCTGTTGACAATCAGAAGTTGATATGAGGCAATAGAGTTTCGTAGATGTTTGAGTGTGACTTGTATATTTGACTTTCAGCAGTTGCATTTCTTTTATCTAAGTGGGTGATGAAATATCAGTGTGTCCATGGTGTCAATGTTCAAACATGCCAAATAGAGAATTAGCATATTGCGCTGATAAGTCTGATGTTTCATAGCAAAATGGTTTTCCCTGGTGGTCCACCCCTCCCTCTAAACTGATTTTCTACAGTGATATGGCATCACCATTTGGATTAGCTTGCAACTGAGGTTCTCATAGATCATTAACTAAAAAAAAAAGGGGGGGATTCTGGAGGTTTCTCAGAGTTTCAAGTTTATACTAGCTAGACCATTCAATTTGTGAATGCCTATGCAACACAGGCTCATTGTTTGAGTTATGGATGTATGTATTATGCCAAGGAGCACCTAATTCTCGCCTATTGAGACTCTGTACTTACTTTCATTACACATCCTTCAGGTCTCAAATAACTGAAAAACTGTCAAATAGCTTTGGTAATTAAATTTTTCAAATTTCTAGATGGCCTTTTACGAAACCAAAATCCAGATATTGGCAGTTAAATTGTCTGAAGTACTGGATGAAATTTATTTGACACTTTTTTTTTGGTTTTTGGCATACAACTGGTAACATCAACATCTTAATGAACAACAAATACAATTTACAGGCTTCGTCGGGGTTTTTGCTTACTGTCACGAGTTTCAGCTATTGGGTTCAGGTGCAGGTTGAAAACAATTTAAATTTGATTAACTGTGAGGCTAAAGTGTTGGAAAGAAATATTTTTTTTCTGCCTTCTGGGGTCCTGCAAATCATGTATACCAGTGTCTCTTTTGGCATATATTTCCTTTCAGTTACCGGAGACTTGCCTACCATCAAGTTAATTGTGCAGTTTGTTTCTTCTGGTTTATGACATTAATTGATGCTAGGATGTAACTGAACAAGGTGATGGAAGGATCAAAAGATTGTGCTGTGTACATGTTCTTTTTATCTGAAATAGGAAAATGTAGATGATTGTCATTATATTGACATAGTGAAACTTTTAAATTGATTCAGAAAAGATGACTATATTATGTCATCATGGGCTTAGCACTCTGCTCTGTTGTTTTTCTCTCTAGAAGTGTCATAAATGGTGCGCATGACTATCATATGCTTCCCCTGCTCTCTGGTCATGCATTTGCTTCGACAACTTTATTTATATTTGTTACAGCTGTTTGATGTGTCTAATTAAATTTCTGTTTTGTTTTGTGCATTTCATGGTGTTAAATTTCTTGTACTATAAGTATGTGGAGGCACAGGCTCTACCTGCTGTGCCGATGCTCTTTGTTGTTAATGTGAAACTGATAAGGAGTGTTATTCCTTTTCTATTCACTTGAGAAATTGTGTTATTTCACTTCAGTTGCTTTTTCCGGCATATGGTGGTTGTTTGAATCAATCTTCTGATATTGCTTTATGACTGGTGCTTGCTATAGTCACTTGAAGGCATACAGTTCCAAACTGTTTAGTATGTTCACTTATTGCCTGAATAAATTATTTGACCTTTATGATTTACTAATTCTTTCATGATTATAGCAATTACAAATGATTAGTGCAGTTAGGACTCAGAAAGTATTTTGTTACTTTAGAGAAGAAAATACATTATTCAAACGGTGACAGCCCTTTTAAGTGATTATGGACTGTCGAGGATATTTACTTAATGTATTATCTTGTATCTTTGTAAATTAACTAATTGAGCCATAGCGGTGATGTTTTTAGGATTGTGAACTATTAAGTGTTTGTATCTAATGCGCCGTAAACTTTATCTTATCAATTGGTAACTTGAAAACACCTAGAACTGCAGTATCTTCAAGTAAACTTAGAAATGGCCTTACCAGATGTCCACTTTCACTGCTATCTGTAGGTGATACCTGGAAATTCTAGCCACAATGGTACATAGGAATTTTTTTAAATCCATTCCAATTCAGTATAGTTATCAGTTCTTTTTGAAAGATCAACTAATGAGTTGGTTTAGATGTCACATTATTCATAAATTTGTTAAGCGCCCTTTTTGGACTTGACATGAATGGGTGGGTGGATATTGTATGTGCTACTGTGATGGTTGAACATGGTTGAAGGTAGTATAGTCCAATCAAATTTATGTACATTGCCTAGTGAATCATCCATGTTGAAGATGCTGTGTTAAGGCTGTACTTCATATTACACATTTCTTCTTATGTTTTGATGGTTCTAGTATGATCTTTACATCTAATTGGGGATAAATGTTCAAAACCTTTCTGCACACTAGTACTGAATTCTCAAATCCTCCTTGGATATAAATATTTGGAGCTATGTGATTAATGTTCTCCATTGATAATTGTTTCTTGGTTATATGCTGTAGAAATTCTGAATCCTCCAGATTTGAGTATCCTTTTAGTGCAGTTGCTTGAAGAGTTTACTTGCTGCTAATGGAAGTGACAAGCTTTTTATATATATATATATATATATATATATGCCTTTGATGAGTGATAAAGTATGATTTTTTTTTCTTCTTTTAAAGATCAGAGTTGAAACCACATGTGATGGATTCTAAAGCTGTCCTTGAGTTCTTTTCCATGGTTTATTAACTGACAGCATCACTAGCATCAGAAGCAATCCTTTGACATTGGATTTGATTAACTACATATAGTTACAGAACTTTTCATCAACTACTAAGCAGTAGGCAGTGCACTAGCACCTCTCATGGCAATTCATTTAGGTACACGCTTCATGGATGCCTTGGTTGGGAGTATCATCAGATGCAATGCTGCACCAAGCAGGGAGAATGGAGTGATTATTACCCATGAGAGCTTTATGATGACATGGGACAAGTGAAATCATCTCGTACACGCTCTCACAACCATCTCCCAAAATTGGTGTTTAGGTGTAGTTTGTTGATCTGTTTTGTACCCTTGGTAGCCTATGTTTGGATATTTCTACATGTATATGGTTACTAGCTGCAACATTTGGTGCGGCTTCTTTGTGTAAATGTTAGATTTGTGGGCTGGGGATGTCGTGTAGTTCAAATTTCCAGCTAAATTGGTTGATTAGTAGTTCTCAGGATCGTGCTTTGCTTTTCTCTTCGTGGACTGAGTGAGGTTAATGTAATTTTTGCAGCTTACTTGTTCATGAGAACGAAGAAAAAGGATACAGTCCAAGAGGAGGAAGTTTCAAGCAAAATTCCCTCATCCACTCCTAGTACAACCGCTCCAGTTTCTGAGACACCCATACCATCACCTACCATTTCTGAAGTAGTGAAGCTATGTGAACCTATTCGAGAGGATCAGCAGCGTGAACTATTCAAGTGGATCTTGGAAGAAAAAAGAAAAGTGAAACCAAAAGATTCAGAAGAGAGAAAGCGCATTGATGATGAGAAAGCTATTCTCAAACAATTCATTCGAGCAAAATCCATCCCAAGCATCTAAGTCGACCATACGTCTCTTCCAATTTACATCATTAGGAATGGATTTTTTTTTTATTGACTTTTGTGCAATGGAAAGAAATCTTGGATTTCAACCACCAGGTGGCAGGAGTTTCATGTAAAGATGCTGAAGGACATGACTGTCCTAAATTCATCCTCCTTCGACTCCATTTTAGTTGGGCCATTACTAGGTGATGGCCTCTTTATCGGTTGTGATTCTGTAATTTAGCAATTGCTATCTGCATGCTGAATATCGATATGCATTAACAGTCCTACTTGTAGATGAATTTTCTACAGCTTTGATCATCTTCATAAATTGCAGTCTTTTGTGATTATTGTTGTTTTCTTTTGACACGACGACGGTTTCATACTGTGAATCATGACATCATATGCAAGATTCTGACGGACCGCAAACTAGCTTCTGTACATGCAATCATATGATCAATCAATCATATACTCCATATAGCTTTATACTTTAGTCATGGTGTCCGCGCTTCAATGCGGAATGAAGCAATATTTTTTCAACACACAAAAAAAAGAAGAGAATAATGCTAGTGATGTTAAATTTTAGATGTTTGGAGGAACTCGGTGACTTGTTTATGCTTTAGGCTTAAATGTATTATGGAACCGATGGACTTAAGCCCTAATACTTGCAAAATAAGGTTGTGGGATTCTCCAATGATTAATTAAGTTAGTAAAGCAACGAGGCTTTCAGAGCCAAGATAGATAGATAGATAGATTATTCTCTAATGCTTTAGGCTTCATCACTTGTTTTGAGTTTTTGGGTCTGTATTTATCGCGAGCCTGACCTCCTCTTTTGTGTCTTAAATAATTGATTGATTAGGGAATAAATCTTTGGACCACATTTTTGGTAAAAGGTAGCCATGGATTTCATTTAATTTGCTTGCTTTCTAGTGCTAGCTAGGAACTCAAAGAATGAAGCATATTCTCTAATTTATTAGAAAAAAGATATTCACATGCTGACATAGAATAAGTTCCAAAGAGGATGTGGTCACACCCTATCACTACGAATATCCAACTTACTTTATGAGAGTACCTCAAGCATTGCAAAGTACCAAAATCAAACCAAAGTCTGCAACTATCAAATAAGATTAGGTTTCAGGAACCTTGAAGGTAACTGTTAATTAACTAGTCAGACCATGAGTTTATTTTTTAAAGGTCACTAATTGAAGTCCCACAAATCTCAGGGTCATTGGAGTCTTGCATGGTTGTTAACTTCAGGGCCCATGATGTTAGTCGAAGTACATACAAGTTAGCCAGAACATCCACGTTAATATAAAAAAAAAATTAGGTTCCCAGCCTCCTAATCATTTCTTTCTTTCCCCTCATGAAATATAAGTCCTAAACTCCAACCTTTTCAAAAGGATTCAGAAATATATATATCCCACCATGTATGTTCTTAAAGATTCTAAATAGATCTTGAAGGGTTTTTATAAAGAAACTAGCAATCAGCAAATCAAACGAGAGAGAGAGAGAGAGAGATCTAATTAATGCAATAAAATATATTAACAATATTGTATAATGATTAATCTTGTTATATAAAAGGATAGTAGTGTATGATGAGTTAGGTAGCTTGAAGGAGGTAGCCAGAGAACTATAGAGAGAGCCAAGTAATGGAGCTTAACATTAGATTAATTACATTTGCAGTCAAGAACGGGCTAACTTATAATTAATTCCATAATCCATGTTATTTGATCAACACTACTACAGTCGAAGAGAGAGATTTTTGAAAATTAAAGAGGTAGATTAATTAATACACCCTAGCTAGCCCCAAAAGTCATGGCTTTCTATATTTTAGATATTATTATTAATAATTATATATCATCCACCCTTAAGAATTATGACACACAAACAAGCTTGAGGGCAATAATGACACAGCCATTATTGAATTAACACACTAGCTAAGAAGGGTTCAAGACAACGTTTGACATAAACTAAAGTATTTTTGGTAAGGGTAATCGCATGTGCTCTCTCTCTCCCCCCCACAGAAAAACTAAAGAGAGGATCGATCGATGGTAATGAAAGAAACACATGATGAGGGGCTGGGTTGGCCTAGGTGTGTGCGTGCGTGCAAGAGGGACAAAAGTTGAGGGAAATTAAGTTGATATTGATCATGATGAGGATGGTGATGGAGAATGTGGTAGGATTTATTGAGCCTCACATGAATGCACGAGGACACCAGCTGCATCTCCTAAAGGGACGCCTCAAGCCACTGCGCCCACGAGACAATTATGGACGTGTGGGGACTGGTTCTTCTTCTTCTTCTTCTAATATATATATATATATATATGTTATTTTTTTTTAATATTAAAACAAAAATATATTGGATCCACTCAACTCAACCTAAGTTAACTTGTCAAATTCATGATTATAATCATTAGACCAGATTAACCATATATAAAATAAATCAAAACAAATTATAAAACTCAATTCTAAATTAATATAATGTTGGAGGATAAAATTAAAAAAAAAA
>Ga0325401_1001030_pt1 | contig 22621 bp, 21 predicted proteins | sample PopdelMetagenome_FD_205666 | JGI IMG/M metagenome (GOLD analysis project Ga0325401, IMG submission 205666) | Populus deltoides microbial communities from Bellville, Georgia, United States - Xylem-PdKOR-R2 | ecosystem: Host-associated > Plants > Phyllosphere > Stem > Wood/Secondary xylem | place... | reverse complement strand
CGGGCGCCTCGGGTCCACGACCCGAGGCGTGGGCCAGATCAGCAAGCGCCTGAACTAAACAGAAGAAGATGATGGAGGGGGTTCCAGGGGGAGGAAGAATTCCTTCTTCCTCCCCCTGGCCACGGAGGTCCCCCGAGGGACGAGACCGTTCCACCCCCCATTTGCCCTCCACCATCACCCGACGCAGGATGCGCGCCCCCAAGGGTAGGAACGCCATGACGGTCACGCTCGTCGCCCCGCGCCTGATCCTCTCCGGCGGCGGCGCCGTGGCGAAGGCGCCGGAGGTGCTGGCGCAGCTCGGCCTGTCCCGGCCGCTCGTCGTCACCGATCCCTGGATGGCCTCCTCCGGCACGGTGAACCGCCTTCTCGATCCGCTGCGCACGGCCGGCATCCGCGCCGACGTCTTCCACGAGACGGTGCCCGACCCGACCGACGCGGTGGTGGAGGCCGGCGTGCGCGCCTTCCGGGCGGGCAGCTACGACTGCCTCATCGGTTTCGGCGGTGGCAGCCCGATGGACACGGCCAAGGCCATGGCCATCCTCGCCGCCGCGCCGGAGGGCGAGCACATCCGCGCCCACAAGGTGCCGGCGGCCGCCAACCGGGGCGCCGTGCCGGTGGTCTGCGTCCCCACCACCGCCGGCACGGGCAGCGAGGCGACGCGCTTCACCGTCATCACCGACACCGCGAACGACGAGAAGATGCTCATCGCCGGCCTCGGCGCCCTGCCGCTGGCCGCGATCGTGGATCACGAGCTGACCTGGACGGTGCCGCCGCGCACCGTGGCCGACACCGGCATCGACAGCCTCACCCACGCGCTGGAGGCCTTCGTCAGCCGCCGGGCCAACCCGTTCAGCGACGACTACGCGCGCCTCGCCCTGCGGCTCCTCGCCCCCAACCTCCGCCGCGCCTACGCGGACGCGCGGTCCGGGCCGGGCGGCGGGCGGGACGAGGCGGCGCGGGAGGCGATGATGCGGGGCGCGATGCTGGCCGGCCTCGCCTTCTCCAACGCCTCGGTCGCGCTGGTGCACGGCATGTCGCGCCCGATCGGGGCGCATTTCCACGTGCCGCACGGCCTGTCCAACGCCATGCTGCTGCCCGCCGTCACCCGCTTCGGCCTGCAATCCGCCCTGCCGCGCTACGCCGAGGCCGCGCGGGTCATGGGCGTGGCCGGGGAGGGGGAGGGGGACCAGTCCGCCGCCGCTCGCCTGGTGGAGGAGCTGGAGGCGCTGAACCGCGAGCTCTCCGTCCCCACCCCCGCCGCCCACGGCATCGCCGCGGACCGCTGGGACGGGCTGCTGGAGACGATGGCGGCCCAGGCGCTGGCCTCTGGCAGTCCCGCCAACAACCCGCGCGTGCCGGACGCGGCGGAGATCGTGGCGCTGTACCGGGAAGCCTATGCCTGACACGGCCGTCACACCGACCGTCGACGCCCTGATCCGCGCCGTCGCCGCCGGGGAGGCCGGGGCGCTGCGCCACCTCTACGACGCGGAGGCGCCGCGCCTCTTCGGCATCGCCCTCGCGGTCCTGCGCGACCGCGACGCGGCGGCGGACGCGCTGCACGACGCTGTGCTGAAGGTCGCCTCCCGCGCGGGGCAGTTCGACCCGGCGCGGGGCAGGGGGGAGACCTGGCTCGGCGCCGTGGTGCGCCACGCCGCCCTCGACCTCGCCCGCGCGCGGGGCCGGGAGACGGCGATCGACGACCCGACCCTCGGCGACGCCGCGGTGGCGCCGGAGGCGCTCGACCGCATCGTGGCGGCGCAGGAGGCCGGCCGCCTGCGCGACTGCCTCGCCTTGCTGGAGGCGCGGAACCGACAGGGCATCGTGCTCGCCTTCGTCCACGGCCTGTCGCACGCCCAGATCGCGTCGCGCCTCGACCTGCCGCTCGGCACGGTCAAGTCCTGGATCCGGCGCGGCCTCGCGCGGCTCAGGGGATGCCTCGCATGATCCCGACCGACCCGGAGGGGCGCGACGCCCTGGCGGCCGAGCACGTCCTCGGCACCCTCGACGCGCGGGAGGCGGCGGAGGTGCGGCGCGCGATGGCGGCCGACGCGGCGCTGCGCGACGCGGTGGCGGCGTGGGAGGCGCGCCTCGCCCCGCTCTCCGCCCTGGCCCCGGGCGAGGCGCCGCCCGCCGGGCTGTGGCGCCGCATCGAGGCCTCGCTCGCCGCCCCGTCCGGCACCGCGTCCGGTGCCACGGTCACGCCGTTCCGCCCCCGCCGCCTGCTCGCGGCCTGGGCCGCCGGCGCGACGGCCCTGGCGGCCGGCCTCGCCGCCTTCCTCCTCCTGCGCCCGGCCGAGCCGCCCCGGCTGATGACCGTGCTCCTGACGGATCAGGCCCAGCCCGCCTGGATCGTGGAGGCGGAGGGCGGCGGCCTCCGGCTCGCGAGCCTCAACCCCCGCCCGACGCCGCCCGACCGTGCCCAGCAGCTCTGGGCCCTGCCGCCCGGCGCGACGGTGCCGGTCTCCCTCGGCCTCGTGCCCGCGGACGGGCGCGCGCGCGTGGCCCCCGGCCTCGTGCGGCCGGAGGCGGGGATGCTGATCGAGATCTCGCTGGAGCCGTCCGGCGGCTCGCCCACCGGCCGCCCCACGGGGCCGGTCATCTTCATCGGGCGGCTGGCGCCGGCCGGCGGGGCCTGACGGCCGCTCACGGACCCACCGCGACCCGGCGCAGCCCCGCGCGCGGCGCCAGGTCTCCCGGCTCCCGCAGCCCCCGGACCAGCCCCAGCCGCCGCATCGCCAGCAGGGCCCACCAGCCGGGGTCGGCCTGCCCGCGCTCCACCCCCAGCCGCGCGGAGCCCGGCCAGGCGTGGTGGTTGCCGTGCCAGGCCTCGCCGAAGGTGATCAGCGCCGCCGCCGGCAGGTCGTGGCCCTGCACCGCGGCGCCGTCCACCACCCATCCCCGCGGCCCGCGCCGGTGGGTGACGTGCCCCACCGCCCAGTGCCCCGTGACGCAGACCGCCACGCGCACCGCAACTCCCCAGACCAGCCACGGCATCCCGCCGAGAAGGAAGAAGGCGGCCCCCACCGGCACCTGCTGGAGCATCCAGCTCGCCTCGAGCCACCGCAGGACGCGGTCCTCCCGCAGCCGCGCCTCCGGCAGGAAGCGGGGCGGGCGCGCCAGCTCCAGCCGGCAATGCATCTGCCACCACGCGTCCCGCAGCGGCGTCGCGCGGTGGGCGTGCAGGTCGTGGCACGCCGCCTGCCGCTGCGCCCAGTCCCGCGTGTCGTGCAGCCGCACCATCCCGAGCGGCCCCGCCATCCCCACCAGCGTGCCGAGCCAGGCCAGCACCCGCTCCAGCGGCAGCGGCGCCTCGAAGGAGCGGTGGATGATCAGCCGGTGCAGGCCGATGGAGTGGCCGAGGCACAGCGTCACCCCGCTCGTCGCCAGGAACAGGGCCACGGCGCCGGGCGTGACGTGGAACGGGCCCAGCCCGACCGCCGCCAGCGTCATCCCCCCGATCCAGAGCGAGCGCGCGGGGGCCCAGACGACGCGCCCCTCGGTCGCCGAGGTCTCGGGCCCGGCGATCACGCGCTCGGTCGAATGGCAGGCCATCGCCTTCCTCCGTCGGTATTTAGGAAATATCCTAAATACCGATGCGACCGATGGTCAACCGCCCGCGCACGTCCTAGATCTCTCCTCCAGGCCATGCAGCGAATCTTCGAAGCCCTCGCCTCCGCCGCGCGCCGGCGCATCCTCGCCCTCCTCGCCCACGGCGAGATGAGCGCGGGCGAGATCGCCGCGCGCTTCGAGATGACCCGCGCCTCCATCTCCCAGCACCTCTCCATCCTCGAGGCGGCCGGGCTGGTGACGGGCGAGAAGCGCGGCCAGTTCGTCTTCTACCGGCAGGTGCCCGACAGCCTCGTCAACACGCTCAACGGCTTCGTGCAGGAGGCCTGCCCGATCGGTCGCCCCCTGCGGCGGGAGAGCGCCGCCCGCGCGCGCCGTCCGCCCGCCTCGGGATAGGGCCCGGTGCCCGGCCGCGGCGTGCCCATGGTGGCGGAGGGCCGCACCCCCGTGCGCGCCGCGCCGGAGGCCGTGCGCCGGGCGGTCCTGGACCCGGACTTCCTCCTCCGGATCATCCCCGGCGCCGAGACCGTCACCCGCGCCCCGGACGGGACCTTCACCGCCCGGCTCGGCCTCGGCGTGGGGCCGTTCCGCGGGCACCAGACCGTCACCCTCCGCGTGGAGCGCGAGGATCCGCCGCACGGCCTCGCCGTCGCGGGGCGCGCCACCGGCCCCTTCGGCAGCGGCGAGGCCACCGGCCGGATCGACCTTCTCCCGGACGGGCACGGCGGCACCGCCGTCGCCTGGCGCTACGACGGCGCGGTGAGCGCCCCCGTCGCCCTGGCCGGGCCGCGCCTGCTGCGCCTGGCGGCGACCGCCTTCACGGGGCGCGTCTTCGCCGCGCTGGCGCGCCTCCTGCCGCGCGGGACCGCCTGATACGGGTGGGCTTTCATCCTCCGCGGTCGGGACCGAAGAGGGCTTCACCCTCTCCGGACCTCACCCGCCAGGAGCCTGAGGCCCCTGGACCCATGGGACGGCCGTGGACGCGACCATCGAAGGTGCCTCCGACCCCATCGGCATCCGTCCTGACCTCTCCGGGCGCCTCGGGTCCACGGCCCGAGGCGTGGGCCGGTGCGGCCAGGACCCCTGACCGAACAGAGGAAGAGGGCGGGTCGGAGGCATTGCCTCCGGCGTGGCAGGGGGGAGGAGTTCCTCCTTCCTTCCCCCTGCCACGGAGGGCCTTCGAAGAATCGGAACGACGGTTCGCCGGCAGGGGGGCAGGGCGTGCCCGCGCTTCACGCAGCCGTGACCCATCCTGCCCGCGTCCGGCGCTCCCCCTCTCCCGTAACGCGGCGGCACGGGGCGACCGCGCCCCGCCGATCACGGAGAGACGCATGACCCGATCCATCCGCCGCCTCGCTCTCGCCCTCACCGGGGCCGGCGCCGCGCTGCTCGGCCTCTCGGGCGCGGGGCAGGCCGCCACCCTCGTCGGCCTCACCGCCGACGGCGCCCTCATCCGCATCGACACCGACACCCGCCGCGCCGCCGCCCCCGTCCGCGTCCGCGGCGCCGAGGGCGCGCTCATCGGCATCGACGTCCGCCCCTCCGACGGTCGCCTCTACGGCGTGACCGATTCCGGCGCGATCGTCACCATCGACCCCGCCACGGGCGCCGCGACGCGGGTGAGCCAGCTGTCGGAGCGCTTCGAGTCCGGCGGCCGCGCGGTGGTGGACTTCAACCCGATGGCCGACCGCCTGCGCCTGATGGGCGTCTCCGGGACGAGCTTCCGCATCAACGTCGACACCGGTGCCGTCACCCGCGACGGCTCGCTGAAGTACGGGGAGGGCCCGCTGTCCGGCACCGCCCCGCGCGTCACCGCCGGCGCCTACACGAACAGCACCGCCGGCGCGACGGCGACGATGCTGCTGACGATCGACAGCGCCCTCGGCGGGCTCAACCTCCAGGCGCCGCCGAACGACGGCGTGCAGCAGGTGCGCGGCCGCGTCGGCGGGGGCGTGCCGCCGACCGCCGCCTTCGACATCCTGACGGAGGGCACGACGAACACCGGCTACCTCCTCGCGGGCGGCGTGCTGCACACGCTGAACCTCGAGAACGGCACCCCCACCGCGCTCGGCCCCGTCGCCGGCACGGCGGAGGTGATCGACATCGCCGCCATGCGGTGACCCACCGCGCCCGGGGCAGGGCGCCGCGGGCCGAGAAGCCGCCGCCCGCGCCGCCGCCCTGCCCCGGCGCGAGGTCGACGTCCGCCGTGGCGCTCACGGAAGGCCCCTCTGGCCGACCGTCCGCGATCGGATCTCCGGGCGGCGACCATGGCATCGGCGGTGCCCGAAGGGTAGCGTCGGGACGACGTCCGGAGGAGGCCGCCCGGTCGGCGCGCCGATGGCCGGATCGGTCGGGTTGGCCGCGATCCGGGCGCGGCGGCCGCCGACCCCCTGCCGGATGGGGGCCGGTCGCCCGGGCGCGCGTTGGCGGAGGAGGAGGGCCGATGGACGAGCCGGCGAGCGATGACCGTGCCGACCCCGCCCGCTTCCGCCCGGGCACCCTCGGCTGCCACGAGGCCCTGCACATGGCCCGCGTCCTCGCCGCGATGGTGGAGGCGCATCTGCACGACCACCCGGCGGTGCGCGCGAACCTGCGCTGGCGCGCGATGGCGGAGCGCGCCGTGCGGGCCCTGGGCGACCTTCATCGGGCGATCGGAGCCGACCACCTCGGCGCGCCGGCCGGGGCCTCCCAGCCCGCGCTGCGCGGCGAGGGGTGGATGACGGGGCTGCCCACGCGGCTGTCGCGGGTGCTGGAGCGGATCCGCGACGAGGGGCGGATGACGAGCCTCGCGGCCGAGGAGGTGCGCGCGATGGGAAGGGACTTCTGGGCGCGCGAGACGGATATCGGCCCGGCCTTCCTCCGGCGGATGGACGCGGCGCTGGGCGGCTGGGACGAGGACGGGGCGGAGGGGCGGCGGACGGGCAAGTGATTGCGGTCGCTCGCGATTACCCCCACATCCCCGCCATGCCGCACCCCGAGACCTGGATGAAGGTCACGCCCCTCGGCCTGCTCTGCGAGCCGGGGGGCTTCTACGTCGACCCCTCCCGCCCGGTCGACCGGGCCGTCATCTCCCACGGCCACGCCGACCACGCCCGCCCGGGCCACGGCGCCGTGCTCGCGACCCCCGACACGCTGGCGATCATGCGCGCCCGCTTCGGCGAGGACCGCGCGGGGGACGAGCAGCAGGCGCTGCCCTACGGCGAGAGCGTGGATCGGAACGGCGTGCGGATCACCCTCGTCCCGGCCGGCCACGTCCTCGGCTCGGCGCAGGTGGTGCTGGAGTGGCGGGGCAGCCGGATCGTCGTCTCCGGCGACTACAAGCGCCGCCGCGACCCCACCTGCGCGGGGTTCGAGCCGGTGGAGTGCGACGTCTTCGTCACCGAGGCCACCTTCGCCCTGCCGGTGTTCCGCCACCCGCCCGACGCGCACGAGATCCGCCGCCTGCTCGACAGCGCGGCGCTGTTCCCGGAGCGCGCCCACGTCGTCGGCGCCTACGCGCTCGGCAAGACGCAGCGCATCATCGCCCTGCTGCGGGAGGCCGGCTACGACCGGCCGATCTACCTGCACGGCGCGGTGGAGAAGCTCTGCACCCTGTACGAGGCGCTCGGCGTCCCGCTCGGCGAGCTGCGGCCGGTGCCCAAGGGCCTGAAGCGCGGCCACCCGCCGATCCTGGCCGGCGAGATCGTCATCGCGCCCCCCTCCGCCGAGGCCACCCCCTGGGCCCGCCGCCTGGCCGACCCTGTCACCTGCGCGGCGTCGGGCTGGATGACGGTGCGCCAGCGCGCCAAGCTGCGCGGCGTGGAGCTGCCGCTGATCGTCTCCGACCACGCCGACTGGGACGAGCTGATCAGGACCATCGACGAGGTCCGCGCCCCCGAGATCTGGGTCACGCACGGCCGCGACGACGCCCTCGTCCACGCGCTGTCCCTGAAGGGCATCCGCGGCCGCGCCCTGCACCTGGTCGGCCGCGGCGACGAGGAGGACGAGGGCGCGCCCGAGGCCCCGCCGACCGCGGAGGAAGAGGACGCCGCCCGCGCGGCGCCGGCATGAGCGGCGAGGACGCCACCCTCCCGCCGGGGGGGGCCGAGGCCGCCCACCGCGCCGCCGATCAATCGCCGCCCCGACCCGAGGACCGCGCGCGCGAGGCCGCGCACCGCCCGCTGGGCCAGGGGCCGATGCCGGCCGCCCCGCGATCGGGCCTGGAGGCCTTCGCGGACCTCCTGGAACGCCTCGTCTTCACCCCGGGGCGCAACGCCAAGATCGCCCTCATGCGCCGCTGGTTCGCCGAGCAGCCGGACCCGGAGCGCGGCGTCGGCCTCGCGGCGCTGACCGGGGAGCTCGCCTTCACCGCCGCCAAGCCGATGATCGTGCGCGGCCTGGTCGAGAGCCGGGTGGACAAGGTGCTCCTCGCGCTCTCGCACGACTACGTCGGCGACCTCGCCGAGACGGTGGCCCTGATCTGGCCGGAGCGGCGCGGCACCAACGCGCCGCCGCCGTCCCTGGCCGAGGTGGTGGAGGGGCTGGAACTGGCGTCGCGCGCCGAGGTGCCGGCGCTGCTGGAGGGCTGGCTCGACACGCTCGACGCCGGCGGCCGCCTCGCCCTCATCAAGCTCGTCACCGGCGGGCTGCGCGTCGGCGCCTCCGCCCGCCTCGCCAAGACCGCGCTGGCGGAGTGGGCGGGCCAGGACGTGGGCGAGATCGAGGAGGTCTGGCACGGCGTCGCGCCGCCCTACCTCCCGCTCTTCCGCTGGCTGGAGGGGAAGGGGCCCCGCCCCGACGCCGCCGGCGCGCCGGTCTTCCGCCCGCTCATGCTCGCCCATCCCCTGGAGGCGCCGGCCGACATCGAGGCGGTGACGGCCGACCCCGGCGCGTGGCGCGCCGAGTGGAAGTGGGACGGCATCCGCGTCCAGCTCACCGGCGCCCCCGGCGGCCGCCGGATCTGGTCCCGCACCGGGGAGGACATCTCCGGCGCCTTCCCCGAGATCGCCCAGGCGATGGAGTTCCACGGCGTGCTCGACGGCGAGCTGCTGGTGATCCGGGACGGCGTGGTGGCGCCCTTCTCCGACCTGCAGCAGCGGCTGAACCGCAAGGTGATCGGCCCGAAGCTGATGCGCGACCACCCCGTCGCCGTGCGCCTCTACGACCTGCTGCTGGACGGCGAGGAGGACCTTCGCGCGCTGCCCTTCGACGCCCGCCGCGCCCGGCTGGAGGCCTGGTTCGCCCGCCACGCGCCGCCGCGCATGGATGTCTCCGAGATGGTGCCCTTCGCCTCGCTCGACGAGCTCTCCGCGCTGCGCGACACGGCGCGCGAGGCCTCGATCGAGGGGCTGATGATCAAGCGCGCCGGCAGCGCCTACGTCCCCGGCCGCACGAAGGGCCAGTGGTGGAAGTGGAAGCGCGCGCCGCTCTCGGTCGACGCCGTGATCATGTACGCCCAGCGCGGCCACGGGAAGCGCAGCTCCTACTACTCCGACTACACCTTCGGCCTCTGGCGCGCGAACGAGGACGGCACGAAGGAGCTCGTCCCCGTCGGCAAGGCCTATTCCGGCTTCACCGACCAGGAGCTGGTGGCGCTCGACCGCTGGGTCCGCAACCACACCACCGGCCGCTTCGGCCCGGTGCGGGAGGTGGAGAAGGCCTTCGTCGTCGAGGTGATCTTCGACGCCGCCCAGCTCTCCACCCGCCACCGCTCCGGCGTCGCCATGCGCTTCCCCCGCATCGCCCGGCTGCGTCCCGACAAGCCGGCGGCGGAGGCGGACGCGCTGGAGACGCTGATGGGGATGGTGGAGCGGGCGGCGTAGCGTCCACGTCCCACTTGCCACGATTGTCGTTCCGCCCTCCGATGCCACCGCAACGGGAGGATGCGAATCGTGGCACGTCGCGGATCGAGGCGGATCATCGGGGCCGCGGGCCTGGCCCTGCTCGTGGCCGGCTGCACCACGGCCGACCTGCCGCTGACCTACACCCCGGCCTCCGCGCCGCCCCGCGCCGCCGCGGCCCGCCCCGTCGTCGCCGTCGGCCCCGTGACGGACGAGCGCACGGACGGGCAGGCCAACACCGCGCAGTTCGGCACCATCCGCGGCGGCTACGGCAACCCGCTGCGCCGCCTCGCCGCGCCGGTGCCGGTCCGCGACGCGGTGGCGCAGGCGCTGCGCGACGCGCTGGCGGCGCGCGGCCTGCTCGCCGGCGCCGGCGGCGAGGGCTACGAGCTGCGCGCCCGCGTGGTGCAGTACAACGCCAGCAAGCTCATCCGCACCGAGGCGACCGTGCAGATCGAGGGCACGCTGTACGACCGCCGCACGGCGGCCGTGGCCTGGACCGGCACCGGCCAGTCCACCGTCGTCGAGTCCGGCAGCCTCTTCGCCGCCGGCATCGCGGCCGATCCGGAGGAGCTCCGCGGCACGGCGCTGCGCGCCATGGCGGCCGCGATCGACGGGATGCTGGACCGCCCGGACTTCGCGGCGGCCCTGCGCTAGCCCGGGGGCGAACGGGCGAACGGGCGGCCGCGCCGGGTCGCCGCCCCTTGACCCTCCCACGATGGGAATCCCCATCTCTCCGGTCACGGAGGGCAACCCCATGACCGTCGCCGCCACCACCCGGATCACTCTTCCCGTAGACGGCCTGCACTGCGCCGGCTGCGCGGGGCGGGCGGAGCGCGCCCTCGCCGCCGTGCCCGGCGTGGCCGGCGCCTCGGTCAACCTCGCCACCCGCCGCGCGACGGTGGAGGGCGACGCCCTCGACCGCGCCGCGCTGCGCGAGGCCCTGGCCGGCGCCGGCTACGCCTCCCCCGAGGCCGTGACGGAGATCGGCGTGGAGGGGATGAGCTGCGCCGCATGCGCCGGCCGGGTGGAGCGCGCCCTGGCCGCCGTGCCGGGCGTGGACGCGGCGGCCGTGAACCTCCTCACCCGCCGCGCCACCCTGCGGCACGCCCCCGGCGCGGCGGATCGCGCCGCGCTGGAGGCGGCCATCCGCGGCGCCGGCTACCGCCCCGCGGAGGAGGCGCCGCCGGCCGCGCCCGGATCGACTGCGCCCGGATCGACTGCGCCCGGATCGACTGCGCCCGGATCGACTGCGCCCGGATCGGCCGCGCCCGGACCGGACGCGGCCGGGGAGGGGGAGGAGGCGACGCTGCGCCGCGACGCGATCCTCGCCGTCCTCCTCGCCGCGCCGCTCTTTCTTGTGGAGATGGCCGGGCACGCCGTCCCGGCGATCCACCACGCGGTCGCCGGCCCCGCCTGGGCCCTGACGCAGCTCGCGCTCGCCACCGCGGTCCTGCTCGGGCCCGGGCGGCGCTTCCACCGCGCCGGCTGGCCGGCCCTGCTGCGCGGCGCGCCGGAGATGAACTCGCTTGTCGCCCTCGGCACCGCGGCGGCCTGGGGGTACTCCGCCGTCGTCGCCCTCCTGCCCGGCCTCGTGCCGGAGGAGGGTCGCCACCTCTACTTCGAGGCGGCGGCGGTGATCGTCGCGCTCGTGCTCGTCGGGCGATGGCTGGAGGCGCGCTCGCGCGGCCGCGCCTCCGCCGCCATCCGCCGCCTGACGGACCTCCGCCCGCCCACGGCGCGCGTGGAGCGCGACGGGCGGGAGGTGGGGATCCCCGCCGCGGCGCTGCGCGCGGGCGACGTGATGGTGATCCGCCCCGGCGAGCGGCTGCCGGCCGACGGCACCGTGCTGTCGGGCGAGAGCCGCGTGGACGAATCCATGGTCACCGGCGAGCCCGTCCCCGTCCGCCGCGCGGCCGGCGACGCGGTGACGGGCGGCACGGTGAACGGGCACGGCGCGCTCCGCGCGCGCGCCACCGCGGTCGGGGCCGACACCGTGCTCGCCCGGATCGCCCGGCTGGTGGAGGAGGCGCAGGGCGGCAAGCTCCCGGTCCAGGCCCTGGCGGACCGGGTGACGCGCGGCTTCGTGCCGGCGGTGATCCTCGTCGCGGCCCTCGCCTTCGCTGGCTGGATCCTCGTGGGGGGCGGGGTCGACCACGCCCTCGTCGCCGCCGTCTCCGTGCTCATCATCGCCTGCCCCTGCGCGATGGGGCTGGCGACGCCGGTGGCGGTGATGGTCGGCACCGGCCGCGGCGCGGAGCTCGGCGTGCTGTTCCGCCGCGGCGCCGCGCTGCAGGCCCTGCGCGACGTCACGGTCGTGGCCTTCGACAAGACCGGCACGCTGACCGAGGGCCGCCCGGCCCTGACCGACCTGATCCCCGCCCCCGGCTTCGGGGAAGCGGACGTCCTGACCCTCGTCGCCGCCGCCGAGGCCGGGAGCGAGCACCCGGTGGCCGGCGCCGTGCGCGCCGCCGCCGCCGCCCGCGGCCTCGTCCCCCCGCGCGCCGAGGGGTTCGAGGCCGTGCCCGGCATGGGCATCCGCGCGGTCGTGGAGGGCCGGCGCGTGGAGGTCGGCGCCGCGCGCCACATGGCCGCGCTCGGCGTCGACGTCGGGCCGCTGCGGGCCGGGGTGTCGCGGCTGGAGGCGGCGGGCCGGACGCCGATCCTCGCGGCCGTCGACGGCCGCGCCGCCGCCGTGATCGCCGTGGCCGACCCGGTGCGCGACGCCGCGCGCCCCGCCCTCGACGCCCTGCGCGCCATGGGGCTGCGCCTGGCCATGGTGACGGGCGACGGCCGCCGCACCGCCGACGCCGTGGCGCGGCCGCTCGGCCTCGACGCCGTGGAGGCCGAGGTGCGGCCCGAGGGCAAGGTGGAGGCCGTGCGCCGCCTGCGCGGGGGCGGCCGGATCGCCTTCGTCGGCGACGGCATCAACGACGCGCCGGCGCTCGCCGCCGCCGATGTCGGCATCGCCGTCGGCACCGGCACGGACGTCGCGATCGAGAGCGCGGAGGTGGTGCTGATGTCGGGCGACCCGCGCGGCGTCGCGACCGCCATCGGCCTCTCCCGCGCGACGATGGCCAACATCCGGGTGAACCTGTTCTGGGCCTTCGCCTACAACGTCGTGCTGATCCCGGTCGCGGCCGCGGGGCTGCTCTCCCCCGTGCTGGCCGCGGGGGCGATGGCGCTGTCGAGCGTCCTCGTCGTCGGCAACGCCCTGCGGCTGCGGGGATACGGGCGATGAGGATCGGCGAGGCGGCCCGGACCTCCGGCATCTCGGCGAAGATGATCCGGCACTACGAGGCGGTCGGGCTGCTGCCCGCCGCCGCGCGCCGCACTTCCAACTACCGCGACTACGGGGAGGGCGACGTGCACGCGCTGCGCTTCATCCGCCGCGCCCGCGACCTCGGCTTCTCCCTCGCGGAGATCGCGGAGCTGCTCGCCCTCTGGGCCGACCGGCGGCGGGCCAGCGCCGAGGTGAAGCGCCTCGCCCTGACCCATGTGGAGGCGCTGGAGAGCAAGGCGCGCGACCTCTCCGCCATGGCGGCGACGCTGCGACACCTCGCCTCCCACTGCCACGGCGACGCGCGCCCGGACTGCCCCATCCTGGAGGGGCTGGCCGGGGAGGGAGGCCGCGCGGACCCGCCCTGACTCCCGGCCCGGACCCCCCGTCCCTCAGTCCTCGGGCCCCGCGCCGCGGAAGGCGTCGATCCCCTCCACCGGCGGGATCGCCACCGGCCCGCCTTCGCGGGCGGAGCGGTAGAGGGCCTCCATCAGCACCTGGTCCTGCAGCCCCTCCTCGCCGGGCGTGCGCGGGGTGGCGCCCGTCAGGACGCATCCCGCGAAGTGGTCGATCTCGAGGGCGAACTGGTTCTTCGCGCCGATCCGCAGCTCCTCCACCGCCTCGTTCTCGCCCTTGCGGCGCGCCACCCGCATCCGCTGGCCGCGGTAGGCAAAGGCGTTCTCGAGGTCGATCCAGCCCCGCTCCAGCCGGATCCGAAGGTCCTTGCTCTCGTGCGCGCCGTAGCTCGTCGCGCAGTTGGCGATGGCGCCCGACGGGAAGCGCAGCATGAACACCGCCGTCTCCTCGATATCGGCGTAGCGCGCGTCGCCCTCGGGGTTCACGATGCGGGCGAAGACCTCCACCGGCTCCTCGCCGAGCATCGCGCGCACGCCGTTGAGGCAGTAGAGCCCGATATCCGGCAGCGCGCCGCCGCCGGCCAGGGGCGCGCGCAGCCGCCACTGGCCGGCCGGTCCCTGCACCTGGGTGTTGACCGCCTCCAGCACCCGCGGGCGGCCGAGCTCGCCGGAGCGGATCAGGCGGATCGCCTCGCGGTTGAAGGGCTCGTACTGGCAGCGGTAGGCGATCATCAGCTTCACCTCGGCCTTCGCGCAGGCCGCGACCATCTCCCGCGCCTCGTCCGGGGTGTTGGCCATCGGCTTCTCGAGGAGCACGTGCTTGCCGGCCGCGGCGACCGCCAGGACGTCGTCGCGGTGGCGCCCGTTCGGCGTCACGACGTAGACGGCGCGGACGTCCGGGTTGTCCGCCAGGCGGGCCACCTCGTCGTAGCCGTACACGGACCCCGGCGGGATGCCGTACTGGGCCGCCACCGTCCGCGCCTTGTCCGGGCTGCCGGAGACGAGGGCGACGGCGCGGGACCTCTTGCACTCGGCGAAGGCGGGCAGGATCTCCTCCAGGCTCAACCGCCCGAGCCCCATGATCGCGAAGCCCACCCGCTCCCCCGGCGGCATCGGGGCGGGCGGCGGGGGCGCGGGCTTGTCGGCCTCGCCCTTCCAGTTCTCGAACGCGACCCGGCCGCCCTCCACCGAGCCGACGTCGATCGGCTCCGGCGGCAGGGCGCCGGCCGGCGCGGGAAGACGGGGGCCGCCCGGCGCGCCGGGGCCGGTGGGACGGATCGGGGAGGGGGTGTCGGTCATGGGACGTCCTTCGGGGGATCGGGCGCCGGCGCGACGAGCGCGACGGCGAGGGCGGCGAGGAGGGCGGCGGCGGCCGGCACGGCGAGGGCGGCGACGCCGAGCGCGGCGTCGAGCAGGGCGCCGGCCGCCGCGCCCCCGAGCCAGGAGAGCCAGCGCACGCCATTCTTCCCCGCCTCCGCCCAGCGGCCGGCCGCGAGGTCGCGCGCGCAGCGGACGAGGGCGCCGGTGACGAAGGTGACGCCGGGATCCTTCGCCAGCACCTGGTTCACCGCCCCCATGGCCGCCGCCGCGGCGAGCACCGTCGGCAGGGGCCAGCGCTCCCCCGCCAGGAGGAGGCCCAGCAGCAGCAGGAGACCGGCGACGAGCAGCGGCACGGCCGCGCGGCGCCCCGTCCCGCCGCCGAGCCGGGCGGCGAGGGTGGAGCCGGCGAGGAAGGTCGCGACGACGAGGAGGAGGGGCCAGGCGTCCGCCCAACGCCCCCCCGCGACGGCGCCCGCGACCTTCGTGGTGTCGCCCGTGATGTAGACCGGCAGGAGCTGGACGCCGCGGGCGACCACCAGCGCGTCCACCACCCCCGCCAGGGCCGTCAGGGCCCAGGCGGCCGCGACGGAGGGCTCGTCGGATCGACCGGTCGGCATCGATCGTCCCTCCCCACCCCGTGCGGCACCCATCCCCGGATCAGCCGGATCGGCGTAGGGTAACGGCCGGGATCCCATCCGTTTCCCTCGCCGCGCGCCGCGATGTCGTGAGAATCCGATGCCGCCGGCGCGGCCGCTCGTGTTCGACCCGCGCGATCCCTTCCGCACCGGGATGCCCGCGCCGATCTCTCGAAGGCCCTCCGTGGCCAGGGGGAGGAAGAAGGAATTCTTCCTCCCCCTGGAACCCCCGCCATCATCTTTTTCTGGGTGGTTTTTAGGCTCCGGCTGATCTGGCCCACGCCTCGGGTCTTGGACCCGAGGCGCCCGGAGAGGGCAGGAAGGTCGCCAGGGGCGTAGAGAGACACCGTGTCCCATCGCATCCACGGCAGTCTCCCGGGGGTCCAGGGGCCTCAAGGCTCCTGGCGGGTGAGGTCCGGAGAGGGCAGGGCCCTCTTCGGTCCCGAAAGCGAAGGCCAGGTTCCTCCGTTCAGGACCTCGCCGCGGCCTCCTCCGCCATGCGGGCCATGCTGTGCCGGGCCGCCTGCATGTCGTCCACCGTGCCGAACGCGTTCATGTAGTGCCCCTTGAAGCCACGGCTCTCCAGCAGGGAGAACATCGCGCCGAAGTCGAAGTCGCCCTCTCCCGGCACGAGGTGCTGTTCGTGGCCGTTGCGGAAGCAGTCGGCCAGCCGCACCTCCGCCACGCGATCGAGCGGGATGGCGTCGACGAAGCCCTCCACCCCGTCCGGCATCAGGTGCGCGTGGTTCGCCGTGAAGGAGAGGGCGAAGGCGGGGGAGTGGATGGCCTCGTAGTAGTAGCGCCACTCCTCGATCGTGTGGGCGAGGTAGTGGACCTCGGCGTCGGCCGGTTCCTTGTTCAGGTTCTCCAGCAGCAGCAGGGCGCCCCTCTTCTCGGCGTGGTCGACCATGCGCTTCAGGCGCTCGCGCCCGGCCTCCATGCGGGCCGGGACGTCGGCGGTGAAGTGGTAGCCGGCGTGGACGACGATCCAGGCGGCACCGAGCTTCGGCGCGACGTCGATGTAGGCGCGCATGTAGGCGTCCACCGCGTCCGACAGGAAGGGCGAGTACTCCGCCACGTTCACGGCGGAGAGCGTGTGCAGGCCGATCGTCACGCCGGCCCTCTCGGCGCGTTCCCGGATGGCGGCGGCGCGCGCGTCGTCGATCTCGCTCACCCGGTTGGCGCCGGTGTCGAGCTGGACGTCGATGAAGCGCACGTCGTGCGCGGCCGCCCAGTCGATCGCGCTCTCGAAGCGCATCCGGCGCCCGAAGTCGATGCCGATCCTCTCGTACAGGTTCACCGTGTTTCCTCCTGTTCCTGGCCGCCGGGCCGGCGGGTGGCGGGGGCAGGCGCCGCGGGCGTCCCGTCCCGGTAATCGATCGCGGTCAGGAAGCGCCCCCGCCCGGACCGCGTGTGGGCCTCGCCGAGCCGGCGGGCGAGGGCGGCGTCGCCGGCCAGGATCGCCTCCAGCAGCCGGCGGTGCTCGGCGTTGGCCATCGCCATGTTGCCGGCGCGGTCGAAGGAGCGGCGGCGGAGCAGTTCCAGCTTGCGGGTGTGCTCGAGGTAGACGCCCTCCATCACCGCGTTGCCGGTGAAGGCCACCAGGCGCTCGTGGAAGCGGGTGTTGCCGGCGAAGAAGGCCTCCCGCTCCTCGGCCGCGATGGCGCGGTCCATCTCCTCCACCAGGGCGCGGAGCGCCATCGCCTGCTCCCCGGTGCAGGACAGGGCGAGGCGCGAGGCGGCGAAGCCGAACATGACCGAGTTGAGCTCGTAGACCTGGATCGCCTCGTCGACGCCGAGGGTGCGCACGAAGGCGCCGCGGTTGAGGATCACGGTGACGAGCCCGGTCTTCTCCAGCGCGCGCGCCGCCTCCCGGACCGGGCCGCGGCTGACGCCGAGCCGGCGGGCGAGCGCCACCTCGTTCAGCCGGGTGCCGGGGGGAAGCTCGCCGCCGGCGATCATCGCCTCCAGCACCGCCCGCACCTTCTCGCCCAGGGACTGTACCCGGGACTGCGCCCGCGATCGCGGCCCCGCACCGGCCAGGATTGTCGACATCGCGATCGGGTTCGCCTCGTGCTTCCGGTGAGGGATCGGCGCCGCGCGCGACGCCGCGGGGTCCGACGACCTCGATCCCGATAAGTGTTTACATCCCTCCGCGCGGGTGACAACAATCTTCGAAAGGGTGGAAACGGCGTACGTCGCGGCAGGTGTTGGCGCGTGACCGGGCGGTCCCGCGACCCGGGACCGACTGTCGACAGTTCTGGTACGCCGGCGTCCGAACGGGCCGAGACCCGGGGATCCAGGGGGAAGAGAGATGCCGGGAACCAGCAGGCGCGACCTGATCCGCCTCGCGGCCGCGGCGGGCGCGCTCGGCGCCACCGGATCCGTCACGGAGGCCGCCGCGCAGGACCTGCCGGATCACGAGCGCGCGCTGTACGACGCCGCGCGGCGGGAGGGCGCCCTCACCTGGTACACCGGCCAGATGCAGGCCGAGCCGTCGGAGGCGATCGGCCGCGCCTTCACGGAGCGCTACCCGGGCATCAACGTCAGCGTCGTCCGCAGCACGTCGCAGGTGGCGTTCCAGCGGCTGTCGCAGGACATGCGGGCGCGGGTGTCGCAGTGCGACGTCTTCTCCTCCACCGATTACGGCCACTGCGCCTTCCTCAAGCGGGAGGGCCGGCTGATGGCGTACAAGCCCCGCAACGCGGACGGGCTGATCGAGGCGGCGCGGCGCTCGGCCGATCCGGACGGGCACTTCCAGATCACCTATCTCGGCCTCTACGCCATGGCACGGCACAGCCGGAACGTGCCGGAGGCGGAGGCGCCGGCGAGCTGGCGCGACCTGACCGACCCGAAGTGGCGCGGCAAGATCGCGGTCGGGCATCCCGGCTACAGCGGCGCGATGACGGCCTGGGTGCTGATGATGCGCAAGGCCTATGGCTGGGACTACCTGAACCAGCTCGAGCGCAACCGCCCGCTGATCGGGCGGTCCAGCGCCGACCCGGTGACGGCGATCAACGCGGGGGAACGGGTGATCGGCGCCGGGCTCTCCTCCGCCTCGGCGCTGCTGAGCGTCTCGCGCGGCAATCCCATCGCGATGATCTACCCGACCGACGGCACGCTGGCGGTGCCGGCGCCGACCGGGGCGATGAAGGACGCGCCGCGCCCGAACGCGGCGCGGCTGTTCATGGAGTTCGCGACCTCCCCCGCCTACTACCGCGCCGCGGGCGCCTTCTTCGCGGAATCCCTGCGCCCGGAGGTGCCGCCGCCGCCCGGGGCGCGGGCGCTGGACAGCATCCCGCTCATCACCCCCTCCCCGGAGGAGGTCGAGGCGGGGGCGGCGGAGGCGAAGGAGCGCTGGCGCGATGTCTTCGGGGTCTGAGGGGATGAGGGCCGGCCGGCGCGGGCTGCTGGCCGCCGCCGCCATCCTCGCCGCGCGCGGCCCGGCGCTGGCCCAGGACGTGCCGGAGCACGAGCGGGCGCTGCACGACGCCGCCCGGCGCGAGGGGCAGGTCACCTGGTACGCCGGGCAGCTCAGCGCCGAGCCGGCCGAGGCCGTCGGCAACGCCTTCACCGCCCGCTACCCGGGCGTGCGGGTGAACGTGGTCCGCACCACCTCCCAGGTGGCGTTCCAGCGCCTGTCGCAGGACCGCCGCGCCGGCGTCGCGCAGTGCGACGTGCTCAGCTCCACCGATCACGGCCACTCCGCCTTCCTCAAGCGCGAGGGGGCGCTGCTGGAGTACCGGCCGCGCAACGCGGCGGGGCTGCTCGACTTCGTGCGGAACGCCGCCGACCCGGACGGCTTCTTCCACGTCTTCTACATCGGCGTGCACCCGATCGGCCGGCACAAGGGGCAGGTGAGCGACGCCGAGGCGCCGCGGAGCTGGACGGATCTGCTCGACCCGAAGTGGCGCAACCGGCTGGCGGTGGGGCACCCGGGCTACAGCGGGGCGATCGGCGGCTGGGCGGTGATGATGAGGAAGCTCTACGGCTGGGACTACTTCACCCGGCTGGAGCGCAACCGGCCGCAGATCGGGCGGTCCAGCATCGATCCCGTCACCACCCTCAACGCCGGGGAGAGGGCGGTCGGCGTCGCGGTGCCGTCGGCGACGACGCTGCTGAGCATCTCCCGCGGGAACCCGCTGGAGCTGATCTACCCCTCCGACGGCACGGTGGTCGTCCCGTCCCCGAGCTGCATCCAGCGCAACGCGCCGCACCCGAACGCGGCGAAGCTGTTCATGGAGTTCGCCACGGGACCCGAGTACTTCCGGGTGACGCGCCGCTTCTTCAACGAATCCCTCCGTGCCGACGTGCCGCCGCCGGACGGCGCCGCGCGGCTCGACAGCGTCCCCGTCCTCGTTCCCACGCCGGACGAGATCGAGCGCGGCGTGCCGGAGGTGAAGGAACAGTGGCGCGACACCTTCGGGATCTGACCGCAGCATGACCGAGAGCACGGCCGTCCTGCCCGGCCCCGTCGCCGCGTCCGCCGCCCCGCGGCGCGCGGGCCTGCTGACACGCCTCCGCCACGCCGAGCCCTCCGCCATCCTCTGGCTGCTGCTCGTGGCGGTCCTCGTCTTCCTCGTGGTGGTGCCGATCGGCAAGCTGCTCGTGGTCAGCTTCGAGCGGCAGGGCGGGGAGGGCTACACCTTCGCCAACTACCTCGCGGCCTACGGGCGCGCCCGCTACGTCGAGGCGCTCGTCAACTCGCTTCTCCTCGGCACCTGCTCGTCCCTTCTCGCGGCGGTGTTCGCGGTGCCGATGGCCTGGGCGGTGTCGCGCACGGACATGCCGGGCAAGGGGCTGACCTGGGCGGTCGTGATGGGCGCCTTCATCATGCCGCCCTATCTCGGCGCGGTGGGATGGATCCTGCTGGCGGGGCCGAACTCCGGCTTCCTGAACCAGGCCTGGCGGTTCCTCACCGGGGCGGAGGGGCCGCTGGTCAACGTCTACAGCTTCCCCGGCCTCGCCCTGGTGATCGCGCTGCACTCCTTCCCGCTGATCTTCATCTTCGTCAAAGGCGCGCTCGACCTCATCTCGTCCGAGATGGAGGACGCCGCCAACATCCTCGGCGCCGGAACGATGACGGCGACGCGGAAGGTGACGCTGCCGCTGGTCTGGCCCGCCATCCTCGGCGGGATCGTCGTCGTCTTCCTCGAGACGATCGCCCTTTTCGGCACGCCGGCCATCATCGGCATCCCGGCCCGCATCAACGTCGTCACCACCCAGCTCTGGCAGTTCTTCGAGTACCCGGTGCGGGTGGAGGTCGCGGCCGCCTACGCCATGCCGCTGCTGGTGATCACCCTGCTGATCATCGGCGCGCAGAAGCGGCTGCTGGCGAGGAAGGGCTACGTCTCCCAGACCGGCAAGGGGGGCGAGCGGCGACCGATCCGGCTCGGCGCCCTGCGCTGGCCGGTCTTCGCCTACTGCGCCCTGGTGGGGGCCATGGCGGTGATCATGCCGGTGGCGGTGCTGCTGCAGGCCTCCTTCGCGCGGGCCTGGGGGCGGGGGCTGTCGCTGTCGAACCTGACGCTCGACAACTACGCCTACCTTCTGTTCCGGCACGACATGGCGATCCCGTCGATCGTCAACACGCTGTGGTTCTCGGCCGCCGCGGCGACGGCGGCCGCGATCATCGCGGTGCTGGTGGCCTACATCGTCCAGCGCCGGCTGGTGCCCTTCGGCTCGGCGCTCGGCTTCCTGGCGATGGCGCCCTTCGTCATCCCCGGCATCGTCATGGCGATCGGCTTCTACGCGGCCTACGCGCCGCCGCCGCTCGCCCTCTACGGCACGGCGCTGATCATCATCCTCGCCTTCACCGCGCGCTTCCTGCCGATCGCCTTCGCCAACGCCTCCTCCGCCGTGCGCGCGGTGCACCCGGAGATGGAGGAGGCGTCGCGCATCCTCGGCGGCGGGCGTCTGTTCACCATCCGGCGAATCACCGTGCCGCTGATCGCCCGCAGCCTCATCGGCGGCTGGCTGATCGTCTTCATCGTGGCGTCGCGCGAGCTCTCCTCGGCGGTGTTCCTCGTCGGCCCCCGCACGCGGACCATGGCGGTGCTGCTCTACGACCTGAGCGAGGCCGGCAACTTCGAGGTGCTGTCCGCCTTCGGCGGGCTGCTGCTGGCCATCACCCTCGTCCTCGTCGCCATCGGCATGAGGCTGGCGGGACGCGACTTCATGCTGCGCAGGAGCTGAGCCCATGGCCCGCCTCACCCTCAGCGGCCTCGGCAAGGCCTACGGCGCGATCAAGGTGGTGGACGGCGTCGACCTGACGCTCGGGGAGGGCGAGTTCGTCTCCCTCCTCGGCCCGTCGGGCTGCGGCAAGACGACGACGCTGCGGATGATCGCGGGCTTCATCGAGCCGACGACGGGCAGCATCTCGGTCGATGGGCGGACGATCTCCGCGCCCGGCGCGGTGGTCCCGCCCGAGCGCCGCCGCATGTCGATGATCTTCCAGAGCTACGCGATCTGGCCGAACATGACGGTGGCCGAGAACGTCGCCTTCGGACTCAAGCTGCAGAAGATCCCCGCCGCCGACGTCCGCGCACGGACCGATCGCATCCTCGGCGTCGTCCACCTGGACCACCTGGCCGACCGCTACCCGGCCGAGCTCTCGGGCGGGCAGCAGCAGCGCGTGGCGCTGGCGCGCGCCATCGTCGTGCAGCCCTCGGTCCTGCTGCTGGACGAGCCGCTGTCGAACCTCGACGCCAACCTGCGCGAGGAGATGCGCTTCGAGATCCGCCGCCTGCACGACGAGTTCCGCTTCACCACCGTCTACGTCACCCACGACCAGTCGGAGGCCATGGCGACCGCCGACCGGATCGCCGTGATGAACGCCGGCCGGATCGAGCAGGTGGATGCCCCCCATGTCATCTACGCGCGCCCCCGCACCCGCTTCGTCGCCACCTTCATCGGCCGCACCAACCTCATCGAGGGCCGGATGGCGCGGGACGAGATCGGGGCGGACGGCTTCGTCCTGAAGCTCGGCCAGCTCGGCGGCGACCCGCCCGACCCGTCCCGCCCGGTCATGCTCTCCGTCCGGCCGCAGGCCATGGCGCTGCACGGCACCCGCCCGGCAGGGCGGGACGGCCACCCCGTGCTGCCGGCGAAGGTGGCCCAGCGCACCTATCTCGGGGAATCGTGGGACTACCTCGTCAGGCCGGAGGCCACGGGCCTGTCCCTTCGCGTCACCGCCCCGCCGCGCCAGGTGCACGAGGTCGGCGAGGCCGTGTGGCTCGAGATCGACCCGCGCCAGGTGGCCCTGGTGAACTGATGCCGCCCGGTCGACGCGGCGGCCCCGGAGGACGGGTGTCCGGCGCCCTTCACGTCGGCGCGTCCTTGTCCTGATCGTTCGGGACCGAAGAGGGCTCCGCCCTCTCCGGACCTCACCCGCCAGGAGCCTGAGGCCCCTGGACCCGCGGGGGACTGCCGTGGATGCGGTGATCGAAGGTGTTTCCAAACCCCATCGGTGACCATCCTGACCTCTCCGGGCGCCTCGGGTCCACGACCCGAGGCATGGGTCAGTGAAGCTAGAAAGCTAAAACTAAACAGAAAAAGATGATGAAGGAGGTTCCAGGGGGAGGAAGAATTCCTTCTTCCTCCCCCTGGCCACGGAGGGCCTCCGCCGGAGCAGGACGGACAGAG
>Ga0325401_1001029_pt1 | contig 22638 bp, 19 predicted proteins | sample PopdelMetagenome_FD_205666 | JGI IMG/M metagenome (GOLD analysis project Ga0325401, IMG submission 205666) | Populus deltoides microbial communities from Bellville, Georgia, United States - Xylem-PdKOR-R2 | ecosystem: Host-associated > Plants > Phyllosphere > Stem > Wood/Secondary xylem | place... | reverse complement strand
TGGTTGTTCAGATTCCGGATTCATGGCTGTGGTAGAATAGTAGAGGCGAAAAGCGAAAGAGCTGGAAGAGCGCAAGCCTAGGTTATCGCCCTTCTAATAGAAAGTAAAAGGTACAGAAATCCAGCGCAAGGAGAATTGTTCAGCTACGGATTTCTAGTGTCAAAAATACCAATCCCGCATCCTTGTCGGGCTTGATTAACCTATACGCTGCAAGTCGCAACTACTAACCGAGAGGGTAACCTGTGGGTTCGCTTTCCCGGCAAACTAGCTCTACAAAATCCCTTCGGCCAACGTACCGACGAGTTTTCCCACAGTGACCCTAGGTTCTTCCCGAAGCCTTTGCAGCGCCCATGTACTCAGTTGGTCGGGTTTATCATCTTGTTCAACGAGTAGTTATATGTACATACATATAAATAAAACAATGTTTTTATACTTTTGCCTTGACACATTTGGGGGAAAGCTTATCTGCTTGCTTGTCGAATATGCGCCTCACGGTACCTCTCGTCCTTACACTTATCACACCTGTGCAAAAATTACCTATGCTTCCTGCTAACCTGTATCGAAAAGCACATGCCCTGCTCGCGCTACTCAGCCTAAGTGCCCTAGGCCATACGACCCTAGCGGCAGACAGCGACTATCAGTTTAACAAGACGGCGCGCGCGAATACCAGTTGCTCGGGCACGGGCAGCAGCTTTACCATGAACCCCGTGAACGACGGCAACGATGGCTCGGTGTGGCGCAAGCAAATGGTTAACCTGAACACATCCTTTACGGTGCAGTTCAACGCCTACTTCGGCTACCGCGGTGGCAGCGACGGAATGACGTTTGCCTTGCAGCGCGACGTAGCCGGCACGGGCCTCACGGGCGGCGGCGGTCAGAACCTAGGGGTTGGGGGCTCGAGCCCGGTGCTAGCAGTGGAGTTCGATACCTATAATAACGGCACGGGCGTGGGTGACATCCCCCAAGACCATTTAGCCATATTTGAAATCAATAATAGTCGAACTAAGGACATCAGCCGGCCCGTGGCGGGTCCGACGAAAGCCTACGCTAATGACGCTCGAATCACCGATGGCAAGTACCATCCAGTTAAGATTGTCTGGAACAAGGGCACCCAAACGCTGCAAGTGTACTTCGATGGGGCCTCAACGCCGCACCTGACCTACACGGAGAATAATCTCGCGAACAACTTATTTGCCGGCAATCCAATGGTATACTGGGGGTTTACGGCATCTTCGGGCACTTTCTACGGGGAAGAGCACAGCATCTGCGGCCTGACGTTTACGCTCGACACCGATAATGATGGCCTACTAGACACGGCTGACTTAGACGACGACAACGACGGCATTCCTGACACGGTAGAGGCCCGCAACGTGAATGCTACCGGCGACGCTGATAACGACGGCATTGCCAATTACCAGGACAGCGACTTCGGGCCGCTGAACGCCTACGGTGTAGTAGCTAGCCTCGATTTGGATGGCGACGGTCTCATTAATCAGTTTGATTTAGATAGCGACAACGATGGCATTACGGATGCGCTGGAAGCCAACGGTGGTCCAACCCCAACGGCCCTAGCCGCTTCGTACGGATACCAGCGCACTGGCGCCGATGCGGGCCGGCTCAGCAACAGTGTTGATACGCAGGGGCGGCCGCAAAATGCCACCAGCGCCGCCCCTTCCGTGCCCGACACGGACGGCGACGGTCAACCAGATTTCCTCGACGTCGATTCGGACGGGGACACTTTCCCCGATTGGAGTGAGGGTTTCGACGATAACAGCAACAGCAAATCGTTGGACGACTACAAAGCGCGGGCAGCGGCCTTTAGCGGCGGGTCTACGTACTACCCCTGGACGAACCTATCAACCCAAGGCTTGCCCGCTTGGCTTCAAGATGCTAATAACAACCGCCGACCGGATTTCCTAGATGCTAGCTCCGCGTATTACCGCGACACGGACAAGGATGGCTTGGTTGATTTGATGGACCCCAACAACGGCGGGGCCGAGTACGCTGACGTGTCTAATATTCCCGACTCCAACAAAAACAGCGTAACCGACTACCGAGATGTGGCTGTGGCCACGCCGTTGCCCGTGGAACTAGTGTCTTTTCAGGTAACAATGAAAGGCGAGCAAGTGCTGCTGACGTGGGTAACGGCATCGGAACACAACAGCGCCTATTTTTCGGTGGAAGCTAGCCTTGATGGCTACACGTTCGCACCACTCGGCCAGGTAGCTGCCCAGGGCAACAGCTCCCAGCAGCACACCTACACCTTCGTGCATACCCTGTTTAATACGTATGCGAGTCGCACCATCTACTACCGCTTGCGGCAAGTCGATCAGGACGAAACCACAGCCTACTCCCCTATTCGGGCGGTGAGTGCTAGCAGCCCAGCTACTAGCCTAAGCGTGCAAGCTTACCCTAACCCCTTCACTACCAACCTAACGGTCAACCTAACCTCTCTGCAAGCAAGAACGGCCACGATTCGCGTGCTCAACCAAACTGGGCAGCAGGTTTTGCAGCGCACCATTGAGTTAATTAAGGGACAAAATGCGGTGGCGCTGCCTAGCCTAGCGCAGTGGCCGACAGGACTCTATCTGTTGGAAGTACAACAAGGCACCCAACGGCAGTATCTGCGGGTGGTGCACGAATAAATTAGCCTCTTCCTGTGCAGCGCTGATCTTATAACGAAGCCCCGACGAGGCGGCACCTAGCTTGGGTACCGCCTCGTCGGGGCTTCGTTGCTTTGCTCGTGTTGTACTACTAGTCTATTATGTCGCCTGGAAACGCTACTCGGCTATAGTTCTCGGTGAAAGTTGTCGAGCAGAATAGCCGCCGACACGGCCACGTTCAAACTTTCGGCGCCACCGGCCCCAGGAATAAAAAGCCGCTGCGTGAGCCGATCCAGCACCTCTGGCCTCGGACCATGCGACTCGCTGCCCATGATGAGCACGCCACTAGGACGCAAGTGCAGGCGGTGCACATTGTCGCCTTCGAGGTGGGCGCCGTAGCGCGGCAGGTCGGCCGGCAGCGCATCGAGCCAGGTGAGTAGGTCGCGCTGCCACACCGGCACGCGGGTGAAGGAGCCCATAGTAGCCGCCACGGTTTTGGGCGACCAAGGGTCGGTGCAGGTATCGGAACACACTACCCCGGCCAAGCCATACCAATCGGCCAAGCGGATGAGCGTACCTAGGTTGCCGGGGTCGCGCACTTGGTCGAGAGCTAACAGCAGCGTGCCAGCCGCGGGGTTGAGTGGCGTTTCCGAGGGCAACCGCGCAATGGCAAGCGCCGTGGTATTGGTGGTAAGGGTACCTAGCCGCGTCAGCTCCTCTTCCGAGACGAGCTCGACTGGCACGCCCCGGGGTACTTCCTGCCGTATCTTTTCCGCAAACTCCGGCGTCAGAAATAGCTGCTCGGTGGTGAGCTTGGAGCCCAGCAGCTCGCGTACGCTTTTGCCGCCCTCCACCAGGAAAGCCTCGTGCCGGAGCCGATACTTTTTCTGTTTTAACTGTTCTACGCGGGTTTTCTGGGATTTAGAAAGCATAAAGAGAGGAACGGGTAAAAGAGCGGCGAAGCTACGCCCAGCAAATTTACAAGCGAACCACCACGCTGCTCAACACTGGTACACTACCGCGTTGATGTTCATGCCCGCGCCCACTGATGCTAGTACAATCAAGTCGCCGGCTTCGAGGTGTTGGTTGGCTAGCTGCTTTTTTTGCAGCAGGTCTACGAGTGTAGGCAGCGTAGCCACCGAGCTATTGCCCAGCCACCCAATCGTCATGGGCATCAGGTCTAGGTTGGGGCTAGCCTCCCCGCAGAGTTGAAACAGCCGCTGCAAGATGGCAACGTCCATTTTCTCGTTGGCTTGGTGCAACAGCACCTTCTTCACCTGCGTGAGCGGCACCTGAGCTTTGTCGAGGGCGGTTTTCACGACGAGTGGCACGTGTTGCAGGGCAAATTCGTAGAGCTTTCGGCCCTGCATTTTCATGAACCGGTCTGGGCTTTCGCTCTGCGCGGGCGCGTACGACTTGCCCATGCTCAGCAGCCCGGCGTACTCGTGGGCGTAGGTTTGGGTATGATGGGCGAGAATGCCAGTGGTACCAACCGAGCTAGCTTCCAAAATTACGGCCCCACTCCCGTCGCTGAACAGCATGGTGTCGCGGTCGTGCGGGTCGACGATGCGTGATAAGGTTTCGGTGCCAATAACCAAGCAACGGCGCGCATCCCCCGAGCGGATGTAGTAGTTGGCCTGAATGATGGCTTCGAGCCAACCGGGGCAGCCGAAAGCGAGGTCGTAAGCTACGCAGTTAGGATTCTGAATACCCAGTCGCGCTTTGATGCGGGAAGCCAACGACGGCACCATGTCCACGCGGTTGCTCCCGGCCTCTACGTCGCCAAAGTTGTGCGCCACGATCAAATAATCGAGGCTTTCACGGTCGATACCTGAACTGGTCAGGGCTTCGTCGGCGGCCAGCCACCCTAGGTCGGAGGCAGTTTGTTCGGGGCGAGCATAGCGCCGCTCCCGAATTCCCGTAATGGCCTGAAAACGGTCGAGCGTCACAGCTGCCGCTTGCTCAACCAACGTACCTGTGGCCGTAAAGAAGCGCGCCGTACTGAAGTCTTCGTTCGGAACGATAAGGTCGGGGATGCAGCTACCGCTAGCTACTAGCACAGATCGGATCATGGGCTTACAGAAAAATAGCCTCGATCAAACCAGGCTGAATAAAATAAGTGAGCGGAACAGTAGCCTAGCAAACGCAGATTCCTGTTTTACCTTGTCTTAGCAGAACAGGAAAACTCAACACGTAGGCATAAAGGTACTATTTCTTCTCAATCGAGTGGCCACCGGGCTAGGGCGTTTGTAGCGTTGTGCTTACCAAAGACAGTAGATAACCTCCGCCAGCCAACAGCAATAGCCCTGGCTTTCTCGCGCCGGAGACAACCAGGGCTATTTGTACTTGCTAAGTGGCGTTAGGCTTTTTTGGCCGCTTCGTAGCGCTTGCCAGCCTCCGACCAGTTGACCACGTTCCAGTAAGCTTTCACGTAGTCGGGGCGCTTGTTTTGATACTTCAAGTAGTAGGCGTGCTCCCACACATCAAGTCCGAGCACTGGCGTTCCGCGCTGAATGCCAGGCAAGTCCATCAGTGGGTTATCCTGGTTAGGCGTACTAGTAACGGCGAGCTTGCTAGCCTTGGAATCGTAGATGAGCCAAGCCCACCCCGAGCCGAAACGGCCAGTAGCGGCTTTTGTAAACTCCTCGCTGAATTTTTCGAACGAACCGAAATCCTTGTTGATGGCCGCAGCCAGCTCACCGGTTGGTTTGCCGCCAGCTTTGGGTGCAAGCAGTTGCCAGAAAAACGAGTGATTCCAGTGCCCGCCAGCATTGTTGCGGATGGCATCGGGCTGCTTGCTAGCGGAGGCGAGCAGCTGGGCTAAGCTCATCTTCTCCTCTGGCTTGCCTGCTACGGCCTCGTTGAGTTTGGAAACGTAGGTTTTGTGGTGCGCATCGTGGTGAATCTCCATGGTGCGCGCATCAATGTGCGGCTCCAGGGCCGCGAAAGCGTAAGGCAAGGGCGGCAAGGTAAACGGGCCGTCGGCAATGGGTGTGGCGCGGGCTTCGCGCAAAAGCTGTTCGTCGTGAACACGGGCCAGCACGGCCGGGCTCAAGAGTGCCCCAGCCACGGTCAGCAGGCCATTTTTCAGAAAATCTCGCTTCAGCATGAACGTAAGAGGAAAAGAGAACGAAACCAAGTAGAATACTTGACCTTGCCCTCTACGCGAAAAACAGAATCAAAGGCTAGGTTACGGTTAATAACTGCACAGTAGGCACTGCGGTTAAGGAAAATCAAATAATCTTGAACTATGTATGTACATTTAATGTATATACATTATATTTGCAAGCCGGTTCATGCTGGCACTAACACTTCTTCGGAAACTTTATTCACTGCGCCGGCTGACAATTTCTTTTACCGGCGGCCCTTCTACGTATGGAAACGACCACCACTTATCCCGTGCACGAACTTATTCGCCAACGCTGGAGCCCGCGCGCTTTTTCGGCGCAGCCTGTTGCCCCCGAAGCGTTGGAGCAAGTGTTGGAAGCGGCCTCTTGGGCCGCCAGCGCCATGAATGAGCAGCCTTGGCGCTACATCTACGCGCATAAGTCGGATACTGAAGCGTTTAATCGGTTGCTGAGTTGTTTGTTACCGGGCAACCAAGGCTGGGCTAAGCACGCACCTGTTTTGGTTTTGTCGCTCGTAAAAACACATTACGACAATGGCAATTTGAACCGCACCGCCATGCACGACGTGGGCTCCGCCAATGCCACTATGTTTTTGGAGGCCACGGCGCTGGGTTTGCACGGCCACATTATGGGTGGCTTCGACATGGACCGTACCCGCGAAACGTTCAATTTACCCGAAGGCTTAGAGCCAGTGGTTTTTATTGCCTTGGGTTATGTCGGCGCTGCCGAGCAACTTGAAGAGCCCTTCCGCAGCCGCGAAACTGCTCCGCGCAAGCGCAAGCCGCTGGCAGAGTTTGCTTTCCAAAACCAGTTTCCTGACTAAGCGTAACAACTTAGCTTCAAGCGACTAACGCAAAGGCCCCGCCTGGTAGATTCAGGCGGGGCCTTTATATTTTAGATAACCTAGGAATTCAGGAACGGTCCTAACGGAATGGCTAGCTTTTGCTCAGGGAAAAATGACAGCTAGCAGATACGCTATTGGAGTACCCATCCGAATAGCAACGCTGCGAACGTTGCCCCAATCAGCGGCCCGACAACCGGAATCCAAGCGTACCCCCACTCACTCGTGCCTTTGCCCCGAATGGGCAGCAGCGCGTGCGCCAAGCGCGGGCCTAGGTCGCGGGCCGGATTGATGGCGTAGCCGGTGGTGCCACCCAAACCTAGCCCTATCACCCACACCACTAGCGCCACCGGCAAGGCCCCTACCGAACCTAGCCCCACTGGCGTATGCGTAGACGTGATTTCGCCCCCAACGATGTAGAACACCGCGAGCACCAGCACCAATGTGCCAATGATTTCATTGAGCAAATTGATGGGATGGTTGCGAATGGCCGGCCCGGTGCAGAACACGGCCAGTTTTAGGCCTGCTTCCTCGGTGCGGTCGAAGTGGTCTTTGAAGAGCGCCCACACGAGGGCAGCCCCCACAAACGCCCCAACCAGCTGTGCCACGACGTATTTCGGCACCATCGCCCAGGCAAACTTACCCGCCACTGCTAGCCCTAGCGTCACGGCTGGGCTTAGGTGCGCCCCGCTCACTGGGCCGGCAATCACGACGCCCACAAAAACAGCCAGCGCCCACCCCGTCGTGATGACGATCCAACCGCTGTTGTGCCCCTTGGTACCAGTCAGCACGACGTTGGCTACCACAGCATTACCCAACAAAATCAACACCGCCGTACCCACAAATTCTGCGACAACGGGACCCATCATTGCAGTTCGGCCGTTTCGGATTCCACTATAGTTTCGGTCGCTACCGGCGCTGGTTTAGACGCCTGCGGCGCTTTCGACCACACTTGCAGGGCGCGCACGGCTCGTTCCCAGTTCTCGATACCTTCCTCAATGCCAGCTCGGTTGGCCTTGGGGTTGTAGGTGGTTTCTGAATGACTGAGAGCCTGAATTTCTTCGAAGCTCTTCCAGTATCCTACAGCTAAGCCGGCTAGGTAAGCAGCACCCAAAGCGGTGGTTTCGGCCATGCGTGGGCGTACTACTTTAGTGTCCAATACGTCGGCTTGAAACTGCATGAGCATCTCGTTGATAGTTGCGCCGCCGTCGACGCGCAGCTCGGCAATGGGCAGGCCAGAGTCGGCTTCCATGGCCTTGAGCACGTCGCGGGTCTGGTAGGCAATGGCCTCCAACGCGGCCCGGGCAATGTGCGCGGCCTTGGTAGCCCGCGTCATGCCGAAGAGGACGCCCCGCGCGTAAGGGTCCCAGTACGGAGCCCCGAGCCCGGCAAAGGCCGGCACAAAGCACACCCCCTCCGCGCTGCTAACTTGCTTGGCGAGCTGCTCGACCTCCGCCGAGTTCTTAATAATACCTAGGTTGTCGCGCAGCCACTGCACCACGGCACCCGCAATGAAAATGCTGCCTTCCAAGGCATATTGCACCTGCCCATCGACCTTCCAGGCTAGCGTTGTCAGCAGGTTATTTTGCGACAACCTAGGTTCCGGGCCAATGTTCATCAGCATAAAGCAGCCGGTACCGTAGGTGCTTTTTACCATGCCAGGGCTCACGCATTGCTGCCCAAATAAGGCGGCTTGCTGGTCGCCGGCGATGCCAGCAATCGGAATTTTGGAAGCGAATATTGTGGTTTTGGTTTCGCCGTACACCTCACTCGACTGGCGCACTTCGGGCAACATGCTGCGCGGAATATCAAACAGGGCTAGCAGCTCGTCGTCCCACGCCAGCGAGTGAATGTTGAAGAGCATCGTACGCGAGGCATTGGTCACGTCGGTCACGTGTAGCTCGCCCTGGGTGAAGTTCCAGATAAGCCAGCTGTCCACCGTGCCGAAAGCTAGCTTGCCAGCTTCGGCCTTCTTGCGAGCTCCTTTCACGTTATCTAAGATCCAACGCACTTTGCTGGCCGAAAAGTAAGCGTCAAGCAGCAGCCCCGTCTTGCTCCGAATCATTTCCTCCTGCCCTTCCGCCCGCAGCTGGTCGCAGTACTCGGCCGTGCGGCGATCTTGCCACACGATGGCGTTGTACACCGGCTTGCCTGTTTTGCGGTTCCAGACCACTACCGTTTCGCGCTGGTTGGTGATGCCAATGGCGGCGATGTTGCGGCCATTGTGTCCCACCTTCACCGTGGCTTCTGCTGCGACGCCCGCCTGTGTCGACCAAATTTCCAACGGATCGTGCTCCACCCAGCCCGGCTTCGGAAAGATCTGCGTGAATTCCTTTTGCGCCTGCGAAACAATATGCCCTTTCTGATCGAACAGAATGGCGCGGGAGCTGGTCGTGCCCTGGTCGAGGGCGAGGATAAACTGCTGCATAAGGAAATGGCTGAGTGGCTTCGCGCGGAGTGAGTGGGTTATTGAGCGACTTTGCTTAGGTACTCAGCTGCCCCGTTGTTTCTCGCCCGGCGCGAATCTAAAACGTTTGCGGTAAGTAGGGAAGAAAAAGCGACTACGCTCTTTCTTTAATTCGAATGGGCTGTGGTTGCAGCAGATAATTTTGGGCAACAGCGCGGAACGCAGCTACTTGCTCCTGTTGCCAGTACGCATCGTGCCCTAGCTCCTGGGCGAGCAAGGCGGCCACCTGCGGCGCCATCCCAATGGCGGCTTGGGCATCTAGGAACAGTACCCGCACCCTTCGAGCCAATACATCTTCCACCGTACGGGCCATTTCGTGGCGGGCGGCCCACACTACTTCGGCCTTCAAGAACTCCAACGACTCGTCTAGCTTCTCCCCTAGCTCCGGCTGCGCAGTTATGAGTTGCTGCAAAGCCGGCTGGTCGCTACCGTACACGTAGAGGTGGTTGGTGTGGTCGGGCGTTTCCTGAGCGCCGTGGATGCGCAGGTGGGCCGTCTGGCTTTTAGCGGCGGGCAGTTTGCCCAAGGCAATGATCTTATCTACCGTATCTTGCCCCATGCGGCGATAGGTAGTCCACTTGCCGCCAGTGATGGTGACCAAACCCGCCTCAGACACCAGAATCTTGTGGCTGCGCGAAATTTCCTTGGTCTTGGTTGAGTAGCCTTGCGGAGCGGCCAGCGGGCGCAAACCGGCAAAAATGCTGAGCGCATCACTGCGCTTAGGCGCGCGGGTGAGGTAACGGGCGGCCGTGCGCAGGATAAAGTCGATTTCCTCTTCCAGCGCCTTCGGTTCCTGACTGTGCTCGTTTAGGGGCGTGTCGGTAGTACCGAGCACGACGCGGTTGTGCCACGGCACGGCAAATAGCACGCGGCCGTCTTCGGTCTTTGGAATCATCAGGGCATCGTCGCCGGGCAGAAAGGACTTGTCGAGCACAATGTGTACGCCCTGGCTTGGCCGTACTAACTTCTTGGCGCCGGGCTGGTCCATTTGCAGGATGTCGTCGACGAAAATGCCGGTGGCATTCACGACGGCTTTGGCCGCCAACTCATAAACGGTCCCCGTTTCTTGGTCAGCCGCTACAACGCCCGCAATGTGGCCCGCCGCATCTTTTATTAAGCCACGCACATCAAAGTGATTGAGCAAGGTGCCGCCACCTTCAACGGCCGTCTGGGCTAGGTTGATGGCCAGGCGCGCATCGTCGAACTGCCCATCGTGGTAAAGCACGCCTCCTTTCAAGCCCTCGGCGTTAATACTAGCGAGCCGCTTCAACGTTTCCTTCTTGCTCAAATGCACGGAAGCCCCTAGGCTCAGTTTGCCGGCTAGCAAGTCGTACATCGTCAGGCCGATGGTATAGAATGGACCGCCCCACCACTCATAGTTGGGAATAATAAAATCTTGGTTTTTAACTAAGTGCGGCGCGTTCTTAAGCAATAAGCCCCGCTCATACAGCGCTTCGCGCACCAGCGCAATATCACCCTGGGCTAGGTAGCGCACGCCGCCGTGCACGAGCTTGGTGCTGCGGCTAGAGGTGCCTTTGGCATAATCAACCTGCTCTAGCAGCAAGGTTTTGTAGCCCCGACTAATGGCATCCAGCGCGACTCCAAGTCCCGTTGCCCCGCCCCCAATCACAATCACATCCCACACCGGCTGGCTTTCCAACTGCTGCAAGAGTACTTCGCGCTGAAAGGAAACCGTTAGCTTATCGTTACGCATAGCGTTTGTTTTACTAAGTTTCGTTTTTATGTATAAATATACATAACGAAACAAAACGAAACAAGTTTTGCAACTCATTTCATCCTAGCGTGTCGATTGTTCCGTAAATAATCGACCTAACCTAGCCCCTGGGCAACTTTCGTAGGCTAATAGAGAAATGATCATGCTTTCGTATAGCTTCGTTTGAGTTTGCAGCGAGAAATCAATTCCTTTTTACAGCCCAATAGCTAGGCTAGATATAAGTATCCCACAGGCATAATTGGATACTTTTACGCCGATGAATCCCCCTAGCATGAAACGGCATCAACTTATTCTGCAACGCTTGCAGGAGCAAAAGCACGTAGAAGTTCCCGACCTGTGCGAGGCGCTGAGCGTCTCGGCCGTCACCATCCGCAAGGATTTGAGACTGTTGGAAGAAAAGGGCTTGCTTTTCCGCACCCACGGCGGGGCAGCACTCGAAAACCCGTATATAAAAGACCGGCCGGTCAATGAAAAAGAGCTGCTGCAAGTAGCAGAAAAGACGGGTATTGCCACGGCGGCAGCCCAGCTTATTGGCGCGCAGGAAGCCATCATTATTGCGTCGGGCACTACGCTGGTAGCGCTGGCCCGCGCGATTCCGCCCCACTTGCCCCTCACGGTTATTACCTCGGCGCTCAATGTAGGCATGGAGCTCTTGCAACATCCCGAAATTGAAGTGATGCAACTCGGTGGCTACCTGCGCCATAGTTCGTCGTCGGCGACGGGCCCGCACGCCGAGCAGGTGCTGGCGGATGTCTCGTGCAGCAAGCTGTTTTTGGGCGTCGATGGCATCGACCTGGAGTTTGGCCTAACTACCACCAATATTGGCGAGGCACGCCTAAACCAAGCCATGATGCGCGCGGCTCAGGAAACCATCGTGCTGGCCGACTCTTCTAAGTTTGGCAAACGAGGATTTGGGCGTATCTGTGGTCTTGAACAGGTTCACCGCATCATCACCGATAAAGGCTTGGCCGAGCAGGATGCCAAGCGGCTAGAAGAGCAAGGCATTGCCCTAACGGTCGTGTAGCCGTGCTTCACCACGCGCGCCGGATGCGACAACCTACTCGTTGAGCAACCTAGGTGCAGGGTTGGCTGTAAACTTCACAGCTCGACTGGCAAGGGTATTGCGGCGGGGTTCAATAAAATCTCGGAACTTAGCACCTGCCAGCGGCTTTTTCTTCGTTTAGCAAGAAACGTCGGGCAGATGCTGGTACCTTGGCCGGTGCGGCGCGCACGTATTTCGATTTTTCTTTTGAAACCACACTTGCCTTTCCAAATCCGCCGGACGCGGGTTTCTTTTGCTCAAGCACACTGGTGTGGGCTCCTGCTGGGGCTGCTCGTGGTGGTGGGCTGCTCGCCTACTCGCCTGCTCAAACCAGGCCAGAACTTGTTGACCAAGATCAAGCTAGAAGGCGTGAAGCAAGCCGATGCCGAGCGCATTGAGGCCTTGTATCAGCAAAAGCCAAACTCTAAGTTTCCGCTTCCCAGGCTAGGAATCTACCAGTTTGGAACGCTGTTCTATGATTCGCTGCGCATTCGTCGAAAGCTAAACGAGGACCGCACCAACTACGACGCCAAGATCCAGGCGGCCCGGCCCGACTCCGTGAAAGTGGGCAAGTTGATTACCAAGCGCGAAGACCATGTGCAGCGCCATCAACTTTCCCTCGACAAGGGTAACGCCATCATGCGCATTGGGGAGGCACCCGTGGTGTACGATACGGCCCGCACGCGCGCTACCGTGCAGCAGATCAGCACTTATCTCCGCTCGCACGGCTTTTTTCGCAGCCACGTAACCGCCATGGATACCGTGGAAGACCGGCGCGTGACGGTTACGCTCGACGTAACGGAAGGCAAGCCCTTCACCTACGAGCGCCTCGACTACGACATTGCCGATTCGACCGTGGCGCGCTTGGTCCTCGCCAATCAATCGGCTTCGCTGTTGCGTCTGCACGACCGCTACAACGAGGACGCCATTGGGCAAGAGCGCGCCCGCATTGAAACGTTGCTCAAAAACTCAGGCTATTACGACTTTCGAAGTCAGTACATCACCCTAGAGGCTGACACCAGCTACACGCCTGGCACCGTACGACTGCGTACGTTTATTGCCAACCCAAGCCTCAACGAGTCGCACCACATCTACACCATTCGCGACGTCAACTTCTTAACGGACGCCGGCGTGACGCGCTTCGGCGTCACGCGCGACACCATCGTGCGCGACTCGGTGCACTACCTCGCCTACAAGCACCGCGTCAGCACCAAAGTGCTCGACCGGAAGCTAGCTATTCGGCCCGGGCAGCGCTATAACCTGCAAAACACCGTTCTCACCCAGCGTCAACTCGCCGACCTCGATATTTTCCGCTTCAACACGGTGAGCTACCGCCGGGTGCGGACCACTGAAGGCGACACCACTAGCCGGCAGCTAGATGCGTTTATCAACGCCTCGCCGACGAAGAAGTACCAGGAAACGACGGAATTGGGGGGAACTTATGTCTCAGGACTATTAGGCCCGTTTACCAACGTGCGTTTGAAAGTGCGTAACGTATTTGGGGGGGCCGAGGTACTAGAGCTAGGTGCACGGGCCGGTTTCGAAGGGCAGTACAACCGTATTACCGGGGAAAGCGTCTTAACCACGCAACTAGGCGCCAATATCAGTCTGATTTTGCCTCAGTTCTTGGTGCCTTGGCAGCCAAACCGTTACCTCACGCGCTTCAATCCCAAAACGCGTTTCAATGGCACTTATACCTATGTAAGGCGGCCTGAGTACACGCGTACCAACTTGGAAGGCACTTACGACTACATCTGGCAGCGTTCTGCCTACCACCAGTATGTTTTAACGCCTGTTGACCTGAGTCTGGTTAATGCCAGTAGGATTGCACCTTATTTTCAAAAGCAACTGGATTCACTAGCGCTTACGGGTAGCCCGCTTATCCGCAGCTTTACGCAGCAGTTCGTACCCAGCATGAACGCTACGTCACTCTACAACTCCAACGATTTCAACCAAACGCGTGATGCTCGCTACTACCGTCTGTTTGCAGAAATCGGTGGCTTGACTCGTTCGCTATACCAAGGCTTATTAACTGACCGTAACATTCAAGTTTACAATTTTGCGCGCTTGGCCGTTGACTATCGCCGTTACATCAAGCTAGGTCCGCAGTCGTTTTTCGTCTATCGGTTCAACGGTGGAGTTGCGCACGCGCTGAGTAGTACAGTAGTTGACCGCACCAATCCTGAAACAGGCCAAACAACGAAGATCCAGCAGTATATCATTCCCTATGACAAGTACTTCTTTGCCGGGGGTGCTTCTAGCGTGCGTGCGTGGCGGCCTCGCAGGTTAGGACCGGGTAGCTACGCTACTAAGTATAATGTGGACCAGGACGGACAATCTGTGCTGGTACGCAACTACAATGTGGAGCAGCCCGGTGAAGTCCTGATAGAAGGCAATCTTGAATACCGTTTTCCGGTGTACAGCTTCATCAAAGGAGCCATTTTCACTGATTTTGGTAACGTCTGGAGTTTGCAAAAAAATGAGTTTCGAGCAGGCGCAGAATTTAAAGTCGACCAGTTCTACAAACAGTTTGCCGTGGGCTCTGGCATCGGCATTCGACTTGATTTCACCTTCTTGATTCTCCGATTAGACATCGCCACGAAGGTGTATGATCCATCTGCTGACGGCAGTAATTGGGTATTACGCAAGTTTAGTTTACGAGGCGGTAATCCTAATAACATCAACCAAGACGCCCCAACTGCCTTCAACCTAGGTATCGGATACCCCTTCTAGGTGAAGTTGTGAACTTGGGGGTAGTGAGTGTAGAAAGGTCTTGATTCACTACTCCCAAGTTCACAACTTCACCATTTCAAAAGCTCCTCTAGCACAGCGGCTACTTTTTCGGGGGTAGGCAACATTTGCCGCTCTAGGTCTACATTGAGGGCAATGGCGGGCAAATTGGCGGCGCCGAGTGTAAAAACGGGCGCATCAAGGTCCCAGAAGCAAGTGCGTTGAATGCGGCCCGCCAGAGATTCAGCGAAGGAATTTAGGAGCGGTTCCTCTGTGAGCACCAGCACTTTATTGTGGATACGTACCGCCATTTCTACCGCCTCGAAATCAAGGGGATTCAGGGTGCGTAAGTCCAGAATTTCGACGCGGCCTGGGAAGGCCCGGCTGGCGGTTTTGGCCCAATGCACACCCATGCCGTAGGTAACGACCACGCACGTAGCGCCGCGCCGCAGCTGTTTAGGGTCGGCGGCTTGCGCTACGGCAGCTTTGCCAAGCGGAATAACGTAGCCGGCAGCGGGCTCAATGGTTTTGGCGTCTTCTGTGCCGGGCACTTTGCTCCAGTACAAGCCTTTGTGCTCCAGCAGTACCACGGGGTTGGGGTCGAGGAAGGCCGCGCGGAGCAGCCCCTTCATATCGGCGGCATTGCTCGGATACACCACTTTGATACCCCGAATGGTAAGCAGGGTGCTTTCGATGGAGCCCGAATGGTAGGGTCCACCTCCACCATACGCCCCCACCGGCACCCGGATTAGAGATTGTACCGGGAATTGACCGTTAGTCAGGTAGCACGACTTGCTCAGCTCTTCGACCAGCTGGTTCAAGCCCGGCCAGATGTAGTCGGCAAACTGAATCTCGACCATCGCCTTGGCACCCACCGCCGACATCCCCGCCGTCGAGCCAACGATGTATGCCTCTTGAATAGGCGTGTTGAACACACGCGCATCACCGTATTTCTTGGCCAGCAACGCAGCCTCGCGAAATACACCACCTAGCTCACCCCCCACATCTTGACCGTACAACAACGCCTCCGGAAACTCACTTAGAATCTCGTCGACGGCGTGCAGGGCTGCATCAACCATCAGCACCTTTGCGGCGCCTTCTGGTGTGCGCTCCCCAGCTTCCTCAGTTACGGCTGGCGGAGCAAACTCGTGGTCGGCAAAGGTGGCGGGGTCTGGATTAGGAGCAGCCAAGGCCCGCTGATAATCCGTCTGCACCAGCGTTCGAGCTTCCTCGCTGAGCTGTTGTAGTTCGGCTTCGCTGATACCTAGGTGCAGTAGGTGTTGGTGTAACCGCGGCAAGGGGTCGAGCAACGCGTGGGTGGCTAGGTTGTCGCCGCGATACCATTCGCGCCGCACGCCGCTCGTGTGATGACCCAGTAACGGGCACTTGGCATGCACCAGCACCGGCCCACGGGTGCGACGCACGTAGTCGAAGGCTTTGGCCAGCACTACGTAGCTGCTGCTGAAGTCGGCCCCGTCGACGCGCAAGCGGTGCAGGCCCTTGAAGCCGGCGGCAAACTCGTAGGCATCCATGGCGCGCATTTCTCGCCCGGTAGCCGAGATACCCCAGTCGTTATCCTGCACCAGGTAAATAATGGGTAGCTGGTGCAACACCGCCATCTGCAACGCCTCCGACACTTCGCCCTCCGTCATGGCCCCGTCGCCAATCGAGCACAGCACCACGGGAGAAGTGTTGGGCGGTGGTTGGCGAAGAGTGTTTTCCGCTGACTCTTGCTTCAGCTCAACGCTTCTGAGCCCTTGACTTTCCAAGTACTTGAGTCCGTGCGCCATACCCGTGGCCGGAATGGCTTGCATACCAGTAGCCGAGCTTTGGTGGGGAATGGTCGGGAAGCCAGGACGGCGCAAAGCGGGGTGGCCGTAGTAGGTGCGGCCACCGGAAAAGGGGTCGTCGCGCTTGGCCATGAGCTGCAGCATCAGCTCGTAGGGCGTAAGACCTAGGCCAAGGAGCATAGCGTCGTCGCGGTAGTAGGGCGCGGCGTAATCGGTGGGGCGCAGGTGGAAGGCCGCGGCCAACTGAATGGCTTCGTGGCCGCGGGCCGTAGCGTGCACGTAGCGGCCCGTAACGGCCTTATTCTCTTCGTATAAATGGGCTAGCTCGGCGGCGGTGCGCATCAGGCGGTACGCGCGCAAGAGCGTGCTGCGGTCGGGTGCTTCGGCGAGTCGGGCAGCGGGCTGCGTGGTGAAACTAGACTCGAATGGGGGGTTGGATGGGGTGGACATCGACGGAAATAGAACGGAACGAATTTACGGCTTCCCGGCTATTATCAACCGGCAGCGGGGTTTTCTGCGTAATTTTGCGGGTACTTACCGCGCGGCGCTAATGCATCGCCGGTAGGTGCGCGTGATTTGTCGCTCTACAACGTTCATACCCTAGCTTTTAGGATTGTCAGCTAGTTTTGCGCCCTCTTATTCACACCTCACCACCTAGAACCTGCTAGCTACCCGCCTGTGGAACACTCTGCCGCCCCGTCTTCTCTCTCTTCTATTTCGGGTCTCCGCGTTGCCGTTGAAGACTGGATGCGTGATTTTCAGCGCCGACTGTGTGCTCAACTGGAAGCCGCCGACGGCCAAGCTAGCTTTCAGGCAGATGCGTGGGAGCGGCCGGGCGGCGGCGGTGGCACGTCGCGCGTGCTGGAGGGTGGCGCCGTGCTAGAAAAGGGTGGCGTGGGCTTTTCGGCCGTGCACGGGGAGATGAGCGCCCAGGCCGCCAAGGTGCTCCTGATGCCCAATCCGGCGTTCTTCGCCACGGGCGTGTCGGTGGTGATGCACCCGCGCAGTCCGCGCGTGCCCATTGTCCACATGAACGTTCGTTATTTCGAGGCCGGCAATGGTGAAGCTTGGTTCGGCGGTGGCATCGACCTAACGCCCATCTACGTGGACGAAGCGCAAGCCCGCTGGTTTCACGAGCAACTTCAAGTCGTGTGTGCCCGCCATGACCCAAGTTATTACCCGCGCTTTAAAGCATGGGCCGACGACTATTTCTACCTACCGCACCGCCAAGAGACACGCGGCGTAGGCGGCATCTTTTTCGACCGCTTCACCGTGGGCAAGGATGGCGAGGCCGAGCAGTTGTTTGCCTTCGTGCGCGACGTAGGCGACGCCTTCGGGCCACTCTACACGGAGCTGATGCGTCAGAACAAAGACCTGCCTTATGGGGAGGCCGAGGAGAAATGGCAGATGGTGCGCCGCGCCCGCTACGCCGAGTTTAACCTAGCTTTCGACCGTGGCACGCGCTTTGGCTTAGAGACTGGCGGCCGTACCGAAAGCATTCTGATGAGCCTGCCCCCGCGTTGCGAGTGGCACTACAATCTTCAGCCCGCTCCCGGCTCGCCCGAAGCTACTACCCTAGCCTGGCTGCGCAAAGGCGTCGACTGGGTTTAGCGTCTATTTACTAGGCAGTTATTTCGACTATGTTGCGCATCAAGCAAGGAGGAGAAATGACGTTCTCTTAACCATCCGCTGAGATTTCGCTTCCCTTGATTGAGTCATTAGTTGAATTAGACCATTGGCTGTTGCTGGCCGCCAACAATCACCACACTCCGTTGCTGGATAAGTGGATGATCTTTTTTTCGGAGCGCTTCGTGTGGTTTCCGGCTTACTTCGTCCTTTTGGTCGTGTTGGCCTACTTTTACCGGCGGCGCGCCCTGCTTTTGTTACCCTTGCTCGGCGTGAGCGTTGGGCTGGCTGATGCTATTTCAAGCCGCCTGTTCAAACCCTATTTTGCCCGGCTCCGCCCCTGCCACAATCCCGATTTATCGGCCACGCTCAACTTAGTGAATGGCTGCGGGGGGCAGTTTGGTTTTTTGTCGTCGCACGCGGCCAACTCCTTCGCGCTGGTAGTTTTCCTGTGGATTATATTGCCTAAACGCTACTGGGTGGCCAATGTACTGCTGTTGGTTTGGGCCATACTGGTATCGTATAGCCGCATGTACCTAGGTGCTCATTACCCTAGCGACGTACTGGCCGGGGCCACCTTGGGCAGCCTATTGGCGTGGCTGACGGCTACCCTCTACCGGCTTGGCGCGGCGCGGTGGTGGCCTAACTACCTAGCTTCTTAAGCACAACGAGGTTGCGACAGCTAGCGACGAGCTACCAACAGCGCACTAGTCAAGCAAGACACTACACTAAAAAGCCGTTGCTACGCGGAGTAGCAACGGCTTTTTAGTGTAGTAACTATTTGGCAGGCTTGCGCTTGCCCGTATGCCCATCTCCCCGGTCGCCCTGACCAGGTTTGCTGGTTATCTTAGAGTTTACCCGATCATCTCCCGAAAGGGAACGGTGTAGGTCTACTTCGCTGGTAAATTGCCCTCGCGCATTGCGCCGCACGTAGCGCTTATCACCAGGGGTCGGTTCGATTAGCTCGCGCTTAGAATTTGACATGGCCGTAACAAGTTGCTGTTCTTCTTGCTACGCAATAAAATCCAAGGAGTTTAGTTACTTGCCCAGCAACTTAGCCACGTACTTGCCCACAATGTCGAATTCTAAGTTCACCGTGTCGCCGGGAGCTAGGTCTTGGAAGGTGGTGTGCTCGTAGGTGTAGGGAATAATAGCTACTGAGAAGCTGTCTTCGGTGCTGTTGAAGCAAGTTAGGCTGGTACCATTGATGCAGATAGAGCCTTTTTCTACCGTCACGCGCCCAGGGCCAGGCTCGTAGCGAAACTGGTAAAGCCAGCTGCCGTTCTGATCTTCTACGCTTTCGCACACGGCCGTTAGGTCGACGTGGCCCTGCACGATGTGGCCATCGAAGCGGCCGTTGGCGGCGAGGCACCGCTCTAGGTTTACGCGTCTGCCCGGCGCCCAATGCCCTAGGTTGGTTTTTTGCAGCGTCTCGTCGATGGCCGTTACAACGTGCGTACCGGCGGCCGCATCCACGGCTACTACGGTCAAGCACACGCCGTTATGGGCTACGCTCTGATCGATTTGCAGCTCAGCGGCAAACGGCGAAGCGACGGTAAAATGACGGTTGGTGCCCTCCGTCCGAACATCGGTCACGGTGCCGAGGGCTTCTATAATTCCGGTGAACATTTCAGTTATCAGTTAACAATTATCAGTTAACAATTATCAGTTAACAATTATCAGTTAACAATTATCAGTTAACAATTTCAACGTGCTTTTGATCTTGCCAAAGTTGTTTTTGAGTCATGCTAGACCCACAGCTTTTTAGTGCACTTCTTCGGCAAAGACGAACGATTGTTAAATGATAAATGATCAATGTTAAATGTCTACTTTCCTCGTCCTTCCACGATGATTTTCAGCGTGTAAAGGAACACGCGAAAGTCCATAGCGAGGCTCATGTTTTCAATGTAGAGAATGTCGAACTTGAGGCGCTCGACCATCTGCGGAACGGTTTCGGCGTAGCCATATTTCACCTGACCTAGGCTCGTAAGGCCGGGCCGCACGCGGTGCAGATGGCGGTAGTGTGGCGCTACTTTCACAATCTGGTCGATGAAGAACTGACGTTCGGGGCGCGGTCCGACAAGGCTCATATCGCCCTTGAGTACGTTCCAAAATTGCGGTAGTTCATCGAGACGCACCTTGCGCATAAAGCGGCCCCAGGGCGTAATGCGCGGGTCGTGGTCGGAGCTGAGGGCGGGACCCATCTTCTCGGCATCCACGTACATCGAGCGGAATTTATAAATGCGGAATGGCACGCCGTGCCGCCCAATACGCTCCTGCGAGTAGAAGATAGGACCCGGCGAAGAAAGCTTTACCATGATGGCCGTAAAGGCATACACCGGCCAGGCCACTACCAGGAACAGCGCCGACAGCACCACGTCGAACAGTCGCTTGGTTACTTCCTGCCACAGCGGCAGCAAATCTTGCTTGATTTCGATTAGGGGCGTCCCAAATAAGTGGTTCACCTTCACTGACCCAAGTAGCATCTGGTAGAGGTCGGGCAGGATGCTGATGCGCGCGGGCGAGCCTTCCAGCAAGGTCAGAATCTCTTGGATCATACGGTGCTCACTGGGCTCGATGCTAATGACGACCTGCTCAATCTTCAGCACCCGGATTAAGGCGGGCAAGCGGCGGTATGAACCGCGCGCCGGCAGGGTTTCCGCCAGTTCCGGGTCGACGGTGTCGCCGACGGGCGCAAATCCAACCAGCTTCAACCCTAGGTGCCGGCCGGTGCGCTGTAGCTCGTGGTATGTGTCGCGGGCCAGCGCGTTGGAGCCAACCAGTAGTGTATTAAACGAAATAACGCCATTATATACCAGCTTCTGCACGCTCGTAACGGCCCAGGTGCGCAGCACCGCCGTAATAGTGAAGTGCAACAGAAAGTAGGCCGTAATCGTCTTGTAATAAAGCTGATAGTTCTTTACGCCCTCGTCGTCGAGCAGCAGCACAAAGAAGATAATCACGGCCCCAATCACCGATACTCTGCCCAGCCGGATAATCTCGGCCAGGCGCGATTTCCGAAACACGTCGCGGTATTCGCCAATGAGCAGGTAAAGCACCGTCCAGAAAACGGCAATCATCACGGACGAACCTACCAGAAAGAAAATGGCGCTTTCCGTGAACCGATACCCTTCCATAAATTCGCTGAGCAAATATTTGCGCAGCAAAAAAAAGCAGACCCAGGCCAACAACGCCGCCCCGAAATCGGCAGTTATCAGCTTCAGTTTTTGAAAGGTACGGATCAAGGGTGGTCGTAGCTTGGCGGGCGGCCCCGACAGGCAAATTGATTTGTGAAATGGAAGCCGTATTTTCGCGGCTGGTGCTGCGCTGCGGGCCTTTTCTCCCGCTTTGCATCGTCACAAAGGTAGGGCAATAAACCGGAACCCGACAATGCCCTTTCCACTCTTCCCCATGCACGCTGATAGTTACCGCCACCGCGGGTTACGGCGCACGCTAGTGGCCGAGCTCCGTCGTAAAGGTATTCACGACGAGCAGGTACTAGCGGCTATTGCCACCGTTCCGCGCCATTTGTTTTTTGAGTCTGCCTTTCAGGAACATGCCTACCAGGATAAGGCTTTTCCTATCGGCGAGGGTCAAACCATCTCGCAGCCCTACACAGTTGCGTTCCAAACGCAGCTCCTCAAGCCAGGTCCGCACGAACGGGTCCTGGAAATAGGCACTGGCTCGGGCTACCAGTGCTGCGTACTGCTCCATTTCACGCCCCATGTGTATAGCATTGAGTACCAGCCTGTACTGTTTGAGCGTGCCCAGCGGCGGCTAGCTAGCCTGCATCAATCGGCCCACCTGTTCTGCGGCGATGGTTCGCTCGGTTTGCCTCAGCACGCCCCTTTCGATAAAATTCTGGTTACGGCCGGTTCGCCAAACATTCCGCGCCCCCTACTCCAGCAGCTGCGGGTAGGCGGTTCATTGATTATCCCCGTGGGCGACGCACAAGTACAGCGCATGATGCGCGTGGTGCGCGAAACGGAGCATGAATTTTCGCGAGAAGTATTCGAGGAATTTCGTTTTGTGCCGTTGCTGGGCAAGGCGGGGTGGCAAGGGTGAACTACTTGATCTAGTTCTAAAATCTACCGTTTAGTTCGCGCTTGCTGCACCTGGTTATAATCAGGGTTGCTAGGTGCATACTCAATCAAAATACTGTCTCCAACGCGTAGGTCAGAATCGCGAGAATTTCCTTCGTAATGCTGTCCATTCACCGAAAACTGATAAGAGTAAGCAAATTGTCGGCTTACGGGACTATTCCCAAAAAAATTCTTCTTGTCGATGATGACAGCTTTGGTAGTCAAGGTGCCCTGCGCTAAGGCATTCATTGCTCGTTGGCCACGTACACAAGTTTTCAGAAGAGGGCCAAAAACACCCAATATTAAGGCTACCCCGAACCAAAACTGAAAGTCCCATGCAGAACCACCAGCCTTTTTCTTCTTTTTCAAAGTGATATTGTTTTTAGTTATGCATCGATAGGCATAATACCATGCGCCTCAAATACTTTGCTTACTATACCATTTGCTACAGTGCCTTACTTAGCCTTGTACAAAGCTACGGACCACCCATTATTCCGCCTGCTCAACACTTTACCTAACAATACTCCTTAAACCCCAACTACCCTATCTTTGCTCCTCTTTTTAGTTGAATAACCCCCACCTGAATGCGCAAAC
>Ga0325401_1001027_pt1 | contig 22670 bp, 23 predicted proteins | sample PopdelMetagenome_FD_205666 | JGI IMG/M metagenome (GOLD analysis project Ga0325401, IMG submission 205666) | Populus deltoides microbial communities from Bellville, Georgia, United States - Xylem-PdKOR-R2 | ecosystem: Host-associated > Plants > Phyllosphere > Stem > Wood/Secondary xylem | place... | reverse complement strand
GCCAGCTGGCCGTCCGGCCCCTCCACCTCGGCCGCCACGCTGCCGCCGAAGCGGGTGCCGGACCCTGCGCGCAGCACGATCTCCAGCCGCGCGTCGGCGGGCACCAGGCCCGCATCCTCCGCCACCAGCGCCAGCCCTGCGGTCGCCGGCCGCTCGGCACGACGCTCGGCCAGCTGCGCCACCGGCCTGGGCGGCAGCACCACCACGCGCAACGAGGATTGCCGCCCGTTGGCCAGCGCCACGCGCGCCACGCGCACCTCGCCCGACCGCAGCGCGCCGACGCCCGCACTGTCGGCGGTCATCTTCAACCGATCGCCCGCGCCCGCCCGCTCCAGCCCGTCGGGGCGCAGCGCCACGCCACCCAGGTCGACGCCCGCCACCTGGTCAAGCCGCGTACCCGTCAGCACCGCCGACCGGTCGCCCGCGTGGATCACCAGCCCGGCGACGCGGCCCACCTCCTCGTACGCCTGCGCCGTCACCAGTTCGGGGGCACCCCCAACTGCACTGGCACCTGTACTGGCGCCCGCATTGGTGCCGACGCCCGTCACCGCCAGCGTCACCGGCCCCGGCTCCGCGTCGGCCAACGGCACGCGCAGCCGGATCGATTCGGGGCCCGCCACCTCCCACGCCACCGTGCGCTGCGCGCCGGCCACCTGCGCCGACACGTCGGTGACGCACGGGGCGGCACCCCCCGTCAGCTCCAGCGGCGTCTCGCGCCCCACCACCAGCGACGCGCCGTCCGCGACCCGCCAACGCCGGCCGGCCGGCGACACCAGCCGGAAGCGAGGCCCCTCATAGGGCTCGAACCCCCATATGCCCGTCAGCGTGGCGGTGGCCGCCCCGCCCAGGTCGGCGCGTTCCAGCGCGTCGCCCGCCACCGCGAAGCCGCCGCGTTCCGGGTCGGGGCGGACGGGCACAATCAGCGTTGTTCCATCGCCGCGCTCCACCTTCAGCGCCGCCTCGCGCAGGTAACGGCTGCCGAACACCAGGGGCGCGCCCTCCACGGGCAGCAACAGCCCCGGCCGCGCCGCGCACAGAGCCGCGTCCGGCCCGCCCGACGCCACCAGCGGCGGCAGCGGCGCGGGCGTCACGGGGGGCAGCGCCGCCACCAGCACCGATTGCGGTTTCTGGAACGACGGCACCGTATTCAGCAGCAGTTCGGTCCGGTCGCCCCGCTCGACGGACAGGGCGGGGATGAACTGCAGCTGCGCCGACTGGAACGCGCCCAGGATGCGCGCCAGATCGCGGACCACGCCGATATAGGGGCTGTAATAGCCCAATCCCCCCTGGGGCGTCGCGCTGATGCCGTAGGCCAGGTCGGTGGGCGCGCCGGTCAGCGCGTCGGCGACCGAGTTGGAATGGCCGTCCGCCAGCACCTGTTGCCCCGGCCCCTGCGTCAGGCACGCCGCCTGCAACTCGGGCTGGCGGGCCAGGCACCCCTCGTCGAAGCGCACCGCCAGGCTGCGCGCCAGCGGGCCGGACACGCGCGCCACGCGGCCCCGCTCGGGCGGGCTGCCCGGCGGCGGCTTCAGGCCCGCCAGGAACGCGTCCAGCCGCATCCGGTCGAGATGCGCCTGGTTCAATTCCTGCGACGCGCGCACGAACGCGCCCGGCCGGCCCGTCACCGCCTGTTTCACGGCACGGAACGCGCCGCCCGTGTCGGGGACCAAAAATACCAGCGCCTGTTCCGCGCCGTCCGGCACGGCCACGTCGATCACGCGCCCCTTGGCCTTCCACGTCTCGGCGACGGGCAGCCATTCCTCGGGCGGGGGGTTGGTGGCGCCGCGCAGGAACGCCACCACCATCAGGTAGCGCGCGGACTGGTCGGCGGGCAGCGCCGCCTCGACGCGCAACCGGTCGCCGGCGCGCAGGTTCGGCACCTGCGCGATGGGCAAGGTGCGGCCGTCGCGCGTCACGCCCGCCTTGAACGACGGGCCCACCAGGTCGAACGCCGTGTTGGGCGCCTGGGCCAGGACGGGTGCGACCGCGGGCACCGCGGCGATGGCCGCCAGCACGGGCAACAAGCGCTTCACGCGTCGAACAGCCCGTCCTGCGACCCCTGGGGCGGCTCCAGGCCCAGATGCTTCCACCCGCCCGCGTTCAGCACGCGCCCGCGCGCGGTGCGCGCCACCAGCCCCAGCTGGATCAGGTAGGGCTCGATCACCTCCTCCACCGTGTCGCGCGGCTCGGACAGGCCGGCCGCCAGCGTCTCCACGCCCACCGGCCCGCCGCGATACACGTCGGCGATCATGTTGAGGTAGCGCCGGTCCATCGCGTCCAGCCCCAGCCGGTCCACCTCCAGCCGGTCGAGCGCGCGGTCGGCGACGCGCGCGTCGACCTCAGCCACGCCGCCCACGTCGGCGAAGTCGCGCACCCGCCTGAGCAGCCGCCCGGCGATGCGCGGCGTGCCGCGCGACCGGCGCGCGATCTCGGTCGCCCCCTCCGCCGTCACGCCGATGCCCAGCAGCCCGGCCGCGCGCGTCACCACCTGGCGCAGTTCGTCCACCGTGTAGAATTGCAATCGCACGGGGATGCCGAACCGGTCGCGCAGCGGCGTGGTCAACAGGCCCTGGCGCGTGGTCGCCCCCACCAGGGTGAAGCGCGGCAGGTCGATGCGGACGGATCGCGCGGACGGCCCCTCGCCGATCATCAGGTCGAGCACCCGGTCCTCCATCGCCGGGTAGAGCACTTCCTCGACCGCAGGCTGGAGCCGGTGGATCTCGTCGATGAACAGGACGTCGCCGTCCTCGAGATTGGTCAGGAGCGCCGCCAGGTCGCCCGACTTGGCGATCACGGGGCCGCTGGTGGCGCGGAACCCCACCCCCATCTCGCGCGCGACGATCTGCGCCAGCGTGGTCTTGCCTAGGCCCGGCGGGCCGAAGAACAGCACGTGGTCCAGCGCCTCGCCGCGCGCCCGCGCGGCGGACACGAACACGCGCAGGTTCTCGCGCGCGGCCTGCTGGCCAACGAACTCGTCCAGCGCGCGGGGGCGCAGCGCCGCGTCCGCGTCCTCGACGCGGCGGCTCGCGGCCACCAGCCGGTCGGCGCCGGGATCGGTATCGGGCTGGGCGGAAGGGGATCGGTCGGCCACGCCGGCCCCTCTAGCGCGTCCGGCGCCGCGACGGAACGCCCCCCGGCCGGGCCGGCCCCGGCGGCCCGGCAACCGCACACCCGGCCAACAAACGATTGCAGGACAAGGAAATGTCAGAAAGGGACATTCCCTTTATTTGTAAAAAAATGGCGGTTCCCGTCGTGAAACGCTTGGGCTAATGGCGCCTCGTTCCCGACGGACAGGGGAGCGGGACGGGCAGCCGGGGGGCCGCACGTCGTCCGCCGTCATCCGATCCGGCGGGGACGCGTGCCGCGGGGGCGGCGCGCCCGACCGGAGTATCAGGAGCGAATGCGCGGCCGGCACGCCCGCGCGGACCTTCGGTGCATCCGCGAGCCGCCGCCCCCGTTACCGCACGCTCACGGGGGGGACCATCGATGTTGAACTATCTTCTGGCCGCCGGCGTCGTCACCTACGCCGCGTCGTTCCCGTTCGCGCTCTGGCTGGTGGTGGAGGCGCATCGCGTCCGCCGCGCCGACCGCCGCGACGGCGCGATCTGACCCACCCCACCCCCGCACGGTTCAGCCGCGCGGGACCAGGGCCACCGCCCCGGCGGTACGCGGCGGGGCATAGGTCTGGCCGGCATGGTCCGGCCCCGGGTGGCGGACCTTGGACGGCCGCCCTTCGTCCCGCATCCGCCGGTCCGCCTGCCGCCAGTCGGGCAGTTCGGCCCCCTCCTGCTCCCAGTGCACCACGCTGGCCTCGTCGCACCAACCGATCAGCCGCGGCATCGCTCGTCGGTGCGCGCCGCCCGCCATGTATCGGCGCATCGCCGCCCCATCCTCCCACGCGGTCGCGGTCCAGAAGGTCCATTTCCGATCGGCCAGCAGCGATCCCCCGCGAAACCCCTGGGCACGCCGCACCTGCGCGATCGACCGCCAGCTGTGCACCGCGAAGGCGGGCAGGAACCGGACCGACCGTATCCGCAACCGCGTCACGCTGACGAACGTCATGCCCCTGCCCTCCTATTCCGCCGCCGGCAGCCTAAGCCGCACCAGCAGGCCGCCCAAGTCCTCGCTCTCCTCCAACCGCACGCCGCCGCCGTAGATCTCGGCCACGTCGCGCACGATCGCCAGCCCCAGCCCCGTGCCCGGCTTGCCCGTGTCCAGCCTGACCCCGCGGTCGAAGATGCGCGTGCGCTCGTCCGCCGGGATGCCCGCCCCATCGTCCTCCACCAGTATCTCAACGAACCCGTCCGCGTCGGCCACCGTCACGAACACGCTGCCCCCGCCGTACTTGGCCGCGTTCTCGACCAGGTTGCCCAGCATCTCGTCCAGGTCCTGCCGCTCGACATGGACCTGCGCGTCCTTGCGGCCGTCCAGGTCGAGGCGCACGTGCCGGTACAGTCGCGACACCGCGCGCTCGACCGATTCCAGGCTGGGCCACACCTCGGCGCGGCTGTGCTGCGATCCCCGGCGGCCCACCGCGCGCGCGCGCGCCAGGTGATGGTCCACCTGGCGGCGCATGGTCCGCGCCTCGCGCACCACCGTGTCGGCCAGGTCGGGGCTGCCGGCGGCGGCCGCGTTCATGATGACGGTCAGCGGCGTCTTCAGCGCGTGGGCCAGGTTGCCCGCGTGGCGGCGCGCTTCCTCGGCCTGGCGCTCGTTATGCTCCACCAGCGCGTTCAGCTCGTCCACCATCGGCGCCACCTCGTCGGGCATGGCCGCGTCGACGCGCGCCGACTTGCCCGCCCGCATCCGCGCGATCTCCAGCCGTACGCGCCGGAGCGGCCACAGGCCGTAAAAGGTCTGGATCGCCGCCAGCACCACCAGCCCCAGCCCCAGCAGCGCGAACGACCGCACCAGCGTGCGGCGCAGCACGTCGACCTGCGCATCCAGCCCCTCGCGGTTCTGGGCCACCTGGAACCGCCACCACACGTCCGACCCCGGCAACTGCACGTCGCGCTCGACGACGCGCAGTTTCTCATCGCGGAACTGCGCGCTGTCGTAGGTGTGGACCTCGCGATCCCGGTGGCGCAGGCCATAGGCCAGCTGCCGGTCCCACAACGACCGCGACGGGAAACGCTCGCGTCCCGGCGCCGACACCTGCCAATAGGTTCCCGACCCCGGCTCCAGGAAGCGCTGGTCGGCCAGTTCGCGGTTGAAGATCACCTCGCCGTCGGGCCCGATCTCGGCGGTCAGCACCAACGATTGCAGCACATAGGCCAGCTGGTCGTCGTAGTTGCGCGTCACTGCCGACTTCAGCACCCGGTCCAGCGCGAAGCCGCCCCCCACCAGCAGCACCGCGATCCAGGCGGCGGCGATCAGGATCATGCGCCGGGACAGCGATCCCGTGCCGCCCCGCGCACCAGTACCCGCGGGCGGGCGGGCGCGCGCCACCCCCTCGTTCTCCGCCCGCGCCAGCGTCCACAGGCCCCAGCCCATGCCGGCCGCGCCCAGGAACAGCAGCGCCGTGCGCAACGTCGGCTGGCCCGAATAACCCATCGCGGTGGCGAAGCCCGCCGCTGCCAGCCCGGCCACCACCGCGGCCAGGCCCGCCGGCCGCGCCGCGCGCCCGCGCACCACGGGCGCCCCGCGCATCATCGGTTCACGTCCCGATCACCCCCGGTCCAGCCACCCCCCGCCCCGTCATCCCCGCGAAGGCGGGGATCCAGACGCGCTACCGTATCCCGGCCAGGTCCGACATCACGGTTTCCGGATTCCCGCCTCCGCGGAGATGACGGGCGAGGCATAAGTGGAAAGTGCGCCCCGGCCCTAGGCCCCGCCGCCCTGGCCGGCCCCACCCAGGACCGGGTCGTCCAGGCTGTACCCCAGGCCCCGGATGGTGGTGATGACGTCCTGGCCCAGCTTCTTGCGGATGCGCGTCACGAACACCTCGATCGTGTTCGAATCGCGATCGAAATCCTGGTCGTAGATATGCTCGATCAGCTCGGTGCGGCTCACCACCTTGCCCTTGTGATGCAGCAGGTAGCTCAGCAGCTTGTATTCCTGCGCGGTCAGCTTCACCGGCTCTCCGCTACGCGTCACCTTGCCGCTGCGCGTGTCGAGCCGGATGTCGCCCGCCGTCAGCTCGCTCGACGCGTTGCCCGACGCGCGCCGGATCAACGCGCGCAGACGGGCGATCAGTTCCTCGGTCTGGAACGGTTTCGCGACGTAGTCGTCCGCGCCCGCGTCCAGCCCCGCCACCTTGTCCGACCAGCTGTCGCGCGCGGTCAGCACCAGCACGGGCGCGGTCCGCCCTTCTTTCCGCCACCGGTCCAGCACCGTCAGCCCGTCCACCTCGGGCAACCCTAGGTCCAGAATGATCGCGTCGTAGCTCTCGGTCGACCCCAGGAAATGCCCTTCCTCGCCGTCGGTGGCCAGGTCGATCGCGTAGCCCGCGCCTTCCAGCGTCGACTTCAACTGGCGGCCCAGATTGGGTTCGTCCTCGACGATCAGCACGCGCATATGACGGTGAAGCTCCCTTGTTCGCCGATCGCCGTTAGGATGGCCGACTTAGGCTACCCGAAAGCCGGCTGCTAGGGAAACTCGACTGCCGACACCCTCCTGTCTCCGCGCTGAATGACCAGGATATAGTGGTCACGGCGGGGTGCATTATGCCGCCATAACCGCTTCGTACATCGCCATCGTTCGGCTTATGGGAAGGCGAGATGCGCAGCAGGGATGTTATCCGGGTGATTGAGGCCGATGGCTGGTACGAGGTCCGCGTGAGCGGATCGCATCATCATTTCCGTCATCCGTCCAAGCCGGGAACGTTGACGGTCCCCCATCCGAAGGCCCATCTACCGATCGGCACGTTGCGCAGCATCGCCAGGCAGGCGGGCGTTATCCTGCCGTGACCAACGGTTCGACCGAGATGCCAAACGGCTGGAGGCCGACATGACCATCGTCTTCTACCCTGCGATCGTCGAACGGGACCAGCAGGCTTACGGCGTCGTCTTTCCCGACCTGCCGGGCTGCGTTTCCGTTGGGGCCACGGCCCAAGAGGCGGCCGTCAATGCCGAAGAGGCCCTGTCTGGCCATTTGGCCGTGATGCTCGAACACGGCGACGATCCACCGCCGCCCTCGGATATCGACGCGATCGCGGCCGAGCCTGACGCGGTCGAGATCGCCCGCCTGCTGGTTCGGGGCGAGCGTCCGGGCCGAGCCGTCCGCGTTCAGGTGACGCTTGAGGATGGCCTGCTCGCCCGCATCGACCGGGTCGCCCCCGACCGCTCGCGCTTCCTGGCCGACGCGGCGCGCGCCGCTCTGGCAGCGCGGGGCTGATTGCCCCCTATCGCCCCGACCGGCCGATCACCTGGCCCGTGGCGCCGTCCGCCTGTACCCAGATCACCTGGCCATCGCGAACGAACTTCAAGGTATAGACGCCCTCGTCCGCGTCGTAGTCGGCGCCCAGATATTCGGCGCCCGGCACCTGTGGGATCACGCGCCGCTCGATCTCGCGCAGCGAGGGGCGGCCGGACCGTCGGGCCTGGAACGCCTGCATCTGGTCGTCGCGACGCTGGTCGGGCGCGTCCGCGGCCGCGAGCAGCAAGAGGGCGGTCAGCATGAACACGGGTCGTCGCATACCCCCGGCGTTTTGAACAGCGACTGAATGGGCAAGGGACCGGGCGGTTCCCCCGCTTGCCCCGGCCCCTGCCAGCCCCTAGCTCGCACCCTCATGGCGGCACCCGTGTTATCGTTCGAGGATCTCGGCCTGGTCCAGGGGTCGGGCTGGCTGTTCCGGCACCTGTCGATCGACGTTCAGGCGCGCGACCGGCTTGCGCTGATCGGGCGCAACGGCGCGGGCAAGACCACGCTCTTGAAACTGATCGCCGGCACGATCGAGCCGGACGAGGGCCGGCGCAGCGTCCAGCCCGGCACGCGCGTGGTGCTGCTGGAACAGGAACCCGACCTGTCCGGCTTCGCGACCTTGCTCGACTACGCGCTGTCCGGCCCGGACGCGCCCGAACATCATCAGGTGGCGGCCATCGCCGACCGGCTGGGCATCGATATGGACCGAGAGGCGGCCACCGCGTCGGGCGGCGAGCGCCGCCGGGCCGCCATCGCGCGCGCGCTGGCTTGTGCGCCCGACGTGCTGCTGCTCGACGAGCCGACCAACCACCTCGACATCGCGGCGATCGAGTGGCTGGAGGGCTGGCTCAACCGCTTCAAGGGCGCGTTCGTCGTCATCAGCCACGACCGCACCTTCCTGACCCGCCTGACGAAGCAGACCTTGTGGCTCGACCGCGGCCAGATGCGCCGGGCCGAGGTGGGGTTCGGCGGCTTCGACGCCTGGACCGAACAGGTCTATGCCGAGGAGGAGCGCAACGCCCAGCGGCTCGACGCGCGCCTGAAGATCGAGGAGCATTGGCTGCAACGCGGCGTGACCGGGCGGCGCCGCCGCAACCAGGGCCGGCTGTCCAAGCTCAAGGAGATGCGCGCCGAACGCGCCGCCATGCAGGGCCCGGCCGGCGCCGCAGCACTCCAGATCGCCGCCGACGACAGCAAGACGCGCATCGTCATCGACGCCGAGCACGCGTCGAAATCGTACGGCGACCGCGCCGTCATCCGCGACCTGACACTGCGCGTGGCGCGCGGGGACCGCATCGGCATCGTCGGCGCCAACGGGGCCGGCAAGACCACGTTGCTCCGCCTGCTGACCGGCGAGACCGACCCGGACACCGGCCGGATCAAGCGCGCGCAGACGCTGGACGGCATCGTCATCGACCAGCAGCGACGCCTCATGGCGCCGACCAAGAGCGTTCGCGACGTGCTGGCCGACGGCGGCGACTGGATCGACGTCCAGGGCAGCCGCAAGCACGTCCACGGCTATCTCAAGGAGTTCCTGTTCGCGCCCGAGCTGATCGACGCCAAGGTCGGCACGCTGTCGGGCGGCGAGCGCTCGCGCCTGCTGCTCGCGCGCGAGTTCGCGCGGCCGTCCAACCTGTTGGTGCTAGACGAGCCGACCAACGACCTCGACCTGGAAACCCTCGACCTGCTCCAGGAAGTCATCGCCGACTATGCGGGTACCGTGCTGATCGTCAGCCACGACCGCGACTTTCTCGACCGCACCGTCACCGTGACGCTCGGGCTCGACGGGTCGGGCACCGTCGATGCGGTGGTCGGCGGCTATGAGGATTGGGAACGCAAGCGTAACGATCGGTCCGCCTCACCTACGCGATACGCGGCACCTTCGCCAACATCCGCACCCCCGCCCCCGCCCCGCGCGCGGTCCAAGCTGAGCTTCAAGGACCAGCGCGACTACGACCTGCTGCCCGCCCGCATCGAAGAACTGGACGCCGCCATCGCCCGCGACGAGGCGGCTTTGGGCGATCCCGACCTCTACGCCCGCGACCCCGCCGCCTTCGCCCGCCTGACCGACAGCATCGCCGCCGCCCGCGACGAGAAGGACGCCGCCGAACTCCGCTGGCTCGACTTGGCGGAGCGCGTGGAAACCGCTTAAGCCCCCGCCGCCTCCACCGCGTACTGGCGCGCGACGCGGCCCGACCGGTGCCCGCGCGCCGTCGCCCAGTCCAGCGCCGCGGCCGCGTCGAACGCCGCCCCCACCCGTTCGGCATGGAGGCGGGCGGCGGCCAGATACGTGTCCTGGTCCATCACGTGGAACCCCAGCGACAGGCCGAACCGGTCCGCCAGCGCCAGCGCGTCGTCCGCCTCGTCGCGCGGCGCCACGCTGTCCGCCTCGCCATGGTCCCGGCGGCGCAGGTGCCGCCTATTGGCCGTCACCGCCAGGGATACGCCGTCCGGCCGCGGCACCCCGCCCCCGTCCAGCAACGACCGCATCCGCCGCGCGTCCGCCGGGTCGTCCGCCGACAGGTCGTCCAGAAATGCCAGCCAGGTCCGCCCCGTGCCGGCCACCGCCTCGAACAACGGTTCCAGGGCGTCCGCGTCGGGCACGGCGACCAGCACCAGATCGCCCGCCGCCCGCGCCGCCGCCCAGCCCGCCAGCACCAGCGCCGACTTGCCCGTGCCGCGCGCTCCCCATAGCAGCGCGTCGTGCGCCGGCCGCCCCGCCGCCAGCCGTTCCAGGTTGCCGACGAACGCCGCCTTCTGCCGCTCCATCCCCACCAGCGCCTCCAACGGCAGCGCGGCCGGCGGCGACACCGCGCGCAACGCCCCGTCCGCCCAGCGGTAACAGGGGTGCGCTCGCGGATCGGCGGGGCGCGCGACGGCCGGGGCCAGCCGCTCAAGCGCGTCCGTCGCGCGCGCCAGCAGGCGCATCAGGTCGGGGTCGGTCATGCCCGCCCCCTATCGCGACCGTGCGGCCCGCGACAACGGGATCAACTAGGCGACGCTCGGGTTCTCCCCTATGCGCTCGATCAGAACAGCGCAGGAGCATCGGACGCCGTGACCACCACCATCATCCCCGTGATCCTGTCGGGTGGATCGGGGACCAGGCTGTGGCCCATGTCGCGACCCGAGAAGCCGAAGCAGCTGCTGGCGCTGACGCACGTCGACACCATGCTGCAACTGACCGCGCGCCGCGCCGTGGGCGAGCGGTTCGGCGCCCCCATCGTCGTCGCCAACGCCGCCCACGCCGACGAGGTGGAGGAACAGTTGGCCGGCGCGAACGCCGCGCCCGGCACCCTGATCCTAGAACCTGCGGGCCGTAACACCGCCCCCGCGATCGCGCTGGCCGCGCTGGCGGCAGGCGGCGACCACGATCTCGACGTAGAGCGGGCGGACGCGCCCGTGCTGCTGGTGATGCCGTCCGACCACGTCATCGCCGACGTGGCCGCGTTCCACGCCGCGATCGAGGCGGCGCTGCCCTTGGTAGAGCGCGGCTGGCTGGCGACCTTCGGCATCCGCCCCGACGCGCCCGAGACGGGATATGGCTGGATCCAGGGCGGCGAGGAACTGGCGCCCGGCGTCCAGCGCGTCGGTCGCTTCGTCGAGAAGCCGCCGTTGGATCGCGCCGAGGCTATGCTGGCGGCGGGCGACCATTATTGGAACGGCGGCATCTTCCTGTTCCGCGCCGACGCCTATCTGGCGGCGCTGGCCACGCACGCGCCCGGCATGCTCGACGCCGCACGCCAGGCGGTGGCGCTGGGCAAGCGCCAGGGCACCCGCCTCTACCCCGACGCCGTCGCCTTCGCCGCCTCACCGTCCGACTCGATCGACTACGCCGTCATGGAGCGTGCCGAGCAGGTGGCGGTGGTGCCCGTCGCCATGGGCTGGAACGACGTCGGTTCCTGGGACGCGCTGCACGGCATCAGCGACGGCGACGATGCCGACAACGTTCATGGCCAGACGGGTGCTGGCTCGGTGGTGGCGGTGGACACGCGCGGCTGCCTGGTCCGCACCGACCGCGCACGCGTGGCGCTGGTGGGCGTCCAGGACCTGATCGTGGTCGCCAGCGGCGACGACATACTGATCCTGCCGCGCGGCCGCAGCCAGGAAGTGAAGCGCGTCCTGAAGGCGATCGAGGACCTATCCGCGGCCGGGTGAAACGACGCGCCGCAGAGGCGCGGCTGGCGGGATTGGGCCCCGTCGACCGCCCGCCCGACCCTTGCGCGCTGTGCGGCCGCCCCCTCGGTCGGCTGGTCGAATGGCACCACGCCGTCCCCAAGAGCCAGGGCGGGCGCGATACGGTGCCCGTCCACCCCATCTGCCACCGCGCCATCCACGCCCGCTTTACCAATCGCGAACTGGCCGACAGCGGCGGCGACCTCGACGCCGCGCGCGCGGGGCTCGCGCCCTTCCTGCGCTTCGTCACCGGCAAACCGCCCGACTTCCACGCCCCCACGCGGCGCGGACGGACCTAGGCAGGGATCGCCTCTACTGACCCTACGTCCGCCTCGGCGATGCCGTTGGCTCCGTGCCGATATTGGCTGAGCGCCGCATAAACCTGCAACCGCGCGCGCATCACCGACCCCAGCGGCCGGTGCGCCGCCAGCGCGTGCGCCGGGCGGAACGTCATCACCTCGTCGAAGAACCGCACGCGCTCGGCGCCGTAAGAGGCTTGCGTCGGCAGCACCAGCGTCGCCACCGTCCGGTACGGGCTTTCGTCCTGCGACCAGTCGACGGACGCGTCCTCGATCGGCTGGCGCTCCGCGTCCGTCCATAGCTGCGCCTTGATCGCGAACACCGCGTCGTGCGCCGCGAAATAGTCGGTGGCGGCGTGACGAAACCCGTCCTCGTCCGCCGCCGGGTCCAGCCGCCAGTCGACCAACTCCCCTTGCGCCGCCGACACGGGCGTGACGCACAGCTTGGCCACATGGTCGCCCCAGCGCAGCGGCGCCTGGCTGAAATAATGCTCGGCCAAGGGATGGGTGAAGGGGTGGCCGTAGAAGTCGGCGGTCGGGCTGGGCGGCAGGCCGACCGCCTCCAGCGCGCGGTTGTAGCCGCGCGCCACCGCCGACGCCGCGCTCTTCACCCCTTCTGGCAACGGGGTCGCCGCACCGATCTTCTTCGCCTGGCGCAGAAAGCCCTGCGCGGTGCCGGCGGGAAACGTGGTGCCGCTCGCCAGCACGAAGTCCTGCGTCGCCGCGCCGTGACCGGGCAACCGCTCGCCTTCCACGTCGAAAACCTTGATCGACATGCCCCGGTGCGTCGACACGCGATCGCCCAGCCGCTCGCCCGGCCCCTGCGCGAAGCGGACCGCGACGGGGTGCGTGCCCGCCCTCGCGAACAGCCCCTGCGCCAGTTCGGACGGCAGGTCGCCCGCCACGCGCAACTCGCCTACGACACAGGCGGTGCTCTTGGCGTGGCTGGCGCGCACCGTGTGCCCCTCGCGCTCGGCCACCGTCTTCGATTCTTGCGTCATCCCGCGGACGATGCCGTCGATCGCTTCTTGCTCGTCCGCCGCCGGCCGCTCAACATCGTCGCTATAGCGCAGATAGGTCATGACTTCCTCCGCATCCCGTAGGCGAGGGATAACGGTCGGCCGTCCCCCGGGGTTCGGCCGGAAACCGACCTTTCCAACGTCAGGGCGTCACCGTCTGGATCACCTCGAACCCCTCGAAGCGCGGGTGGCCCAGATAGAGCGGTTCGTGGTCGCCTGCGCCGCGATGCGCTTGGCGGAACGCGTCCGACCGGGTCCACGCCTCGAAATCCTCACGCGAACGCCACACGGTGTGCGACGAATACAGCGTGTGATCGTCCTCGGCCGGCCCCTTCAACAGGTGGAACTCGACGAAGCCCGGCACCTGGGCCAAATGGGTATCGCGCGACAGCCACACCTGCTCGAACGCTTCCTCGCGGCCGGGGACGATACGGAAACGGTTCATGGCGATGAACAAGGGCCGGACTCCTATGCTTGGCCCTACGACATAGGATTACCCCGTCCCGCGCGCGAGGGCGCGGTTTCGGGCAGCCGCGCCAGCACCGGCAGCACCGCCAAGGCCACGCCGGCGATCATCGCGCCGGGCAGCGCCGCCCAACCGGTCGCCCCCGTCAACAGGTGCGCCGTCCAGGGCGCCAGCCCCCCGAACAGAGCGGTGGCCACCGTCGCGCCGAGCGCCAGGCCGGACAATCGCCCCTCGCCTGGAAACTGTTCGGCCGTGGCGACCGCGCCCACGGCGCTAACCGCCCCGCCCAGCGCCGCCAGCGCGGCCGCCCCCAGGAAAGGCCCCCACGGGCCGCCGCCCGCCATCAGCGCGAATACCGGCAGCGGCACCAGTGTGCCCGCCAGCGCCAGCCCCGCCAGCACCGGCCGCCGCCCCACCCGGTCGGACAGCCACCCCGTCAGCGGCGTCACCGCCACCACCACCAGCGCCGCCGCGGTCGCCAGCCACAGCGCGCGCCCCTCCGCCACCGCGCCGCGATCGACCAGGAAGGCAGGCACGTAGGTGACGCCGACGTAATAGGTGATCGACCCCAGCGCCGAGATGGCGAAGCCCCGCGCGACCCCCGCCTTGTGATGCGTCAGCACGTTTGCCAACGGCCGGTCGGGCACCGTGCCCGCCGCCTGTTGGCGCTCGAACTCCGGGCTCTCGTCCATCGAATAGCGCGCGACCCAGACGCCGCCGGCCAGCACCGCCCCGAACAGGAACGGCAACCGCCAGCCCCAGTCATCCAGCGCCGCCGGCGCGAGCAGCCCCACCGCCAGCGCCGCGATGCCCGCGGCCAGCAGCCCGCCCACCTCGCTCGCCGCCGACGCCAGCGAGGCCACCAGCCCGCGCCGCTCCGGCTTGGCGCCTTCCAGCAGGTACGCGACCACCCCGGTGTATTCGCCCCCCACTGCGAAGGCCATGACGCACCGCAGCCCCAGCAGCATCCACCCCGCCGCCGGCCCTCCTTGCGCACGCGTCGGCAGCAGCGCGGTCGCGAGCATCGCCGCCGACATCACCGCCATCGACAACAACAGCGAGCGGCGGCGCCCCAGCCGATCGCCCAGCTGTCCGAACGCGACCGCCCCCACCGGTCGCATCAGATAGGCCACCGCGAAGCCGAGCAGGGTCGTCGCCAACCCCTCCCCCGCCGGCCCGTCGGCATAGAAGACGCGCCCCAGCGTGGCGGCCAGATAAAGGTACAGGGTGAAGTCGTACCACTCGACCACGGTGGAGAAGGCCGCCAGCCCCATCGAGCGTGCAGATGCCGTTCGTGCCGTGTCCGTCATAGCCCGTGAAACCCCCGGCACCGCCGCCCGCGACCGGACGTTCCGGGCGCATGGCCCGCGCATCCTACCCCGTCACCCCCGATGGCCGCTACTTCGTCGTGCGCGGCCGACTGTGGCGCTGTTCCGACCCCTCGCTCGCCCCCGACCGGCGCGAGGCGCTGGTGCGCGAGCTGATGGCCGCGCGGTCCGCCATGGGCCGCGCGCGCCGCGCGGGCGACCGCGACGCGAGCGCCGCCGCCAAGGCCGCGGTGGACGCCGCCAAGCGCGCGCTGGGCGAGCGCGGCGATCCCTGGTGGACCGACGGCGCGCCCGACTGGAACCGGCACATGGCGCGCACCACGCCGTACGCCGGCTGGTGGGCGAACGTCACCGAAACGTCGCGGGAACGACTTGAGCGTGACGCCGAACCGTAACGCCCGCGCCGCGGACATGTTGGTAAACACGACGGACAGAACAGGGAGTTCCGCCGCCGTGATCCGTTCCGCGCTTCTATTCTCCGCCCTTCTCGCCGCCGCGCCAGCCGGCGCCGCGACGCTGGTGTCGCAGTTCGCGGTGCCCAACGGAACCGACCTGTCGGGCCTGGCCGGCACGGGCCAGAACCGGTTGGGCGGCTTCGGCTCCGACCTCCTCTACGACGCGGCCACCGACAGCTTCCTTGGGATGACCGACCGCGGCCCCGGCGGCGGCGTGCTCAGCTACGCCCCCCGGCTCCAGGGTTTCCGCCTCGACATCGACCGCGGCACGGGCGCGATCAACGGCTTCACCCTGTCCGGCACCACGCTGTTCCGCCAGGCGGACGGCAGCACGTATAACGGCCTCAACCCGCAACTGCTGAACGCATCCAGCGCAACGCTGGGCGGCTCGCTCGACCCGGAAGGGCTGGCGCGGCTGGCGAACGGCAATCTGCTGGTGTCGGACGAATACGGCCCGTCGGTGATCGAATTCACGCCCGGCGGCCAGTTCGTGCGCCAGTTCGAGACGCCGACCAACCTGCTGCCCCGCGCGGGCACCACGCTCAACTACGTCGACGGCCGCCCCACCATAACGTCGGGCCGCCAGGACAATCGCGGGTTCGAGGGGCTGACCGTGTCGCCCGACGGCCGCACCGCCTACGCCGTGCTGCAGGACCCGCTTGTCAATGAGGGCCGCGCCGGCAACGGCAACGCCGACGGCCGGTTCAGCCGCAACGTCCGCATCGTCGCCTTCGACACCGCCACCGGCCGGTCGACCGGCCAGTACATCTATCAGCTGGAATCGATCGCCGACATCAACGGCCGCGTCCCCGGCACCGCCGACGACTTCTCCGCCAGCAACCAGGGCCGCTCGATCGGGGTGTCGGCGATCCAGGCGGTGGGCGACGGCACGCTCTTGGTGCTGGAACGCGACAATCGCGGCCTGGGCGTCGATCCCGAGGCGGCGGCGCTGCCGGTGGGCTCCAAGCGCATCTATCGTATCGACCTGGCGGGCGCGACCGACGTCGCCGGCGTCAGCTTGGCCGGCACCAACGACCTGCCCGCGGGCACCCGCCCCGTTTCCAAGACCGCGACACCCTTCATCGATCTGGCGGCGGCGCTGCGCGGAATGGGCCTCACCATTCCGGAAAAGATCGAGGGCATGGCCTTCGGCCCCCGGCTGGCCAACGGCGACTACACGCTGATCGTCGTCACCGACAACGACTTCTCCGTGACGCAGAACGGCCAAGGCACGCAGTTCGACGTGTGCACCGACGGGGCCGGCACCTTCAGCCAGGTCGGCCTCGGCGCGGGCTGTACCGCCGGCCAGTCGCTGATCCCCAACCTGATCTACAGCTTTCGCGTCAGCCAAGCCGAATATGCGCAACTGACCGGCCTCGCCGCCGTGCCCGAGCCCGCGACCTGGGGCCTGATGCTCACCGGCTTCGCGCTGGTCGGCGGCGCGATCCGCCGCCGACGCGCGGGCGTGCGCTTCGCCTGATCGACCCGGCGGAGAGGCCGGTCCGAGTTAATCTTAAAACCCTCTGGAAGCACACCGAAACCCCGGTTGTCGGGCTTGCGGACGAAGCGGGGCAATTGCTCGACCCCCGACATCGAATGCTCGCCGGACTCCTGATACGTCGCGGTCACGCGACGAAGCCGGAGCCGGTGGCCGCTCAGGTCGACGTCGACGCCGGGTCGCGCGGGTCGGCGAAGTAGACGAAGACGAGGCACCGGTCCTGCGCGTGCACCCGACGCTCCTCGGGCAGGCACATCTCCAGGTCGCATCCGCGCATCGCGTCGATCACGCGGTCGTGCTGCCCGCTGTAGTTATCCTCCCCCGAGCGCATACGCTCGGTGCGGAAAACGGAAGCGTCGACGCCGGTGGCGAAGGCATCCCATCCCCCAGGTTGTCGTCCCTCAGCAGCGCCCGGAATAACCCGTACACGCACGCCCCGGCGCCACGGGTATCGTCAGCGCGACGCCGCTGCCCTCCAGGCGCGCGCCGGGCAGGAACACCTGCATCGTCCACACCCGCCACAGCGTGCTACCGCGCACCGGTCGGCCGTCGACGGTGGCCAGCGCCTCGATCTTCAGGTCCCCGAACCCGGCCTCAGATACCCCCGTCCACCACTTCCCGCCCTTGCGCCTCAAGCCCCCGCCGGATCGCGTCCAGGCACGCCCGCGCCAGTTCCGGGTCGGCGCTGCGCACCACGAAGTTCGCGCCCACCCGGCCCTCGCGGAAGAACGGATAGCTGCCGACCGACGTGCCCGGATGCTCGCGCTCGGCGGTGCGCAGCAGGTCGGCGACCTCGCTCTCGGCGGTCCAGCAGCCGATCGTCAGCGATACCACCGGCCGCCCGCCCTCAAGCTGCCCCGTCAGCGCGTCGAGCATCCCCGCGGTGATGTGCGGCACGCCCGCCATGATGAACAGCCGCCCCATCCGGATGCCCGGTGCGCCCGACACGCGGTTCTCGATCAGGGTGGCGCCCGCCGGCACGCGCGCCATCCGCGCGCGTGCGTCGTTCAGCCCGCCGCGGGTGGCATAGTAACGTTCCAGGATAGCCACCGCGTCCGGGTGATGCTCCACGCCCACGCCCAACGCCGCGGCGATCGCGTCCACGGTGATGTCGTCGTGCGTCGGCCCGATGCCGCCGGTAGTGAAGCAGTAATCGTTGCCGTCCATCAGCGCCGTCACCGCCGCGCCGATCGCGGCCATGTCGTCCGCCACGACGCGCACCTCGCGCAATCGGATGCCCTGGACGTTCAGCCACGTCGCCAGCTGCGCGACGTTGCGGTCCTGGGTGCGCCCCGACAATATCTCGTCGCCGATGACGACCAGCCCGGCGGTCCAGACCCGTTGCTCTTCGACGGCTTCTTGCATGCCCCCGGCATAGCCGGCCGCGTCGAACTCGCAAAGCGGCGTCCGCGCGGTTATATGGCGGCGACCATGACCGAATATGTCCACGCCGCCGCCGACGTCGCCGAACCCCGCACGGGCGCCATCAAGCTGCACGGCCCCGCCGCCTTCGCGGGAATGCACGCAGCCGGCCGGCTGGCGGCCGAGACGCTGGACATGCTGGCCCCGCACATGGTGCCCGGCGTGACGACGGCCGAGATCGACCGCATGGTGTTCGACTTCGTCACCGCCGCCGGCGGCCTGCCCGCGACGCTGGGCTATCGCGGCTATACGCATAGCAGCTGCATCTCGATCAACCACGTCGTCTGCCACGGCATCCCGTCCGACAAGACGCTGAAGGTCGGCGACATCGTCAACGTCGACGTGACCCCCATATTGGACGGCTGGCACGGCGACAGCAGCCGCATGTACCTGATCGGCGACGTGGCGTTGAAGGCGCGCCGGCTGGTCGACGTGACGTACGAATGCCTGATGCTGGGCATCGAGCAGGCGCGGCCCGGCAACCACATGGGCGACGTGGCCCATGCCATCCAGCGCCACGCGGAGCGCCACCGTTACGGCGTGGTGCGCGACTTCTGCGGGCACGGCGTCGGCCGCCTGTTCCACGACGCGCCGGAGGTGGTTCACGTCGGCCGTCCCGGCACCGGTCCGGAACTGAAGCCCGGCATGATCTTCACCATCGAGCCGATGGTGAACCTGGGGCGGCCCGACGTGAAGCTGCTCGACGACGGCTGGACCGCGGTGACGCGCGACCGGTCGCTCAGTGCACAGTTCGAACATTCGGTCGGCATCACCGAGGACGGGTGCGAGGTGTTCACGCTCTCGCCCGCCGGTCATACTCGGCCGCCCTACGCCTGATCCCTTGCCGGCCGCCGGGCCGTGACGTAGCACTCCACCCGACTTGAAGGGGGAGTGGACGACATGAGGAAGTGGATCGCCTGCGCGCTGTTGATCAGCGCGGCCGGAGCGGGGGCGCAGACGGTCCCCGCCGCCCCCGCCGCCAAGGCCCCGCGCTACGGCAGCTTCGGCGTGGACCGCGCCGCGGGCGACCCGGCGGTCAAGGCCGGCGACGATTTCTGGGCCTATGCCAATGGCGGCTGGGACAAGCGCACCCCCATCGCCGCCGACCGCACGTCGGCCGGCGTCAGCGTGGTGCTGGTCGACGAGGCGGAAGGCCAGGTCCGCTCGATCCTGGAGGACGCATCGCGCGACCCCGCCTCGGTCGGCCCCGGCGCCCGCCAGATGGGCGACCTCTACGCCAGCTATCTCGACCAGGCGGCGATCGACCGCGCCGGCACCGCGCCGCTGAAGCCCTATTTCGCGCGCATCGACGCCGCGAACACGCCGGCCAAGCTCCAGACGCTGTTCGCGGAGCCGGGTTACGCCTCGCCCGTCGGCATCGGCCAGCTGCCTGACCCGTCGGACCCCACGCGCTACGCCGTATCGACCGGCCAGGGGTCGCTGGGCATGGGGGGTCGCGACTATTACCTGCTGACCGGGCCGAAGTACGACGCGTACCGCGCCGCATATCGCGGCTTCGTGGAGCGGATGCTGACGCTGGCCGGACTGGCGGACGCGGGCGCGCGCGCCGACCGCATCGTGGCTTTGGAAACGGCGATGGCGCGCGCGCAATGGTCGCCCGTCCAGATGCGCGACCTGCCCGCGATGCTGAAACCCATGGACGCCGCCGGCCGCCGCGCGCTGGCGCCGCAGTTCGACTGGGAATCGATGCTGCGCACCGCCGGCTACGGCCGGTTCCCCGTGGTCATCATGGGCACGTCGACCGCCCTGACCGAGATCGGCAAGATCTTCGCCGCCACGCCCGTGTCGACGTGGCAGGACTGGCTCAAGTTCCGTTTCGTGGCCGCCAACGCCTCCGTGCTGCCCCGGAACTTCGACGATGCCAGCTTCGACTTCTACGGCCGCACCATGGCCGGACAGCAGGAACAGCGCGCCCGGTGGAAGCGCGGCGTGGCGATGGTCAACGGCTCGCTGGGCGAGGCGGTGGGCCAGGCCTATGTCCGCCGCCACTACCCGCCCCAGAGCGAGGCGCGCATGGCCGAGCTGATCGCCGACCTGCGCGCCGCGTACGGCGAGCGGATTGCCGCCAGCGCCTGGATGGATGAGCCCACGCGCAAGGCGGCGCTCGCCAAGCTGGCGGCCTTCGACCCGCGCACGGGCCACCCGACCAAGTATATCGACTATTCCTCCTATCGCGTGGTGCGCGGCGATCCGCTGGGTAACGCCCAGCGCGCGGGTGAGTTCGACCACGCCCTCGACCTGTCCTATCTCGGCAAGCCGGTCGACCGCTCGCTCTGGGGCATGACGCCGCAGACGGTGAACGCCTATTACAACCCGCTGTCGAACCAGATCACCTTTCCCGCCGCCATCCTCCAGGCGCCGATGTTCGACCCCGCCGCCGACCCCGCGGTCAATTACGGCGCGATCGGCGCGGTAATCGGCCACGAGATGGGCCACGGCTTCGACGACCAGGGCAGCCAGTTCGGCCCCACCGGCAAGTTCGAGAATTGGTGGACGCCCGCCGCGCGCAAGGCGTTCTCCGACCGCACCGCCGCACTATCGGGCCAGTACGACGCTTACGAACCCATCCCCGGCACCCGCATCAAGGGCGCGCTGACGCTGGGCGAGAATATCGGTGACCTGGGCGGGATCGAGGCCGCCTACGGCGCCTACAAGCGCTATCAGGCCAAGCACGGGGCCGCACCCGTTATCGACGGGCTGACCGGTGACCAGCGCTTCTTCCTGGCCTATGCCCAGGCGTGGCGGACCAAGCTGCGCGAGGACGCGCTGCGTGCGCGGCTGCTGTCCGACCCGCACTCGCCTGCCTATTATCGGGTCAACGGCATCGTCCGTAACGTCGACGCCTGGTACGACGCGTTCGGCGTCAAGCCGGGCGACAAGCTGTACCTAGCGCCCGCCCAGCGGGTCCACATCTGGTGATCCGCGCCGCCGCCCTGCTGGCCCTGCTGCTTGCCGGCCCGGCGGCGGCGCAAAGGCCCAAGGACGCCCCCGCCCCCGCCCCCGCCGCGGCGGGTGAGGACGCGCCCATCCCGCCGCCGGTCATCTCCGTCACCCGCGGCTCGGGCGTGTTCGGCGGCACGCGCATCAGCTATCGCGCGACGGCGGGCGAGACGTATCTGAAGGACAAGGACGGGAAACCGCTCGCGGCGATCACCTCCTATTCCTACGTCAAGGACGGGCCGGTCGACCCGAAACGCCCGGTGACGTTCCTGTGGAACGGCGGCCCCGGCTCCGGCTCGCTATGGCTGCACATGGGCGCGTTCGGGCCGAAGCGCGTGGTGATCCCGTCCGACGCACGCGACGACGGCGCTCCGCCCTATCCGGTGGTGGACAACGTCCACTCGCTGCTCGACGCCACCGACCTCGTGTTCATCGACCCCGTCGGCACGGGCTTCAGCCGCGCGCTGGGCAAGACCGATCCCAAGACCTATTGGGGTGTCACGTCGGACGCCAAGGCGATGGCGGAGTTCATCCGCCTGTGGCTCAACGCCAACGGCCGCTGGAACGCGCCAAAGTTCATCGGCGGCGAGAGCTACGGCACCACGCGCTCGGCCGCGGTCATCAACGAGCTGGAGGGCAGCTATACCGACGTGGCGGTCAACGGCATCGTGCTGATCTCGTCGATCCTCGACTTCAGCCAGGCCGCCGACGCGCCGGGCAACGAGCTGGGCTACGTCACCAACCTGCCCTCGATGGCCGCCACCACCTGGTATCACAACAAGGTCGCAAACCGCCCCGCCACCGTCGAGGCGTTCGTAGCGGAAGCCAAGGCGTTCGCGATCGGCCCCTATGCGTCCGCCCTGCTCAAGGGCAATTCGCTGTCGCCCCAGGAACGCGCGACCATCCTCCCCCAGCTGTCGCGCTTCACCGGCGTGTCCCAGGACTACCTGTCGCGCGCCGACCTGCGCCTGTCGCCCGGCCGCTTCTACAAGGAGTTGCTGCGCGACCGCGGACTGACGATCGGCCGCCTCGATACGCGCTACACCGGCCGCGACTACGACGCGGCCGGCGAGGAACCGGACAACGACCCCAGCTTCTACGCGATCGATGGCGCCTACACCGCCGCGATGAATGCCTACGCGCGCCAGACGCTCGGCTACTCCCCCGACCGCACCTACGTGTCGATCGGCGGCGTGCAGGATTGGGACTGGAAGATCGGCGGCCCCCGCGGGGGCCAGGGCTATCTCAACGTCGCCCCCTATATCGGCCGCGCGCTGCGCGAGAACAGCGGGCTCCGGGTATTCGTCGGCCAGGGCTATTACGACTTCGCCACCCCCTTCTTCGGCGCCGAATACTCGCTCAACCGCACGGGGATGCCAACCGACGGCCGCATCCAGTGGCATTGGTATCACGCCGGCCACATGATGTACGTCCGCGACGAGGATCTGGCGAAGCTGTCGGCGGACGTGCGGGCGTTCATTCGGGGACGGTGAGGCGGATGTTTTTCTTTAGCCGAAAGAAGAAGGTCTACCCTCTTGCGGATATACCGATCTGGATCGCACCTCTTCATGTCAAAGGGGGCATAGAGCCCCTTCCTACGCCTTTAATCGGTGCCTACGTCCAAGTTTTCTGTCGTGGTGATGATCCAGCCTCAGCGACCTGGGCCGCTATCCAAGCTGTTGAAGCA
>Ga0325401_1001025_pt1 | contig 22701 bp, 6 predicted proteins | sample PopdelMetagenome_FD_205666 | JGI IMG/M metagenome (GOLD analysis project Ga0325401, IMG submission 205666) | Populus deltoides microbial communities from Bellville, Georgia, United States - Xylem-PdKOR-R2 | ecosystem: Host-associated > Plants > Phyllosphere > Stem > Wood/Secondary xylem | place... | reverse complement strand
CTTCATTCACTCAAGCTTCGACTTTCTAAAGAAGGGATTAGGCAATATATGATCATTAATCGGCATGAATATGTGCCTAGCTAATCCTCTACAAATGCACCCATGGACTGAATACTACAATTGAAAAGGACACCCAAATTCAACCCCCGAGGCCTAAAGGCTTGCTGGGAGTGAACACCATCAAAGACAGCAGACAGTAAGTTCACAAAAAAAGAAAAAAGAAAAAAAGGGTTGAGTCCTATGAATGACATCTTGTCGCAAATTACTTTTTTTCTGATCCTTGTTGATTAAAGCATCAAAGAGCTTTCAAAACGATCAGTTGGCAACCGACGATATATTATCATGTGTTTCCTAGGATTTCAATCGTGCCATTACTAGCTACCACAGATGATGGATGGACAAATTAACTAGATACTGGTGGTCAAAGTTCATTATTTTGTTACTTCGATACAAATTAAATTGAAAAGCTCGTTCATTTTTAAGTTATATGAATCATTATTATTTTCTTTTTTGGAGAATGAAAGGGGTTCTTGAAGCGTTTTGACGTTTGTGAAATCATGGCAACATTGCTCCATAACAGGCACTCTCGTGACTAGGATTCTAGAATATTGGTGGCGAATTCCACTGCATGCACAATGTATAGCAGGAATTCCAACAAAACATGGGCTATTGGCCATAACATAATTATGTAACTAGCTCAGCATTCAAGAACGAAATCAAACTCATGCCATAAGTCGATTACTTTGATTCCGAGATCAAGAAAGCATAATGTATATATGAAATCTAGAATTTTTAGATATGAAGAAAATGAGTTAGAGAGGAGAAGTGTCTCCCCCGGAAGTTTCTATATATGCAAAAGGCTTTATATTTTAGTAGAATAAAGCTTGAGAAATGAGAACTCAATTTGTTTGGCCTATTTGTGGTGAATCAAGTTAGCAGCCTGCCACCATCTCCCACTCGCTTCTATGTTTATCATTCATCAGCTCTCTTAATTTCCTTTTTCGAGGTGATTCATGCTTTCTTTATCCTAACCATAGCCACTTGCATAGCATGAACCTACCATACAGTACAAGTTGGTCTGCGACGGATCCATTTCACCAGCCCCCATTATGCAGCATGCATGAAACCCACTATTACATTTAACGCACTTTCGGCAAATGAAAATACCATTGCTGACAGGAAACCATTCTAGGTTTAGACTTATCTCACTAATAGAAGTATCTAATCCTAAAAGAGCTACAACTGCTCTATGAACTTCAGCTATTTCTTCACACGTGAAGATTCAAGTCAAATTTGAGAGTATAAACAAACATTATTCTTTTATCTAGATGGAATGCATCATTCTACCACTTGGAGAAAATATTAATTGTTTCCTTGGACTTATCTCACTGATGAAACTATATATCTACGCCTAAAAGAACAACATCATCTTTTCAAGTGCTGTTTCTTCTTCACAATCAGATATTTAAGTCAAACACGAGAGTGGAAAGCACTATTATATTTCTTCCATTTTTTCTTAGATGGGATACCTCATTTACCACTTTTGCAGATTAATCTTTCATCAAGTGGGTCTTTGCGTGTCCTTGCCCCCATTATCAAGAAGAATTTGGGATAGTACCAAACTCATTGAGAGGGACATCTGCAGCCTATGTTGTTTTTGTGTATAAATTGGTCCTATGTGCCACTGCTTTGTCACACAATACTGGTTTAGCTTTTAGACAACCTGTTCACGGTCAAGATATGGAGCACAACTCCTTTAAACTTCACCTTGTTCACTTGCTTTGCCTTCTGCTGTTGTGTCCTCTGGTGTCATGCCAGCTTAATTATAAATTCTATGACTACACATGTCCTAACCTCACAAAAATTGTTCGATCCGGTGTTTGGTCTGCTATGACAAATGATTCTAGGATGGCAGCTTCTCTGTTGAGGCTTCACTTTCATGATTGTTTCGTTAATGTAATCACTAAAAAAATAAAGTCTTCTGTTTCCAATATTATAGGATAATACTAGAGCAAAGTCCTCTGCCTCCATTCATATGGAGATTACTGAATCTGTAAACCTTTGCTACTAAGGCTGACTTCAATTTTTTGTCTTTTGATTTCTTGTTTCTTCATTTCTATCAACAGGGATGTGATGGGTCTTTGTTACTTGATGGAGGAGAGAAAAATGCATTTCCTAATCGAAACTCGACTAGAGGTTTTGAAGTCATTGATGACATTAAAGCCAATTTGGAGAGAGCATGCCCAGCCACAGTTTCTTGTACTGATATACTGACTCTTGCGGCAAGAGAGGCAGTTTATCTTGTAAGAAATTTGGACTCTTAATTACTTTGTATTCTGCATAAAGATCATCCTGCTTGCATTCTAATAGTTGTTGATTCTTTATTTTTATTTTTTTTAGTCTGGAGGCCCATATTGGTTTCTACCCTTGGGCCGCCGAGATGGCCTGACAGCAAGTGAGAGTGATGCTAATGAGCAGCTCCCAGGATTTTCTGAACCGTTAGAGAACATCACTGCAAAATTTACCTCAAAGGGTCTTGAACTAAAGGATGTGGTTGTGCTCTCAGGTTTGCCCCCTCCATCATATTTTCTATAAAATCACTAGTCTTCCACTGAAAAGAAGTGAGAGGAAAAATATGAAGATTTTTCTTGATCAAATTATTGTGATTACTTGTATATCTAAATTTGAACAAACATCAATCTCTAAATCTAAATAATAATTACAGGTGCACATACAATTGGATTTGCTCAGTGCTTCACATTTAAGTCTAGACTTTTTGACTTTGGAGGCTCTGGTGAACCAGATCCACTTCTTGATACATCACTTCTAACAAGTTTGCAAAGTACGTGCCCAAATCAAGATGATTCTGACACAAAATTGGCTCCATTGGATTCTGCTAGTTCCAGCAAGTTTGATAACTTGTATTACAAGCTTCTTTTGAACAATTCTGGGCTTCTCCAATCAGACCAAGCTCTCATGGGGGATAATACAACCGCTTCATTGGTCCTTAACTATAGCAAGTTCCCTTATTTGTTTTCCAAGGATTTCGGAGCATCAATGGTCAAGATGGCCAACATTGGTGTCCTTACAGGACAAAATGGGGAGATCAGGAAAAATTGTAGGTTGGTGAACTAGAAGCCTGGTGTTTCCACAATATGTACATCAGGTTTATACAATCCTGTACCTGTAAGAATTTAAAATCTAGTTCTGTAACCAAACTGCAAGCAACATAAATTTGATGCTTGATTATGAGGTGCCTTGAAAAAGTCCTATAATGAGCACCAAAATAATTTGCAAATGTCGTCACCACCGCAGTAGTAATGATAATCGTTAGCTCTGTACTGTTTTTAAGCTTTGATTCTGACATTATTCATCTCTAGTTCTAAATTCTAACTTCTAACCAGTAGTTGCTCACCAGCATGAAATGAACATAATCATAAAGACTTATGGTTAGTTTTCAACACATTTACAATTAGTATTTGACTCCAACAAAAAAATAAAAATGGAAACATATGTAGCCCATGCAATTTTTTCTTCCAACCAAAAAGAGAAAAAAGCATTGAAGACGCGCGGGAAAAGAAGAAGAAGAAGCTATTACCACTTTGCAGAGCATTCACAAGGCTTTCTTTTGCAATAAACAAATTGTCAGCACCATTGTATACTCTATTTATATAGCTTGATGGCATATCATGCTGGTAATTTTTTTTAGATAACAATTGTTTAGTTTAAAATTAATTTGTTAAATTATATATATAATCATTACAAAATAAAAGTATCATAATTAAAAATTAAATAGCATGCAAGTTTATAAATTAGAGTAAAGTACTTGAATTTAAAACTAAATTAAAACAACTTTCTAGCATGTATACTAAGACATGTAAAATAAATTATTATACTTCAAACAAAAGATATTAAATTACAATAGTGTAAATACAAGGCACTTACTTGTTGCAGATATTTGGATGAAGAAATAAAGATATTGTTATCCAAAATTAGACTCTTTGTTCTTAAAACTAAAGTGTTTATCACTCGATCAGTGCAAACAATTTACGTGCAAATAGTTCTTTAGGATTTCAAGGATTTAACTTTTAAATGATACATTTTCTTTGAAAGTCCATGAACCAAAAGAATAATATAACTCAAAATCTTTCTATAGAGTTTTAGAACCTAAGTTCTAGAATAAAACAAAAAACAAAAAAAATAGAACATCTCTCCTTCAACCTCTTTTGACACTAACCTTTAGAGTTTTAGAACCTTAGTTTTAGAACAAAATAAAAAACAAAAAAAACAGAACATCTCTCCTTCAACCTCTTTTTACACTAGCTTTTAGAATCAAAATTTAAGCAAAATTAATTATGGTAATTACTAGAATTAATCAGCTTTAATTATCCATCATAAAAAATCCATTAAAAATAAAATTGTTCAAATGAAGAAAGATAAATTTTACAACAAACTTAAATTTTGAACCTGAACTCGAGTGAGCATGTGTAACTTAAATTCAAAGTTCACTTAGCTTAGAAGCTCTCTTTTTAAAAGACTTTACTGCCTTACAAAGCTAATAATAACTCTTAACTTTTTATTGTACAAGTTACAAGAAAATCTTATAATCTTTCAACGCGAGCTTGAGGGTTCTTAAGTTTATCAAATATGTCAGCTAAAATAGATCTCATTTGGAGGACACATGAACCTTTTTTTAATGGTTAATTGCTTCATCTTGTTGATCAAGTGAGCTCCTTTTATTTCATCCTAGTAGATCGATGTCTTGTCTTCTATATATGGTCAATCATATTATTCACTATCAATTTTAATTTATCTTAACTATTTGTATTTGATTATTATGTAGATGTTTATTTTTATATAAACAATGTTCTCTATATTTCTTTATTTTTCAATGCAGGAATAAAACCCCATCAAATTAAAACAAAAGTTAAACGAGATTAATGTTTTATTGTGCAAACGCTCATATTTTATTGTGGATTCACATAGTAAAATTACCATATAGACCTTGCCAAGAAAACCAACTAACATGACCTAAAAGGCAATTTGGTATTTTCAATGGGACACATTAGTTATTATCGAATTGAACAAGGTTAATTCAATTTTCACAAGTTTTTTATTGCATAGTAGAATTATTAAACAACCCTTAGAAGCAAAAAAAAAAAAAAAACATTTACCTTAGGTTAAGGGGCTTTTTGACTTTTCAATATTTTTTTCATAATATAATGGCTTAAATGCCCCTTAAAATTAAAATTTATTGGCTTTGCTTATAGGAGTGTTTTCATCATTTTATTTTAGATTTTTATAATTCTTATGTGGGATCAGAGGTAATTGTGTCTTTTAATATATAAAAAATATAATTTAAATAAAGAAAAATGGTTGGTGCCACCCACGCCCTTTTGGTGGCACGTGCAGCGCCGTCTAGCTTTCCATTGTCGTTTTTTAGGGAGGTATTGAACATGTCTTGACGCCCCCATCATAATGGTGTGACGCGTGACTCTAGACGAGCAGTAGTTAAGCTATAGCGATGCATTTTTTCCCCCTTTCTATTTTCTATCTCCCTTTCTAAAAAAACATTGGGATTGCAAAAAATCAACAAAGTCTGCTTATTTATTCAATGGATAAAATTGTATCCCCATTCTTTTTATTGTAATATATTTAGTTTTGAATTCTTTATTAAATTTATTTTATTTTTCAATTTCATCCCTTGACATTTGATTTTTATATTAAATTTAGTCTTCATTCTTTTGATTGTTATTTGTTTTTTCTTTTCGTTTTTTAATTGAAATTATTTTTCAATTTCATCCCTCATAATTTGATTTCATTTTCTTTGTGTCAAATTTGGTCCTCATTCTTTTCATTATTTTTTTTCTTTTTGATCCATTTTTGTTGTTGAATTTGTTTTTTTTTCAATTTTTATCTCTAATTATTTTGGTTGGTTGGGAATTTTGCATTGCTATTTTTTTCAGGTTTGGCTTTTATGGTGTAATCTGGCCTCATAATCTGTGTCACGGGTTCAAAAGATTATACCATGTTGGGTTTGGTCTTTCTTGGGTCCTTTTTTAATTTTTTTTTATTTTACCCCTCAATATTAGGTTGGTTGGAGATTGACATTCTTTATTTTTAACTTTCTTTTCTTTTGAGTCATGTCGATCTCATGTTTAGGATCATGGATTCGGCGGGCTCATAAAAGGTTGACTCGGGTCTTTTTTTTTCATTCAGTTTTTTTTCAATTTTCCCTTCGATATTAGGTTGGTTTGAGAATTGATCTTCATGATTTTATTCAATTTACTTTCCATGGGGTTATCCTGATTTCACGAATAGGTTACAGATTCAACATGTTGGCTTGCATAGACTTGAGTGAATTTCTTTTTTTAAAAAAATTATTTTCTTTTTAATTTTATCATTCAATATTTTATTTGCTGATAAATGATATTCAAATATTTTTCATTTTTCTTTCTATGTGATTACCCCGTTCTCATTTAATTTTTATTTTGTTAACAAATGAGATCTTTGAGACTTTTTAAGAATATTGTAAAGATATATCTTTATAATATTGACAAGCATTTATCTTTGGCATTGAATCATTGTTGATTTTTTTCACTATATTTGTTATCGATATCTTTTTTTGTAATCATATTATTAAATTAGTTAAACTTATTAAACCTAATTTAGTTAATGACTAGAATCTCATATTTGTTTTTGCTTTTTTAAAGAATTTTTACATTATCTTGGCATTTTTTTTATTGGAAAAAAAATAGGTCAGTCTATGACATAGCATGGGTCACCTATCTAATTTATACTAAAATTGATAAATCGAATCGAACAACTATGACATGGAAAATGACATTGTTCATCTTTGTTATGCCAATTGTTTTAGCCATCCACTATAATTTAAAACCATGTTTATCATTCTTTAACATACAAAGTTTAATTAATTCACTATTTTTATTTTTCTATTTTTATATCTTTTAGTTTTTTTTTATTAAAACATAGTTTTTTTTTTAAAAAATACAATTATTAAATAGTTTTAATTTAAACACAATGGAGTTCATGACTCGGGTTACGAGTTTGGTAGGTTAAGCCATAAAGCTCAAGTTGATTTATTTTGAATCGGTCTTCATAATATGTTTTAGATTGATTTATATAGGATTGATTTGTTTTTTATAGGATTATCACAGTCACATAACCTATGTTGCGAGTTTTGCAGGTTAACCCAAGTGGATCTGATACTCAATATTTTTTTTAAAATGTCATATTTGTTTTTTTTAAATAATCAAAACCATATTATTACTAGTCGTTTAGGTTTTTAGAACCTGGGCTATTTCTTTTTTATCATATTTTTTTGTCATTGAATTTTTTTTTTACAGCCAAAATGTTTTTAGTAGGACCACAACATAGTACAGGGCAATAACCTAATTAATAACTATAAGTTATAATGATTCAGACAATTATGAGTTTCTTAAATAATATTCTATCCTTATCAACTACTTAACTATCAATCCTAGCACTTATATTAATGACCAGTAAATAACTAGATCATTAGCTTGCACTATGATGTGGGTTAGGAAAAAAAATATCCAAGCATTGTTAATATTTTATCTAGTAGAAAAAAATAACTAAATTGTTTGGGGATTGACCTGAAATGACCTGGTCAACTTGGTGACTACAAAGACAACTTGTATGATCAATAAAACATGTTTGACAAAAAAATCAAAATGACATTTGTTAAAAAAAAAATATTGAGATGACAACATATTGAATTGACGCAAGTCAACCTAAGTTAATTCATCAAATCTACAACCATAGTCATAAGACCATGATAACCCCCCATAGAAAAAAAATCAAAATAAATTATGAAGCCTAATTTTCAATTAACCCAATATTGAAAATGAAATTGAGAAAAAAAAATCATTTAAAAAAATAAACAAAAAAATTAACGACTTGGATAAACCTAGGTTAATTTGCCAAAATAGTTGTTTGAGTCATGAAATAGAGATAACTTCATATAAAACAAACAAAAAAATTATACAACTCAATTTATCAATTAACTGAGTGTTAAATGATGAAATTTTAAGCAATAAACTAAAAAATTACCAAAATAATAACTTGAGTAAACTCGGATTAACATGTTAAATATGTGACCTACGTCATGAGATTAAAACAACCTCATCATAGAAAGCAAACTAAAGAACAATTCAAGTCAACTTAGGCTAACTTAATAAACCTGCGACCCGAGTGATGAGGTTAGATAACCCCATTGAAAACAAATTGAAATAAATTATGAAACACAATTCTCAATCAGTCAAATATTGAAGGATGAAATTGAAAAAATATACAAATTAAAAATTACTAAAAATAACCTAAGTCAACTAGGGTTAACCCACCAAACTCATGACTTTGGTTATAAGACCGTAATAACCTCATAGAAAGTAAATTAAAATAAATTATAAAACCTAATTCCTAACCAATAAAGGTGGATGAAATTGGAAAATAAAAAAGGAAAAAAAATATGTTAATTTGGTTAACTTGTCAAACTCACGACTCAAGTCATGAAGTAGAATAATCTCATAAAAACTAAATTGAAATAAATCATTAAACCCATTCCTAAACAAACCAGATGTTGGAAAATAAAACTGAAATTAAAAAATAAAACATAAAAAACATAACAAAGCACTATTGAAATAAATAGTGTTTTGTGAAATGGTGGACACTAAAACCACCACCTCTTAATGTTTTGTTAACTAAATTGTTAGCTTGCACTGCATTGCGAGTTATATCAATTTTTTTAATGTAAAAAAAATATCGCTTGAATAAAAAAAATAAAGACATCTTTTAAAAAAAATATTGAGATAAAAACATATTAGATCGATCAGGGTTAACCAACCAAATGCACGACCTTGATCATAAGATCATGATAACCCAATATAAAGCAAATTGAAACAAATTTTGAAATAAAATTCCTAATCAATATAATGTTGAAGGATGAAATTGTAAAAAATATATAAAAAAATATATAAAAAAATCGAGTTAACTTGCCAAACCCAAGACATGGGTCATATTAATCAACCCACTATTGAAGGATGAAATTGAGATTAAAAAAAAAGACACAAATAAAACAAATTGAATCAACCTGAGTTAATTTGTCAAACTCATAACCCATATAATGACACCAAGATAAACTCATATAAAGCAAACTGGATTATGAAGTTCAACTCTCAATCAACCAATTATTGAAGTTAACCTAATAAACTTGTGACTTGAGTCCAAGAGAGTGTGATAACCTTATAAAAATCAAATCAAAATAAATTATGAAGTTCAATTTACAATTAACCAATTTTTCAAGAAAGTTTGTCATTAACTTGTTTTATAATACCCTGTTTGTTATTTTACTCATTCTTAAAATCATGCTTGTTAAGTGGTGAGTCTAGATTTGTGATGTACAACCCATGGCACAACAAATTCTTGATTCTTTCATAGCCTACTGTATGGATAACTGACATCTGTGATATGAAAGAAACTCGATTTATTGTTGACATAAGTAAACACCATAAATACTTGACAATATTTACAAGTATTGACATTAATCAAATAAAGTAATAAAATGATCATGTTAATAAATTAAACGAGTCATTAATGATAAATCATCTAATTTGAACCTTTTTTGTGTGTGGTTTCCAGTTGAGTAATAAAAAGAGTTTGGAATATACTTATTTAAAATATCATTAATGGATCCTCCAACCTTGACAATTGTTTTATCTTTGTTTAATCTTGACATTAATATCACATCTCTAAGTTCTCTTCAACTCTGTTTCTCTTTATTATTTGTGGTTTTGTATAATTAACCTTCATATGGATCAACCCCGGTTTTACCGGGTTATTTATTGCTTTGATACTTCTATACTTGGAAGAAGACATCAATCATTTGATCTTGTCAAGAAGCTAACAACCATGGGTAATGGGCTAATTCAAGAGTGGTTTTAATTGGAAGAATTGGTAGATATAGATTGTAAAGGGTGGTTTACGACAAAGAGAGGATGGCAATCATAGATGGTGGTTCAAGTTGTTCATCGTGCTGAGGGAGGAAACATCGGTTGGATAAAGAGATTATGTGTAGATTGTTATGTGGTTTTTGGTCTTATGTGGAGATGAATTGAAAGTGAAGGGACAAGAAAGATGAAAAGTGGTTATGAACTATTTAAAGAGAGAGAGATTATTGTGGTGAAAGAGAGACTTGGTGGGTGATCTTTTGTGTTCCATCTTCTGTGTTTTCCTGGTGATGGTTCCTTTCTGGTTTTTCTTTATATTGCCTATTTTTTTTCTTTTTTTTATAAAGAGAAAAGTTTAAAAGTTTGGATTTGAATGCTGGAAATCTGGGGTTTTAATTGCCGGGAATTTGTTGAAAATATTGGATTAAGAAGCTAGGTTTAATTGTTAGGATGTTCGGTTTAATTTCTCAAGAATTTGGTTTGAAGAGCTATAATTGGGAGATTACAATCTCTGGTTTAATTGTTTGAATTAATTTGGGACTAAATTAAATTAAAACAGTTCAATTGAACTTAATTAGATTGAAATCAATGAATTAATTGCCTTAAATCGAATTAAATTGATTGAATTACACTGGGTTGAAACAAATAGGATTGAAATGAAGTTATATAAATAACCAATTGATCCTTTGAATATTTTATCCTTTTCATTACAATCCTTGGATCTTGGATTTTTTCCAATTTTACTCAAATAAGATTAAATCTTGAATTCTCTCTCAATTTAATCCATAACTTAAATCTTTCCAATTTAGTCTTTATTTCTCAAATTCTTGCAATTCAACCGAATTTTTCATAACTGTTTTTTTTTCTTTTCAATTGCATCCTTAATTGAATCAGATCTACATCTCTAAATTTAATCACTTGTTGCAAATTCATCATTGGCTCTCAAAATTATGCCTAGTTTTGATTATTTTTCTTCAATTAAACCCTTCATTAATTTATAACTTGGCTATTTGTTTCAAAATCATTGTAGAAATTCAATTTTCTTTCACTTTTAACCAATTAAATCAAATTAAGTGATTAGTACGTAAAAGTGCATTTTTATTAAGGTTTTATATCATCATTTTGCACTTGAAGTATCAATAACTTCTTAACTAAAACATGTTTTATAATAACAAGTCTGATACTATAAGATACCTTTAATTTATGGTAAATGTTCATCTTAAATGCAGGCCTATCACATAAATCAAAGGATTGATTGATGAGTTTAACTACTGAAATTGAGAAGATAAAGAGAGGGTTAAGCTTAGAAAAAAGATGTTGGTTCAGTCCAAACTGGAACGTTGTTCAATCATTGGGTCATATCTGGAGCTGTAAATCTTGGGTTTTAATTTGGTTTATATGGTTAAAAAGCTAAGACATAGGCCTAAAACATTCATAAGAGTCTAAGACTTAATTCTGCTGTTTGGAAGTCCAAATCTTAGCAACAACGGAGAAGTCAGAATCTGTCTTGCAGCCCAGACATTGTTCAGTGTTCAACCCATATCTCGAGTTCTAGAAGTCCAAATGCACTGATTCTTTTTTTTTTTTTAGAAATCTAAGACAATTTTCTAGAACTTTCATGAGGACAATCTATTCAAATTATGATGTTAGCAATGACGTTTTGTTCAGACAAGAAGATAAGGATTGTCACCAAGTCAAGATGTGGCCACCCACTTAACAATTAGTCATCAAATCAATAGTTTCAAATTTTTAGCTATAAAAGGAGGCATTTGCCATGCATTTAGGCATCTTGGTTTTCAGATCAAGATCATGTTCATGCTCTCTCTCTTTATATTTTTATAATGCTTAAGTTTTGTTTATATTAATCTCTTGTTTATGCTTTTCATTTCCTTTTCTTTACTTAGTTAACTTATATCTTATTTATGTTCTTATCTTGTTTATTTATGTTTCTCTTTTTCATTATGTTTAGTTAAGTTTATTATGTCAATGTGAAAAGGCTACATTAATGGTGTAAGAATAAGTATAGTATAAACTCAACATGGACCTTAATGTTTGATACTAACATGTTTTGTATTTGTTATCTTGTTCACTTTTAATACTTTGCTTGTTAAGTGGTTAATCTAGATTTATGTTGTATAACCCTTGATACAACAAATACTTGGCACTTTCATAGCCCAACCGTATGGTATAACCGACAAATATGCTATGAAAGGAACTTGATTTGTTGTTAACATAAGTTATAATCATGAATACCTAACAACATTTACAAGTATTAGCATTATTCGAATAAGATAACTAATGTAATCATGTTAACAATTTATAATCCGATTGGAACCTTTTTTGTGTGTGGTTTCTAGTTGAGTAAAAAAAAAAAATTATACTATACTTGTTTGAAATACCATTAGTGGATCCTATAACCTTGACAATTATTTTATTCTTGTTTAATCCTTATATCAATATCACATCTCAAAGCTCTCTTCAATTCCTTTTCTGTTATTATCTATTTCTTTATTTATAGTTTATACAGTTAACCTCCATGTGGTTCGACCCCGATCTTGCTAGGTTATTTATTACTTTGACATTCGTACACTTGGGAGAAGACATCAATCTTTTAGTCGTGATGCTAAGCCCTTTTCTCAATTTTGTCTTCAATTTAAAACCCTTAATTGTGACCCTAAAATTTCTCAAACTTCATTTTTTTCCTGTGATGCTTAATCATTGGGCCAATTTCAACCATAACTATATTTTTTTTTTGTATTTTTTATGATTTTTTTACACATAAAAAATAAATAAAAATGAAAAAACTAATGAAATTATTAAATTTAACTAAGGTTATTGAAAAAAACATATTTTTTGGATTTTTTTCTAATTTTTGAAATATGTAAAAACAAATAGGGGTTAAAATTAGGTTATAACAAAACCCATAACCTAGGTTAGGAGACCTTAATAATCTCATAGAAGATAAACTATAAAAGCGACCCGAGTCAATCCGGGTTAACCTATCAAACTTGCTACCTGAGTATATGGAATGGGGACAAACCCATAAAAAAAAATTAAAATAAACTATGAAGCTTAATTCTCAAGTAATCAATTCTTAAAGGAACTTAAAAAAATAATCTAAGAGAATAACACAATAAAACAATTTAAGTCTACCCAAACTACCAAACCTATGAACTAGGTCATGAGAGCGAGATAACTTTATAAAAAACAAAAACAAATTATGAAGCATAATATCTAATCAAACCCAATATTAAAGGATGAAATTAAAAAAAAATACTAATTAAAAAAAACATTTGAGTTAACCGAGTTAATCCACCAAACACATGGCACAAATCATGAGATTGAGATGACCACATAGAAAGCAAACTGCAATAAATCATGAAGATAAATCTCTAATAAACCAAATGTTGAAGTATGGAATTAGAAAACAAAACAACATGAATTAAAAAAACAAACGCAAAAAGAAAAACAATATTGCAATGAATAATGTTTTATGAGGTGACTTACAATAAAAACACCATCTCTTTTAATTTTTTTTTTTGTTAATGTTAATAAAAAAAGGATAAAAAACAAATTGAGTTAATTTAAGTTAGCTCGCTAAATACATGATTTAGGTCATGAGTCCGAGATAATCTCATAGAAAGTAACTGAAAAAATAACCCGGGTTAACTCAAGTTAACCTGCCAAACTTATGACTCAGATCTATGAGACTGAGATAACCCTATAAAAAGCAAATCGAAACAAATTATGAAACTCAATTCTCAATCAACCAATTATTGAAGGAATTGAAAAAAAAAACTCAATCTAAAAAAGAATACAATAAAACAACCTGAGTCTGCCCAGATCATAAAACTTGTGATAACCTTATAGAAAACAAATGAAACAAATCATGAAACCTAATTCCTAATCAATTCAATATTGAAGTATGAAATTTAAAAAAAAAAAACGAGTCAATTAGGTTAACTTGTTAAATCGCAATATAGGTAAATGATTACATAGAAAACAAATCACAATAAATTATGAAAGCACAATCTTTACCAAATTAAATATTAAAGGTGAAATTAAAAAAAATAAAAAAAAATTATTGCAATGAATAAAGTTGTGAGGTGGTACACAATAAAAGCACCACCAAAACCTAATTTTAAATGAATCAATATTAAAAAAAAAACATAAATAAATAAATAAAAATACGATTACATTGAATACTGAATTGTGAGTGCACCACCTCTTTTAGTGTTTTTTTTTACTGTGCGGCACTTTTTAGTTTTTTTATAATGTTTTGTTAATTAATAATAATAAGAATGCACGCCAAACTAGACTTTGTGCCACGTATATGGCTGGTTGAATCACAAAGTGATAGGTAATTCCCATTGCCAATCTGGCCCACTCAAGCAGTGTAACGAACGGTCTCGATTCACGTATAAATCAAAGGTAAACGGGCCCAACAACCCAATCCTATGGCCACAATTAAAACTCTCGTAGATAATAATAAATAAAGAAAGATAGAGACAGAACCGCGTATATAGTATATACAAAGAGTTGAGAGACGAGCGCCCTGCCCTTCACAGCTCACTTCTCCTTCAGAGTTCAAAAAAATAAGAAAGCGGGTTTTAGGGTTTTGAGTTGAGAGATAAAAAAGATAGAAAGCGAGATGGCAAAGCCAAGATGTTATTTAGATATAAGTATAGGAGGAGAGCTAGAAGGGAGAATAGTGGTGGAGTTGTACAAAGATGTTGTCCCTAAAACTGCGGAGAACTTCAGGGCTTTGTGCACTGGTGAAAAAGGCATTGGACCCAACACTGGTGTTCCTCTTCATTACAAGGTCAGACTCAGACTCTTCCCTGTTTTCACTCCCTGCTGTTTTTCTTTTCCTTCCCTGAACTTCCTTTGTGTTTGCCCTTTGCTTTTCTTTTGACTTAATTCTTGATATTTATGTTTAAAGAAAATGAGATTTCTTCTTCAAATTTCTACTCTTTCGTTCTTTTACTTTCGTTTTCTTCTGAAGTAACATTTTCTTGTTTCTCTGTCTTGCTTGTTGCTAGAAGAAATGGTTTTTTCTTTATTATACTATCTTGTTATCATGTTTATTGCTTTAATATTTCTAGCTTTGTTTGTGCATTGTGTATCGAGAGAAAGAGAGCTGTGGTTCTTAGTGTGAAGGGATTTTTTTTTTTTTTTTTTGCGGATGACAATGAAAAAGAGTTTTTGTTGTCTATGTAATTTTGTTCACCAGTAAAGCATTAGCTTCCTGGGGCGTTGTGGATTTTGTCAAACTTTTAAATTTGGATGTGTTTGGATATCTGTTAATACGTTTTGATGTGGAGAAAGTTATTTTCACCTATGTTTGGTGTTTTTTCTTTGAAAGATCATATCTTTGAGCAGTAACATAGTTTATTAATTGATATATCTACTTTGGAGATGACTTCCTAACTTTGGCTGCTGGCTTATAGCAGATGTGCTTAATTATGAAGCTCTGCTTTAGTCAGATTGTTTGTGATTCCATGTTTTGTTTTGCTGATGGAGGCTTATTGTTTAATTTCAGGGGGGTCGTTTTCATCGTGTTGTCAAAGGTTTTATGATACAAGGTGGTGACATATCAGCAGGGGATGGAACTGGAGGAGAATCTATATATGGATTGAAATTTGAGGATGAAAACTTTGAGTTGAAACATGAAAGAAAAGGAATGTTGTCAATGGCTAATATGGGCCCTGACACCAATGGATCTCAGTTTTTTATCACAACCACTCGAACTTCTCATCTAGATGGAAAGCATGTTGTTTTTGGGAAGGTAACCAAAGGAATGGGAGTGGTTCGTTCTATTGAGCATGTTGTCACTGAGGGAGGTGATTCTCCCTCTCAAGAAACAGTAATTGTTGATTGCGGGGAAATTCCTGAAGGAGAGGACGATGGGATATCTGACTTCTTTAAAGACGGTGATACATATCCTGATTGGCCGGCAGACCTAGACATGAAGCCAGATGAGATTTCTTGGTGGATGAAGGCAGTTGATTCGATCAAAGCTTTTGGAAACGAACAGTACAAGGTAGCTCATGTACACAATTTTTTTTCTTGTTTTAGATAAGTTTCATTTGAATGAAATCATAATTTATAGATATTTACAGAATTTTTTTTTCTTGTTATGTGATTGTTCCTGTATGTTTTACAATATGAATTCTTAAGCCAGTTTGATCTTTGGATTTCCATTTGCTTGTATGATTATTCTTCTGGTCTTAACTAGATGTTGACTCCTGTTCCTACCGCAGAAGCAAGACTGTAAGATGGCTCTTCGAAAGTATCGTAAGGCTTTGCGCTACCTGGATGTTTGTTGGGAGAAGGAAGACATTGATGAAGGTACGTTCTTCATTCCCTCCTGTTATGTTGAGAACTAGCACATCAATCTGCTACTTTAGCTTTTTTATTCCTCCTGATGATTTGATGACTGCTGCTTCTTGTTTTCTTTTTCTTTTCTTTTTTCGTTTTTGTTATATAGAGAAGAGCTCATCACTGAGGAAGACAAAGTCTCAGATATTTACAAATAGCTCTGTACGTTCTGAAAATATTATCCTGGTCATAGTTCACGGGGACATTTATAGTTCTTGTAATTGACAAAGATCTTTGTAGTAAATTTGCTTTCTAATTTATTAAGAATGCTATTAGATTCTTGTTTTTAATACATGTAGCTTTCCTTCTTTCTTTTTTTGTCATTCATCTGCAATGTTCTCCTTTTTTATTTGCATCCTTGATTATCGTACATTTTTGCCTTAGGCTTGTAAACTGAAGCTTGGAGATATTAAAGGAGCATTATTGGACACAGACTTTGCCATGCGTGATGGAGAAGACAATGCAAAAGCTTTTTTCCGCCAAGGCCAGGTTTGTATCTTCCCTTTATGAAAAGATTTGTTCTGAGGTGGTCCGTGCTTTTTTTCCATCCCTTGGAATTTTCACATCATTGTTAGGATCCAAAATAATTTAACTTGTCCTTTCTTTTCTTTTCTTTTCTTTTTTTGACTTGTAATTTTCTTTCTTCCACTTTCCTTTTCGGTGATAACTTGCATTATGCTACTTCCTAGGATAATTGCACAATTCCTTGTCTCTTCTCTATGAAAAGAGGGTTTAAGCTCAACAATGTAGACAAAATGGTAGATCTGAACTAATTTAACAACTAGGGATCATAACTATGAATTAAGAATTGAAATGAAGCATGCTAAAAACTGGACAGAATGCAAGTGTGATGTTATTTGAAGCATATACAGTTTTAAGAACCAGCATTTTAACATGTAATAAAATCATAAATTGTCTTTTAGATTAATATGTATTTTAATTGATTCTAATTTCATGCTCTCAGATTTCTCAACAAGAAAGTATTTCTTGATTTAGTTCAAATAATATCATCATCTCACAGTTGGTTTTAGCATGTCTGATATATCAGATGCTTTTGTCAGACTGTTTATTATAGCATCGTAGCTAGATCCCAGCAATAGCATTAGGAACCTCTTGATGTGTATACTAATATTTGTTTAATGGTTTCATGTGGATCTCAGGCATATATGGCACTCAATGACATAGATGCTGCAGTTGCAAGCTTGAAGAAGGCTCTAGACTTGGAGCCCAATGATGGTCAGTGATAACTTTTTGTTTGGCATTCTAGTTATTGCTTATCAACAAGATTTTCAAGATCTGTTTATAGAAGCTTTGTGTTAAGACTTGGCATTGTGGTGGAAATGATGAGGCTTTTTGTTTTAATTGATTCTTTTGCCATTCTTAATGTATTATTGTTACTGAAGGGACTGTGTTTATAATGTTATTAAAACCAAAGTTGGTTGAATGCAAGCTGTGTTTTTTGCCATTTTTTCTTTCATTGTTACACTAGATAAGTGAATTCGTGGTCACTGTGAATTCTAAGAATATGCAAATATTACTGCCTTCACCCTACAATGTGTTCTTCTTGTGTATTTCAGGAGGAATAAAGAAAGAGCTTGCCAGTGCTAGGAAGAAGGTGAACAAGTTGTCTGCTGTATTGTCTCTTTTTCTAAACGTTATATGTTCCTTCTTCCTGCTTCTAAAGGTTTGTTCTGTTGAAAATACTACAGATTGCTGATAGGCATGATCAGGAGAAAAGGGCCTATGCTAGAATGTTTCAATAGTGTGTTCAGCTGGTAACCTGGAATGGTAGTTTGCTTTGTATTTTCTCTACTATAAATTATTTTGATGTTAGCTTACTATTTCTTGCTTTGTAATACAGGTTATTACCTGTTGCTTGGTCTGTTCACTTTTGATTTCTCACATGTGAGGTTGTATAATCAACAGTTTACGGGTCACTGTCTGCGTAATCATCAGGTAGTGATGCTGCGCCTGTGGCTATTTAATTTCCTTATAGGTTGTGTAATATGGCCCAGTTCGCAAATAAGAATACCAAGTTATTCATTTGGATTGTACTCATTGTCTAAATGTATTTTTTTGTGAAATTCTTAATGTTGATATTTGAGGTATGATGGTTTGCTATAAGAATGAACCAAAACCTGGGTTAAAGAAAGAGATCTTAAGTTGTGCACTTCCTCATTGTGGATTTTCTAGGAACTTGTCTGCTAGTTGTGCTCATCTTCTAATGAATTTCTCCCTTTCAGGTTTTCTTTTGAGGACATATAAAGCTGCCAGATCTTTGGAGAGGGCCTTATTTTTACCCTTGAGAAGGCAAATTGGAAAGGCACTGATTTTGCTCTAAATGATGGTTCAGTTTTTTTGGTTATACTTTGTGTACTGGCCGAAGCTTGTCTCTGCTACTTTACATACTCAAATTGAATCGTCTAGTTTATACAATGGATATTTTCATTTCAAATGCATGATTTTTGTTTGTCATTCCCAGCATGTGATCCTAATTTTGCACTAATTTTTGTTTGTCATTCCCAGTACTCGAAACATGATGAATGATATATAAATATGAATGATAGGTAATATAAATATTAGTTTTAGATACAAATATAAGAATAATATAATATAAATTTGATATTGTGCACCAAGACTCCGTTTATTATTCACTATAATAATAAGATGATGGTTTTGCCTTCCAAAAAAAAACAATTGTATTTGTTCTAGGGATATTTTTGTCTTTTTACATGGTGTGTTAGTCATTAAAAAATTATTCGGTTGCATAATTGTATTTTTTGTTTTTTTAAGCAAAATAAAATGATGTAACTACTTTCAAATTCAAAAATTTATAAAACTTATTTGGGGTATGATCGTTTTTTCACTTATTCATGTACAATAAATTAACAAGTATACTTTTTCATTTAAAAGATTTAAATTATAAGTTTAGTGGTTTTTTGGTCTTTTTGTTTTTTGTAATTACTAGAATAATCAAGAACATTATTGTCTTTTAACATTGATTAAATATTATTTAATTCTACAAAGTTATTGGCATTTGTAGTGAACGTCGTAGTGTAAAGGAGGTACTTGTGCCATTTGAGCAGTGCATTTAGCGCCTCCCAATAGGATAAAATACTCTTCCATCATGTTGCTGGATATGTTGTTGCGTCCACTTCCTTTCGATGTGGTCCATATCAGCAGTGATGAGATGATTTATCAATGGTCAATATTTTTTTTTTCCTTTTCTTCTCTCCACTACCCAAAAAAATACATGTTGGTTCTTTTTATTGTTGATATTTCAACTTTTATCTTTATTATTTTGATTTTTAATTTTAATCTTGATCATTTTATTTATGTTTTATTTTTTTTAATTTAATCTGTGATGTATTGTTATTTCTAATTTGGTTTTCATTCTTTTGATATATTTTTTTTTTGTTAGATTTTTTTTCTTTTCAATTTAGTCTTCCATTCAAAAAGATTTCCTTGCCCTCTAAATTATTTTTTATTTTAATTTTCACTCTCATTCTTTTAATTACTTTATTTTTTTAAGATTCTTTGGTTTTATTGTTTTTTCTCGATTTTATCTTTCGATATTTGATTTTCCGGGGATTGGGTTTCACAGCTTTTTCGTGTATAGTGCTTCCGATCTAATGACCCGGATCACGAGTTTGAAAAGTTAATACAAGTTTATATTCTTTTTTTAATTATTTTATTTTCTGATTTCATTGTTCGATATTGTTTTTTTTTTTAAATTGACTTGGTGGCTTTTTTAAAAAAAAATATGAGTTATTTCAATCACACAACAATCTGAGCCACTAGATTTACGGATTAATCTAGGTTAACTAATCTTTTATCACCTAAATTATATTTTTATTATGTTATCTCATTAATTCGAGTCATATTTGTTTTTTTTATATATAAAATTACGTATTTTGAAAGGTTGTATTTTTTTTTTAATTTATTGTGGTCTATTTTAAAAAACAATTGTTGGTTTACTACAGCTCTTCTTTGCTGATGATGTTATCCTTTTTCTCCGAAGCGGACTCTAGAACTAAAGGAGATCTAACGACAGATGTAGTAAGGGTGCAAGACGTAACCCGAAGAGGAGAGGGGATGGGATCAACCTCAGGATGGTGTGCAAGACGTAACCCGAAGACGTAATTTTTTTTTTTTTGTAAAGAGAAAACGAGCTAGTTTTATATATATATATAAAAGAGAATTTCTGTGTTACTGTCTTTTCCTTTTGAGACTTTATCAAAAGTTAGTTTCTGAATAGTTTGATTTAAAATCTTATTCTTCTTTCATTTTAGCTCTTGAATTTAAAAGATAAGAGAGAAAGTCATCAAATTACAACGAAAAAGAAAAAAGGTTGATAAACAACTATTTTTAGTATTAATTGGTTTCATTTAATAAGAGAAATTCTATTTAGATCTTTTTTTTTCTTTCTGTGTTATAAAAAATAAATATGATATAAAAAAATTAGATTTGGGTTGATTTTTCAATTTTTAATCAATTTAATACTATAAATGGGTTTTTTTCAGCTAAGAAAATAGGTGAAAATATTTTTTTTACCTTTTAAAATTGACTGCATATTAAAATCTAGATTAACTAGTGACACATTGCCTATTATTATTATTTTTTTAAAAAAAAATTAAACAATATGTTGACCAACCTTAAAAAAAAAATAGTTGGTTCTAGGCACCTGGCCTGCCCTGGCTTTTATGCCTAGGCTTTTTTTTAAGGTCTCAGTGTGATAGGCCAAATAGGTGCGATTACTTGGCCCTTTTTTTCAATTCCTTCATGATTTTTTTAAAAAAATTTCATCATTCAATATTTGATTAATTTTGAATTAGATTTTATGATTTATTTCAGTTTAATTTTTGCAGGTTTTTCACAGTTGCAAACAAACATCTTGATATTTTATTGGTACTCAATTTTACGAGCATCTATTTTTTTAATTAAATAAAAAAAAGTTCAAAAAATATTCTTAAGCCGATGAGGTCTATGACCTGGATCATGACTTTAACGGGTTAACTTGAGATGATTGAAAATTGAATTTTATGATTTATTTGATTTATTTTTTATAGGGTTATTATGATCTTAAATAAACATCTTAACATTAGATTTATATTTAATTTCTCGAGTGTATTTAAAATAATTTTAAAAAATATTATTAAAACTAGTAAAGTTAATGATTTAAATTGTATGTTTGACACATTGACAAGAATCTCTCATTCACTTGCTCCCACCCTAATTTGATCATTTTCGTCTAATCTTCTATCAATCCCTAACCCAAAAACATACCTTCAGAGGACTGTAGATTTGTAAATAACTCTTTCATATAAAAATAATATTTTTTTATATTATATATAAATATTATTTGAGTCTTTGGAAGCATATATATTCCACATTTTCTTGTTGAAAATTAAGGATGCTTATTTTCTGTAATTTTTCAATCTCACTTAATGCATTTATTTTCTGCAATACTGAGGAAGCTAATCGGAGTGGAGAACTTTCATACTCATTTGAGAAATATAATACATCAAGTACTTATGAAGATTCTTCTACATCTCATCTTATAATATTTAATATAAGAGCATTTTAGTCATTAAATAAAAAATAATGATAAATCTATAAATAATCAGATAATTTTTATTGGGTTTTTTTTACAAGAATATTAGGTGTTAGCAATATAAAGTTCAGGATATAAATTGTAATTTTTCAAAAATTAATAAGCAAATGCAATTTTGACCAAATTGTAAGATGTTAAAATCAAATTAAATGTTTACACGTGGTTTTAATTATTTTTAAAACTGCCAAATTAATTATGTAATGTTGGAGTAACTCCCATCCCATTTAACTTAAACCTCAGGCTTAGATAAAATATAAGATTGAAAGGTTTAAGATTGATTCTTTGGTTTTTTAAAAAAAATTCCATGCCGTGGACATTGTTTTTATGTTTTAAAATAAATTGCATCAATTTTAAAAATTCCATGCCGGGGGTCATGAACTAATTATTCTAGGAAGATTTAGGAGAAAAGGGAATTTTTAAAATTGATGCAAGTTATATATATATATATATGGGTGTGTGCCTGCCTGCGTATAATACAATACAGGGACATAACCAAAACTTCTAGTCCCTTAAAAGACTTACAAATTTATTTTTTTCTTTTATACTGGTACATTTTGTTAAAGCAGATTACAATTTAGTCTTTGAAGTAGATTATCCGCTCTCCTTCTGAAACAGAGTGGAATTAATGTTGATGATGGTATCAAGCACCTCGTGACTTGTATGAATTTATGCTTGCAATCTGGAAATATGGATCAAGTAATCGTTAGCTTTCTTGTTTTT
>Ga0325401_1001024_pt1 | contig 22706 bp, 20 predicted proteins | sample PopdelMetagenome_FD_205666 | JGI IMG/M metagenome (GOLD analysis project Ga0325401, IMG submission 205666) | Populus deltoides microbial communities from Bellville, Georgia, United States - Xylem-PdKOR-R2 | ecosystem: Host-associated > Plants > Phyllosphere > Stem > Wood/Secondary xylem | place... | reverse complement strand
TTCCGGACATTATATCAAACATCATAATTCAACACCTCATACAATCCACACAATATATATATATATATATATATATATATATATATATATATATATATATATATAATTTTCAACCAACTCCTTCTGAAAGGAAGTTTCCTTCCCTTCTCATTTTCTATACAAAATTTTTTGTTCCATGGGTATGTTCATGGTTCTATAATTATAACCTACAAAATGGACATCCAGTACTTGTTCGCAAATTCAAAATCAAATGGTGGGATTCCTTTGCAGCTGAGTCCAAAAGTTCCAAATTAGCTGTTACGGAATGGTTACAAAAACATCAAACAACTCCCATCATTGATCATCATCCTCAATCAAAATTTCTAGCCCGAAAGGCTCAAACAACAACTCTCTTTGCCTCTGCTAGAACTGAGGAAGAATACCTACAAATAGTACAAGGCATTATACAAAGCCAAGACCCGAAAACGGTCATGTCCCAATCCAGCTCATCTGGCTCGGCATCTCCTGCCATTTCCCTTGGAGAAGAAAATGAAGATGACTGCTTTGGTATTCTGCCACCTATCAAGCGACATTAAAAAAAAGAAGAAGACTATTTCAGGCTTTCTCAGGCTCATCTGTTTAGAGCCCTTATCTTTTTGACTCAACTGTTTTGAGTCCCTTTTTGTTTTAAGCCCATTTGTTTTAGGCTTTTTCTACAAATATTACCTGCTACTACAAACAGACAAATCAAGTGTCGGTGGCAAGAAGACAGCAAATGAAAGTCCCACAAAAAACATAGGGAATTTCCATTTTGTCGTCTCCTAATCATGGCAGACAATACCACATGGGTTCACATGGGTTCTGAAGGAATATATATATATATATATATATATATATATATATCTTACGAGTAAGTTCAATATGAACATAGCCCACATATCATATCATAAAATTTAAAAGAAAAAAGAATACTAACATGCAAAGAAAGCATTACAACATAATAAGTGTTCTTAAACATTTCAAAAGGGTTAATTACAATATAACTAAAGTAATACATGCTAAGCTAAAATTTTATAAATACATCAAGGTTTACACAAAAGCATATTACATAAACGCGTTAATTCCCTTTTGTTTAAGTTAAATATTTACATAAACTTGACAAAGTAAAGTCCTAAACTAATGATCTCCCTGGATATTTGATGGACCTGTTACATAAATAGACATTCCATTATATTGATAAAAGAAATATATATATATATATATATATATATATATATGCTCATGTAATGTATATGAAAGAAGTATTAATTTTTTTATATTTTGCTAGTAAATCTTTTAAACCCAATTAACACTCATTTGTATATTCTTAATTTGAATACTCTTATTTACTTACATGAACTGGGTAACCTTGCAAAGTCATGGATGCCATTAGCCGAAGCTAATCTTGTAAATACGCTAAATTTTATTTACATTGAACATGATATTTATTGTAATTACATCCACCAGAAGAATTTTAAATTGTATAAGTGCAAAAAGGAGGGAAAATCACGCACCTACTCCACCTGTCTCGTGACCTCCCCTAACAAAAGATCCAATCCTGGTTGCTCCTCCTGAATCACAAGGAAGTTTTTGGTTATGATTCCTTCAAGCTAATATTATAGAGAATCCATATTCCTTTATTACTCATATGTTACTTTCTATGCATGTTCATTTTCTCATAATAACAAATATACATATATCATGTATATTTTCAAAGTTAGTATCTCAATGTACAAGTGTTCGTATAACTCAATTCTTTTATATTCTTACATATAATATTCACGTGAAAGTCTACTGCTATTGTCTAACTTTGAACTATTATTGTCTAGACATTGAACTATTACTGTCCAACTGTTACTGTCCAACCGTTACTGTCTAGACATTGAACTATTATTGTCCAACCGTTGTTGTCCAACCATTACTGTCTAGACATTGAACTGTTACTGTCCAACTGTTACTGTCTAGACATTGAACTGTTACTGTCCAACCGTTGCTACCTAAAAAATTGAACAGTTATTGTCCAACTCTTACTGTCCAACCATTGTTGTCTAGACATTGAACTGTTATTGTCTAACTGTTGTTGTCCAACTGTTACTGTCCAATCATTACTATCTAGACATTGAACTGTTATTGTCCAATCGTTGCTGTTTAGATATTGAACTGTTATTGTCCAACTGTTATTGTACAACCGTTGCTGTTTAGATATTGAACTGTTACTATCCAACTGTTACTGTCTGAATACTCATCAGATGTTTAACTATATCTAGAGTTCTAGAACTCCATTTTAAGTGAGATTGATCTCATTGGAAAGCCAAGACACGAGGCTACAAGTTCTCTGAAAGAAGAAGAACCTAATTCTACCTCTAAGATAGTCAAAATTGCTCATCAACTAATCAGTTCTACTGCCCTACAAAATCAGTCATGACTCAGTCTCGGTTGGTAACCTATAACTGGAGTTCTACATCTCCAAATTGAGAAAGACCAGTTTCCTTGGTTAGCTAACATCCAAATCTATAATGTCTATGAAGGAACCTGACCCTAATTCCCTCATCCTCCAACTTGAAATCTCACCGAAAGTCAGTAGACAAGTCTGTCCAAATTCATCACCACGTTCCCTTCACACAATACTTTCATAAACTACATACCACACATGAATTAAGTTAATTTTAACAATAAGTACTTTTCCCCAATTAATGTCTAGGAACCTTAACCTATAATTCAATATCAAGGCATCAATTCATTATCAAATTTAAAATGAATTTTTAAGATCATGTTTAGAACACCTTACCCGGTACGAAATAAGATTTTGATCTTCAACCAGTTGAAGATTTTCAACTCCCTCCTTTCTTTTCTCTTGTTCAATTTCTTGTTAATCCCTTGCTCATAAGTGTTTATCCCATCTATAAACCCTTAATCTTGGATGGGTTCTTGAAATTTTAGTATTTTTCTCTTGATTTTGCAAGAATGGGTATAAAAGTCCTTATTTTCTCTCTTTATGGTTCCTGTAGATTTTTTGTGAGGGAGAGTATTTATACTCTATAATTTTCCTTATTTGCATTTCCTTTAAGTGTATTATTCTCTTCAATTAAATCCAACCCTCAACATTATTGGGCTTATTATAATGTCTCGAATTATTTTGCCCGGAAATTATATTCAAAAATTTCTGAATTCCTGTTTTTTATTTAACCATACGCATGAATTTCTTCACTTTTATTTCTCATGTAGTTAGTTTTCAATTTAAGCAACATTTATTTATTTTTATTTTTCCGGGGTTTACATTGGTTGTGTGGCATATACAAAGATCCTAGATGCAAGAAGGACCAAACTCGATGATAAAAGCGAGAAATGCATCTTTGTCGGATATTGTGATAGAAGGATTGGATACAAGCTGTATAATCTTATCACAAAGAAGGTAATTATGAGTAGAGATGTTATCTTTGAAGAAGATAAAACTTGGCAATGGAATGATGATCAAGAAGTAGTCAAATGGATTAGCACTGCTTTGATCCTTGAAGATAAAGAGGAAATTCCAATAGTACTTGCAGAAGGTTCAATATTACCAGCAAATGAGCCACAAAGTCTGGTGCATAGATCCCCTGTATTCAACAGGATAAACACACCAGAATCAACATCAACACCACCATCAACATCCTCATCAGAAGAACTAGGAAGGATGAGAAATCTATAAGAGTTGTATGATGCCACTCAAGTCATGGAAGATACAACTCCATTTTGTTTCTTTACAGATAATGACCCACTTAGCTTCAATGAAGCTGTCACAAAAGAGAAGTGGATAAAAGCAATGGATGAAGAAATACATGCCATTAAGAAGAATGATACCTGTAAGCTGACTAATCTACTAGAAAGCAATAGATGTTAAATGGGTCTATAAGACGAAGAAAAATGCAAAAGGAGAAGTACAAAGATACAAAGCAAGATTAGTGGGAGGTCCAATATTACCAGCAAATGAGCCACAAAGTCTGGTGCACAGATCCCCTGTATTCAACAGGATAAACACACCAGAATCATCATCAACACCACCATCAACATCCTCATCAGAAGTGTTGCTACCTAATTTTTGACCCGTGTTTTTGATAAATTTACAGAAAAAACCAAAAAATAGCAAAAAAAAAAATGAAAACCCTAAAAAATACATTTTTGATATATTTGCATCGTTTTTAGCATTTTCAACGTCATCTCAAAAGAATTAAAATTTTCAAAGGAATTTGGAACGCGTTCAATTTTTAACGCGTAAATTTTATGATCACTGATTTTCCTTGTTGAGTTGACGTTGATATTGCTCGTTTTCAAAAATACAAAAAAATAAGAAAAATCAAAATTTACAAAAAAAAAAGAGGAAAAGAAAAGGAAAGGAAAAGTTGAGGGACTAGTTTGAAAACCTAGCAAAACTTTTTCTATAAATACTATGCTATAGTGAAATAGAAGAAGGGGGGGAGAAAAATTTTACAACCATGGGGGCGGAAAAAAATTTGGGGAGGGAAACAAAAGAAAAAACCTAAACCTAAAAAACCATATTCTCTGCAGCCGCCACCCTCTGAAACCAAAAAGAGGCCGCCCCCCCTTCTCCCTTTGGTCTTGGGAAAGGCAAACCAGAGAGACCCCCCCTGTGAAAAAAACCAGAGAGCTCTCCTTCCCCTGCGGGGACTCTCCCAAAAAGCCACACAGACCTTCTCCCCTCTAGCGAACCAAAGCTTTTCCCTTCCCTGGGCCAAACTTAATAGACTCTCCCCTTTTTGCCTTGTTGAGGCCGACCGATCCCCTCCCTTTTAAAAAAAACGAGAAAACCAGGATAGGCGCCCCTGTTCCCTTCTGCCATTTTCGGCACCTCCCACATGAGCCAGTGACCTCTCCCTAAACACAGAGCATTTCCCTCAACCAAGGCAGCCCCCATTTTTCCCCTCCATCACTCCTGAGCCAGCCACCCTTGGCCACAAAAGAAAAAGCAGCCGCCACCTGAAGACTAGTCCCAAGAGCCGCCCCTCTCTTCTCCATTTTCCAAGCCGCCGCACCCCTTTTATTAAAAAAACAGAGAACCCAAGCCGTCCTTCCCCTTCCACCAGCGGCCGGACCCTTCCCTCTGAAAACCAAGCCGCCGCCCAAAGTTTTTCCCTTTCCCTTCACCAAAGCAACTGTCACACCAACACCCACCGGTTCACAGACCTTCCCCCTCACAGATCCAACTGCTCTCCCACACGCAAAACAGGAATCGACAGGTCTCTTCTCCATTCGGCTCTTGGTGGCAGCCGAATCGCCTCCAGCGGCAACAACAACCCAGCAGCACCCACAGACCGGTGGCCTCTTGGTCCCATCGCCGACCACCTGAAACAGAGAAGGAGAGGAAACGAAAGAGAAGGAGCTGCCGAGAGAGAAGCAGATCCGAAAACAATGAAAGAAAAATCAACTGTTGTTGCATTTGTGTTCGTTTTGCAGGTCGCCACCGGCAAGGAAAGTGAAGAAGGGAGGAAGCTATAACAGCCCCCCCACTGACGGTTGATTTGCGGCGGCACGTGGGCTCACGCGCCGCCAGGGACGGCCGCGCGTGGGGAGACGCGCTGCCACTGCTCCACAGTGCCTGAGGACCTCCTCTGCAGTTCCTAGACTCTTTAGGGACTTTTTTGTAATTTTTACATATTTGAATATGTATTTAAATTTCTGTTAAATGTTTTAAGTTTATGTTCTGTTGTAAAAATTGTAACAGAAAAAACATAGTGAAAAAGTGATGTGGAAGTGTGTGTTTGTATTTTTATTTACTTATGTTATTGAATTATAAAAAGAAAAAAGACAAAAAGAATTAATTGTTTGATTTGAATATGGTTAAATATTTTAAGGATAAATAAAATCATGTTATATTTTCCATGAAAATATAAGAACATGTTTCTATATATTTTATGGGATTTAATAACTGATTTATTAAAGCTTTAAGAATTTGATTAATATTTTAAATTTTCAAATCACATCAAATTGCAAAGCAGCTTACCTCAGGTAGGATGTGCTAGGGGTGCTAATACCTTCCCTAGCCACAATCAGTCCCTTACTTTTGAATCTCTGACAACGACCAGTAAATCCGGGTTTCCTAGTAACCCTTAATGAAATACTAGGTGGCGACTCCTCAAGACCCTAAACCAAACAAACATAATGAAAAATCGCCATATCGCCGCGCGGGGGACGTGCGACAAGAAGAACCAGGAAGGATAAGAAATCTAGAAGAGTTGTATGATGCCACTCAAGTCATGGAAGATACAACTCTATTTTGTTTCTTTACAGATAATGACCCACTTAGCTTCAATGAAGCTGTCACAAAAGAGAAGTGGATAAAAACAATGGATGAAGAAATACATGCCATTAAGAAGAATGATACCTGTAAGCTGACTAATCTACCAGAAAGCAATAGGTGTCAAATGGGTCTATAAGACGAAGAAATATGCAAAAGGAGAAGTACAAAGATACAAAGCAAGATTAGTGGGAAAAGGCTACAAACAGAGAGAAGGCATTGACTATGGAGAAGTATTTGCTCCAGTAGCCCGGTTGATGATCTCACTAGCTGCACAACATAGATGGAAGATCTATCAACTCGATGTGAAGTTAGCATTTCTGAATGACTTCCTAGAAGAAGAGATCTATGTTGAACAACCACTTGGATACATTGAAGCTGAAAATGAAGGCAAAGTATACAAGTTGAAGAAAGCCCTCTATGATTTGAAGCAAGCTCCGCATGCTTGGAATACCAATTTTGACAGGTATTTTCAAGATCATGGATTTGAAAAATGTCCATATGAACACACAATATATGTGAAGAAAGAAGTAGATACCAACATATTATTTGTGTGCCTATATGTTGATGACTTGATATTCACTGGCAGCAATCCTACCATGTTCGAAGACTTCAAGAAAAGCATGGTACAGGAGTTTAAGATGACAGACATTAGTCTAATGGCACATTTTCTTTGCTTAGAAGTGACGCATAAAGAAGAAAGGATTTTTATATCTTAAACCGGTTACGCCAAAGATATTCTTGAAATGTTCAAGATGGAAAGTTGCAATCCAGTATCAACTCTAGTTGAGAATGGAGTGGAATTGAGGAAGAGTAAAGTTGGAAATGTTGATCCAATTTACTTCAAAAGCTTAGTAGGAAGCTTAAGGTACTTGACATGTACCAGACCGAATATACTCTACGGAGTTGGACTTATCAGGAGATATATGGAGACACTAGATTAGTCTCACTTGAATGCAGCCAAGAGAATTCTTTGCTACATCAAAGGAACAATAAATGAAGGTATGTTTTATGCTTCAAGTAAAACCTTCAATCTTGTTGGTTACTTGGATAGTGATTGGGGTAGAGATCTGGATGAAAGGAAAAGCATAACATGATTTGTCTTTTTCATGGGAGATACAACTTTCACATGGTCATCCAAGAAGCAATCGATAGTAACATTATAAAGCTGTGAAGCTGTGAGTATGTTGCTGCCAACTCAGTTGTATGCCATTTAATATGGTTAAGGAATATGTTGAAGTATTTGGGATTTCCTCAAGAAAGTTCTACGGAGATTTATGTTGATAATCGATCAATGATTGCATTAGCAAAGAATCCAGTGTATCATGAAAGAAATAAACACATCGATACACGTCATCACTTTATCCAAGAGCATGTGAAGAACAAAGAAGTTGAACTGATATCATGCAAGACAAATGATCAAGTTGCAGATATCTTTACAAAACCATTGAAGGGAGAAACATTTATCAGATTGAAGTTCATGCTTGGCATGACATCCCTCAATTGAGTTTAAAGGGGGAATTTGTTGTGGTAAACTCAATCTAGAAGATCAATGTAGGCAACCACCAACCATGGCCACCAACCCCAAGCCGCCAGCTGTCAGCCACTAGCTGCCAGCCGCTAACCACCTTCACACTACTACAAATTATTTATGTTCACATTTGAACTTTGATTTTTTCTTACTTTTAATTTGTGTATAAATAGACAGCTAAGTTTATGCTATTATGTGTGGGAAATATAAGAGAGCAACACTAGAGAGAAAGCGAGGGTGTGTATTAAAAGCTTTTATTTATTTTGTAAGCTTCTTGTTGTTGAAATAAGATAGTGTGTTTTATCCCCTCTGAGTGTTTCAAAGCTACCACCAGTGGTTTCTCCCACCAACAAAAGGTAAGTAGTGTTAAATCTCTCTAAATATGCCAAAAGGAAATGAGACGGCAAGTACCTCTTGAATCATGAGGTTAAGTGTGTTGGGGTGATTCACAGTGGAGAAAATTTGAGTTTCCACTTAATTATAGAACCGTACAAATGGTAGATTACTTCTCCACAGATTTAAATAATGCTGGTGTGAAATTTTATCACAGTATCCTTTGCCTATGTGGTAGATTAATCAATGTATTCAATTTTTGTTAAGTGGCTTCGCTTTTAGAGAAACTATAACTTGTTCCTTTTTATTAAATTTTGTATTCATACTTAATAAAAAGTCTATATTATATTTCTTTTCTAGATTGAAAAATTATTTTCTCACATTTTCTTTTTCAATATAATTATATACTCTTCTTGTCTTCCATGTTGGAGTATAGTATTTATTTTTTAATTGTTTTTTTGGTATTATTAGCTATCAACCTTTCCTCAAAAAGGACTTTAAAAGCTACACTAGTCAATATTACGAATATACCGTTTGTTTCAACTTGAATTGTCATATTTAATTATGTGATGTGTACTCAGACATTTAGGGCTCTAGGAAATTGAATCAAGTCAAAAATTTTGATAAAAAATTGTACTCGAGTCCTGAGCTTGTAAGATCTGTATGTGATAGTATTTGAAGTTTCATGCTATGGTAATGCAATGCCAGGTACTGGCTTTTTACATGTTTCCTGTATTGTTTTTTGCCAATAAATTTGAAATGTTTCTTTTCTTGTGCTTAGCATTGAAAAAGTTAATCCGTACGCAAATACTTCAGAAAAATAAAAGGCTGAAAAGACCACAAAGAGAGGTCAAAACCCTCTTGGCTTTCCAACTCGATCAAGCTTTTGTGTTTGATTAGGACTTGAAATTCTTGTAATTGCCAGCTCGTATAGTAACTTAACTCTGAAGAAGCAGCAGCAGCATAGCTGCAAACCATTCCATGGCATGTCACATATCGGCAACTCTCGTATGACATTCTCATAAGGATCTTCTGTAAAGTCCCAGTCACAACCATTGACGGTACGTTTGCAAACCATGTAGAGAGATTCTTCTAGACCCTGATTTTTCCTTCAATTTATGCCTCTCTCCTAGAAGTCTTAAGAAATACATAGGAGGACTTGGAGAAACATTTCATCCAGCATAAGCATTTGAATAATCTGGAAGGCGACGTGGTATGCCTACAAGTCAGGGCATGTCCAACGTCAGATTTAGCCCAAAAAAAGTGATCCAGCATGGATTTTTTCTAACATTTCAGGGCATGTCCGAACGAAAGATTTGACCCACCTAGTAATAAAATCATACAAAAACAGCTCGCATGGAAAGTATCTAATGGGAATGTGTGGTACCATGTAGAGCAGTTACTTATTCGAGCAAGGGGAGGGGAGAGGGTGCAGCTCTTCGAAGTGGCCTATCAAATCTTCTCTAAAAGAATTGGCATTGCGTATGTCCTGGAGTTGTTACTAGCATATTGTTATGCGTTGTAGTTAATATCAATTTTTTTTAAAAAAAATTAAAAATAGATAGAATGTTTTAAGCCTTTTGAATTTAACAATCATGCTAGACTTAAATGACTTGGGGCTGGTGACAATGCAAAATTAATTTTTTTTATATAGCTTTTTTTATCCTAAACAGAAATTCTAATTATTTTGTTTTATAAAAAAATATTTAAACTATCATTGCAGTATTCTAAACAGAAATTCTAATTAATTTTTTTTTATACATTTAAACTACCCTTGAAGTATCCTAAATGAAAATGCTAATTAATTTTTTATATTTTTTTATTTTTTATTAAAAAACATTTAAATTATCCTTCAAGTTGTTAATCTTTATAAAACAGAGACTACAAGCTTGTATATTACTGCAATCAGATAGAGAGAAAATAGAGAGAAGTAAAGAGACTAAATGAATTCCTTTTGTTTATTCAGCTTAACCTCAGTCACACGAGATAATTGTTTATATAGTTGTAGATAACAAACTAACAACCTTCAGCTAACTAACTAACTGACTGCTATATTATGATTATGACAAATGTCACAATCTAAAGCAATATACTCTAACATCCCCCCTCAAGATCAGACTTAGAGAAACCAAGCATGAGATTGCAACAATGCGTGTGGAATAGAGGACACAACTGTTCTTGAGAAGACACAAACTGCACTGAGAGTTGGTTGCATGAAACTCTTTCACGAACAAAATGCACATCTACTTCGATGTGCTTGGTCTTTTGATGCTTAACAGGATTGAAAGACAAGGCAATGGCTGACAGATTGTCACAAAAAAGAACAGACACACCAGGTAGTGAAATGTGTAGAACTGCTAATAACTGTTTTATCCATTCCAATTTAGCGGAGGTGAATGATAAAGCACGATACTCAACTTCATTCGAGGATCGAGAAATAATTTGTTGCTTCTTAGAGGACCACAAAATTGGATTGTTGCCCAAGAAGACCACCAAACCAGTTGTAGACCGCTTGTCATTAGGGTCCCCTGCCCAATCAGCATCATTAAAGGCTTTTAACTGCAAATCACCTCTAGTATAGGATAGACCAAGCTACATAGTGCCCTTAAGGTATCACAATATACGTTTAACAACAGTAAAATGAGACACCATGGGATTCTGCACAAAAAAACCAATGTCAAGCCTTGTGAAAGTTAAGTACTGCAGAGTGCCGACAATGCTTCTAAACAGTGTAGGATTGGAGTAAGGTTTCCCATCCTCTTTGAGTAGTCAATGGTAAGGGAGACATAGAGTATCATAGGGTTTAGCTGCAACCATTTTAGATTTAGTCAACAGATCCTCAACATATTTGGTCTGTGACAGAAACACACCGGTGGCAGTTCGAGTGATCTGGATCCCTAAGAAATAGTGGAGGAATCCTAAATCTTTGATATCAAATTCAATAGTAAGAGCACTAATAACTTGCTGAATTTCACTAGACACACTCCCAATGATAATAATATCATCCACATAGAGAAGCAATACCACAATCACAGGACCAACATGTTTGACAAACAAAGATGAATCGGAGTAGGTGATTTCAAACCCCACAGAAGAAAGAAACTAAGTAAACCAATCATTCCAAGCCCTAGGAGCTTGTTTAAGTCCATAGAGAGATTTATGCAACTTACACATGCGATGAGGATGATTGGAATCTTCAAAACCAGGAAGTTGAGATATATAAACCTCCTCTTGGAGAATGCCATGCAAAAAAGCATTTTTGACATCTAAATGTCACAGAGACCAATTGAAATGTGCAGCAAGAGCAAGAACTAACTTGACGGTTGTAGGTTTCACAACAGGACTAAACGTCTCCCCATAGTCAAATCCAGGTTCTTGACTGAAACCTTTAGCAACCAACCTTGCATTATGTCTAGCAATAAAGCCATCAGAGTGTCTCTTGACCTTAAAAATCCATTTACAACCCACCAGATTCTTGTTTGCTGGCAATGAAACTAGACTCCAAGTGCTTTGAGCATGTAAAGCATTCACTTCTTCTTTCATGGCTTGTAACCACACAGGAATTTTGACAGTAGACTTGTAACTAGCTGGTTCAACCAAGGACATATTAGCATCTCCCAAGTCCTGAATACTAGCTGAGAAGGCCTTCTTCCTAAGAATCCCACTCTTGTTTCTAGTCTGCATTGGATGTAAATTGAGGGGAGGAATAGACAAGACCACTTGCAAATTATCAAGAATAAAACCATGAGATTCTGAACTAGAAGTAACGTTGATATCAAGTGCCAAAGGAAACAGAGGAGAGGCTTGGAGTGGAGCAGCAATGGACTGGGAATGAGCAGAGACAACAGAAGGGATAGGTGTATGGGTACGAGGAGGAAGAGATGGAGATGCTAGAATGGTTGGGACAATTACATTTTCTAAAGTTACTATAGGCACAGGACAAGTGGAAGGCTGACAAGGTGATGGTGATGTTAGTGTGTTTGAATGTGTAGACAATAAATATGGATATGGAAACTGTTGTTCATCAAATATAACATGCCTAGAGATAAACAATCTCATTGTATGTACATGATAACACAAATAGCCTTTATATTTTGTGGCATATCCAAGAAACACATATTTAGTAGTTTTAGCCTGCAATTTGGTGCTATTATAAGGTTTGAGGAGAGGAAAACAAGCACATCCAAAAATTCATAGATGAGTAAGACTTGGAGATGAGGCGAATAACATCTCAAAAAGGGAGCTATGATGAAGAACAATAGTAGGCATACGATTGATTAAATATGTGGTTGTTTGACAAGTATAGGACCAAAACTGAGATGACAATTTTGTTGTTTGTAATAAGATGATAGTGGCTTCAATGATATGCCTATGTTTCCTCTCAGCTATCCCATTTTGTTCAGGAGTATACGGACATGAGAGGTGATGATAAATGCCCTTGTCAAGGAGAGAATTCTTCAATCTAGTGCTAGTATATCCCCCCCATCAGTTTGAAGAGTTTTAATGGTGGATGTAAATTGATTAACAACAAAGGAATAAAAAAGAACAAAAGGTAGCGAACAAATTAGACTTATTTACTAAAGGAAAAATCCAGCAATATCTAGTGCATTCATCAACAAAGATGGTGTAGTATCGATAACCATCAACCGATATACAAGGTGCAGGACCCCACAAATCAGTATGTATAGTTTTGAAAGGAATTATGGACTTATTGACATGCTATGGAAAAGGTAGTTTGCTAAATTTCCCTTCAAGACATGGATGACACATTATAGGTGAGGTAGTTTTAGGAACATGCATATTAGCTTTATGTAACATCTGAGAGACAATGTTATTTGTAGGATGACCTAACCTATGATGCCACAGATTGGACTGAACAAGTTGACCAAGAAAAACTTGAGCTGGATATGGCTGCTGAGAATTTAAAGGTTAGAAGGAGTGGATAAGATACAATACATTACTGCACAACCCCCTATAAATGATCTTCCCTGTGGCTTTGTCCTGAATCCAAAAATAGAAGGCATCAAATATAAGCCAACAATTATTATCAAGGCAAAGTCGATGAACTGATAAGAGATTCTGAGTGAGTTGAGGAACACAAAGCACATAATTCACTTTAATTGGAGAAAGTGATGAAGTAATGGTAGAATGACCAATATGAGACACTATCAAAACTTCACCATTGGCAGTGTGAATCGTTTCATTTGTTGGATATGGTGAGGCCAGCGAAGATTACCCAAATCAGCTGTCATATGGTTGGTGGCACCAGAATCGGTCAGCCACACTTGTGAAGGACCTGAAGAACATGAGGATGGAGAGGCGGAGTTAAGCCTCGTGTGCATGGCTTGCATAGGGGGCTGTTGGGCTGCTCTGTGTTGTGCAGATGTGACTGATACATGCTGAGAAGGAGCTGGAGAAGAATTATACGGCAAGTTCTGTGGTGGCAGATGATAAGAAAGCTGTGGAGAATAAGAAGCATTGGTGTGCACCCTAATGTAGTTAGGACTGTTTTTACCCATTTTTGGGTTCCCACAAAAACAAATGAAAATGAGAAAATACAAAAAAATATATATCAAAAAAATATTTGAAGGAAATAAAAAAATAATAAGAGCGAGAAAAGGATGCTGAAATGCTGAAAAAATAACAAAATTGGTTGAGGAGGTTCAAAAATGCAAAATGTTGAAATTTGACAGTATATTTTTGACTGATGAGAACCCTGTTGACAAAGAAAATTCAAGTTGAGGAAGAAAAGTCCAAAATCAAATGTTTATGGACTCAATTAAATTTTATCTAAGGTTTAATTGAATTTATAGAGGGTTGGATTGTAAGAAAAATTGATTTTTAAGTCAATTTAGGCTTTTATTGGAAGAAATTAAAGTTCTGGGGTCCAATTATAATTTTTAAGAGTTGATTTATTCTAATCAGGGGCTTAATTGTATAAGTATTGAAGTTTGATAGCCAATTAGGGACTTAATTGAAACAATCTGAAACCAAGGACCAATCCAGGAAAGGCGCTAAAATTAAGGGATCCAGTTATAGTTTTTCCAGGGGTTTGATTACAAAATTGTAAAAAAAACTTCAATGACCAAATCAGAAGAAATCCAAACAGCGCCGTTCCATTGAAGCACTATTCACTGTCTTCTTAAAACATAATAGTTGTGGCATTAAAGGTAGGAGACGTTGGCAGTGATAATGGAACCGTTTTCAATCCGAAGGCGCGTCTCGTTGCTGATGTTCCTCGTCGTCGTGATGTACGTGACTGTTACCAAAAGAACGCTTGCGTCCTCTGGCTATAAAAGCTAGAGGAAGAACCGAACAGGAGGAGGAGAGAAAAGAAACGAGAGAGGAGAGGTGACAGAGGAGAAAAACAAGGTGGAAAACAGAGAGAGTACAATGAAGAGAGGAAACAAAACTGGGAGAGGGAGACGAACGAAACACAAAAAAAAGGTAGAAAGAAAAAAGAAAAGAGCAGAACAGGAGAGAGAAGAGGATAGGGAGGAGAGGATGAAGAAGACGACATAGAGAGAGAAAAAAACAAAAACAGAGAGGGGAAAGACAACAGAAAAACACGCAAAGAAGAGGAAGAATAACCATCGACCGACCAGAATTAGCTCCCAGGCCGCCACCACCAGCACAACCACGAAGCCAGTGCAGAGAGGGGAGAACGTTGTGGACAGGAGAGAAGACGACATTGAGAGGGAAAGGAAAAAAGAACAAGGGAGAATAGAGGAAGAAACGGTGGGGCAGAAAGAAAACAGGGAAAATAAAGGAGGAGAAAATGAGAGAGACAGGGCAGAAGGGATAGGAAAGGAAAACAGGGAAACCAGTTGAACTAGAAGTTACAAACGAAAAGAAGAAGATAGAGGTCGCATGTTGTTGCCTTCGTTGCTTCTAGGTAAGCTTCTCAAACTTTTCAGATAATGCACAAACACTATGCACTTGAAGATTAATTACACCATGACTGTAGCAGGCATGCGTGAATTGTTCACGCACGCTTGTAGGTAGAAACCAGCTAGGTCCAGCCCCGCCACATGGGCCGAGCTGGGCCCAGCTTGAAAAAAAAATTCAAAAATATTTTCGGAAAATTTCTGATTTCCCATGTATTTTTTAGTGCATCTTGATCAATACTCGATTAAAATATTTTTATACTGTAAAGATACAAATCCAATATTAAAATACTCGATTTTCAGTAAAACATAAAAAAAATATTTATTTTTCATGCATACAACCAAGTCTCTCAAAAATTAAAAAAAAATCATATTATATTTTCATATAACAAAGAAAATTTCAAAAATGTAAACCCTCAATTGTAATTTTTTTGGATATTTAAAAGATGAGAAATTTAACCAATAGTAAAATGGGTTAACTTAAATTAAAGAAACCTAATCAAGATAAAAATAGTGAAATTAATGAAATGAAAAGTGAATATAGTACTAAATCATTGAAAAGAAAAACATTTGTGAGGACAAAATGAATATGTAAGATCAAGAGAGGTCAATATTCAAATAACAAAAGGTTGAGAGTTTATGTATAAATGATAAAAAGGGGTGGGGATAAATGTGTAATTAACAAGATGTTAGAACTATAAATATCATTCTATTTTCTCTCTTGGAGTGACTGGCAAGAGTAAGAGAGAGTTTAGAGAGGCTGGAGAGAAGATATATTGATGGTAAATCAACCGACAGCTATAACTCCACCTTCCACCGTTGGATCAGCACGATATTAGGGTATGTTGTTCTCATCCATGTCGTGTACATTTTCACCGTAGAGATTTTCTATATCAGTCCCCGTTTGAGAGATGTTGAGGGAGGAAAATATTTTGGAAAATACACTTCTGGACAGTCTTCTTTGTTGTCTATTTTCTCCTTCGGCCACCGTTGGATTAGGCTATAACTTGGATATGTTGTTCTTCTTGATTTTGTCTAGATTCTGAACGGTGGAGATCTGAAACAAACATTTGGTATAGAAGTTGTATATCTCGCACAGTAGGTCTACAAGTTTGAGGTCAGTTCGGTTAAACCCATATTTCTGGAAATTTCACCATTTGATGAAGTTAATATTTGGATATGTTATACTCATAATAATGCATTATAACTTGACAGTATAGATTGTTTGGAATATTATTCATTTGTTATTTATGGTTTATAGGAACTGTGTCAAGGATTGTGTTTAGAAGAATATTGTTTGGAAAGTTTGTAAAATCGACAAGAATGTTTTATTTTGACGTTAAGAGGGAAGATTGAAATAAATAAGATAAATTGGCTCTTATAAAGATATTCCTTTTTTTTCAGTCTTAAACGATATGTGATATGACCAGGGGTTGAGATGATAAAGAAAGAGTTAAATTGTGGATGTTGTGTGTAAATGGAAAGGTTGATGAATCTGGACAGATTCGTCTCCTAACATTTAGAGAGAATTCGAGTAGAAGGATGAGAGAATTAAGATCAAGTTTCTCATAGTAATTGTAGTTTTAGATGTTAGCTAACTAAGAAATTGGTCTTGCTCAATATGGAGCTGTAGAACCCCAGCTATGGGTCATCAACCGAGATTGGGTCTTGACAGACCCTGTAGGGTAGTGTTTGTTGATGAGCAATTTTGACTATCTCAAAGGCAGAACTGGGTTCTCCTTCCTTCAAAGAACTTGTAGCCTTGTGTATTAGCTTTCCAACGAGACTAATCTCGCTGGAAACAGAGTTTTATAAGTCTAGATATAGTTAAAAATCTGATGAGTGTTCAAACAGTAACAGTTCAAATGTCTAGACAGTAACAGTTCAAAGTGTAGACAGTAACAGTTCAAAGTGTAGACAGTAACAGTTCAAATGTCTAGACAGTAACATTTCAAAGTGTAGACAGTAACAGTTCAAATGTCTAGACAGTAACAGTTCAAATGTCTAGACAGTAACAGTTCAAAGTCAGACAGTAACGGTTGGAAAAGTCAAACAGTAACAATTCAAAGTCAAACAGTAACGGTTGGAAAAGTCAGACAGTAACGGTTGGAAAAGTCAGACAGTAACGGTTGGAAACAGTAACGGTTGGAAAAGTCAAACAGTAACAGTTCAAAGTCAAATAGTAACGGTTGGAAAAGTCAAACAGTAACGGTTCAAAGTCAGACAGTAACAGTTGGAAAGTGGACAGTAACAGTTCAAAGTTAGACAGTAACAGTAGACTTGCACGTGAATACTAAATAAAGGAATTGAGTCATACGAACACTTGCACATTGAGATACTAACTCTGAAAATATACATGATATATGTATGTATGTTATTATGAGGAAATGAACATGCATAAGAAAGTAACATATGAGTAATGGATGAATATGAATTCTCTATAATATTGGCCTGAAGGAATGATAACTATGGTTGGATAAAGGATGACAACATTAATGGGTGTAATGAGAAAAACGTAAGATATAAAGAAAGAAATGATTGAAAGAAAGATTTATTAGCTATTGATATGATTATTATAAAACATATCCTTGAATGAAGAAAATTTATGAGATGAGTCTGTGACTGTAGGAGGGACCACCGGTGTGGTGCAACAGGGGAGCACAAGTAGAGCTTCTACTGCAGGTAGGTGACTTTCACCTTCCTTTTAAATAATGTTGAATAATGAAAATACTTTATCATGAATATTACTGTATTGTGTTAATTCAGATACCAGACTATCAAATGCTTAAATGTTAACAAATGAACGATTAGCTTCGGCTAAAGGCATCTGAAGGGATGACCTTGAACATTGAAATACCTTATCATGAACGTTGTCGTATTGTGTTAATTCAGATATCAGATTGCCAAATGCTTAAATGTTGACAAATGATTGATTAGCTTAGGCTAATGGCATCCGAAGGGATGACCGGGACAAACGATTGTTTAGCTTCGACTAATGGCATTCAAAGGGATGATCGAGACAAACGATTGATTCGCTTCGGCTAATGGCATCCGAATGGATGACCGGGACAAATGAATGATTAGCTTTGGTTAATGGCATCTAAAGGGATGACCGGGACAAACGATTGATTAGCTTCGGCTAATAGCATTCGAATGGATGACCGGAATAAATGAACGATTAGCTTCGGCTAATGGCATCCAAAGGGATGAATGGAACAAACGGTTGATTAGTTTTGGCTGATGGAATTCGAAGGGGATGGCCGGGGTGAGTGAATAGTTAACCTCGATAAATGATGTCTTGAAAGAATGACCGGATTTAAGATTATAGTTGATTGCAAGAATTGCTGTATATATATATATTGCAAGTTGTGTACACCAAGAACATGAAGGAACTACAAATGTCACGCTTCAAACATGAGATAATGTTAATGCTTCGTTAAGTTGCCAGACCATTTTCTTATTGTTGTTATTATTATTATTATTATTATTATTATTATTAAGTAATTGCATTCTTGTAAATGTTTTGTACTGCAGTAGGGACGTCATACCAACAAGGTGCCTAGGAAACCCGATACATGGGAACCTACTTTTGCAAAGAATCATGTAGTTGCATTCTAAATCATGATGTATTTTATATGAATCAATGTACTGAATGTATAACTATTATTAGATCCTTTTAGATTAAATTCGTGATGATTATTTGTAGGATAGAATACAAACTCATGACTATGCATGTATATTTTAAATGCAAACTTCTAATCATGCAAACATAATATTATAAGTTTATGTAAGATTCACTTTTAAATGAAATGTTGATTGTTGTTCATGTATGGATTATATATTGATGATGTGAAGGGAACATGTTCGCCGATTACCGACACGATGTGTGTCAAGTACAAAAAAAATTACTGTTGTTTTGGGCTTGTAAAAGCCGGGCTGTTACAAAAAATATGTATTAGCATGCATTTTGGCTTTAATAACCAGTTTATTAAAGTCGCGAGAACTAGGCCAATATTTCAAAAATATAAGACGTATTTCGGATATTAAATTCTTTTGTTGACGTTAGAACAGTTAGGTTTTACCCGATAAGATAAGAATTTCTTTACCGAAGATGACTTTTTTAAACCATAAACAAACCAACAACTAGAAAAAACGACAAGAATTTAGATTTTATCAAACAAATAAAACAATGCAGCGTATCTTAAGTAGGGCGTATTTGGGGTGCTAATACCTTTCCTTTATGCAACCAGTCCCCGTACCCGATCTTTGAGACCAGTTAGGGTTCCTAGTGACCAAAATACCAGGTGGCGACTCCCATTCTATTTTTCCACTAATAAAAGACAAGAATTCCTTGTCTCCCCACATTTTCCACATAAATACATTTTTAGACATTAAATACATTAGATACATTATGAGGGTGGATGCTTTCGCCAGCGACGCCGCACACGTGCGATAAATTGGACAAATGTGACATTTGGTATGTTGAGAAGATGAATTTCCACAAAATAGGGCAGTGTGGCCCTCAGAGTTGCATAATTGACAAATTGGAAGCATTGATGCAGGAGGAGTTTGAAATTGCTGACCAGGAGATGAACCAAGAACTCCAGGATTAGAGTTGGGAAACACGTGGCAGGGGAGAAAATGCTGGTCTAGAAGCATAAAATCTAGATCACTGAGTGAAGCGGCCTCTACCCCTATTCTTATTCCCATTATAGGACTGAAAGCCTCTATTATTCACCTGAGATTGACGATGATTTAGAGAGAAACTTGGTGACTGAAAAGGAGTCCCTCGTGTGGAACCTGTATTGGCAACCATACCTATCATAAGAGGATTATAAACTAAAGTGTCAAAAATCACTTCTTCTGCAAGTAATTGGGATCTAAAGTCTTTCAAGGAGATCACACTTTCACGCCCTGTAATAACACATCTAAAGGTGTTATATTCAGCAGGCAGACCATTCAAAGCAAGAATAACAATATCTTCATTTGCAAAGAAGACCTCAGCTGCAGAAAGGTAGTCCCTAGCCTCTTTAATTCGATGAAGGTACTGTGAAATTGAATTTGACCCCTTTTTAATTGTTTGCAGATTGGATTTCATCTGAAAAATGCTACTCCTAGATACAGTGGAGAATTGTTCCTTCAACCTAGTCCACAGATCCTTAGAACTTATACTACCAATTGCACAGGACATAACAATAGGTGATAATGTGGCAGTGATCAATTGCATAATAGCTCGGTCATGTATTTTCCATACTATATACTCATTAGTAGGGGAAGAAGAAGTAATACCAGATTCATCAAAGTTTGAGTCATGTTGAGGTGGACAAGGGAGCAAACTATCAACATACCCCATAATTCCATTGTTTTCAAGCAACAGTTGCAGCTGAAAGTTCCAATTGAGGTAGTTTGAATCATTAAGTTTGACATTAATTGATGTAGAAATAGAGGGAATAAGGGCTGTAATTGGAGATTGAAATAGTTGAAGTTGTCAAGCAGTCACCATTGTGATTCTTGGATTAATCTGTGAATAAGACAATGCACCAAACACTTGTTGTGCACAATTTAGAAAAATTACCAGTCAAGAAATGAAGATTAACACGAAGAACTAGAAACTTCAAATGTAAGCAGAATTGTAGAGCAAGAACATAATTGAAGTAGAGGTAACAGAGAATGTGGAAGCAATAGAGGATCAATAATTTCAAGCGTGAGCATCAATGTCCTCTGATACCATGTTAATCTTTATAAAAAGAGACTAGAAGCTTGTATATTACTGCAATCAAATAGAGAGAAAATAGAGAGAAGTAAAGAGATTAAATGAATTCCTTTTGTTTATTTAGCTTAACCTCAGTCACACGAGATAATTGTTTATATAGTTGTAGTTAACAAACTAACAACCTTCAGCTAATTAACTAACTGACTGCTATATTATGATTATGACAAGTGTCACAATCTAAAGCAATATACTCTAACACAAAGTATCCTAAACAAAAATACTAATTAATTTTTTTTATATTTTTTATAAAAAAACATTTAAACTACACTTAAAGTATCCGAAATAATTTTTTTTTATAGATGTTTTCAATTTTTTATAAAAAAATTTAAACTATCCTTAAATAAATCTAAACAAAAATTCTTATTAATTTTTTTTATAAATGTTTTCTACTTTTTATAAAAAAAAACATTTAAACTACCATTCAAGTATCCTAAATAGAAATGATGATTAACATTTTTTATAATTTTTTTTTTAATATTTAAACTAGACTTGAAGTATTCTAAATAAGTTTTTTTTTTTTAAATAAACTATCCTTAAAGTATTCTAAATAGAAATTCTGATAATTTTTTTTCTTGGGTCTCAATGACTAGCCTCCTCCTACTCCTCCAGTGCCGCTTCTATTTTAGATTTAATGTATTTGAATGTGTTTTTTATATTAATTTATTTTATATTTGATTTGATTTTATATTATTTTATTTATTTTTCTACTTAAAAAAAATACATTGAATGGTATTATATATTGAAGCTTCAATCCTGCCCATCATGGTTGAATGGTAGCCTTTATCGATAGTCTATGTCACCTTGTATTGCGAATGAGGGAAAATATATATCTCAATTAGCTCTGTTTAGCTTCAGTAGGCAAAAAACTAATCATTAGAAAATTCAACATCAAGTTGGAAATTCATTGGTTGGTAGAGTGGGTCTTGCTGCTATCGTGTTCTTTGGGAATGAGGGCAATTTTTTTTATTCGATTCCACAATGAAAGTTTCACCAACCAATAGACTGTTATCGTGTTCTTTGGGTTTGAATTTTCTAATGAAATGATGGAAATTCATTGGATGGTAGAGTGGGTCTTGCTGCTACCTTCTTACAGTTGATTATTTTGCCTATTGAAGCTCTTGTTTTTTTTTTTTTTTATTATTGTTCTTTTAATTGTTTCAGCGATAACTTAAAATTTCATTCCGTAGTGTGCAAAGAAAAACAAACAAAATTCTAACACCAAAATAATTTGAAAGAAAAAAAGTTTGATGATAAAATTCATATTACAAAAATTCATTGTTACACTATGAGATTAAGAGATCTCCCAAACTTATTGTGCAAAATGCCTTAGGTAGTGGAGGCCACATAGTTGTAAGCTCGAAAGAAATTTTTTCCATTGCAGGCCGAGATTGGGGATTGGCATGCAAACATGCAAGTGCAATTTTCATCATGTGGACAACGCCCTCTGCTGCTCCTTTTTTAGGAAGCGAGATGCGCTGGTCTAACACATCTTTCAATAGGGTATGTTGAGCAATCGGTGGCATCAATGATGATGACGAAGATCCTGGTGATAAGAGTGCTGAAATGAGATCGCCTGGGTGCCTTCCTATCATCACCTCCATTGTTCCCACTCCGAAGCTATAGACATCGCATTTTTCAGTCACTTTCATTGTGTAAGCTAGCTCTGCCAAAAAAACATGGTTTTTTATCAAATAGTTGAAAGAAAATACTTTATAATAAAAGCTAAAAAAACACTATATATTATTTTCACTATTACACATTAGTAACTTAATGTTGAAATAAAGCTACGCACCTGGAGCAGTATATCCAAAAGTACCTGCAAATGAGGTCCAATTGGATGAGTCAGGCATCAACAGTCTAGCTGTGCCAAAG
>Ga0325401_1001023_pt1 | contig 22707 bp, 15 predicted proteins | sample PopdelMetagenome_FD_205666 | JGI IMG/M metagenome (GOLD analysis project Ga0325401, IMG submission 205666) | Populus deltoides microbial communities from Bellville, Georgia, United States - Xylem-PdKOR-R2 | ecosystem: Host-associated > Plants > Phyllosphere > Stem > Wood/Secondary xylem | place... | reverse complement strand
ATAATCTCTAACCTTAAATCTCAAATTCTAAAATCCTAAATTCTAACATCCAAACTCCCATCCTATAAACCTTGAACTTAAACCCCAAATGAGTGTAATCCAAAACCCTAAATCAATATCTTAACATAGTGTTGAATAAAGTAAATGATGTAAGAGAAAGTTTAATAAGAAGTTCAGTAATTGATGTTGTTTTTGTTCGTTATTGAAATCCAGTAACTGATGTTGTTTTTGTTCGTTATTATAACGGTAATTGGTGTAATATTTTAACATTGTTTAACTTAAGTGTTTGTACAAACATGAAAGGACATCTGAACCCCAACTATATAGTAAAATGAAGTCGAAGTCCTCCAACAATGGTGGGTAGAACAAAAGGCACCGTATCCCGTTAAAATCCATGAAGAGTATGTTGTTAAACATATAAAGTATATATGTTCTAGCATATCTATACAACAATGGCTTAAAATCCACATCAAATCATTCAATATGTTAATTGTATTATTAGTTAGCATTATCATATCATCGTAGAATCTAATCATTAACATGAACAGGTGATTCAGAGAAATTGTTATGAAGCCATCTCATACATAAAGTGTTCTCTTTAAACATTTCAAGAGAAGGGGTGCTCGTTCAAATACCTGTTTGCATAGAGCAATCTTATTTCGAATACCCACAATACTAAGTGCTCGCCCATTTATAGACAAGCTAAACAAAACAACAATGTCTTATAATATAGACGTCATCTCACCTACTTAAATATGGAATGTACGAGTCTTCCTTCTCCATCTCTCAATAAGTGCACTAAGCAAGTCAATATTTATCTTGATATGCTCCAAACAAGTGATGCAACAAAAAGTTTGCTTGCATGATTAATGGGATCAGAACATCTAAAAGTGACGTCAATTTCTAGAACTGACAAAACATCTTACCTAAATCCTGCAAAACCAAAAAAATATTAAATGTCTTAATATAAATTATAGGATATCTAATGAATATGTTATTATAATTAGCATAATATTTTCAATTTGTTGTGATATAAAAACAAACTTGCATTCTCATTCCATATATATGGTCTCTGAACCATACAACTCCTACATATGTAGAATAAAAGGGTTAACCAAACCAGATTCATATACTGAAAAACCTTACCTCTACGTGTAAATGAAGAATTACCTCATATATATGGCATCCTAACTAAGGGTATATATAAAACAAATATTTGATAACATCAACACAATAAAATGCAAAATCAAATTTGATACATAACAAATTATCAAACACCACATGAACAATCATAAATCAAAATTTAAAATTTCTCAATTCAACAATGAAACCTATAAAAGTAAGAGAAAAGGAAACTATTTTACCTTGATTTTCTAATAGATAGGTAGTGGTTTTGTCGGTTGTCATGGTGAAGAGACTGAATAAAACTGATTGAGCTAATAATTTGTTTTGGAAAAATAGTAAAAAGATACGTGGAGATGAGGGGAAGATGATTTTGATGTTTTGATGGAGAATTGAAGGTTATTTTAGTGGTAGTTTTTTTCTTTAATAGAGCGGCGGCAATGAGAGGCTGAAACAGAGTTTTCATATTAATTGTAATTGTGATTATGAATCATGATTATAAACAAATATGATAATAAGAATTGCAGTTGTATTCAAATCACGCTATTTTTCAAGTATCTTTTCAACATGTCTTATTTTTCCAAAATTCTACACTAACCATGTCATTTTTAAAAAATAATTCCTATTTTTTAGTTATGATTTGCCACATGTAGGATTCATGACAGGGTAGCAAGTTAATTAATCCTCTACCCGACCATTTTGTTTTGTTTGATAGGCATCGATTTCCTCTCTTTATTCTATCACTATTTTTATATCTCAAAGTCATAATGAAACACAAAATAAAAGGAACAAAAACAATATTTTTTTTAAAAAAATCAACACAATTTGGTATATGTTACGATTGAAAAACACAATATTTTAAGATATTGCTCATAGAAAATGCAATATTTCTAAGAAATTATTAAATAAATTGGCACAAATTATAATAAGAAGATAAGATAGAAAAGATTAAAGAGATCTTGAGGCACTTATAACCGATTACAACACCACAAGTACCATAAAAAAATATCTTGATAAGACAAATCCAACAACAATAAGAACTCACTTGCCTTTGAACAAATAGAGGGACCAATCATGTCACCATTGATAATCTTTCTTGGTGTCGTTGGATTTGCCTTATTGAAATTTTTTGAATGATACCGATTATGTCGTAATTGGAATTTCGATGTCTTTAAGATCTCTTTCTTTTTTCCTTTGTTTTTTTTTGTCCCATCCTTTCTAGTTGTAATCTGTGTTGGCTTATTTAACAATATATTTGAAAAACTGAGTTTTTTATTAGAAACATCTTAGAATATAATATTTTTTAATTGCGACATGTATCAAACTGTGCTATTTCATCGAGAAAAAGTTTACTTATGTTATTTGGGAAATATTTTTTTTAAATGGTGTTAATAAGTAAAAATACTCAAAAAAAAAAAAGAAAAAGAAAGTGGTGGGAAATTTGTATAAAAAGCAGAACCACTTCCAACTGCTTTTCCCGGGTCGCCTAAAATAGTATCTGACTCGATCGATTGTGATAAATGAATTAGTAACTAGCTGAGGCCTGGTTTGGTGATTGTCCAATAAGAAATTATTGAGATCTTCTCAAAACAAAGCACTGCCAGAGCGACCGTGGCCATGACCATGACCATGTACAGCACAGATGGCAATTGTTCGAGATGGAGTAGGACTCGTGAGCTTCATTTATCTACAGCACAGATGGCAATTGTTCGAGATGGAGTAAGACTCGTGAGCTTCATTTATCTCTGCCCATTACCATGTTTTATGATGACTGATGGGAGACAAACTAATGATGATTGATGACGGTAAAATTATAGATATAAAATAACTCGTTTCTTTTCAAACTAAAGCCGAAAAGCAACTAATAAATCAAATTGACTTTGAATTTTCCTCCCAATCTAATAACACAGCTATGGAAATTTCGCTGAACACAGCATTGTGCTTCACCGTACAAATGAATAGTTAAAAGACAACTTTGATTGCAAAATAAGCGAATAATTTGCTTCACAAGGGGCAATTATATTGCAAAATATTCCCAGTTGAATATCGATTTCTACGCATCCTGGTCAGTGTTTCCATTGCTTGAGAAGTCCTTCTCACTGCTGACGTTTTACTGTTTATATGATATACCATTTTCCGTGGAAAATTGCAAAGTGGAATACTGTGAAGAGAGCACGTGCGGCCAAAAAGTGAGCTTCCATGAAACCTCAGAGAGTCATAACCTGAGCTCAGGATTTTACAGATCAATCAGGGGGGAGAGCCAATTTGCATTGCATGTATCAGCCCATCGTAATTGAATGAATGTGTGCGGGCTACGTATACATATATTGCAGTAAACTTCATTGCTCTTTCATGTGTCCGTTGGCCACGATTGGAATTTTGACGGTTAGAGATTTTTTTAATTAATAATGCAACGAAAGGACATTTGACACTTGCAGGTGTACGGCAGTCTATTTCATGGGTGTTTTCTGGGAAATTCCCATTAAACTAGTAAAATTATATCACAAAAGATAGATCAACAGCTTCTTCATATACTGTCTTGGTCCTACGAACATCCTGGGAAAGAAACCCGCAGGATGTTCGTGCATGCATCTTTAAATCTTTTTCTTGTTTAAAGATAGAGGGTTTTCGCATCCATTAGAATATCAATCAAGATTCAGCATCTTTTCTGAATGATTCTGATGACGCATCTTCTTCATTGATTTCTTGCATCTTTAAAATGTAATGAATTTCCCCATATGTCTATGAAATTCAAATCAGAAAGTACGAAAAGAAGACAAATTTTCTTAACCATCAAGTGAATTCCTTATGAATAAAGATTTATATATGTTCTGGATTCAAGATCCTATATCTCATGTATGAATACTGTGTCCTTTTCTTAATTCGTACTGCTAACTGATTCAAATAAAGGGTAGAATTAGAAGATTGAATTGAGTTACTTATGAGAACCTTCAGGATGCAAATGGAAATCGGTGCTATACTGATTGCGCAAACCAAAGTTATCAAGACAGAAACAGCGAAAGGATAATATGGACAGCAGTAGCTAGAGTGGCAACTGGAAATCAGTTCCGATAATAGTACTCGGTGAGAAATTCCTTTTTACATGCATATCTGTGACATAATACAACAAACATGAAAGGAAAACATAGTATGAAAAGCTGGCTGCCAAGGTCGACTCCCAGTGAGGTCGTCTAAGAGGCTGACCACCACCGTCCTCACAAATTCAAACCGAAGGCAAAACTCCAACCCTCTAGAGTCCTAGAGTGGCCCAAAAATGAATAATTACAAACTGGTACGCAGCATCATTTTCTTGAATTCTTCAAAATCAACAACCCCATCCAGGTTCGTGTCATACCGGCAAATCATACTTCTACAATCCTTACCAGTCTTCTCATCCCACAATCCAAGTTTTGACAACAAACTTTGAAGCTCCTCGCAAGAAATGAATCCGTCTCCATTAGAATCAAACACCTTAAATGCCTCAAAAAGGTCACATTCCTCCTTGTTGCGGCCTTCCTCATCGTCTGCTAGCACTGCTTCGTTGCTGGGATCATCGCTCTGCTTTGTTATGGAGTCGTAAAATAACGAGAACTCGTCAAAGCTGAGGCACGACTTCCCCACCGAAGACTCAAGCTCCTCTAGGCTAAAATGGACTCCGATGCTCTCGAGAAGCCAATTGAGCTCCACTGTACTCAAAAGACCATCACCATTTTTGTCAAGTTCATGGAAAATCCGGTGCAGGTCATTTGTTTTAAGGGGACACATGGTATACCTAGCTAGCTCTGGAATCACCGAACAGCACAAATAATGAGAGATTTAATTTGTGAGCATACTAGCTTGCACGTATTGTTGACCTAGCATTAAGGTGGACGAGGGTATATTTATAGATGCTCCATGGAATTTTTTTCTTATAGGGAAAAGGCACAAGAATGAAAATCCGATAGTATTTTTTTCTGGTGAAATAAGGATTAAGGAAGCTTGGAAGGAACTTGCTAGGAGTCATGATAGCTGAAAAGCCTCAAGTTTCTTTGGTTTTGAGCGTTTAATTTTTAAGAATTTTCGCTTATATAGTTGAAGTCCACCTTCTACAGTTTGACCTCCGAACGTATGGTTAAATGTGGTCCATATATAATTTTTCCATAAAAAAAATAATAATCTACATTTCTCGGCATCGAAATCTGATTTTTGAAGGACTTGGATATTTCGCATATTGGTACGCAGGAAAGTTGGACCAATAACAAGCGGTGCAAATCAAGGATCCTACGTGTGGCCTTGTATAAGTAGAACATTTATGTAGTTTGATTTTACTTCTGTTCCTTAGTTTTACACGTAATAACAATGACCAGAAATTATTATTATTTTTTTTTTTGGCGGCTTTCGTTCCAATTCAGAACAAGAAAATTGGTTCCTTTAGAAGACACGGGAAATCCGTGGGCGCAGGCCAACTTATAGATCCCTTCTTCCCTTTTCATTTTCACTAGCTTACCCGTATGCGCAATACTTTTTTGTTTCAGCTCTGTTTTTGCCATCTTTTCCCGGAAAAAGACACGAGTGTAATCGGCAAGATACACGACGAATCATTTGCAACCTTTCCGCAGCGTTGAATCCCATCAAAGGGACTTTCTATATACGCCGATAGGTTTATTCAGTTAGAATCACGACGTTTTGAGGGACAAAGAGGCTCTGTTCCTTCTTTTGTCCCTTTTAGGTCAGCGTCACGAGTAAACTTGAAACAACAAACCTCTGCGAATGCATTTTTGGTTCATGGAATTGCGAACGGTGTGGCTCGGAACAACCCAAGACAAACTCGGAATCCACAACTCGATTATTATTATTTCATGGATCTCGATTTGGTCAGGTCTTCTTGTGTCTTTGATTAAACATTTCAAAATCACTCTAGATCACCCGAATCAGCATGTGGGTGACCAAGAGCTCTCCTTGTCCAGAGAAAGGCAATGTTCACATGAATGTTTCATGCTCATAACAACACAGTCGAGCTTGGTTTTAGAAGTCCAACATATTGGCTCACATGCTAGTGGATGCCAGAAGTCACGACACAAAGGATTAAACCTCTTGGTTAAAAGATGAGAGAGCATCGATGTAGGAGAACATTCAGCATAATCTATTATTCCTTTCCCCAGAATTAGAAAAGGAATAAGAGAGACAACAAATTTTTTTATTTTTTTTAAAAAAGGAACACGAAATCAACAAAATCTTGGCAGCTCACATCACATCACCTCGTCATATCCATTCAAAACTATTTCCGGCCCAAACTTATTCATGGAGTAAGTGATGGTTTTTTAGTATCAGAGAAATAACTTGAAAGAAAACTGTGATTGGTCCTTCTGTATCAAGTTCGCCTTCTTCAAGCCTTCAATTCGAACTTTCCAGGCTCACTGAATTGCTTTTCCAGCTGCTCAATCTTTTTGAATCTGAAGCCCCTGATCCGTATTGCCTCAGGTACTGAAGTATCTTTGTAGTCAACTTTTTCCAGGAGCCAGCCCTTGTTCTGCACTGAACCTCCAGCTTTAACCTGTCAAAATATTCATGTTAGAAAAGTAGAGGAGGCTGCACATGATTTCATTTTCCAAACATACCTCTGCTTCATCAATAGAGTCAATCACAAGTGCCCCATCCAAGGAGAGATCTTTGACAAAGATATTCCGACCCTTAATAGCCATGGTAGATCTTTGAGTGATGGAGCAACTTCCACTAACTTTACTTCTGATATCAGCAAATGTCAATCCCCATGTTGGCTTCCATACAATGCGAGGCCACACTTCCACCTCTTGTCCATTGAAGACCTCTTTAACTGGATTATCCACTTGGACACCAACCTAGTTAACACATATATTAAGGGAGAATGAGAGAGAAAAGTTGAGCATTAAAAAAATGACAAATTATAAGAAAAAGGCTCACAAAAAACGAACCTTTCTAAGTATGAGGCTGTTTGCACGATAAATGGCCATTTCTCCAGAAGTTGCACTGTGATATGGATTCCCCTTTGGTACCTTCATTAGTTTTAATGGGGAAAAAAAAGTAATAAATGCTGTTCAGGACTTGAATCCCCAATCAGAAAGTTTTTCATGCAACGTCATACAGAGGTGAGCACAAAAAAGCATAAGAACCTTGAAATTGGAATTAAAGATAATCTGAAAATAATAATAAAAGCCTTGAGCAGTCGACTTCTACAACTGATTATTTACTTCAAGGGATGCTTTCTACTCTTTCACATGCTTCTGGGCATTTACTCTCTTGACCAGACAACAACTAGCCTTTTTCTTCTATAAAGAACGACATCGTTTCAAATAGCCATGCTAAGTTACTCTGTGATCTAATCTCTAATATAACAAACCCCTTGCTTCATAATCTCTCTGCATGTTTTAATAGAGGATTTGCAATGATAGAAGATAGCAGGATCGGAGAGGAGTATCTATATTTGGCTCCAGCAAGTAAGCCAAGCAGGATAACAGGAGCAATCAAGTAACTAACTTAAGGCATCTCAAACATTGCATGCATATGTATATGTCTGCTGTACCAATCAAGGCAATCTACAGAAAATTAAGTAAAGTACAGAACCACTCAAGAATTAACCTTCAGGCTTGAAGTCAAGTTGGAATAGGTGTGTGAGTAGGGTGAGGTATTAGGTACAAAGATCACCAATCAGAAAAGTAAAGATCAAGACTCTGAATTCAGCCTTTGAGCATCACTTCCGAAGCAGTCAAACAGTAAAATTCTTACAAACCTAATCCCACCAACCAAACTGGGCAGCTAAAAGTTGTCTACAGATATATATAGTAAACAAGTGGTGTATGCAATCCCCAGAAATTGACTCCATAGTCTGAAGGCCGGCGTAAGTTTTCTTTAGCACTATTGCAACTTCATTGGCCTATTTTAAATGGCACAAAATTGACAACTGAAACAATTAACAATGACCAACAATTTTTTTTACCTTGGCAGCATCCTCAGGGTTGTTCTTCACAGGTGCATAAGCAAGCCATGTATCCATCACCTAAGCAAACACATAAGAACTAGTTTAATGAGCACTACACAGATGGCAATACCTTAATTATCAATGTTATTGCCAAATGGTGGAAAAAATGTTCAATTGAGAATACATAAAAGACTGAGTTCAACAACAGACAAAAGGGCTCAAGTCCTAGGGCAGGACTATCAATAAGGTAGCTGAAAATCCATGCTCTTACAAAGGTAAAAATGGTTACCGTAAATCCAACTCTTGCTGATGGAGGCAGTGTTTTTGGATAATCTTGCATCATGCATTCCAGTCTAGTTGAAGATTTAAATGAAGTTTTGCAGGCATCTTTGTATCTGCAGGAAGAATGTATAAAACAAATGGGCTGATATAGAATTCAGAAATGCCTTTTTATGCAGTAGCATCATGTTTCAGAACTAAAAAAAAGAAGGGGGCTGGTAGATACAAGTAGGAAGAATTACTTTGGGTTAACAAACTCCTTTATTGCACCTCCTGTTTTTTTGAGCTCCTCAATATAAGGATCAAGCTCCAGAATCAACTGTGAAAGGAATTACGATGCAGAAAGCAAGCATAAGCATGAATTATTCAATGGACATCAGAATATAAAATATAATCACCAAAAAAGTGATGGCAAGCTACACCAATTCCAATGATATCTCATAAATGTTATACCAAAAATAGTGTATATTTCTAAAAGGAAAAGACATTTTTATATTGCTGCTAAATATTTTAGGATCATGAACAAGTACAAAACATGTCTGCTTTCTGCAGGATCATTTTTCTACATTTTTGGTTCTTCTAGGCAATTTCATTCCATTAACATTGTGGCCCAACATGTGAAGACAATGCACATTGAAACATTTGCGCTTCCAAAGATTATGTGTGTCTGAAATAAAAGGCTAGAGGATGGTTGGCAGGAGAGAGTGATATGAAACAATGGAACCACATGCAAGTACATGACAACTGTTCTCATCACAGTACACTTTAAGCTGCTACTAATAAAGCCAATATATAGAAATCCATATCAAAAACAGAAAAAAACTAACCTTTTTTAATCTGGAATTGCATTATTATACATCAAGTAAAGATAATATCAAATAAGGAGCAATCGCAATTCGAGAAAATTAACGAGCACAAGTTGTTCGTTTAAGTATGATGGAATTCTGTAAGAATCTGTAAGAAATTTACTTGGTTTATATTTCCTGGGAAAGGAGAATAGCCTGTCTCGCAATTGACATCTCCATCAGGAAACCCAGTTGCTCTAAGCAGAGGATCAAGTTGATTGTATTCCACATTAATCACCATGGACCTTCCTGGAAAATCAATTTCACTCAGACATTAAGAACTTACACAAAAGCATAAGATATATCAGTCATTATTTAGAATTTATATCTAATGGGTTATCAAAAAAAAAATGTTTGAAAGGGTATTTGCTTGGAGTCAGAAAAAATACAAGCACAACCTTCGCTCAGCAGAATAGATCACGAACGCTAAAGTACATGTATCCTTTATTTTTCTTAAGATAAAGCATGTGTATTCCATGAATGTTTGGAAGAATGATCTTGCATACCATCAATATGAGTAAGCTTGGTAATGCCTCCTATAGCTTCTTTAGCTTTGCGAGGGACAGCAAGAGAGTTAACATGGTATCCCTTAGTGGCACTGACACCAATTGAAGCTGGAATTGCCTACACACAATCATGTAAAAACATAAAATTTGGAGTTTTCATCCAAATATAAATGTGAAATAAAATGTGTTTGCATAGACAATCATAAGGCGTTGAAGTAACCAAACCTTGAATAGAAGTCCATTTGTATCTTGGAAAAATAGAACCCATCTCAAACCAGCATCATGCCTAAAAAGGTGATGGAAACACAACAAAGATCAGAAGACTAAGGACCTACAAACTGCTAAACAAAAACTCATATGCAAGCAAGTCATGTAACATGGTGACTATGTCTATTCCTATATGTGCATGCATAAGTATATGCCTGATGATGCCTTTATACTCTTATTTTACTTTACTAATCAGTAAGGCCAGAAATCCTACTAACAAGGCATCAGGGGTCACCAGTCATTCCATGTGTAGGATCAAAAAACTTCAATTTGTACTGCTTTGAAAATTAGAAAACAAAACAAATAATCATCAGAGCTTAAGAAATCCTCCTCGTTAACCAAAGATTGTCATGCAAAACCAGAATATATACTCTTAACACAAACATCCTTCAAAAAGATGAGAGGATATTCCAGGGTCTTATTTTTATTTAGCAGCATAATTATTCTAAGGGTTTCAATGGACTTTTTGAAGGGGGCATGATCAAATCACATGCAAGTTCTTATGGCCACACATTAAACAAACACTCACACACAAATATATATTTATATATATATATATATATATATATAGAGAGAGAGAGAGAGAAGAAAAGAAACTAAATAACCATTGAGGCATACCATTCATAAAGAAGGCCGCTTGAGTAGAGAAGTGAGTGAACATCACCATGCCCATGAGGTTTTGTCTACAGCAAAAAGATAAAGGTTAAGAGAACACAAAATGATCACAAGCATTATATAACAGTCAAGTTTTTGGCATTTACATAATAGCTACCTGAACTCGAAATTTGTTTTGCGGATCCAAAGCAAGTCTGGCATCATTATCCTCTAAGCATGCAACTTTTTCCTAAAATAAGTAATAAAATAACATATTCATATACATATTTTGCATTTTGAACTAGCTCTCCAATTAGGCATCAACGACTAATATGTTACCTGCTTGAGAAGTTTTACTTGAGTAGGTTTCATTCCAAAATAAGAATTTGATTCTAAAAGCTCCACTGTGCGTGCATGTGTATCATCTGATGTCATGATAACAAAAGGAACCTCTTTTTTCTGTCCACCTATAATTTACAAAAACAGAGGTTACTTGGAAATGCTAGAACTATTTAACATGATAACCATCATCTTTTACTTTTTGAAGAAGGAAGGTTGAAAGTAGCTAGCTTTGACTAAAAGATACTCAAAGACATGGCAAGGTAATAGGCTTTGGGTGACAAACCCTGTGTCATTCTATAGCTAGCTTCCTGAAGAGCCAGAACAGATTCAATATAGCACTGTAAGAAGCATGTTCCTGTTATGGTCTCAAATGGAAGAGCCACCTGAAAGGGGAAAAAGAAATTCAAAGATTTTTCAACTAATCCAGATCAACATAAAGTAAATATGTTAGCAGTATCATTGTTCACCTTTATTCCATTATATCCAAGACGCTCACCAAGCCCACCAGCAACAAGAACAAATGCAGCATTCTGGGCTTCTTTTACGCCTGCCTCTTCAAATTTGATAAAGTTTTCATCACCATAACTCAGATTTTCACCGGTAGGAACCTGCAGCGTTTTTGCTTTCATATCAACCAAAGTTCTACTTGTTTATATTTTGCTAAAGAGGCACATCCAAAAGGCCATCACTTATGTGCAACAGATGTATAGAATTTTCTCTTTCTGTTCCCCATTTTGGGATAATTTATTGATGATGCATGGAATTGCTAGTGTGCTCCAAGTATTTCAAAATTTTCATATTTTAACCAATTGATGAATTACTTAAACGAAATTCAACATGAACCAATGCAATGAAATTTAAATAAATTTGAAACCTAAACGAAATTTATGGAGCACAAATGAGTAGGTCAGCCATTGAAAAAGTGAAATATCTATTAACTTACCGAAGGTGTAAAGCCATCAAAAGGGTTCTTTCCTGCTCTAGAATCTGCTAAAAGTTCTCTAGCAGTCTTAATATACGATGCCAAGCCTCCAGGATAGCTCGAATTGAGCCGAGTCACCTGCAACCACATGACCTGAACGTTACTGCACAGTCAAATTGTCCGTAGAAGTCAGAACTGAAAACTCAAACTCATAGTTTACATTAATAGGCAAAAAACATGTATAAAAAAGGCAGCAAAGTGTAACAAATCCACATTCAAAAGGATGTCCAAATTAATTTCTTCTCAACAAAAGATCAGACATTCAATTTTTACTTACACGGAAACTAGATTTCTTCTCAAATCAAATTATACCAAATTCAACATCGTTCTTTTTCACAGTGCCATTGTAATTTCTAATTTAACTCGCCAAAAAATATTAAAATTATAGTTCAATTCTAAATCCAAATCCACATCGCAAACAGCTAAACAATTCGCATTTTCTTGTCAATAGATCCACCCAAGGAAGAAAATCTCAGCTGAATTCCAAATGAAAATGAAAAAAACCTGATCAAAAAACGCTTTCTTCTCGTCATCATCAACACCGGGCTCTGGCCAATGCTCAAACAAATGAGACTGTCCTTTCTCCACTAACATCTTCGCCAACTCAACCTGCCATGTCACCACCACCACCACCACCAATTACAATCAAAATGAACTGCAAGATGATGTTCACACAATACACGCATGTGTGGATATATAAAAAAAACAGACATGTACCTGTTGAGGGGAGAGGAGGTGAAGGTTTTTGTGGAGATTGGGAAGAGAGGAAGCAAAATCGCCATTGATATTAAGCTTCGAGAGAGATTCCGTCGCTACAGCTGCTTCCATGCTGAAGAAGAGTCTGTTTGTTTTGTCTTGCGGATTGATAAGGAGGAGGAGGAGGAAGAATCGGTGACACGGTGATAGATATTTGAGGGAGGTTGAGTTGGAGTTACGTGAATAGAAACCAAATTCCACTTGCCAATGTCTATCAGAGAGAGAGAGAGAGAGAGAGAGAGCTAAGGAACATATGTAATTATTATTTATCTAATGGGATGGTTACAAATCAGACCCCCAATTATTATTCACTTCACAATCCAGTCTATACTGTTTTCTAGAACACCCCCAATTTTACGAGGTTAAATATTGTTTTCACAATCTAGTCCCTTGAAGTCTTAGATACTTTTTAAATTTTAAATTAATATTTTTTATTTCTTTAATATATTAATATAAAAAATTAAAAAAATATATGTTAAAATAAAAAATATTTTTAAAAACAATCAATCAAATTAATAAAAACTAGTCACATGACAGATCATGCTAATCCAAGTAGACTCATCTTTTGCTTTTTAATATAAGATCCTTCAAGCACTCGCGCTTATGCTTTTCATGTCCGTTTAAGAACATGATTAGCTTTCTAGGAAAAGTAGTTATTTTGGTGAGCTGTCATAAAAAGTGGTGTCGCTGTTTTTAGTTTTTCGGGTAATTGTTACTTCACTCTCTTCAATCACGAGCCACTTGTAGTCCGTACATGTGTAGCTTGATTCTGGGAACAACCCCTCGAAGGGAATTAGGCATATGCTCCGGCTCAGCTATCCAGAAAGAATACTCTTAATTCAATTATTTTGGTTTTCTTCTGGGAAAAAAAAACAGTTAGATTTTATCATGTTAATGGGGTCATTAAAAACCTTTTAGATCAAACTTCAAACTACAAGTTTTTTAAATTAATATATTGAATTACATCGAATTTAATAGCTTTTAGTTAATATATTCATGCTTTATAATGGGTCAATACCAAATTTTAAAAATATATATATATATAATATTAAATATATAAAGAATGTTTTAAGTGAAACGAGTTTGACAAACATCTCAAATATAAGTAAAGTGGTTTTGACAGTTATGTCAGACCTAAATGTTTTGGATCTGATAACCAAACTCAAACAAATTGATTGAGGCACACATACTAAATTCAAATGTTTTGGATCTGATAATCATGCTAGATTTAAACTAATTGAATTTAATAGGCATATCAAGTCTAATTTTCTTTTTATTATTTAACTTTTTTTTATAATTTTACATGTAAAATATTATACTAGAAGAATTTTATCAACCGCACCGTCGATTGGTTTATAAGCTGGAATATGCTTTTGATGTTTAACATGTCTTCTTTTACTGTATTATTTATTAAAACAAATAATCAATATGAAAGATTCATTTTACACATGTACACAAATCATTCATAGTAACAATATAATTATTATTTTAACAAAAAATCAATGAACTTGTTAATAAGGTAACACAGTCTTTTCTATAGAATCCACTAGTTGATATAAACAACTTGGTCTTTTTCACATTTAAAAAGCATATTACCTTAAAAATAAAATTTCTCAAACTTCCATCTAGGAGAATTTTGTATTTTCAAATAAGTTTTTTAATGCTTATTGTCTAAAAGATGATTTGATATTTTAATAAATATAATTATTATTTTCAAAATAAAAATGATTGGTGTGTAAAATAGAAGTTTCAACAAGTAGAAGATTTTTGCGCTCTTCAGATAGTGCATGAGATATCATTCCATTTTCTTTTACAGTGTTGTCATAAGCAACCCAACGTGATTTTTCTGGTGGTGTGGTGAGTGCACACAACAGGGCAGTGATTGAGCTCTGATAAACTTTTTTTTCTCTTTTCTCTGTTTTTTTCTCGTCAAAATATAAAGGTGTCCTTTCATTTATTTTTTGTATCCAATTTGATTCTTATACTTTTCATTTCTATTTTATTTTTCTTTTTTGATTGATTTTTTTCTTTAATTTAATTCATCGTCATTTAGTTTCGTTTAATTTTTATATTAAATTTGATCCTCATTTATTTAATTGTTGTTTTTCATTATTTTTCTAATTGAATTTTGTTTTCAATTTCATTCCTCAATGTTTGATTTCAAATTATTTTTATATCAAATTTAGTCCTTATTTTTCTTATTGAATTCTCTTTTGCTTTGGATCTTTTTTTTTAATTGTATTTTTTTAAAATTTAATCTCTCAACATTTTATCAACTTAGAATTTTGTTTTGTTATTTTTTAAGGGTTGCTTTTTATAAGGTTAGTCTTGAGCTCATGACCAGAGTTATGAGTTTTGAAATTAAACATGAGTTGACGCTGGTTTTTTGGTTTCCTTTTTAAAATTATTTTTTTTAATTTCATCCATTAATATTTGATTTATTAAGAATTAGTCTTTGTGATGTTTTTTTTCCACTTTTCTTTCCAGGAGGTTATTCTAATCCTGTACCCATGATCACGAGGTTAGCAGCTTAACCCAAATCGACCAAAAAATTTTTATTATTTTTTTTATTTCACTCTTCGATATTGGATTATTTAATAATTAAGATTTATAGTTTTATTTTGTTTGTTTTTGAAAAAGGGTTGCCTAATATTACAACTAGGTCGTAGATTTGACATATTAACTGAATAGGTTTAGATAAGGTTTTTTTAAAACTTTTTTATGTTGTTAAATTTTTTATTATCATTATATTTTTAATTTATATTATTTAAATTAACTGAATTTATTATAGTATACTGAATAACGAACCTCAGGTTTTTTTTACTTAAAAAAAAAACGCTTACATTATTCTAGCATCTATTCATGGTAGGGTTGATATCTGCCTCTTGTAGTCAATTTCACGGCGGGGATGGTAGTTGCTTCCCCGGAACGGGCTCCATCTACATCAGGTCTTTCTTTGGGTTTTCTACCGATATTCCCTCTCATGGCAAGGAGTTGGTGTTCTGCCGAGCTTCTTGTCTCGGTAAACTGTGGTTCTCATGTCAGCTTCCTCTTTTCCTTGTATATTTTGTCTCTATCTTGGTTTTGTCTTTTTTTTGGTGTTGTTTTTACTATGGTGATGTTGCCACCTGCCTGCTGTTTGCCTTTCGTTTTCTTTGCCATCTCTTTTGGCACTTTTATATTTGATCCATTGGATAGAAAAGAAAAGGGCATCATCAATTAATGTATTGTATGTAATTTAATTTAGTGTTACAGTAAGCCCAGGACAGGGGCCTAACAAAAACAAATCTATAAAACAGGCCCAAACATTCTTAGGCCCATTATAAGAACGCCTAAAAAACCATTTAAAAACCCATTGGCTAACCGGTTTTTTAAGGAAAAAATTAAAACCAAACCAAACTCATCAGTTTAGTTGGGTTCATAATTTAAAAAGAGATTTTGGTTCAGTTTGGTTTTTTATCTAAACCAAACCAAATCAAACCTGGTTTTGCTCATCCCACAACAACTCAAAGTTATAATACATTATTTGGGATCTATTTAAAAGTGTGATTATGATTGCTTTTTAAAGTGTTTTTAATATTAAAATATATCAAAATAATATTTTTTTTATGTTTTAAAAATTATTTTTAAAATTAACATATTAAAACTATCATGAAAAAAAATTAATTTTAACTAAAAAAAATTAATTTTTTAGAAACATTTCCTTGGAGCTGACCATACCGAACCCGAGAGGTCTTCATGGACTCCCGGTTGACCTAAACTTTGATTTTTGTTAAAAAAAATAAAAAGCTATAAACTACGTCGTTTCAATTTTTTAAACAAAAAAAAAAGAAGCTCATAACGTTATAAAAAAACAGGTTCTAGGTTGACCGTACAAACCAAGCCGGATCCTATAAATAGGCAACAACTTGCTCACCATGTCAGACTTTGATTTCCAAACACAAGTCACTCCCTCCCTCTGCCGTCTCTCTCTCTCTCCCATTCGATTCGCTAACTGTCCTCCATTTCTGATTTACTTCAAAGCTCTCTCTTCAAAATCTTCCCAAATATAACTTTAGGTTTTCCTTTTCTTTCTTTTTTTGTTCTGGCTCTCTTCAACAATATGTCATCAAAGCATCAATTTTTTTGCTGATCAGGTAAGAAACTCTTCTCCCTCTTCTATAATTATGGTGGTTTTCTGTGGTTTAGGAGAAAACGAGAGAGGAAAGGAGGGTATCTTTACTGTTTGTGAAAAGGGTTTCTTTGTCTAGAAATCTGCATGCATGTAGATTTTTTTATGGTTTTTTTTTCTAAAGAAAGTCTAGACCCTTTTTTCATTCATCCTTGTAATTGGTGTGTTATGCAGTTTGTTATTTTCTTTTTCTTTTTTGTGACAAGCTGAAAATTTTTGTTTTTTTAGCAGTGAACTGATTATTTTTTATTGTCTGTCTTTTTACTTTGAAAACAGGGGTGATTAATTAGTTCAATTATATTAAGTAAGGACCTCTTTTCTGGGGGGGGGGGATATTGATGGGGTCTCCCAAAAGAACAACGTTGGAAGAAGTTCCTGTTGTTCAAAGTGAAGGGTTTGATTTTATGCATGATGAGAGGTTGGATCGGAGGTTGAAGAGAAGGAATGTTGGCACTCGACGATTCAAGGTCAATTCTAATGGAAAAACCAACAGCTGTAAAGGCATTACAGCTCTGAAGAGTAGCTCTGAAATTTTTTGTGCTCAGAAGGATGGCCATGACAGCGATGTTGGTGATGAAGATTACAGGAAGTATCATGATGGTTCAGTTAGAGGGCCGTTTATTGATATTGATGCTCATCTTGACACGAAGTCTTCTTCATCCAAGAAAAATAACGAAAGATACAGTGGTATTAAATATACCGTGTCTCCAATGAATGCACCCACCAGCAGCAGCTGTATTCTACTTGATGATGATGATGATAATTATGAGGTTGATGAATATTACAAGAAGTTTTTAAAGGACTTAGATGGAGGGCTGTATGTTGATAGTGACTGTGATGCTTGTGTGGATATCAAGTCTTCATCCAAGAGAAATGTCAGGTCAACTGATAATGGTAATGCTGTTGACCTTGTTAATCGGTTTGTGGAGAATAGTGTTGGCATTAATGGGGCTTTGGATGGTGGTAATGCGGATACTAGTTTTGTTGATGATGATACTGCTCCTATGCCTCTGCCTGATGGCATTGCTAGTGTTGGGACAGTTGATGTTGGTCTAGATGGTGCTAGGGCTGGAGATAATGATATCGTTGATGATGGGCATCTCAATAATGGCATTGTTGGTGAAGATGAAGGAGATGATGGTAATAATAAAGATGATGGTTTTGTAGGTGATGGTGCCGACACTAATGAGGATCCTGACTATAAGATGTTCTTGGATAATCTTAGACAGGGTGGGAAATCATGCATTCTTGAGATTCCACTGACTAATGAGATATCAATAACTGTTAGGTATGACTTACAAGATGGCGCATATGATGGGTGTAACATAGAGAAACCAAACACTCAGAAGGACTGTCCAAAGAGAAAGAACAAAGGAACCACGGAATTGTTGAAGAATGATTCGAGAATTGAGAGAATGAAAACGAGGAGTGTTACGAGGAAAGAGAGAGCGGCAGCTTCGAGAAAATTGAGGGGTGTTCCAGCAAGAGCAATGAAGATTTCAGTGGTTGAAAGCAAGAAGAAAACAAAATATATGAATCCTATTTCTTGTAGAGCAGATGGACATGCTGGCAAAAGGCCTAATTCAGAATCTCTTGGTCCAACTAATTGCAAGAGCAAACATGAAATGAAATTGGATATGAACCAGAGAAAATTGAGGGATGTCCCAGCCCGAGAAAGAAAGGTTTCAGCTGTTGAAAGGAATTTGAACGTGGAAACTGTGGATCTTACAAATGAAGGCGCAAGTAAAAGGCCTAGTCCAGAAGCTCTTAGTTTGACTAATTTCGAGCGCAAACACAAGGTGAAAATGACGATGGTGAATCATATAACAGAGAATCAAAGAAAATCCAGGGCTGCTCCATCCAGAGAGAGAAAGATTTCAGCAGTTGAAAGTAAGGTGAGAGAGGAACCTTCGAATCTTGTTTCTTGCAGAGAAAATGTAATTGCAAGGAAAAGACCTAGTCAACAAGCTATTGGTATGAATAATTGCAAGCGCAAACACATGCATCTGGATATGGAGAATTGTAGGATGGAAACTCAACAAAATATAAAGGATGTTCCAGCCAAAGAAAGGGGAAATTCGGCAGTTGAAAGGACGTTTGAAAAGCAGTCCTCGAATGCAGTCCCACATGGAGCTGATGGGCATGCAAGTATAAAGCCTAGTCCACAAGCCCCTAGCTCCACAAATTGCAAAAACAAATGTGAGATGAATCTGGATATGGTGGATCATAGCTACCAAAGTTTTTTGAATTCACTTAAAAAAAATGGTAGATATGCAGTATTTGCTCCTCAAAATGGAAAAGGAGTTTTGTTTGGAGAGGATGAACAGGGTTCCTCTGATTCTGAGGTGATTGTCATGGACAAGGATCAATTTCTTGATGGAAATCATACTCCATTTGTGAGTTCAAAAGCATACATTGTAGAGGTAATTCATCCTTTCCTACCCCAATGCTTTCGTTTCCTTATTTATCATGTTTCTGTGCTTTCAAATGAATTATGTTAGCATAATTATAACAGCTGAAGTCTGTTTTGGATTTATGTTTTTGCAAATTAAGGATGAAGGTTGGATGGACAACGGAGTTTCCAGTAAATTTAGAGAGGAACTTTTGAAAATCCTTGAAAAGCCTTATGATGAAAGGGAGTTTGAAGACCTGTGGCAAAGAATATCTCACCGAAGTCATGTGAACCGTGATATAAACTTGCGGAGTGGGTGTATAAGATTTGAAACAAAAGCTATTGGAAAATCTTATCTTGACCATCATGCAGGTGATTTTATCATCAGCATTGTTTTTCAGTTTACAAATGCATGCCATCTGAATTTTGAGCTCTTGCTACTCTCTTTGTTAGTCTCCTTCTCTCAGTATTTATGCATGGCCATGATTGATATACCATTTTTATGATTTTTGATTATTTTGTTCGTAACTTACTAGTAATTTTTTTTTTATTTGTTCTTGTAGATCTTGAAGCAAAGATCCGATCAGCTCAGGGTAATCAGCCAGAAATTTTGAATCTCATGCGTGGTTTTTTCTATTGGTTGATGGTGAGTATAAACTTCTATTGTGTTTTCTTTTCAAAACCTTTTTTAGTGTTAACATCAATCTGTTTCAGTAATGCATTTAATCAATGAACGAACCAAATTGGAAATTATCTTTCTTTTCAATTCAACAAGGAAGACAACTGTCTTTGGTTTAGCATAGATATCTATTAAATTGCTAGTTTTGGCCTTGGGTAGACTGTTGTGACCTCGACTTTCCATATTTGCCAGTTAACACAAAATAATTTATGGACCTGAATTTGCTTTGTGTGCTTAAACGTATTTGACATTGTTTTAATTGTTGTAAGCACAAATGTGGCCCTTTCTAATCCATATGGTTGTTACTTTTTTGTCCAGAATGCATCGCATGCTGGATCTCGAGCACTTCGACCTTGGCTGGACTCTTCATGTTTGAAAGTGCGGCCACAACATAAGAAGGAGATAGATGTCTTATGAGTGACTGAATTAGATCATGAAATATAATCTAGCATGTGAAGAAGATTGGTAGATGCGAAGGTTGTACTTCCAAAAACTATACCAGGTAGAAGGTGCCAATGTATAGAATGCTAAATACTGATGCAACTTTTAGCAGCTCGTGGAGATGAGCCGTCAGTATGAAACCGTATTTAAACATTCCACATCTCAACTTGATGCTTTCGTCTATGTTTTGTCTGGACACCCTATCTGTATCTTATGATTGTACATCTTCCAGCTGGCCATCATTGTTGAATAGAATGCGTGGTTTCCCCATGCTGAAATTCAGGACCCTTGCATTCATGTTGTATTTGATTTCTCCATCATACAGCAGCTTCCTTATGTAGTGCTCTATATCCGAACCAATCAGTCGCAGTGTGTATTCTGTCAACAGGGCACCCTGTTTGCACATAACACGATAGTATTCGTAAGGCATAACAGGGATCCACTGATCACCCAGACAGAACTTTATAGAACACATCTTCCATTCAAGATTGATACAGATGCTTGGTAATTTCCAGGTTCCCTGGCATCCTTTTATTCAAATCAAAGCTGTTGTTGGTTAAAATGCAGTATGAGGATGCTTCAGCAGTATCAGTGCCGAATGGATGGAAAGAAGGTGATTTCAGTCATAAAGTTGCAGCCGAAAAAAAAAGTTCTAAGTTGATGTTTTCTGTAATGGATTTTTTGTTGCGGTTGGGATGAAGAAAGATGTGCTTATATCACAAAAGGCCTCAACATCTATCACTTTGATTTGGCGTACTCTTTGGATTAAAGATGTGTTTGTAAGGGGGTAAAGGAAGCCGACTATCTCCCTGTCCCCAACTCTTTATCATGATGCAAAGATCAGGGTAAGCATGTATTTACCGATGCAGTTCCATTTGTTTTAGGTTTGATACGGGACTTTCATGGGAGATTTAATATGATATAAAGACTACTAATTAATTCAGGTGCTCTTGTTTTTCAATGAAAAACGAATAAAAAAAATGTCTTGACATTAAATCATTTCCGATAATAATTTCAACCTGTGTTTCTTTCTAAGAGGGTTTGCAAATCTGAACAAAAGATGGAGTAGAACTTCCAGCAATTTGAACAATTTTAAGTTCTCTCAAGATTAAAAAATGCATGATTTTTATGGCAGACTCACCTTGTAGTGATCCACAAGCTCCTGGAAGTAGGAGTAAACCTTATGGCAACTCTCTTCTGTCCAAACGAACTCATTTGTAGGATCAAGGATTTTTATGGCAGACTCACCTCGTAGTGATCCACAAGCTCCTGGAAGTAGGAGTAAACCTTATGGCAACTCTCTTCTGTCCAAACGAACTCATCTGTAGGGATCAAGGATAAGGGTGAGCTTATCCATCTGAGTTTGATCGAACTCACAAGTTTCTGGGTCAATATAGGCAGCATAGATCCTCACGTGCCGTGTGACGCTGCTGAGCCACTGCCCTCCGTATTCCCTGCTCATGTTCTTGCTCTTCACGTTCACTTGTGGTTCCACTGGTCTTGGTTGCGTTGGTTGCTTCACTTTCTCCTGTTCTAGCTCTTTTTCTTCTTGTGCATCCACTTCCTGTGATCCTTGGACTTCAGCTTGCTGCTGAGCTGAAACAGAGATTACGCGTCTCCTTCTCAGTTCTCTTCTGCCTCCAAGCCAACCCAGCATAGAGAACTTTGCACCAGCTATGTAAGAGGAAGTTGCTGCCACTGCTAAAAATCTAATGCGGTGTAGCATTTGGCACTGGTAGTCAAATTCTATAAACTTTTTGTTTGCTAGCTTTTTAGAGATTTACTTTCCAGTACTTGAGATTTTGGGAAATTCTTAAAAAAGCCAGCAGATTGAAGTCCATTTATTTTCTGGATAAGATAAGACTTAATTTTATTGACGGTACGAAGGTCTGTGCGGTGAAGAAAAGCAGAAAATGATGGGCTGCCACGAATTGAGCTATGGCACTCTTATATTTCTGAATAGCCTGGCTTTTCGCTTCGAGCTTAATGTAGGGTTTCTATTTCCTTCTCTGTATGTATATTTTTGGGCTCTTTAAATTGTGCTTCTACATTAATGAATTAAAAAGACGTATTGTCCATTTGCAACGGTGGACTTTGGACGTTCAAAACATTTGAGCTGATCATTCTTGCCACCCTCGACCTTTTTTCTTTCTTGGTTTTGTGAGGAACAGGCACCAAAGGATGCGTACAGGGTAGCGCATGGCATGACTGCACAAAAACAAAGATGATTTAAGTTTACGACGGTATTAAATAATGATTAGCAACTCCAAATTTGTAGTAATTGTTACTCTGAATTTTCTCATTCCCTTCTGCAATGCAAAGGCTAAATATAATCTCATATTCCTGGCCTGAAAATGCCTGACGTTCAATAACTAACTTTGATACCAATATCTTTTT
>Ga0325401_1001019_pt1 | contig 22730 bp, 12 predicted proteins | sample PopdelMetagenome_FD_205666 | JGI IMG/M metagenome (GOLD analysis project Ga0325401, IMG submission 205666) | Populus deltoides microbial communities from Bellville, Georgia, United States - Xylem-PdKOR-R2 | ecosystem: Host-associated > Plants > Phyllosphere > Stem > Wood/Secondary xylem | place... | reverse complement strand
GCAGAATCGGGATAAGGTTTCAGACAGTGATCTCTTTAGCCGCTCGGATTTGTGAGCAACCGTGAATTTCTGCTGGAAGTTTGAGTAGAAGAGAACCAGAGGTTCGTATGCCACAGGAGCAAGCTGATCCAGAAGGCGAAGGTTAAACTCTCTTAGGTGATCAGGGGTTGGCGAGGATGGTTTTACGGCTTCTCTCGTAATGATCTCGACAGCCATCTTGTTCTCCTACAGTTTCCCAACAGAACTAAGTAGTAGGAGTGCTAATTTTCTCACTCTGCGTTGGAGGCAGGGAGAAATAAAAAGGGATAAGGTGCAGCCTGGGTTCTGATCAGGTTGACCAGCTCAAGAAAACAACGTATACCTACTGTGACGATGAAGACTAATAAAAAACTTATCTCCATCTGGCTTATCCATTAATTAATAATTAATCATAAAAAACATATTAGGGAACAGCTAACTTATGATAACTTCTAAATGAACTTTATTACAATGAAAAATCTTATTTTATTTAATTATTATTATTATTTTAATAATAATAATTCAGTAGTCTCATCGTGTTAAAAAAACTGAAACAAGTTTAATATATTTTTATTTTTAAGAATAATTAAGTTATTTAATCATGTCAAAAAATTTGATAAGAAATATATTTGGAAATAACCAATTGATTATATATATATATATATAAAATCATATTATTTTTAATAGTAATGTTATTAGGTTTTTTTAAAATGGAAAAATAATTATTTTATTGTTACATTCTCCGGTGCAATACAATGATTTTTAGGTTTTTTTTTTTAATTTTAATTATAATCCATGCATCAAAAGAAAAAATGTCAGGATCGCTTGCCAGCTTTCCAGACATAGTTAAGTACTTGCTTTGACTTTGAAATCTAATCCTTTATGCAAAATATCAGCTCATTAAATTAGTATGTGAATTGTCTGCCGGAGCTGCAACAACGGAAAAATATCTACCTTTATCGAAGCAAAAATATTTTTGAATAAAAAAATAAAAGTTTCGTTAGCTTCCACTTATTAATTTTTTTTTTTTTAGGTTTTGATGTATTTTTAAGCAGTTTTTTTGTTTTTTAAAATGTTTTTTATTAAAAAATATATTAAAATAACATATTTTTTTATTTTTAATATCAGCGTATTAAATGATAAAAAAAAAATCAAAGACATATTAAATGTTTTTTTTTACAGGGTTACAGTGGAATTCTGCAAGAAAACACAAAATTCTGTGAAAAAAGGAATCAAAACAAGCCATGCCCATGAATACTGGACTCACCACCGCACTTGAGCTGAGATCAGTTGCGGTCCAGCACTTGATACATGTTGCTAATGTTGCTGCTTCTGCAATCTTGTGTGAGAGGCACACCCCATTTGCCAAGCCACTACAATCAAAGAAACTTGCCTGGATTCAATAGCTGCAGGCAGGATTTGTTTTAACATTTCTGTATCAGGATTTTTAAAACGTCAGAGAGGACGCATTTGATTCGAGCCTCAACATATTCAGCCCCGTGATCATTACATTCGATGGAAGAATTGCCTTTGAGTCTGCGCCTGCGGGCGGATAAAAATGAGTCAGGGTTTGAGACAGTGAGTTCTTAAGTAGCAGCGGACTTTGACAAGGTGATCCTGATCACCATAATTCCTGGGCTAAAAGAGAAGTAGTAGTGAAGTGTAAGATACTGGAATGAACTGATCCACAAGAGAGAGCCTCAGGGTTCGGCGCGAAGGGGCGTCGGAGAGTATATGTGCTTGCAACAAAATCTGGGCAGTACACAACATCTGCAACCCCTCTAACAAATCTTCCCGATCGAATCTAAAGCTCTTTTGCTGATGCACTATGGCCAGTTGACTTATTCATAATAGTAGATAAAACAGGAACGATTTTGGTGAACATTTCCAACAGATTCAAAATCATGTCCAGCTTCTCAATAAAAGCAAAAAAAGTAACGATCAAATTCATATTATGAACTATGCTAAGACATGCATTTTAAAGTGCATGATCGATCATAATCGTACAACATTTTCAATTTCACCCCTTTATTTTGCGCATATAATTTAAACAGGTAACATAAACCTCAGACAATCAATTGCATCTAAACTTTTTATCAAGAGATTATTCGATTTGCACGTGTAAGCTTACTTCACGTCTCTCTTCACCGCTAGAAGGGAGGCCATAGAAATCTGCCAAGTAGGCCAGAGCTTCCGAGTTGTTTTCACAAATTTTCCACAGGGATGCAACCTCTCCTTTAGAGACAGTACCCCAATTCTCACAATCACCAAGAAAGTCTAAGAGCTTCTGGTAGTATGAGTCATAGTTCATCACAAGGAAGGGAACTGGAAGCTCTGATCCAATTCTTTGAAGTTGAATCAGTGTTAAAATCTCAAACATCTCATCCAAAGTACCAATTCCACCAGGAAGAGCAACTACAGCAGTCCTATCTGAACAACTACTCCTAACAGCAGCATCCACCAAACCATGCTTTCTTGCAGAAAAAAACCTACATTTTATTCAGAATGGTTCATGCAACTGTTAAGTCACCAAAACTATGATGATTATGTCTCCAGCAACTGCAACATTTACCTGCATGTAAGATAAGTCTCTGACGGTAGGTAAGAATGAAAATTTGAGGCCGTCCATTCGCCAGCTTCTTTAGCTATCTTAAATCCACCTACAGGCTTTCCTGCTTCAAGTGCGCCTTTAGTAGCAGCATCCATTAGGCCTGGACCAGCCCCAGTCCATGATGTGCAGTCCAAAAGATTTGCAACCTGCAGATTACACATGTAAAAGTCATTAAAACCCATTATGGAAATTTCATCCAAGGTGTTTCTTGAAAATGTTGAAGGCCAATAATTATGCATATTAATGTATGCTCTATAAAAATATAAAGGAACACAACAAGCAGGACAAGAATTGATATTACCTCTCTACCCAACTCTAGTGCTTGCGAATAATGTGGATGATCAGGTCCCATTCTTGAAGAACCCAAATAAACAACTCCCCTTCCAAGCCTATGTATGAGTTCATAGCATCTCCCTATCTCTTTTCTGATCTTCAAACACGAAAGCCAAATTATGAAACAAACATTTAACATTTTTTCACAACTTCATACAATCAAGTAAATGGTCAGCTAGTCAATATAGCAAACAACAGTAACCAGGAGCACAAGATTGACGTCTGTAACCAAATCGAAGTATTTTTTAAGGAGAATCCAACAAATATGTTCTGTTGGATAGTAATATTTCCATAGAAATGCCCACAGTAGAAAGAATATGGCCAGACAAGGTATGATCGCAAATCATATCAATGAGACACCACAAGCTATATTCCTGATATTCCCAAGAGATAGTCCAGCAGGAAAATCATTTTGTTATACAAACAGCATGAAACTTGGATGCCAGATAGGCTGAGTTGAAGGAAAGTTTTTCAATAATAAAACTTGGAATACTGTGGATTTTGCTTCACCTACTGACCTGGACAGAAACTGCAACTGCAGACCCCACGTGAACTTCTATAGCAGCTATAAATGAGACATCTTCAGATAACTTAAAGTGGCCAGTAGAAGTATTTCGTGGATCGTGGTTATCAAAGAAAGGGACCACCAAAGACTAACGGAACTTAAGAGCAATAAGCATAGTGCTTAAGCCTTGCATAATTATTTTACAGAAAGATTCACCGGGAGAATCAGTAACTTGTCATAACATTAGCTTCAATGGATTAAGCATGGTAGCAGAAACCAAAATTTTGAAGTAAATGCACTCACTGAAGTGCTGAATCAAGCTAAACTAGTAGCCACATTAAGATGTTTTGATAGCTCCCTAAATTAAATCTTGACAAATAAACAAGTTTGCTGCAAGAATATCAACTCCTGGGAACTTAGAACGAGTTTCCTTATCCATTAATGCTTACATTGCTAAATAATTTGGATGTCTACTGTTTCTAAAAAAATCTGCAAAAGAAGCAACAGCTTATGTTAGAACAAACCCTACTGTTTAAAATCAAGTCCTCCAATTGCAGAAAGCTTGCCTTGCCTCCAATACTTTAATAATCAAGCATCGTGTCGCATGTTTTGTATCCCAAAACAATTCCAAGAAATCTCCAAATCATTTTCATTCTCTCTCTGTCAAAGTTCTCCATTTCTATGTTGATTACCAATCTTCTATTGCTTCTACTAACCATAGTAGACTGCCTCACTACCCATACTCTATAAAGCAACCACAAACTACCTAGAAAACAGTCGAAGAGAATAAAGAGAAGTTCATTACAAATTTATTAAGCATTTGCAATATACTAATAAATGACACAAACTGAAAGGCCAAAGACCCTCAAGCAGAAGCAGAACACTTGTGGAGGAAAAATGTACAAGAGAACAATTAGAAAGTGGGATTACCTCGGTTGGGCTTGTTCTCTCATCAAAGTCAACCAATTCACTCTTGCAGAGTGAAACTCTTATTTTGCAAGGCTTATTAAATTCTGAGCACACAGTGCTAAGATTAAGCCTCTCTTTTCTACATGAAGGTGGAAACTTTCCGGTATTCCTCACCAAAACATGAGAACCCAGTGAACACCCAATAGAAAAACCCATCTTTGTATCTTCAATATGAATCAAGTTAAGTTAGTGTTGCTTCATACAAGGAAGTGGGCATGGATGCTTTAACTGTAACTTACAAGAAATGTAAAATAGAAACAATGGAGGTCAGCTTTTGCAAGGTGGGAAATAAAGATTCTGGGTTTCAGCAACTTGCTTGCTGCCAATTGCTAAATAAAGCGTTGATGCCCCAAAATCAAGCGGGTTGTCAGTGGAAGTTCATTGAACCACGAGTTCGTTCCAAATAGAGATTGATTGAGAGCAGACTTTGAAGGCTGGAATCTATAGCAGACAAATAGAGAAGGATAGGAAAACCTGCAAGTTTTATTAATTAGATTCCAAACGTTTCAAAAAACTCTGAATCGTATTTTTTTTAATTAAGATTTTTTTTTAACAATTTGTCAAATTTTATTTTCAAATTAATACTAGGATAAATATGTACATTAGACTGAAAATGTTAGTGTTTATCAACTATTTTACCCTTTATCTTTAAATTTTCTCCATTTTAGTATGCCCACGTTAGATTTGTCTCTAAAAATTAATTAAATAACTTTATTATCTTTCTCTTAAATTAACCAATTAATTTTACGATGAATTAATCTATGTTTTATATATATATAGACACACACACACACATCTGAGATGGATGAAAGTTGTGAAGTTTTTATTTTTTAAAATTTATTTTTATATTAATATATCAAAATAATTTAAGAATAATTTAATTTTAAATAAAAATAAATCTCAAATTTTAAATAAATAATATTTTAAAGGCAACATCAAACACACGACGCTAGGGGTCAAGAACACTTTTCAAACTTGTTTGATGATGCGATTCGATCCTAGAGATTAAGCTGTAAATCACTAGCAGTGTAAATTGACTAAGGAGCATATTTGAGAAAGATAGGAAACATTAGGGACTTGATTGATGAAATTTATAGTTTGGGATGCAATTGAGAGAGAGCATATGGATTTGGAACTAAAACGAGGCTTTCTCTAAAGGATAATGTAAAAAGATATGTTTAGTTAATGTTTTAAAACAAAGAGTAAAAATATAAACAAAAATATAATTAGTCGGCAAAATAAAAACAAAAACAAAAACATTAAATAAATATATTTATAAAATAATTTTTTATCATTTTAAAACAAATTTAAAGTCTAAGATGATCCATCACATAAATCCTGCTTCGAATTCAATTGGTCAATTCAATTCTATCGTATTAGATAGTATTTATGATTATGATAGTATTTTTTTTATTTAAAAATATATATCAAAATATTATTATTTTATTATATTTTAAAATTTATTTTTAACATCAAAATCAACAAATCATAATGAACTAAATTCATAAAAAAAAAATTAAAAAAAAAAACACAATTAAGCAAAATCCACACCCGCAGAAGGTTCCACTTTTACACAATAAAATACATATGATACATGCAAATAAGAAATGAGATCAAAGTACTTGGTAGATACACAAGACGTGGGCTAAAATCAAGACAGTTCTTAGATCACCTGTGATCTGTAGCTCCTTCATGAGTTACAGCGAAAACTAACAAAATTACTAGTTTTATCCTCCCTTCATCATCAACGTGAGTCCAGCTACTAACTCTTGGTCTGACCCAGTATACAGTCCCCGTGCAAATGGCAGAATTGCCAGCTACATTGCTGCACAAAGATATCACCACCTGAACACCTTGACGCTGGCAACCAGATAAAAATTGGTGGGGCAACAAAGAAATCGGGCTTGGATCCGTGAGAATACCAAACTCTTGAGCATAATGACCATCTTGCTGCTCCCAGACCAATCAATGGAATTTGAATAATTTATACATATGGATTGATATCTAGCTGGACGATGCTAAGGTGGGTATAGCATGGGGAACAAGGACTGCTTCACTGCTCGCAGCTTTAGTTGCGGCAATCTCTTCTAAGCGCTTCCAGGTGGCTTCTTGTTTTGTTTTGAACTCCTCTGCCTTTGCTTCTTTTTCTTGAAACTGGCGCAAGCACTCCTCGAACAGCTCGGGGTCAGTATCAGCAAAAATCTTGCGAACATTAACTGTTAAGCCCTGCACCACCTGATTCCAGTGGTTACGTCCATTTTTCTCCAGGGCAGGGAAGATAATGGGGAGTATAGATTTGCTGTTCTGTCTAATTAAGCTCTCGATATGATCATTGTTCCACAAGTACAAAGCCCTTTCGGCCACCTGTAAGAGCAAGAATCAGTAAACTCACCTTTGAATTAGGAAGCTATTGCTGTGAATGATGCGGGAATTATAAGAGGTCGACCAAAATCAGAATACTTTTTTTTGAGAAGAAAATGGTAAAACAGAAGATAATCATGACTTTACAATAAGGGCAGCCATCATTACAGAGCCTCCTCAAGAAGAAGCCTCCGCTGAGAGGAAATTAATTCAGCAATGAAGAAATTAATTCCAAAAAAAGGTGACCCTGCCACTGATATAGCAATTCCCAAACTAAGAAGAGAGGATCAAAAACAGTTCCACAGAAACTAGTTTACATGACAATGTAACCAATCTCCACAGGCGTTACATTTAGGGAATTAAAAATAACAAATGCTGCGAGTACAATCTGAAATTATCACCTTCACACCATGACTGCTTTACTGCACCCCCACGCAACTGCCAGCACATACCCTAGTCGCCACCCACCACTCAATCACCCTAACAACACTTGTAGAGCCACCAAATTAATAACTACTCCTATGTGATACCGTCCGTCATTGTTATCACTCATGATACCATAATTGGCACACATACCATCATTTTTGCCAAGTCTAATTTCAAGGCTACCACTGATATGGAACTTATAATCACACATGGCCCACTGTTGAAATAAGTACATGTGGCAAAATCCAGACAAGGGCCAGGAAACAGAAGCAAAAATGACACTTCATATACAGATCTCTACTGCCAGAGCATTCCAAGAAAGAAGGCTTGATCCTAAAAATTGAAGCCCAATGGAAGGGTTTTTTTTTTCATTGTTCTCTATAAAATTGCAGTCATCCGTCCAATCATGAAAGAAAGAACCCCCCCCCCCCTCCCCCGGGGGGGGGGGGGTGATCATGAAAGAAGAAATCCCCATGGTGCAGGGAGATGCCATTTAACTTTCAAGGTTTGTCAACTAAAGATGCACTTAGTACTAACCTTCAGCCGGAACTAATATTTATATGAAAAGAGAAGATTTTATAGAAAGAAGTGTACAAAAGATTATTGGTGCACAAGGCATCATCCAATCCAGCTAAGCAAGGATAAAAATCACAAAATCAAAGACATTCCGATTCGTTTTGAGTATCTGTGAGAGAAGTGCCCACCTGCAAGAATGGTCTGAACTAATAAAGAACCAGTAGTGCCCCCCTCTCAGCATAGGGTACAAACAATATGTATATTATATATTGCACACACCCTTGCGATGATTTAGACAAGTTTACAACATTCAAAAAATCATCAAACAAGCAAGGAAATGATTCGCAAAGGTCAAGAACGAAGAACTTCTAAATATAACGGTTATCGACTTCGACAATCAAGATTTTGTAATGGGGTCCAACAATTGGTATCAGAGCTTGTGCTCTTACTATAGGACTTAACCATCTTAGAGTTAAAGATCATTGACTTTAATGAATTAGATTTTCTAGAACAATAGTATATGAAGATAATATAGACTCGCCTACTCAAACTTCATTGAACAAGATGAAGATGTTGATGTGAGTTTTGATGACTTAATTACCTTATGTGAAGCCTTACATAAAAAGAACAAGATGTATAGAAAGATTAATAAAAAACTTGGAAAAGATGCATGGAAATTTGAAAACTGAAAATAATAATTTGCTTGAAAAATGTTATAGATTAAACACAAGTAAATGAATCATTATGTGGTATTGTTAGTTGTTCCTCATCATTAAAGGATTTGAAAAATCAAAATGTGCTCTTAGAAAACAAGTTGAAGACTTCACTTCAACTTTAGCCAAGTTTACTCAAGATAGAGATAACTTGGATGTTTTGTTAGGAGGACAAAACAAGAGCCTAAATAAAAATGGTTTAGGTTTTAATTGTGCACAAAAACAAAAATCCAATGAGCATGCTAATCAATCTATCATGTATAGTAATTTTTCTATATGTAATTTTTGCAATAAGAAAGGTTATTTATCGCATAAATATAGATTAAAAAAAATATCATTCCTAAAAATATGATGGGGGTACGAAAAGGTACAATGCTTAACAAACAAGAACTCAATGTTAAAAAGGATACGTAAAAATGCTTATCGCAAGAATTCTAGGAATGGAGGAGCAAGGAAAGGGTTCCAACAAAGAAGGAACACTAGTCATGAACAAGCTAGGCCTCAATTCCATAATCAACATTTGCGAGGCAACTTGCAAAGGAAAAACCAATGGCAAAGGCAAGAAACGCCTTACTTCCATAAAAGCCAAGTTGAAAGAAACCCGCTGTGGAAGAATGATGGTAGAAGAAATGTGCCACAATGACATTTAAGGCCTCAACCCTAAAGATATCAAATGGGAGGTAACCGACATTAAAGGCACATAGGAGGACAACCAAGACCTATAAACAAAAGGCCTTTAGGAAGGCCAAATCCTTTGGTCCAGAATATCAACCAAGGACCAAAAAAAATGTTTATCAATCTCAACGATATATAAGGCTATGGAGAAATGTGTGTCCAGTACACAAAGGTTAAAGGTATATGAAGTCAATGTCAAGATTCCAACCACAATACGACTATCATCACCAAGATGATTCCACAAGGTTTTTGGGAGAATGGACAAGCCTTTCAACAACCAATGGTGATTGCATTCAACCTAGTAGAAAACTACTACTAGAGGTTAGTGATCTAAACTTTAGTTCATCTATTTTAGATTAGTTAATTTTTGTATGACACGCTAAAAGCATGATAGTAACATTTAAACCTGAACTATATGCTTGCGTTGTTTGTGCATACAATTGCTCCACCAATCACTATGATATAGCTAGAGAATTACTGGAAACTAATTGGTGGTTCTCCAGGCAATCTTATAATTTTGCTAGCTTCAAGGAGGGACTTGATCCTTGATCACAAGAAGATTACAATGATTTTTGTCCATGCTTGAATGAATTGTTGCATGTTTATGAAAGAAAGGAGAGTCTTGCTATGTGAGATGATTTTAGAGCTAGCTTGGTGGTGCATTTCTTATAGTAATTATGTGGGGTTCAATAGGGCAGGCCATTCTTTGTTATGGATATGGAATAATATGGAAGAAAAGGGATTGATTAGGAATAATAGACCATTCATGCTTTTTGTTACGGTGCAACCTCTAGTTCACCGCAATACCAAATGTAGCCTTAGTAGAAAAATGGTACAACGAGACTAGAAAAAGAAAAAAGATGAAAGAAAACAGGTGTACAAGTCATAATCCATAGATCTATAAATTTTAATTCTTTTTTATGCCCTCCTTTAGGCAACAAAATTCAACTAACTATTGAATGCAAAATATACATATTACAAGATAAAGACATTGCAATAGCTCTTTCTTCATCATCTAAAATTCTCCAAAAAACTAATCTCATTTGCTCAAAGAGATGTTGGAGTGTTTGGTGCTTCAATAAATTGGTGAGAGGCAAAAGTTCTAGTAAAATCTCCCCTAAGAATCTCCAAAATCTGAACTAGGACATTTGAGTTTAAATATATTTTAACTCCATGGGCATAACTACTAATATAAATATCATCTTTCTCTTCAACACTCAAATTTGCATAAAACATCAATATGACATTTATATTAACTATTCCAACCACTATTCTCAAAGTAATTTAACACATTCATCCTTCTAAAATCACCTTAATCCACACATCTTGGTGGAGCAATTTGTTTGGTTTTGAAATCTTCATTGTATCTCTTTTTTGCATCTTCGAAAACAAAGAGATAGTCATCGAATCTTTGAACACTCCTCCTTGATGGGATCTTCACTCTAGGCATTGTTCTTCAATAGGAATTCGAGAGAATACAAAGTTGGATTTTTTATTTTATAGGTGTTTGAACACAAATAATCCTAATATAGATGATTCTAAGGAGTTTTGAATTAGGATTTAGTGTTTGATTGAAGTATAAAAACTTTAGGGAAGGTTTACGGGGGTTTAGGGTTTCTAGAAAGAGAGAAATACTAGAGAAATTGAAAGAAGTCGGGTTTTTGAAGAGAGAAGGGCTGATGCAGTTTTTATACTGCATAAAACAGTCTGATCGTTTTGATAATCGGTTAGACCGATTTGGAGAAATGCTCTGACCTTTTTTTGAAATGATCTCGTAATTTTGCCTACGGCCCAAAATCATGATTTTTCACGTTTTCACTTGTTTCTTCCACAATCCTAGTTGATCCTACAATTCAATCCTAGTTGATCCTAACCATATTTCTCCAAATATATGGTAATCTAAACCTCAAAAAGTCACATCAATGATCAAATGACTCAAATTTTGATGATTGATCGATTCTCATACTGCTCACGTTTTAACACTTGTATGGACAAACAATGCAAGCATATAGTTCATGTTTATGTGTTACTGTCATGCGTGTCATACAAAAATTAACTAAACTAAAATAAATGAACTAAAGTTTATATCACTAACCTCTAATAGTAGTTTCCTACTAGGTTGAATGGCATTACCATTGGTTGTTGAAAGGCTTGTCCATTCTCCCAAAAACCTTGTGGAATCATCTTGGTGCTTGGTGATGATATATGTATTGTGGTCGAAATCTTGGCATTGGCTTCATGTACCCTTAATCTTCATGTACCGGATACACATTTCTCTATGGCCTTGTATATCGTTGAGATCGATATATAGTTTTTCTTAGTCCTTGGTTGATATTTTGGATCATAAGATTTGTCCTTCTAAAAAACCTTGTGTTTGGCTGGGAGTAAAGAAGGAAGTGGAAAAAACAGCCACCAGAGCAAAACCTGACATTTTTTTGGTACACAAGCCGCTCATTTATGGGGGCAGTGTCAAGAGGAATAAAACTCCATCTTAGAAGCAAGATTTTGGTCGCCATATATTGCTGGACAAAAATAAGAGAAGCATTCGCGCATGTCCCCGTGAACATCAAGCATAACCTACCTTTTAGAATTAATTAATATTTTATATATGCCTAAATACTAAATCGCCCTTGATCATACTTGATAATCACAAAAAACCTAAATGGAAAAGACATGAAAACCCCTTGACCCAAGGCAAAGACAATTAATTCAAGGACATTTCAGTAATTTTATTGTGCATTTGAAATGAAAAATAAAAAATTTCTAAGCCTATCAACGCATGATTTTTTTGTCTCTAAGGATATATTAGTCATTCTACTATTCAAAAAACTACAAAAAGACTATTATACCACCACTGTCAAAGTCAACTGTGTTATGTTTATAAGGCGAAAATAGTCATTTTACTATTCCAATCCACAATGCCAATAAGTTTATAGCAACAATAAAAAAACACACTACAGTAATTCTACTACCCTTTTCAGTTTCTTTTAATTTAGTAAAATCCTCTTAGCGTCCCCAGCATAACTCTTTTAAAGAGGATCAGTTCAGTAGAAAACTAGTCATCAAAGATAATATGGTTATTATCGGTCAGAAGAAAAAGATAAGAGAACCCAAAGCTACAGCTATTTCTCCATTATTGTCTGGGAGATGTTATTTGAATGCTACTCCACAATTTTTCCACAAAAATCCAATGTACAGGAAGATACCTAGATGTTTCTTTGCACTTCAGGGAATATAATAGACCTCCATATAAGCCCAGGAATCAAAATTTACAAGCTTAGTAACCCCAAGCCAGGAAAAACAATGTTCTTCATGTTCCCTGTCACAAAGTCAGTAAAAGAAAAGCCAGCAGAAGAATGATAACTATAATCTTTTGCCGATTTGATCCCAAGAAATACAATCTCAATGTGTATATATGCGTTATTTTCTAAGGCATAAATCAAAGCTAACCAAAACAATTTGACCATGAAAAAATATATGCCTTAGATTGCATAAACACTTGCTAAAGCACCATATTAAAACGACAGAAAGTGGCACAAAGATATTGGAAAGAGACAAAAATCTTAAACAGCTTACCGATAGCCTGGAAGTGGAACTAAATCCAAAACAAAATGCAAATGGTTGAAGTTTTGACAGAAAATGTAAATCGCCATTTTGAGGGATGTTGTTAGTTCTATCTCTTTAGTGATACTAATAATTATAATGAATCATTGCTTGGAGAGACAGGTGCGGACACTTCACAATTTGACATGGGTGATGTGGCTAGAGCATCTGAAGCTCGAGAAGTGAGAACCGCAGAGTAAACAAGATTGAGAACAACTGCAAAGGCATCAAATTCTCAAAGTATAAAAGGATCAAAATCTAAAGAAGCACATTTTGGCTTGAAAGACGATTATTTGGATGAAGTGGTAGATTGAGGGGAGAGCATGGATGATGATTTAGTGGATGTTGATGAAGAGCATTAGCTCCTTAAATTATTGTATCTCATCTTTTAAGACTTGTTTAATTCAATGTTAATATGGTTATCTATGATGTGATATTTCGCTTGCAGCTTTGATTAATTGATTTTACTGTAGTCATGTATACTTTCATTAGTAGCATCTCCCTTGACTCAGGCAAGCACCTAGGCTCACGCTTGGCACCTCAAGCGCTAGCAGACCTTGTCACCTTAAGGCACCTTGCAATTTGACAACACTGAACGTGACCATGTAGGACCATTCCTCCTACTATGACCGAAAGGATGCAGATGTCTCAAACATTTGAAAAGCATTTACTAGGAAAGAAACAGACAAAAAGTTCTCGATGCATGTTTCCATATATAGAAGTTAATTTCATTAAGGAAACGAAAAATTCTCAAAGTAGGTGAAGATATTTTATGGTTTATTACCTGGAAGTGTGAACTGCTCAAGCAATGAGCTACTTGACGAAACAGGGGTACCATACATCTTTGAAATTCTGCAGGCTGAGTTGCTTCTAAGACTTCCTCCAGCTCACTTAGGAACATGACCTCTTTGGAACTATTAGTAATTGGCCAGTATTTTAATAAACCCCTTATAACAGTATCAGTAAGCTTGCAGTCTTTCTCCACGAACTGTGTAATGGAGTATGATAATTGCTGGTGGTACATTGGTAAACACCTTGGCTTGTGAAGAGGGATCAATGCCCGAACAAGGAACAATTTGTGTTCTTCTTTTAGCGGCAAAGCAAACCCATTGATTATGCTACCCAAAACCTCTAAAAGCTCAGCAATCCCATTATGCTTCTCTGTCTCAAAAATAAAACGGAAGAAGATATTATTGATAGCCTTCCTGATGAATGGGCGATGCACCATAAATTTTCCATAGATACGATGTAGAATTGTCTTCAGATACTCTCTCTCCCTTGGATCCTCAGAATCAAAGAGATCTAACAACTTGAGAACAAATGCGTGATCAACATACCTCTTAGCCAACTTTGCATCTGTCTCGGGTGATGCTACAAATCTAAGAAAGAATTCATACACGATCTGTAGGTGTTGCCATGCCGGGTCCATCATGGGCTCCTCTTCTTCTAAATCAAAGGCCTCTGATAACTTATTCTCCCGGGGGTGTGGAGTAAGCGGCCTAAACAAATTAACTGATACCATCTTTATAACTTCTTGCATGACAGTTTCCGTGAACTTCCCATTTGCAGAAGTAACATAATCCACAAGCTCAAGCAGAGTCTGGCGCTTGATGTCCTTTTCTTTCAAATTCTTAGTAGGGTCAGTGAAGTCGAACACCACACAACACAAGTTGAGCTTTCTAATAAACAAGTTTTGCTTCTCAGAGTTTGGGACATCCCTAAATCCAGGCAATGCTTCATACGGAGCAGGCACTGAACTGCCATTCAGCTTCGGATTCACAACCTGGGCAGGCTTCATTCCATGACTATAACCTAAATGCGGAGCAGAATCAGGACCAGGAGGAGACGAATTGTTTAAAGTTCCAGGCCTGTTGCTCTGGAAATCACTAGTGCTTTTAGAAGCAGATGAAGTACTTGAAGGGGCAACAGATGGACCGCCAAATTCGCGATTCTCAGATGACTTCGAAGGCTTCTTCGGAAGCCTACCAAGTATTTGTTTGATCATAACTAAAAAATCTTCTACGCACACAAGGATCAGAGTTGCCGCTAAACCCAGGTGTATACAGATTGTCTTCTGAAGCAGGTTTCAGTCCATTAAAGGACAGTACAAACCCAACCTCAAATTCAGAGAAGAGCAGCCAGATGCATGGAATCCATATCAAAGGAAACCACAGAAGAAACCAAACCCAGTATTTCTATCATAAATTAAACAAAACCCAGAAGCATTTTTTATTAGAGAAATCACATCATCGACTCGGTTATCTGTCCTTTATGGCTCTTTAAAAAGATAAAAGGAAATCCAAAAATGGGAATCGAGAGAGAACATTTGACTTGAAATTCAAAAAAAAAATTAAAGAAAGCAGATGCAGAGAGTGAAGCTATGGAAAATCATATGAATACACACAGACACGTCAGTAGTAGCTCCTCTGTTGAATTCTTGCAGAGCGAAAAATAGCTGAATCAGACATCTCATCTGGGTTCGATCACAAACAACAAAGTAGCATTTATTATAATATTTGACAAAATCAAAATCCAAAAATTAAGGGGATGGAAAGTAAACAGAAAAACAAAAGGAAGAAGAATGTTTGATGCTACTTACAGAAGCAGCAGTGACTTCAACAAGAAGCACAGCTATGAAAAAAGCTTTTCCTTTTTTTCTTTTTCCTCGATTACTTTGGGCCAGAGATGAGACAAACACAGAGAGACCAAAGTGACCAAACACAAAGTGGCTTGGGGAGATCAAAGTGACCAAACCAACCCTTAACATTCACAGTTTCTAATCTTGTATCCATCCGAACAGTGGTTTTAAGGATAATTAATAATATTATTAACATTAATAATAAAATATTTAGGTGTGTTTTTCAATACTTTTTATTAAGAACTATTTATCGTAAGGCTTCATGTCTAACACTTATCTATTAAACATGATTAAGGTTCGGAATAGCTTCTTAGTTATTAAAAAAAAAAGCAACAATGTTCTTGAGGGTACACAAACTTGGTTAAACAAGGCAATTACCTTAAACTTAATCCATGGGACCATGATAAATTTGGAAAACCATCTACATCACAAGCCGCTTTCCTTCGTGTTCTTCTTTTCTATTTTGTTTTTTGACTCTTTTTTTCAAGTTAATTTTTAAAAATTAAGGCTTCAGGCATTCAATCAACAACGAGAAGCTTAGCTACTAGTTTGGATCCATGCTGTATATACAAAGTGTTCTTAATCAGAGATGCACGATTCAACTCAAAGTTCAAAACTTGCTTTAGGTTTCAGACATCTTTAACTATCCTCGTTCTGAGGATTCTTTTTTTCAAGTTAAAGAAGCTTGCTTAACTTTTACTGATGTTGTTCAAATTAAACAAAGCAGGTCAAGAATCTAAAGTAGTTTCAAGATCATACTGGTTTATTTGTGATTGGTTTTAACCAAGGCAAGTAGGATCTTAGGGGGACAATCTTATCGTATTTCTTTATGATCAAAATTTGAAGATTTTTAATTTACCCATAACAGTGGAAGCTAGCTCCATCTGCTACGGCATGGTGAAGCTTCGAGGAATGGTTCCATCAATGTTCGTGTGCAATCAAATATCAAGGAGTCAAGATCAACATCATCACGAGTCATCAAATGGAATTTATTTACCCATTTCGGCGTGTCACTTCGGTTTATGAATAACACAAAGGATGATGATTCCTGGTGTCATATGGTGGAATTTACATCATTGCCAGTCTACTTACTTCACTAGAGGCTCGCTACTTCACTGTCATGATGATCGCTCCTTGCACCAGAAGTGGTCTTCTTATCTTTCCTAATTTTATCTGCTTTCAACTTTCTGACAGACAAGATTGGGTTTGACTTTTTTAAGCTTAAAAAAATCAGAATAGATAATAGAATACTGTAAATGTAGTATTTTTATTTATTTATTTACATGCACAGTTATTTAAAAAAATTAATTGTATTTTAATATATTTGATTTTCAAATATATTTTAATAATTTAATTAATTTAATAAATCTAGAAACAATTAAAAACTAAAATATTAAAAATAACAATTCTTAATTAATTTAATATTAAAAATTAAAATTAAAAAAAATCAATTAAAAAAAACTCAAATAAACTTGCAAAATTTATATCACAAATCATAAAAATACAAACCAAAATATATAAATTAAAAAAAATAAGAAACAAAACCTATTATTACAACAATAAATAAAATATGTAAAAATTGCTTTTTTTTAAAAAAAAATGTAAAATAGCATTTTGTTTAGCAATTATTTTTTTAGCATTTAGCATCTCCAATGGCTTTGAAAAGATTTGAAAAACCAATTTCTTTGAATTAATATGTTTTTAATGTTTTTAAATTATTTTAATGTACTAATTTTAAAAATAATTTTTAAAAAATAAAAAAATATTATTGATATACTTTTCTGAATGAAAAACATTTTGAAAAGCAACCACAATCACACTCTCAAACACGCTCTAAGACTCCTACGCATAGAAGGATCATTTACAAAATATTTTATTAGGCAGTTAAGCAAATTTTAAACCATATCAAACACCTAAAAGAAAAATTATCAAAATAATGAATCCATCTCAATCAAAAATAGATAGTCCACGGTGATACCAACAAACATCCATGCTTCTGCTAACAGCTAACCTGAAGCGCTGCAAGTGAGTGCTTTGCGAGGCGCAACCACCATGGCATCACTTGCAGCCTTCTGCGTGGCAATCTCTTCCAATCGTTTCCATGCGGCTTCACTTCTTGCTTTGATCTCAACTTCCTTCTCTTCATCTTCCTGAAACTTTAGTAGGCATTCATTGAACAGTTCATGATCAAGATCTTCGAAGATCTTGCGTACATTTAAAGTCAAGCTACGGACAGCTTGATTCCAGTGGTTTCTAACATTTTTCTCCAGAGCAGGAAAGATGATGGGTAGTATAACCTTGCGATTTTGTATGATCAAGTTCTCAATGGGATCATTGTTCCACAAGAACAATGCTCTCTCTGCTACCTGCAAAGCATCAGTTCCATATACTGATTTTAACAAAGGAAAGAGCAAAGAATAGAAGCTATCATCTCAACAAGTTTTTCAGTGCAAAACTAAACACCATGGATTAACGGAAACCCATTCACTTATATGGAAGATGTTTCCACAATAAATTTGGTGATTCAATCCACAACAGCTTCGAAGGGACTGATGGCAAGTTCTTCTTAATGGCTGGGACTTTTTTCAAAAGATCAGGCCATGGTTTTATTTCAACATTTCATGTCTAGTATGAAGAACTAAACATGACATATTACCATGTGCGTCACCCTAGGACAAACAGGCACTCAAACAGCAGTAATTTATCACTTTTAAAATACAATATCTCGCTACTTACATCAAGGAGTAATTCTAATCATTGTCATTGCAAAACAAAAAAAAACTATGTTACGCAAGAAATGTAAAGGCCCCAATCAATTCCAATACTAAAACTTATCTATCCTTTATCTTCCTTCTACTTTAACCTAAAAAAGGAACAACAACGGAAAAGATGGTGGTAAAACATCAATGCTGCAGCAACTTGAAACAGAATGTCATCATACATGAAAATGCAGGTTGCCATACTCAGATTTAGAACCAACCGAATGATTACCATCAAGGACATGTGGCCATTCAGGATCTTTCATTCAAGCAAAAAAGAACACGCTTTAATTTTATAAAATGTAAACCAATAAAAATTGCTTGATTTCTCAGAGATATTCAGCAATCTATTATGAACCAAAAAACATAATAAAGCTCCAGAACCTATATTGCTTTTGACAAACGGATCACTGTCACCTAAAATATAGCTTCATCATCTGAGTACTTCTTCGATAAGAACATATAGAATTAACAAGATTTAGCATTGACCCGCTTTGATACTCTCCAGCAATTGTTACTTTGACATAGGCCTACTTTGAACCACTTACTACCAAGATATTAGCCATCAGTTGATTCAATGGATGGCTAAGCACCAAACTTTTTATATCCAGTAACCCTCTATACTTCTGTTCTTCTTTTCAAATAACATTCCTGTTGGAACACTCATGTCCAGCATCTTCTTCAGCACCTTTTCTCTTACAGAAAACAGAAGAAACCTTTACGACTGTCTCTTATTATATCTTCCCAGCCAATTTAGAAGGTGAAGAGAATTTTAAAATATGAATGCTGAAAGAATAACATAACAAGAGCAATATACAAGCTCCAAGTAGATGAGACTATAGAGAATGATTTGTAACAATACCAACCGACTCACTAACAAAGAGGAGAGAAATTGGTATTAACGATACAATAACACAAGATTTTAGAATATGACTGCAGAGATTTCTTCACTATAACAATGAATAAAGCAAAGCGAGGACAATAACATTCCATCTTGCAGACATGAAGCATATCCACGGAAGAAATTTTCATATTTTTCCAAAAATAAATAATGAGAAGCATATTATAATAGTGAAGTGAGTTGTGCATGTATACTGAAGCAAAGAAGTATAAGATTTTTTGAATCTTATTACCTGAAAGTGTGAACTGTTCAAACACCGAGCAAGCTGCTGAAACAGGGGCACCATGCAGCGCTGGAATTCCGGTTGCTGGGTTGCTTCTAAAACCTCCTCCAGCTCATTTAGGAACATGACTTCCTTTGAACTATTAGTGATGGGCCAGTACTTTAACAATCCTCGTATTACGGTATCAGCAAGTTTGCAGTCTTTCTCCACAAACTGTGTGATGCAGTAAGATAATGGTTGGTGGTACATTGCTAAGCACCTTGGCTTGTGCAGAGGAATCATGGCACGAACAAGAAACATTTTATGTTCTTCTTTTAATGGCAGAGCAAACCCATTAATGATACTGCCTAAAATTTCTAAAAGTTCGGCAATACCATTGTACTTCTCAGTCTCAAAAATAAACTGATAGAAAATGCTATTGATAGCTTTCCTGATAAATGGACGATGCACCATGAATTTGCCATAAATGCGGTGAAGAATTGTTTTCAAGTATTCCCTTTCTCTGGGATCTTCGGAGTCAAATAAATCCAGCAACTTCAGAATGAAGGATTGATCGATGTATCTTTTAGCCAATTTTGCATCGGTCTCGGCTGATGATACAAACCTCAAGAAAAGTTCATACACGATTTGCAAGTGTGGCCACGCAGAATCCATAGAAGGCTCATCCTCCTCCAAATCAACACCATCTACAACTTTGTTCTCACGTGGTTGAGGAGTGAATGTCCGAAACAAATTTGCAGACACCATTTTCATAACTTCTTGCATAGCAGTTTCGGAGAATTTCCCACTCACGGAAGTTACATAATCCACCAACTCCTGCAACGTCTGTCGCTTTATCTCCTTTTCCTTGAGGTTCTTCATTGGCTCAGTAAAGTCAAATACAACACAGCACATGTTCAACTTTCTAATAAACAAGTTCTGCTTCTCAGAGCTCGGAACATCCTTGAATCCAGGAAGTCCTTCGTACTGAGAAAACCCTAGATCGCCATTCAACTTCGAATTCACACCTTGATGAATATTGTTACCAAGGTTTTGTGATACATCTGGAGCAGAATTATTTACTGCTACAGATGAGATGTTTGAATTCGCAGACTTCCCATTACTACTTCTTGAGCCAGTAGAAGCATTTGAATTGGCGGTATGGTTTCCACCATGATCGCGATTTGCAGTCGACTTAGATGACTTTCGTGGAAGCTTACCAAGTAATTGTTTGAGCATAATTTATATATACAAAACAAAACACCACCCCACCCTAACAGAACAACAGCAATGTTTTCCCAAATATCCAATCCAAATTACCAGAATTCATCAACTGAAACCAAAATCCACATTTCCTGGAATAAAAAAAATATAAACCATTTCAAGGTAAGCTACAGAAACAAAACCAAAGTGCTGTGCCCAACCAAAGGCAACTCTATCTCCAATCTAGACTTCCAAAAAGTCAAGCAAAGAAAAGAGACGAAAACCCCTCCCTCGTTCACAAAATCAAAAGCAAACACAAAAACAAATCCTCTAATTCTCCAATCTCAATCAACCAATTCAAAACCTCTTATTTCTTCCACTTTTGACTCCTCCAAAGATCTGAGAACCCCTCCTTCTCTCTCTTCACCAAAAATCAAAACTTTGTACTACTATGTAAAGTAGCTCTAGCAACAGCGGAGGAGGAGCAACTTTCTAAATTGAACTCGAGAAAGGAAAAGAAAAGAAAAACAAAAGGAACCCTTTTCTTCTCTGTACGTATTTCTTTTTCTACTAGAAAAGGTGAAGACTACAAAGCATACTCAGCACAATCTCTCATCAAATTATAAACTTCAACCCTGAATTAAACGCAAAAAATCAGTGTTCTGCTTTTGAATGAAACTACAGATAAAGAAAACTGAGCAAAATTCAAGTACAAAAAAGAGTTGCAGTGAAGAGAAAAGGAGAATCCTAAATCTAAGAAACTAAATAAAGATGCAGACAGAATCAACTCACAGAGTCAGAAGAATGAAAAAATTTTCTTCTTGATTTCCTCGATGTTGTTTGTTGACTTGGAAAATTTCCTTTTTTATTTTTGTTTTTAGATGATGTATGTATTTAATTTATTTTTAATCTCTTTATTAATTAACTTTTTTCACTGTATGGTATTTTATTTGTATTTTTCACTTTGAGAAATTAATACCTTATTTGTTTAGGGGGGCATAATATCGTTTTCAAAAAATTAATTTTATTTATTTATAATTATTTTTTATTATTTTTACATATTGATATTAAAAATAAATTTTATAAATTAAAAAATATACATTATTTTAATATATTTTTTAATAAAAATTAAAAAATAATAATTAACATAATATCAAACGCATTTTTGGAACGTTTGGAAACGCGTTTGAACCTGTATTTTTAAAAAATTTGAATTTTTTTTGTTAAAATTTAATATGATTTGTATGTTTTAAATTGTTTTAATATGCTGATATCAAAAATAATTTTAAAAAAATAAAAAAAATTATTAACATATATTTTAATATAAAATTTTTTAAAAAAACATCTACAACCACACTGAAAATCTTACTCACCAAGTAAAAATACAAACGCAGTCGCTGGAATTTCAAAACCCATGGCCCGTTTCTCTCCGAATAAAACGTCTCGGTGCCATGTCGTTTTGAGAAATGATCAGGCTACTTTTTCTTTCTCTCTCTCTCTCTCTCGATTCATCTTTAAAAAACAAAAAGTTAATTGTTAGAAAGAATTACAATTCGCAGTGGAGAGATGTAATAGCTTGAAATTAAATAGATATATGTATAATAAATTAAATTTTCTGGTTATTTTATTGGAAAAAAATATAATATAATAGTTAACAAAAAATATATATATATATTATTTTAATATTTTTCTAAAAAAGTGAAGGAAATTACATAGGAAAGAAAGTAAACTGCTCGCACAACCTAAAGCAGAGCACGGGTCACAAGGCAAGGCAAGGAAAGGAAGGACAAGAAAGCATGGCGTCGAGCTTTAAGGAAAAAGGCATTGTGCACGAAGTTCTTAATGATATTCTCAGGGGTAAAATGGGAATGGAATGTGCGATTCAGAGGATAAAAACTAAAAAGTCATAGAAACACACGTTGCCGTGGTTATCGGATAGGTCAGCGTGGTGTGCGATGACTGGCCAAGTCTATATTAAATTGATGGTTGCTTTTTGATATATTCTTTGATCTTGACAGGGTTGGTAGAATTCTTTAATTACAATTATGATCTTGATTCTTATTCCAGAGCTCTTTTTACCCAATTTCTGTTGAAAATATTTTTTACTTTTAAAAATATTAATTTCATATTTTTTCAATATTTTTTTTTTAAATTTTAACATGCACCGGAATCTCAAATATATTTTAATATGCTTTATTTAGGACCGGCGGGACTAAACCACCGTACACGGCCGCTAAATCTTTGCAAATTGGCATTGTTTATTCCTTTTCTATTCTTTTAATGAATCAAAGCTGGGC
>Ga0325401_1001016_pt1 | contig 22741 bp, 21 predicted proteins | sample PopdelMetagenome_FD_205666 | JGI IMG/M metagenome (GOLD analysis project Ga0325401, IMG submission 205666) | Populus deltoides microbial communities from Bellville, Georgia, United States - Xylem-PdKOR-R2 | ecosystem: Host-associated > Plants > Phyllosphere > Stem > Wood/Secondary xylem | place... | reverse complement strand
TAAACAACGCCTACACGGCCATGCAAAAAGCCATTGCCAGCAAGCCCAAGACCAAAATCGATGGCTACACGCCCGAGCAGCGCTTCTTCTTGGCGTGGGCTCAGATTTGGCACGCGCACGCTCGACCCGAGTACGTGCGGCAGCAAGTGCTAACGGACCCGCACTCACCCGAAGAGTATCGTACTGTAGGGCCGCTGCAAAACATGCCGCAGTTCTACGAAGCATTCGGCTGTAAGGAAGACGCCAAGATGGTGCGTGCTACCGAAAAGCGCGCAAAAATCTGGTAGTAGCTGAAACGTGCCCAATGACAAAAAAAGGCAGCTTGCGGATAGCAAGCTGCCTTTTTTTGTGGGGTGTCGGGTACCTAGGTTGCTGCCCGTCCGCTGCTACTCCGCCGTCTATTTTTCAAGTAGTAACCTAGCCCCGGCGAGCACCACCTGACCTAGGTGTCATCTGTTGGGGCTTTGTTTCAAGCAGGCTATAGAGCAGCCTGCTAGTCTAGCGTTTTGCGAGGCTATGCCACCAGCAACGACCTGAAAACGAACACAAATATCGAATACTCTTCAGCTACATGCGTATAAGGCCTAGGGCGCATCCTGAATGCGTTGTCATTGTTTGGGTTTATGCTATGAAGCTTTACTTTCTGAAGAACCTAGGTCGTCGGGTCATTTTCCTGTTGGTGTTGGGGTGTTTGGCAGCATGTCAAAAGCGCACTACTGATCCGCAAGCCTATTTAGCGGAGCCTAAGGTGGGCGACGTGTACGTGGTGCGCTTTCAGCCTGAGGGCGACACGGTGAAGCGCTATTACTTCTACAAGCTGTACCGCGTTACCGCAGATAGCGCGCTGTTTCATCCGGCGCGAAAAGAAGCTGACAAAGCCGAGGCCGATGTAAGCGGCGCAGATGTATTTGCCGCCACGCAAACCATCGGCTACACCCGCAAAGAACTTCCTAACCTGCTAAAAGAAGAACCCGGCGACTTGCTTAAAACCCGGTTAGTCGGTATTCGGCGCGAGTAGCACCTAGGAGCGAGAACATAGGCACAAGCCGTACGCGTTTGTCTACAAACCGGTCACTGCCTTTCTCGTGTCTCCGTTTACGCGCTCTATGTTCTAACGTCCAAAACCACCTAGTCGCTTATGATTGCTATTCGAAGAGTTCTCGCTGTTTTTCTGCTGTTTGTCAGCCTCGGTACGCAGGCGCAGCGTGAGTCGCCGCGGCAGCTGTACCCAGAGCTGTTCGATGCTATTCAGCTCGGTCTCATCTTCTCCGATGGAAAGACCTTTGTGGATGCCGTGCCGAAAGCGGCACCAGCTGCCATTCGGCAATCTTACCAGCAGCAAAAGAGCCAGCCAGGATTTGACTTACGCCGCTTTACGCTCACTTATTTTGAATTGCCAGGTGAAGTAACCAAGCTCTACCAAGGCGAGGTAACCAAGCAGTACCAAAGCGACATAGCGGCCGGTATTAGGCACCACATCGACACGCTCTGGACGGTGCTAGAGCGCCGCGCCGACCCTGCCGTTACGCAGGGCACATCGTTGCTGCCGCTCCCACAATCGTACATTGTACCGGGCGGGCGGTTTCGGGAAGTGTACTACTGGGATTCATATTTTACCATGCTCGGCTTGCAAGAGAGCCGCCGCTATACCGTGATGCGGCACATTTTGAACAACTTCTCGCACCTGATTCACGAGGTTGGCTTTATTCCGAATGGCAACCGCACTTACTACCTAACCCGCTCGCAGCCCCCGTTTTTTGCCAACATGGTGGAACTGCTAGCGCAAACAGAAGGCGACACGGTGCTCTTGCGCTATCAAGAGCCGATGCTGAAAGAATACAACTATTGGATGGCCGGCGCTGACACCGTCAAGCCAGGCCGGGCGCACGGGCCCGTTGTTCGCCTCGCCAATGGCACGTTGCTAAATCGCTACTGGGATGCCAGCGACCAACCGCGAGAAGAATCTTTCGCTAAGGATGTTGAATCGGGCAAAACCAGCGCGCAGCCGCTGAACCAGTTCTACCGCAATATCCGGGCGGCGGCCGCGTCGGGTTGGGACTTCAGTAGCCGGTGGTTTGGGCCGGCCGGCAACCTAGGTTCTATCCGGACTACCAACCTGTTACCGGTTGATCTAAACTGTTTGCTTTGGAACTTAGAAACAACCCTGGCGCGGTCTTACCAATTACAAGGAAATAAAGGGCAGGCCGCCGCCTTTACGGCCAAAGCAGCGCGGCGTAAAAAGGCCATTCTGGCGTACTGCTGGGATAAGGCCCTAGGTTGGTTTGTTGACTACGACTGGGTAAGCGGCCGCCGCGCGTCGGTGCGCACCTTAGCCGCGGCTTTCCCCCTAACCTTTGGGCTAGCGACGCGCAGTCAAGCCAAACAAGTAGCCGCTGGCCTAGAGAAAGATTTTCTGAAGCCAGGTGGCCTCGTCACTACGCTCAATAACAGCGGTGAGCAGTGGGATGCTCCTAATGCCTGGGCTCCGCTCGAATGGATGGCTATCAGCGGCTTGGAGCGTTACAAACAACACGACCTAGCTCGCACTATTGCCGAACGCTGGGCCACGCTAAACATCAACGTGTTCAAGCAAACCGGTAAGCTGCTGGAGAAATACAACGTAGTGGACACCAACATCAAAGCAGGCGGCGGCGAGTACCCCCTCCAAGACGGCTTCGGCTGGACCAACGGCGTGTTGCTAAAGATTATGAATCAGTACGAGATCGAAGAAGTCAAGAAGTAGCTAGATCCAAGGCCTAGCTCCCTAGCTTCTTGAAGGAGGAGGTAAAAGCTGTTGAACAACTAGTTGTGTCTAAAACCTAGCTTTCTACTTCACTATTTCCATCTTAATATCAACATCCTTCTTCGGCCAGCTGTAGGCGTCTACTGGCTCGTTGGCAATCTTATCGATAATGTCGAGGCCTTCTACCACTTCCCCAAATACAGTGTATTTGCCATCCAAAGCCGGTACGCCGCCATCTGTCTGGTACGCTTTGAGCTGGGCGGGAGTTAGCTTGCGACCCGACATGGCTTGGGCTTCCGCCGGGGGCATTTTCTTGCCATGCACGATGTAAAAGTCGTTGTTAGAAGAAAGGCGGCCAGGGTTCTGCTCGTCGTCGTAGCGGGCCATGCCGAGGGCGCCGTGCTTATGGAAGTGCGCTGGCCGTACTTCGGGTGGCAGATGGTACTTCGTAATGCGGATGGTACGATGGTCGGAGCGCCCGCCTTGGATAACCAAACCCTTCACTACCCGATTGAACACCGTTTCGTCAAACACACCTTTGCGGGCGAGCAGTAGAAAGTTGGCCTTATGAATGGGCGTGTCGTCGTAGAGCTTGATACGCATGTCGCCTAAGCGGGTGTGCAGAATAACTTCTGAAGCTGGATACTGCTTGAGGTAAGCCAGGAGCTGCGGCGCGGCGTTGCTATCAGTGAGGGCCGTCAGGTCGGGGCCAGGAATGGGCGGTGGAGTGGGCTTGGCTACTGGCGTTTCGGCCGGCTGTTCAGCCTGCCCGCAGGCAGTAGCGAGCAGTAGCGCAGCACAGAGACCTAGCGTTTTCGACAGACCAGCAACCACAGAAGAAGGGGAGAGCATAAGGAGGCGAAAGGGTGAAAGAACCGCGAGCCAACGCGGAACAAAGAAGCTAGTTGGCAACCTAGCTTACCAGGCGAGTAAGCACAAAGATGCGGGAGCCAAGCTAGCTAGGCACAAAAAAAGTTGCTGCCATCCGAAGACGACAGCAACTCAAAGTAACTAGATTCTGAGAAAGATGAGACTAGCTTACAGCTTAATGCCCATCTTCTTGGCAATGTCCTTGAACATGTCGGGGTCGTAGTCAAACTCGGCACCAGTGGGGGAAGAAAGCTGGGGTTCTTCCTCCAAATCGGGGTAAGGCACACCCATGAACCCCCCTTGTACTAGCTCCAAAGGCTGTCCGTCTTCGGGGTGGCTACCGTTCCAGATGAGGCCCGCCTGCTTGTAGTCGTCGGGGCTGAAGGTATACAGCTTCAAGTGAAGCTTCTGCTCTTCCTGGAGCTTTTTGGCCTCCGGGAATTTGTCGTTGCTGAGCTCGGGCACCGGTATCAGTTTGCTTACTTCCACGCCCGTCAGCTTTTCGAGGGCTTTGGCATACGCCACTACGTGCAAGCCGCCGCGCACCAGCAGGTACCCAACCATCGTGCGGGCGCACGGGTCCGATACCATTTCGTACACACGCATTTTGTTGGCGCGCGCGCCACACTCTAGGAAGAAGTTGTGCAACAAGTCGAGGCGTAGGTTGCCGCTGCTATGCACGTATTGGCCCGTCCAAGGGTTGCCCATCGAGTCGAAAGGCAAAGCCGCTTGGGCACTAGCCAAATAGTGATACGAGAACCGCGCATCGACTGTGTCTTGCAGAGGAGCTGGCTTCGGGTCAGTGCCCCGCGGCGTCTGGCCCGACAAAAGCAGGTTGATGGCGTATGATACGGCCTCGATGTGGCTGTATTCTTCGGCCGCAATGCTGCACGTGAGATCGTAGAAGGGGCGTAGTTTGTTACGTCCACGGAAGTTGAACGACTGGAACGTGTAGTTCATCAGGGTCGACATCTCCCCGTATTTACCACCTAGCAGTTCTTGGATGGCCGCAGCATCATTGGGCGAAGGGTTCTTGGGCTTAGGCAACTCAACGGCCAGCCGGTCATAGCGTAAGATCATTGTAGGCGGATGAAGTGGTGAAATAAAAATGAGCTTACACCTACTTCTGAACCGTGCCAGGGGTAGGTGTAAGCTCATGATACGCACGCGCCTACTGGATGTTAGTGTAACATATTGGAGCTCAACAGGAACCGCGGGAGGTATTAATTCCAGCCGTCGTCAACCTTTTTGGCCTTGATTTTTTGCTTTGGAGCGGTGCCGCCTTTCGTTTTTACTTTCACTTTCTCGGGAGCTGTTGGCGCTGCTGCCGGCACTGGAGTGGCTGGCGTAGCTGCTTCTACAGGCGCTGGAGCCACTTCTTCCGCCGATTTGATTTCATCGGGGCGCTCTACCGCTTTCTCTTTTTGCAAGGCAATAAGCTTTTGCTCGGGTACCAACTCATTTTTGTTCCAAGTCTTCAACTGAGCAGCTAGCTCTGCTTTCTCTTCCTTGGTTATTTTCTTGGTGAGTAAAGTATTGAGGTCAGGGCTACCCGCATCCTTCCACGCCGTGAACCACATGGAAGCAACCATCGTGGGGGCACCTTTGAGGCGGTAGGCTACTTGGCCGCCTACTTCCTTGTGATAGGCATCGGCAAAAGCATCGGAGTAGGAGCGGCGCGTTTTGCCGAACTTGTGGGAGAAGACGTATTTGGTTTCAGGCGTGAAGTTGCGCGTGATCTTCTCCTCGATATCAAAAGTGGCACCCAAGAACCCGTACGATTCCTGTACTACCTTCCAGATGGCGCCCTGTGGGTCTTTCAGGTAAGAGCCAGGGTCGCTGTCGAGTCGGTACTCGGCAATGTGACGCTCGGGGAGCTTGCTTTCCCACAGGCTATGCAGACCGGCCTGGTTGGTGAGCTGCCCGTCGTAGTTCTCAGTGGTGTGCAGTGGCACAAACGCATCGGACACGTAGTGACCTAGGTCGGCCGACAAGCGAATGATGGCCGTCGTATCGCGCTGTTTAAATGCTTCGGTGAGCTGCTCTTTCACTTCGAGCACCGTCCACGGCACCGTGCCGTACTTGCGCAGCGTATCGGCCGAATATTTAGCGCTAGCTTTATCCCAGGCCTTAGGCATCTCCCCAAACGGATTGTCGCCGTAATGGTCCATGTCGATGTAGTGCTTGGGCGCTTCTGCGGGATCCGACTCGCGGCGCTCATCCGCGTCCGTGATAAGCTTCACAATATCAGGCAGGTGACGGAAATAGAAACCCTGCATAGCACTGGGCAACGCATAAACGGCTACTTGTCCGATAGTGCGATGACCAAAAAAGCCCCAACCAGGTGATAAGGCCGGAATAAGCAGCGCTAGGGCCAACGTAAACCACGATTTTTTCATAACGAATAAAGAAAGATAAGCCGCCTTGTATACGGTAATACGAAGGTCGTAATTTTCTCAGAAGTTTTGGACAATGGCGGGATAAGCAGGCCAGAGATGTTAATAAAGAATAAAAGTAAAGGTCAGTTGTAGAAGAATTCGGATTATGCAGTGGCTCTCGCCCCTTCCCCTCGCTTCCGATAGCTAGCTTCTCCCATGTACATCTCGAAGAAGAAAATAAACTACAATATCGAGCGTCCGCTACGGACGTATCTGCACAACTACGACCGGGAGACGAAGCTGCCCGTCACGTACGCCGACTTGCAACACTTTACGGGCTCTTTTCCGCGCCTCGACCGCACCGGGCGTGATACACTGTGGCAAACGGTGTTCTACGAACCAAGCAGCTTGCGGGAGCTGTCCGCGGGCTTGTCGGAGGTGTATGCTCTTTTGAAGACGGATGGCGATTTGTCGTTTTCGGAGCACCTAATTGCGGATCGAATTGATTACTGCCGCTTCGGTAACAGCAACCCGTTTCGGGTGCGCATCGTCAACCAATTCAACGATAACTACGACTACTTCTACGTGAAGCAGGCCGATGCCTCGCGGGTATATGGCTTGGAGCTAGAGCACATTTTGTCGCCTAACCGCATCAACTACTTGGTATTCGGCAACTCGCTCATTGAGGAACATATTGCAGGTATTCCGGGCGACGACTTTATTCGGCTTCACCTCAACCGGCCGCACCTCAACCAAGTACGCATCGCCAAAGAGTTTGTGAAGTTCAACGAACGATGCTTTGCGCGGCTGCTCGGCGACATGCGCGCCTACAATTACGTGGTCGATGTAACGCCCGATTTCGAGGACGAGCAATACCGGGTGCGCGCCATCGACTTCGACCAGCAGAGCTACGAAGGGCGCAAAACCATGTATTTGCCGCAGTTTTTCAAGGATAATCTCCCCATCGTGCAAATGTGCGGCGCGCTGCTCACAGCCGAGAGTGTGCGGCAGTACCAAACCGAGGAGCGGGCGCTCATGGCGCGCCGAGTGCGAGCGGCCCGCTACCGACTCAAAGACCTCATCGATTGTATGCGCCAGGATGAAGTATCGACCCCAGAAAAGATTCAGCAACTCAAAACGGATCTAAACCAGCATCATCATACCGAGCTGTTCAACCGCTGCCGCACTATGGGCGACGTTGTGCGCCTAAATCTTCAGATAATGCTCCTAGGGAAAAAGAAGTGAGATGGTAAGTAGTGAATTTGTGAGTTGAATACGTTTGATCTACAGTGGATTGGTATCAAAATCACACTTCACCACTCACAAATTCACTACTCACCATCTCACCACCTAAGCCGTTTTCTCGGTTTTGGTTTTGACTGATTGGGCGGCGTGTTGCTCTGAGTAACGGTCTAGCAGTTCAGCTAGGTGCTCGAAGATGAAGTCGACGGCTTGCTCGCGCACAGAGACGCAGTCACCCTCGAATTCTTGGCGTACTTCTTCCGCACGGCCTTGGTGCAAGACGGTGAAGAACATGGTGCCGACAGGCTTAATATCAGCTTCCGAAGCACCCGCACCGCACAAGCCCGTGACGGCAACGCACACGTCAGCCGGAATCTTTTTGTGCAGCCCCATCATCATCTCGTTCGTGACCTGCTGCGACTCGGCCGTGTACAGGCTAAGGGTTTCTTTGCTAACGCCTAGCAATTTTTGCTTGGCTAGCGGATGGTACGTGACTACGCTACCTAGCAATACTTCGGAACTGCCCACGCCCTTTGAGAATTCAGATGCCAGCAGACCCGCCGTGCAGCTTTCGGCAAAGGCAATAGTGAGCTTAAACTGTAAGAACTTATTAACAAGATTGTCGATCTGATCAGCTTCCATGGTGCTATAACGTATGGCTAGAAACTCATATACTAGCCCACGCGGCGGAAGGTTGGAGGGGCTGCTCGTAACGGATGAGCTCACAATAGAGCTAGGTAGCCGCCCTCGGAAGAGCTACGGTTCTGCTTTGAAAAGCCAAGGAAACTGGCTCTAGGTCTCGCGGTGAAGTAGTTACTTCGGTTGCTTAACTAGCTAACGGCGGGCGCCGTTACGATGTCCAATTCGTAAAGATTAGTTGGTGACTGGGTAATTTATAAACTATGAACAGCTGACCCCCGCTCCTACTAGTTAGCTGCTTATAGTTCATCGGCTTACTTAGCCGGGCTGGTCCACTTGCTATTCTTTAGGCGAAAGCGCCAGGGGAGCGCCACTGCCTCAGCGCCTGCATACTCAAGGCCCACGCGGGAACTGGCAACGATGTTATCCTGGTCGATTACTTCGCCGTGGTCCTCAAACCAAATTCGCGGGCCGGTTACGAGTTCGCCGTTGAGGGCGGGCGTGAGGCCGAGTGCCTGGCTGAGCACGCCGGGGCCAGCGGTGAGGTTGCGCGCTACGGCTTCCAGGCCCCGGCGGCGCAGCATTACGTCGAGGCCTACGAGCGGCTCGATGGCCCGGATGAGCACCGCATCGGGGTGTGCGGCATCGTGGGTGGCAATGTTAAAAAGCGTGTGCACCCGGTACACTCGGTAGAGGTAGGCCGTGCCGCCCGGCTGATACAGCCCCTGCGCCTGTTTGGCTTTGCGCTGCAAGTGCAGCGTGATGCTAGGGTCGCCCTCGTGTCGGTACGCCTCGGTTTCGACAATGCGGCCGCCCGTCAATTCTCCATTGATACGAGTATAAACGTGCTTGCCCAGCAACTCGCGGGCGATGGAGAGTACATCGGGGCGCTGAAAGAACTGCTGATTCAAACAGATGAAGATTTAACGGTCCGGTAAGCTGGCTATGTGGGCTAGTCTCTATTGCTGGATTTCAATAGCCTAGCAGCGCTAGGTTAGCCGTATAAGCTTAATACTAGTACGTAGCGGCAGCAAAAAGTTAGCAGGTACTCTGCTTCAGTACGACGGTGTCGCCGCCTTTGAGTGAAAGGATAAGCAACTCACGGTCGATGTGGCTTTGCGAAATGCGACCGGTGCAGAGAAGTATTAAGCAAGAATAGAAATACGCTGCATATAGCGGTATTTTGTCGAAATACCTACCTTGTTCGCCATAACCTAGCTTTCCCTTTAACACGACATTTCTTTCATGGCCACGCACGATGAATTTGAAGCCGCTGCCCAACGCGCGCAGCAACTCCCTACCAAGCCATCTAACACCATTTTGCTGCAACTCTATTCGCTCTACAAGCAAGCCACCGAAGGAGACGTAACCGGCTCTCGTCCTGGCGGCTTCGACTTCAAAGGCATTGCCAAATACGACGCTTGGGCTGGCCTCACCGGTAAAAGCAAAGAAGCCGCTCGCCGCGAGTATGTAGAGCTGGTAAACTCCTTATTTGCCTAAACCACGAATCGGGCCGGATCAATCGGATTCCATAGCTTGCCTAAACCACGGATTCGGTCGGATTAATCGAATTTCACGGATTTTGTGGACGATTTAAAACAGAAGAGGCATTCCACTCGGAATGCCTCTTCTGTTTTAATACCTCGTTTGAGGGTTTCCTGCAAAATCCGTGAAATTCGATTAATCCGACCGAATCCGTGGTTTAGACCTTGGGTGCGGGCAAGTCGAAGGCTACGGCGTTGTGCTCAAAGTGCCCCTTGTGCGAACCGTCGCAGAAGGGTTTGTTGCTAGAAAGGCCGCAGCGGCAGATGCTGATCCGCTCGCGCCCGCCTAGGCCATAGGGTTGGCCCTGGGCATCTACAAGTTCGAAGTCACCCTCCACGCGGAGGGAGCCATTGCTAAGTACAGTGAGTTTGGTTGCCATGAGAGGAAAGCTAGGTATGGATGTAACTAAGTGGTGCAAGGTAAGCAACGTGCAGCTGTAGCTTGAAATAACGCACGCTGGATTCAGGGGCAAAGCAGGTGGTAGCGTGAGGAGGCGTGTTACCGTCTACTGTTTAGTGCTGCACCTGGTTTTGTGAATGGCGTCTATAGATTTAGCAAAGTTGAGACAAGACCAATGTCCTCACTACTCAAAAAGAAAGCCCTGACTTGGCAGCCAAGGCTTTAGCGGAAGCAAAAAAGCTAGCTTATATGACTATAGTAGTTCCTTGCGCATCACGTAATCATTCATCCAGAACGGGCCAATTGGAACGTCTTCTTCCCGCTGGCGCTGGAAGCCTTGCCGCTCGTAGAAAGCAATAGCTGGATTATATCGGTTTACATTCAACTCTAATGCGGTGCCGCCAGCCGTCCGTATAATATCTTCCACGGCCTTAATGAGTTGCTGACCTAAACCCTGGCCTTGATGCGAAGGCAGTAAATAAATTTTGTTGAGGTGGTAGGTGCCCTGCTCCTTCGCCGAGTAAGAAGCAAACCCGCTAGGCCGGCCTTCGCAGTACAATAGCAAAAATTCGTGGCCTTGCTCGCTCATCTGCCGTTGCAAGGAGGCGGGCGTGTAGATGACACGGTACATGTACTCCAACTGATCTTTAGAAATAATAAAGCGGTACGTTGGTTCCCAAGTTGCTTCGGCAAGGTTGACGATAGTGGGAATGTCAGCCAGGGTGGCAGGCTGAACCGTAACGGCGGCGGAATTTGATAACATAGGCTGCAAAAACGTCATTTTCTGGCGAAGAACCGAACCCATTTCCCAGCTGAAGCCATTTAGGCCCGAAATTTCCGCTGCTTAAAATACGAACGATGCCACCAGGTCGTTCGTATGAAACATTCACCTTATTGCATACAATGAAACGACTCCTGCTGCCGCTAGCGCTTTTGATGACGACGTTAACGCCACTAATTACTGTGGCCCAACAAAAAACGACGGCGGCTACTCCCTCGGCGGTGGAAAGAGACCTGCGCACGTTCAGCACCTGGGTTGACCAGAAAATTGACAGCGCTTCGGCTGGTGCGCACCGCAAGTGGCCTAAAATGATGGACGATTTTGACCGGCAGAGCGCCCGCCTCGACCGCGCCGTCGATAGCCTTTCAGTACAGTCGAAGCAGAAGTACGCGGCTCAAAAAGCTAGGTACAAGACGTGGGCTGCCGAACAGCAGCGCGCCGAAGCAAGCGTGCAAAGCGACCCAGCGAAGACCACTGCCATTCAAAGCCAATTACTTGGCGAAAAGGTAAACATCAATACGGCGCGGGCGGCGGAACTGCCCGACTTGTATGGCCGCTTCCTAGAATCAACGCGGGCTCAGCGCCGCCGCTGGAGTACCGCCGATTGGAGCGCCGCTAACGTAGTGCTGGCCAAGCTTAATGCCCGCTATGAGCAAGTGCGTGACCAACTTGATATCGACGAGAAAGTGCGAGTTCGATCTTTACAAGGCGAATTCCGGACGCTAGAAAAAGCCAAGGACATGAAGGACATCTTCAATGGCTTGTAGCGGCTAGCTAGGTCGAAAGGGGTTGGCGCCGGAGCCAACCCCAGGCCGCCGGAACACTGTAAAACAGCTTAATAGAGAGGTGCTGTTCGACGCGTTTGGCAAATTCCACGCTCACAATTTGGTTGCTCACATCGGGAGCAAAAACGTAGGCTATAGCCTGCAATCCTTCTCTGAGGGCACTCGGAAGCCACTCGTATTCCAGCCACGTCATGGCCTCACTCCAATCACCGCTGGAGTGATGCTTGTCGTTGAGCAGCAGTGGGCAGTGGAGAGAGCTTAACAGCAAAGTGGCGTGTTCAGCTCCTTTGATTACCTCGTCGGCAGTAAGGTTGCCGTGCCAGCGGGTATACAACACCTGCTCGGCCTCGTAGTGCCAAAATTCGATCAGGAGCTTACCGTACACATCGGGCACAGTAGAAAGCAGGCGCGGGTGGGTAATCATTGGGCGATATAAGTGGGTAATAGCTAGGATACTACACGTGTCTAATATATAATATAAGTAAGGAATTTGTGTACTCTGCTATGACCTTACTATTGAAAGAAGTTCTTGCTAACGGTTGTGGGGAGATGCGTTATTTTTGCGGCTCACTTTTCGTTTCGCCCTAGCTCATGCACATTGCAATCGTCGGTAACATTGGCGCCGGCAAAACCACGCTAGCAAATAAATTGGCTCATCACTTCCACTGGGAAGTATTTTTAGAAGACGTAGATCATAACCCATACCTCAAGGATTTCTACGACGACATGCCCCGCTGGGCGTTTCACTTGCAGGTCTATTTCCTGAATAGCCGCTTCCGCCAAACGCAACGGATCAAAACCTTCCAGCGCGCTGGTAAAGGCGTCATTCAAGACCGCACGATCTACGAAGATGCCCACATCTTTGCCGCCAACCTACACGAGTCGAGCCTGATGACGGAACGCGACTACCAGAATTACTTGGCGCTGTTTGAATCGATGATCAGCATGGTGGAGCCACCCGACTTACTACTCTACCTACGGGCCGATTTGCCGAAGCTCATTCAGCAAATTGAGAAGCGCAACCGCGACTACGAGAACAACATCAAGATTGAGTACCTGCGCAACCTCAACGAGCACTACGAAAAGTGGATTAGCGGCTACAAGCACGGTAAACTGCTCATTATCGATGTGAATCACCTCGATTACGTATCCAATCCTGAAGACCTAGGTTCTATCATCGACCGGATTAACAGTACGTTGTTTGGACTGTTTTAAACTGTTTCTTGACGGTAAGTGCTAGTCACCATCCTGCGGGTAAGAGGTTGACAAGGAGCTTCCCGTACTCAGAGACCAACTCCCCGTAAAGTGAAAAGCCCCTGGTCAGCCTACGTTAGGTTATCAGGGGCTTTGACGTTTAAATAGGGCTCTACGCTGAGCAGGGGAAGTAATATTTACACTCGCTCTGCTAAAAGCTAGTTTTATTCTGCTTCCAGAGCGCGGTTTAAAAACTTTACCAGCGGTTGAGCGGCTTGAAAGCTAGCTAGCGCCCGTGAAACGAAATCGGGAGCCAGTAACTCGGTATCGGTGAAGGAGTGGGAGACGAAGAAATCCTTCAGCTTAATCCATTCAATATCAGGGTCGTTCTTGTCATAGCCTTTCGGTGGGCGCTGCAGCCGTTCACCTTCAAAGCCATCGGGAAAGTGGCGTTGTAGCTCAGCGGCCTGGCGGAGCTCATGAAATTCAGCGCCGTTATAGTGAATTTCTTGCCGAATGCGGGCTAAGCCTACGGGCTCGGGACGCCACTTGCCAGCCCCAATCCACGACTGTCCATTAGCTTCTACGGCAATAAAATAACCCGCCCACGGTGAATGGCGGCCACCCCGGCCCATGCCCGCACCCATTCGGTTCTTGTAGGGCTCGTCGCTCTGCTGAAACCGGTCGTTCTTATTGATGCGAAACATGGAATTGGAAGGCGTGATGCCTTGCAGGTCGGGGTCGAAACGTTGCAGGCCATCTAGCAACTCCTGAACCAAGGCCGTAAATACGGCACGGGCGCGGTGGTAATCGGCGCGGTTGGCATCCATCCACGCTTTGTTATTGTTGGCAGCTAGGTTGCGGAGAAAATTGAGCAGAAAGGGGAGGTCCATAGGCATAGAAGCGCGCTCCAGCGCGTTCGTGAGTCAAGCGGTTAGAACAGACAAGTTGTGTTAGTGTTCAACGACAAGTGCACCGTGGCGCGTTCTTACGATAATTTGTAAGTCACTACCGCCAGTGTATCGCCGACGCGTAGTGTGCCTTGCTTTGGGCCGGTCACATTTTGTCCAAACATCACCTTCTTGCCGACGGTCCGATACGTAGCGAGGGTTCGTAGTGGCTCGCCTTGCTTGTTCTTGGTAGCTGTTTGCTGGTCGATGGTCGTGACGACGCACCGCCCGCAGGCCCGCACCGCCCGAAAAGCTAGGTCGTTGATCTGAAAGTCATTCCAAGTGTCTTCCGCGAATGGCTCGCCGCCCGTAAACACCAGATTAGGCCGAAAGCGGTCAATGGGCACCGGCTGTTCGAGGCGACTATTCAACTCATTCAGCGATTCTTGCCCAATGATCAGGTAAGGGTAGCCATCGGCAAAGCTCACTAGCGTACCGCGTGGGTTTAGCTCCGGTTCCACATCGCGGCGCGCCATATCCGACATGTACACGAGTTTGCACGGTTGCCCCAAGGCTAGGGTCAGCCACTCGTCGGCGGCTTTTTCGGCGCGCCACCCAAAGACCATATCATCCCATATCGTCACGAACAGCGTGCGCTCGGGGCTGGCTTCGAAAGGCACATACAAGGGTAGCAGCTCCGGCTTCTGCCGGTGCGTAAGCAGGAAACCATTGTATGCGGGGTGCACGTCGAGCAGCGCCATTTCAGCAGTTTGGCGCTGGGTCATGAACTGGTTGCGCTCATTCACGATCAGCCAACGCCGGTCGTGGCGCAGACCTCTTGGTTCGAGAACGGCTTCGCTGAGGCGAATACCACCTAATGACTTAACAGGATAGATGTAGAGGTCGGAGAGGGTAAGAGGGGCAGACATGCAGGCAAAGGTACAAAGCTAGGCCTAGCCCACCCCGATATAGGATGATATAGATAGAAGATTGGAAGCAATTTAGATTAAAACAAAAAGCTCCCCTCCTTGAGAAAGGAGGGGAGCTTCCCGATTTTATTTGGGCAAGCTAGGGTTGCTGCTGGGCTAGCTGCACGGCACGGTATAAGTTTACTACGCCACCCGTGATAGAGAGCTGATCGAAAGGCACTTGCGTTTGGGTACCAGGCTTGAGCACTTGCGTGTGATACGGCACAGCCGATTGCTGGATGATACGCTTCAGGTCGGTAGGCGTGAGCTTGGGGAAGTACGACTTCAGGACGGCGGCAATGCCCGAAACCACGGGGCCCGCCATACTGGTACCGCTTTCGTTGCCGTATTTGTTGCCGGGCAGCGTGGAGTAGATGTTCACGCCGGGCGCAAACACATCGACCACGCGTTTGCCGTAATTCGAGAATTCGGCGGCTAGCTTGTTGTCGTCCTGCCGGGCCGAGGCGCTCACCGTAATCATGTTCGGAATGGTTTTGCCATCCAGGAAACGCGGCGACGGATATTGCGTTTCCACGTCGAGGTCCTTGTTTTCGTTGCCAGCTGAGTGCACTAGTAGCACGCCTTTGCTGCCTGCGTAGCGAATGGCTTCTTCCACGGCTGGGCGCTGGGGCGAGTAGTACTTGCCGAAGCTCATATTAATGATTTGAGCTCCGTTGTCGACGGCGTAGCGGATGGCGTTGGCCACGTCCTTGTCGTGTTCGTCACCGTTGGGCACGGCCCGCACTGCCATGATGCGTACGTTGTCGGCCACGCCTAGCACCCCTAGGTTATTGGTACGGTCGGCGGCGATGATACCGGATACGTGCGTACCGTGCTCGGGGTCGGGGCCGGTCACGTCCTTGTTACCGTAGGCGCGGTCCTTGGTGTTTTCGGGGTTATCGCCCACAATGTCGCGCGGGTTGTACTTAAGATTCAAGGAGTAGTCGAGGCCCTGCTTGCCATGCTCAGAAGCTTTCTTCATCTCGGCCACCACGGTTTCCGCGTCGGCGAAGCCCATGGCCGTAATACCGCGGTACAGCTGCGTCGACACGTCAATCAGCGCCGGGTTGTTCGTCGGGGGGTGGTGCAGGGTGGCCGTGTCGAGGCGGGCGACGTTCAGGGCCTGCTTCACCTGCGTTACGACCTCGCTAGTTTGCTCGTAGAGCTGCCCAATTTGCTGGGCCTGCTGGGTGTTTTCTTTCAGCTTCTCGTCGTAGGTTTTCTTTACTTGGGTATAAAGGTCGAACTCCTCGCGCTTAGCGGCTGGCACTGCATTGCGCGTTTTGCCCTCGTACAAGGGTTGCAGCTTCGCCATCAGGCGGGTATCCTCATAGGTGTCGATGTCGACGTTGCGACCATCTTTGGCTCCTAGGAAGTTCCAGCCGTACACGTCGTCCACGTAGCCGTTGCGGTCGTCATCTTGGCCGTTACCCGCAATTTCCTTGGGGTTTTTCCACAGCACGCGGCGCAAATCTTGGTGGGCCGTATCCACGCCGCCGTCAATCACTGCCACGATAACCGGGGTCGACTTTCGGTTTTTGAGTAGCTCTTGATAGGCGCGGTTGGTGCTTACACCTGCTACGCCGCCATCGGTTTGGGCGTCAAGGTGAAACCACTGTTGATCTTGCGTTTGCGCCTCGGCGGGGGCGGGGGGAGCCGTGGCGACTGGAGTTTGGGCGAGGGCCGCCGTGGGCACTAGCAGCGCCAACAGCAGAGACTTGAGAGGAGAAGACAAGGAAAAAGACATTAGTGAGATGCAAGCAAGAACGCAAACAATACGCTGCCCAACACAAAACGGAGGCTAGGGGTGCAACGATGGATAAAGAAAGTAACGATTAAAGCAAAGACACGGGATTTGCGAGAAAGATGTATCAAGTCGCGGTGCCTTGCGCGTGCGGCAATAGCCAGTCTTCCCCGGCCCGACTTAAGCATTGTACCCGCGTGTTTTTGTCGCGGTACACTTCCAAGAGCCCCTCTTGAACGAGCGCATCGGCCACGCGCTGAGCCGCTTGCGCAGTGAGGCCTGCGGCGGCCCCAAGCTGGGCGTTCGTCTGCCAGCGTTCGGCCATCAGGGCATAAGCCATGCGGGCGAGGGTACGCCGGCGGCGCGGGTCTTTCGTGCCGAGGCGGGTACCTAGGGCGGCGCCGAGCCGCTCCTGAATAGCTTCGGGCGTGACCAAAATAGGCGGCGCCTCGTCGCGGGTGGCAACGCGGCGCGCAAACTGTTCGAGCACAGAAGACGATGAAGGCGAACCGGCATCAGTCATACGACAGCAAGCTGGATATAAATAGCTGATAATAAGATGTAAATGTCTGTCGGATAGTCGAAACAGGAGGAAATCTGGAGAAATATGCTAGCTGTGGGAATAAATACGTAACGACAGAAACGTAAAAAGCTGATGCGCCGGATTACTTACTGAGCGAAATAGCTTTATACCCTAGGTTGTTAAGTGAAATAGCTGAGAGCTATGGCTTCGTGACTGCACGTAGTGGCACAAAGATAATAAAAGCTAGGTAAGGCAACCTTGACAAGAGCGTAACCGCTTAAAGGTCAAATAAGTTAGGTGCGATCCGAATGCTTGTCCTACTAGCATTCTGGGCTGAGCAGGGAATCTGGGCGTACTATAGTAGCTGTCTTATCCAGCTTCTTTGCGCGGTCCGGAATAATAGACAAAGGCGGCATAATCAAGTTAATACACTTGAAAAATATGGTAAAGTAGCTGAGTGCGGCAACCTCTGAGCGCGCCTTGTATCTTTACCTCGTTCTATTGTTTCTGCTCGAATGCGTCTTTCTAACCTTCGTGCCGCGGTGCTGCTACTCCTGTTGCCGCTGCTGACCCACGCCCAAACGCCCAAACATTATACTTCCGCCGAAATTGCCTTAGGTCTGCGCAAACTCAATGTGCTCGGCTCGGTGCTTTACATCGCGGCTCACCCCGACGACGAAAACACGCGCCTGATTGCCTACATGGCCAATGGGCGCCTGCTCGAAACCGGCTACCTAGCTTGTACCCGCGGCGACGGGGGCCAAAACCTGATCGGCCCTGAGATTCGGGAGCAGCTAGGTGTTATCCGGACGCAGGAACTGCTGGCGGCCCGCCGCACGGATGGTGGCCGACAATTCTTCACCCGCGCCAACGACTTCGGCTTCTCCAAAACGCCTGAAGAAACCTTCACCATCTGGGATAAAGAGCAGGTGCTGGCCGACATGGTGTGGGTGATTCGGCAGCGCCGCCCTGATGTACTCATTACTCGCTTTCCGCCCGACGCCCGTGCCGGGCACGGCCACCACACGGCCTCGGCCATCCTAGCTGCCGAAGCTTTCGAGGCGGCCGGCGACCCTAAGCGTTTCCCCGAGCAGCTGAAGTATGTGCAACCTTGGCAGCCGAAGCGCCTGCTCTGGAACACCGGCAGCTTCTTCGTGAAGCCCGGCGAGAATATGAGTGGTTACCTCAGCCTGGACGCGGGCGGCTATAATCCCTTCCTAGGTCAGAGCTACGGCGAAATTGCCGCTACTAGTCGCTCCAATCACAAAAGCCAAGGCTTCGGTTCGGCTGCTACGCGGGGCGAGGCGCTGGAATACTTCCAACCCGTGAAAGGGGAGAAGGCCGTGAAAGACCCATTCGAAGGCGTAGATATGACCTGGAACCGCATACCCGGCGGTGCGGCTGTGGGAAAGTTGATTGATGAAGTTATTAAGAAATACGACCCAGCAAATCCGGCGGCAAGTGTGGCGGGGCTGTTGAAGGTGAGGCAATCTTTAAATGAATTTTATGAGCAAGCACATAGCAGATTCCAAGATGGTGAAACGCCAAATGAAAAAGCAGCCTCGAATAAGGTAAATGAACTGTTGAATGCAAGATTTTGGGGGGCAACTAAACTTGACGAAGTAGATAAATTAATCCAGGCTTGCTTAGGGCTACACTTAGAAGCAACAGCTTCAGCAACTTCCGTAGCTGCGGGAGAGAAAATCGAGATTTCAACCGAAGCATATCAACCGTCCTCATCCGACTTCTTTCTTCACCAAATTTATATAACACCAAATAAGGGCGATACGATCAATTATCCTCCTGTAATAAAAGGAAGTCAATATTCTAATCTTAGCCGAAATAAGCTCGATTTCACTGCTCCAGCAACTCTGCCTTCTACTATACCTTACTGGTTGCGAGAGAAACAAGAAGTGGGAATGTATGGTGTTAGTGAACAGTTACTGCGAGGAAAACCAGAAAGCGACCCTGCGCTAGTTGCTCACTACTCTTTTAAATACAGGTATGGCCTTTCTGATGGCAAGAAAAACGAAAAGCAACTGCAAGGAATAATTGATTATGAAGTTCCTGTTCAATACAAGCACACCGACCCCGTCCAAGGCGAGCTATACCAACCCCTAGCCGTAGTACCAGCCGTCGCCGTGAACATTGGCGGCAAAGCGTACATCTTCTCCGAAAACCAACCGAAAACCGTTCCCGTGACGGTGCGCGCCGGGCGCAATGGGGTGCGTGGTACCCTAGCTCTAACGCTGCCAACGGGCTGGAAATCAGAACCCGCGTCGGCTAGCTTCGACCTAGCTTCGAAAGACCAGGAAAAGACCATTCAGTTTCAGGTACAACCGACGGGTAACCAGGAAAGCGTGGGGCAGATTCGCGCTGTGGCTACCGTAGACGGGCAGCCATATTCACGCGGCATCCAAACCATTGAATACAACCACATCCCGACCCAAACGCTCTTTCCCGAGGCGGTAGCGCCACTGGTGAAAGTGGATCTGAAGCGCAAAGGCCAGGAAATCGGCTACCTCATGGGCGCCGGCGACGAAGTGCCCGACGCGTTGCGCCAAGTGGGCTATACCGTTACGGTGCTCAAGGAAACAGACATTACCCCCGAAAACTTACGGCGCTTCGATGCGGTGCTGCTCGGAGTGCGTGCCTACAACGTACTCGACCGCCTCAAGGTACTCCAGCCCATCTTGCTCGACTACGTGAAGCAGGGCGGCAACCTCGTGGTGCAGTACGTGGTAAACCGCGGCACCGTGATGCCCCAAATTGGTCCGTATCCCTTCACGCTCTCCACCGACCGCGTGACGGTAGAAAACGCTCCGGTTACTTTCCTCAAGCCCCAACATCCGCTGTTGAACGCACCCAATAAGATCAGCAACAAGGACTTCCAGGGCTGGGTGCAGGAGCAGGGCTTGTACTATCCTAGCCAGTGGGATGCGCAGTATCAAACCATCATCAGCAGCCACGATCCGAACGAGAAAGCCAAGGAAAGCGCTATTCTCGTAGCGGATTATGGTAAAGGCCACTACATCTACACAGGATTGTCGTTCTTCCGGGAACTGCCGGCCGGCGTACCAGGAGCCTACCGTTTGCTCACCAACATGATTTCGCTCGGCAAGTAAGTATATGAAAACCATAGCGGAGCAGCGGCGCGACGTCCAGTACTTCATCCTAGCTTGCTGCGGGCTGTGCCCCGTGGCCTTATGGGTGCTGGATAAGCCGCTGGCGCTGTGGCTACACGACTACGCCCAAGAAGCGCGGCCGTTCTACGAAAAGCTAACCAACGCTTTCGATAAAGTGTACGAGTCCGTGTTCTACGCCGCCGACCTAGGTGGCGTGCCCATCGGCTTTGTGGCGCTAGTAGTGTTGTTCCTACTTGGGCGCTTTCTACTGCACGCGCCTGGTCCTGGCGTGTTTTTGCTCATCGGCTTGGTGCTGCTCAACAGCGGCGTGGCTACGAATCTGCTAAAGATCTACTTTCGACGACCCCGCCCCGATGCGTTCTTGGTGCACGACATGGTAGGTACCGGCTTTTGGCAAGCTACCACGCGCGACTACTCGTTTCCGTCGAGCCATGCGACGCTGTATTTTAGCTTCTTGCTGCCATTGGCCTGGCAGTTCCCGCGCTACCGGTGGCCGCTGCTGGGGCTAGCCTCGCTGCTGACGAGCGGGCGGCTGGTGCTGGAATTACACTTTTTGGGTGATGTGCTAGCTTCTATTGGGTTGGTCGGCGTGCTGACTTGGTTGTTTAGTCGGTTGCCGTTCATCACGCCGCGTACACCATTTCGGCTGCGTCGCTCGTTTCGCAAGGACTTCACGTCGTAGTTTCCTGTCATTCCGAACGGAGCGAGGAATCTGGCACTACCATATAATTGGCTTACTCAAATTCTCCCCTTCACTAGGAATGACAATTAAAGCCTAGCAGCCTTCGCCAGTACATATCCTTTCAATATGAACAAGTACCCAGAGCCAGATGCCGTTGCTGCCACTTCGCAAGGCTCCACAAAAGCAGATGAAGAGGGTAACTGGCGCGCGTGGTATCTTCTGGTGCTGGCAGTGCTGGCAGTTGAAATCGTTGGCTTTGCACTTATAACTAACTACTTCGCGTGAGTTTTCTGGATTGGGCTATTCTGGGAGCCACGTTACTCTTTATTGTTGGCTACGGCACGTGGCGCACCCGCGGCAGCCGCGACCTGAACGCCTATTTGCTCGGCAACCGTCAAGCGCAGTGGTGGAGTATTGGCCTGAGCATTATTGCCACGCAAGCCAGCGCCATTACCTTCTTGAGCGTACCCGGCCAAGCCTACGACGACGGGATGCGCTTCATCCAGTTCTACTTCGGGTTGCCCCTGGCCATGGTACTCATTGCGGCGGTGGCCGTCCCGATTTTCCACCGGTTGCAGGTCTTCACCGCCTACGAATACCTAGAGTCGCGCTTCGACCGGCCGACGCGCGTGCTAGCAGCTAGCCTCTTTCTAGTGCAGCGGGGGCTAGGTAATGGCCTTTCGCTGTATGCGCCCGCCCTGGTGCTCTCGGCCATTTTAGGGTGGAACATCAGCCTGACCGTGTGGTTGATCGGTGGCCTCATGATTGGCTATACCATGGTGGGTGGCACGCGCGCGGTGGCTGTTACCCAGCAGTGGCAGGTGGCCGTTATCTTCACCGGTATGGTGGTGGCGGGCTACTTGCTCGTGCATTATTTACCGGCTAACGTAGGCTTCGGAGACGCCTTGCGTGTGGCGGGCCATCAGGGTAAGTTGAACCTGGTCGATTTTCACTTCGACCCCAAAGACCGCTATAACTTCTGGTCGGGCATGACGGGGGGCTTGTTTCTGGCGCTGGCGTATTTCGGTACCGACCAAAGCCAAGTGCAGCGCTACTTAGCGGGGCGTAGTATTCGGGAAAGCCGCTTGGGGCTGCTGTTTAATGGATTGGTTAAAGTACCTATGCAGTTTGGTATTCTGCTGATCGGCGTGCTGCTCTTTGTGTTTTATCAGTTCAATGCTCCGCCGCTCACCTTCAACCGACCCGTGCGTGAGCAACTCGCTACTAGCACGCAATATGCCCCTGCGCTTCGCGAACTAGAGCAGCGCCACGCCACCATTGCTGCCGCCAAGCAAGCTGCCAATGCGAACCTGGTAAACGCGCTGCACGCTGACGATCCGGCGCAGCTAGCCAACGCGGAAGCTCGCCTGCAAGTCACCAACGCCGCTACTCAAGGACTACGTACTGATTTGCAAGCTCTACTTAAACAAGGAGCGCCAACCGCCGAGGCTAAGGACACCGACTACATTTTTCTTTCCTTCGTGCTCCGATATATGCCGCACGGCTTCATTGGGCTGCTGATTGCCATGGTGCTCAGCGCGGCCATGAGCAGTTCCGCGGCTGGCCTCAATGCCTTAGCTTCCACCACGGTAGTTGACATCTACTGTTTGGCCCGGCCCAAGGATGACCAGCAGCACTATGTGGCGGTATCGCGCTGGGCAACGGTACTATGGGGTGTGCTCGGAATTGGATTTGCCTTGTTCGCCGCCCGCTTAGAAAACCTGATTCAGGCCGTCAACATCCTAGGTTCGCTGTTTTACGGGCCTATTTTAGGCATTTTTGTCGTGGCTTTTTTCATGCCGCTGATTCGCGGCAAGGCCGTGTTCTGGGCCGCTATCCTAGGGCAATTGGCGGTGTTGCTACTGTTTTGGCAAACCGACATTGCTTACCTCTGGTACAACATTATCGGCTGTTTCCTCGTGATGCTGCTCGCTGCAATAGGGCAGAAGCTAGCCCGCTTGTCGCGATAATAGTATAGTACGCGCCTGAGGTCAAGACATGAGTTCTTTTCCCTGTGTGCAACTAGAGCCAGTTCCCCTCCTTTTTTCAAGGAGGGGTGGCCGCAGGCCGGGGTGGTAAAACCGTCAGAACGATGCTAGCTCTAGCTCTCTAACCCTAGCTTAACCACCCCCGACCCCTCCTTGAAAAAAGGAGGGGAGCTAGCTTTTAGATGCTAGCATAACGAAAAAGCCCCAACGTTTCGAGAACGTTG
>Ga0325401_1001015_pt1 | contig 22748 bp, 10 predicted proteins | sample PopdelMetagenome_FD_205666 | JGI IMG/M metagenome (GOLD analysis project Ga0325401, IMG submission 205666) | Populus deltoides microbial communities from Bellville, Georgia, United States - Xylem-PdKOR-R2 | ecosystem: Host-associated > Plants > Phyllosphere > Stem > Wood/Secondary xylem | place... | reverse complement strand
CTTGTGCTATGAAAGGAACTTGATTTGTTGTTAACATAAGTTATAATCATGAATGCCTGACAACATTTACAAGTATTAGCATTATTCGAATGAGATAACTAATGTAATCATGTTAACAATTTATAATCTGATTGGAACCTCCTTTGTATGTGGTTTCTAGTTGAATAATAAAAGTTTATACTATACTTGTTTGAAATACCATTAGTGGATCCTCTAACCTTGACAATTGTTTTTTAATCAATGTTTAATCCTTATATCAATATCACATCTCAAAGCTCTCTTTCTTATTATTATTGTTGTTGTTGTTGTTGTTTATAATTTATATAGTTAATCTTCCTGTGGTTCGACCCCGGTCTTGCTGGGTTATTTATTACTTCGACACTCCTGCATTTGGGAGAAGACATCAATCTTTTGGTCATGTTAAGTTTTTGGCGCCGTTGCCGGGGAGGTAAATTCTTGTATAAATTATAATATTTATTTTATTTTCTCTTTTCACTTTTCACTTTTCTTGTATCTAACTTTGTTTCTTTTGTTTTGTTTTCTTCTTCCTTTTATTCTCTTCCTACACGTGCATGAGAGTTTGGTCATGTACATTAAGTAGTAGACTTTGTAGGGTATCCTCATCATTTTCAGAAAATATGGTCGAAGAAGATAACCAGTCGCTTCATAATGAGAATAACCGAGTTAGAACACTTAGAGACCATATGAATCCTACAAGAACAAGTGCACCCTCATACATAGTTTTTCTTCCTAATGCGTCTCATTTTAATTTTAAGCCAGGCATTATTCAACTTTTATCTTCTTTTCATGGCTTAGATTTAGAAAATCCATACTTGCATTTAAAGGAATTTGAGGATTAAATTGTAGCATGAACACCATCAGATTAAAGCTTTTTCCTTTTTCATTAAAAGATAAAGCTAAAACATAGCTACAAAATCTTAGACCAAGATCCATTCGTGCTTGGGATGAAATGCAACAATAATTTTTAAAGAAGTTTTTTCCATCTCAGAGAACAAACTCTTTCAAAAGACAAATCACCACTTTCACTCAAAAACCAGGAGAAACATTTTACCAATGTTGGGATAGGTATCGAGACTTGTTTAATACTTGCCCTTGTCATGATTTTGAAACATGGAGATTGGTTTCACATTTTTATGAAGGGTTAACACCTAGAGATAGGCAAATGGTTGAATTGATGTGCGATGGAACTTTTGAAGATAAAGACCCTAATGAAGTAATGGAGTACCTAGACTTGCTAGCTGAAAATGCGCAAAATTAGGACACTACAGGCACTTATAAGGCACCAAGTAAAACTCAACCTCATACATCTAGTGGAGGAATGTTTATCCTTAGGGAAGATCATGACCTCCAAGCCAAGTTTGCTTTTTTAGCTAGAAAAGTTGAGGCACTAGAATTGAAAAAGAATGGTCAGTTAAAATATGCTCAAGACATTGTATGTCAAATCTGTGAAACCAATGAACACTCAACCAATGACTGTCCAACTTTGCCTTTTTTTAAGGAATGCCTCCATGAATAAGCTCATGCTTTAAACAGTTTCCAAAGGCACAATCATAACCCATACTTGCAAATATACAACCTTGGTTAGAGAAATCATCTAAATTTCAGTTGGAAGAGTGATAACAATAATGCACAAACTTCACAGCCACTGTTTCAAGTACATCATAATTTTCAAAATTCTCATGGATGCACCTCCTTATGCTCCACCTCCTAAAAGAAATCTTGAGGAAACATTGCATGCATTCATTGAAAAGCAGGAGACAATCAACACTCAACTTGCTCAAAGCAAAACAGATTTTAAAGATACTCTTGCAAAATTGACATCTGCTCTCAGTTTTCAAGAGAAAGGTAAGTTTCCATCTCAACCACAGCAAAATCTAAAAGGGCAATACAATGCAAATGCAAGTAGTTCTAGAAGCTAACACATGGATCAAGTCAAATCAGTCATCACTCTTCGCAGTGGTAAGGTTATTGAAAAACTCACTCTTAAACCTTGTGAGAAAGATGATGAGTCAATCTCTAAGGGTAAGGAAGGGGTTGAATCTAAACATTGTAAAGAAAAGATTGATTCCCCGCCAGCACTTCCATTTCCTCATACCATGACCAAACAAAGAAAAGTCAATCATAACTCTGAAATCTTTGAAACTTTCAAGCAGGTAAGGATCAATATACCTTTGTTGGATGCTATTAACAGGTACCTTCTTATGCTAAATTTTTGAAAGATTTGTGCACTGTAAAGAGAAAATTGAATGTGAAAAAGAAAGTCTTTTTAGCCGAACAAGTAAGTGCTATTCTTCAGAACAATAATGCTTTGAAATATAAAGACCCTGGTTGTCCTACAATTTCATGCTTGTTTGGAGAACAAAAATTAAAAGAGCCTTACTTGATCTTGGAGCTAGTGTGAATTTACTTCCATATTCAGTTTTTCAGAAGTAAAAGAGCCTTACTTGATCTTATAGCTTTGACATGCAATTTACATTTGTTTGGGCGGGTTGGGAAGGTAGTGCATACGATACACAAATTTTTCTCGAGGCAATTAACAATCCACGTATAAAATTTCCTAAGCCACTAGAAGGTAGTAATGTGTGCGTGTGTGTGTGATAATTAATGTTATTTTGTTTTTTTTTTTTTGGAATTTTCAATTTTAAAAAATTATATGTATTTATAGGGAAATACTACTTGGTTGATTCAGGATATTCTAATGAATATGGATTTCTAGGTCCATATAGAGGTCAAAGATATCATTTGCAAGAATTTAGAAGGCGAGGACAACCACAAACGCGTGAAGAAATTTTCAACCGTATACACTCTTCATTACGTTGTGTGATAGAATGTACATTTGGAGTTTAGAAAAAAAGATGGTGAATCCTATAAAATGTGCCATCCTTTAATTACAAGGCACAAGTTCAAATTGTTGTCGCATCTATGGCAATTCATAATTACATTAGAAGAACTTCAATGCAAGATGTGACATTTATGGAGTTCGATCGTCATCATGATTTTGTGCCCGATGATTTTCTAACTGATGTGGCTCCACATTCACAAATCCAAGGACACCACAGGCCTTTGCGAATGGATTACATACGTGATGGTATTGCTACAAGTTTAATAACACTATTATAAAATATTGTTCTAATATGTTTAGGTTTCTTTGCAAAAATTTATTGGTTGTAATATTATGTTTTATGTAATTGTTCATTAATATTATGAATGAAGTCCTTTTAGGTAATTATACCATAACATGAAATTGAACCACAATTTTTAACAAAACACATTAAATAATTTTTTATTCAACCTCAATTTCAACCACAGTTTTAACCAAAAATATATTTTTTCATACCAATCTCAACTAAAAGCACTTTTTATAAAACCACTTTTTATAAAACCACAACCACAACAGCCACCATAATACCAAACGCATATTACTTGTGTTATATCAACTTATCAATACCTAATTTTTCAAACTATTTTTCATTTAAAAAATTATTAAATTGATTTTTAAAAAAAATTAATGGTTTTGATATGTTGATGTCAAAATAAAAATTAAAAAAATATTATTTTGATGTATTTTCACTTAAAAAATAATTTTACAAAAATACTCTACATCACAATACTAAACAAACAATAAATAATTTTTAATCTAAAAATTGATAATTCATTTGTTTGGATATAATAATTTCATAGCTTTTTGAATACGATTCAAACTTTTTAAATGGAACATTAAATTACTCATAAATATAAGATGGAAAAAAGTTAATCATGATTATACCAGAGAGGAAAGAGACTAATCATTTTTCACAGCACAGACTGTATTTCACAATTCATTTGAAGGGCTTTTACGGGATTGTGATAATGGTTACGGTTTAAAATGCTTTTCACTTAGAAATATATCAAAATGATGTTTTTTTTATTTTTTAAAAATTATTTTTAAAATCAGTATATTAAAACGATCTAAAAACATAAAAAAATAATTTTAAACAAAAACAAATTTAAAATTTAAGGGAACGATGTTCCAATATTCCTCCACCTATCTCAAACATTACCCTTGAGAAGTCTTTTTTTGTTTGATAAATTGAGCAGACATCACTGCAAAATTGTTACTTTTTTTAGGAGTAAACTTTTGATCAAATCAATATTGACAATGCATTGAATAAATATTTGAGAGTGTGTAGTAGTGGTTGTTTTTTAAAGTGTTTTTTATATGGAAATGAATCAAAATAATATTTTTTTAAAAATATTTTTTATATCAGTACATCAAAATAATCTGAAAACATAAAAAAATATTAATTTAAAGTAAAGAAAAAATAAAAAAATATTTTTTTTCAAAAATATTTTTAAAACGCAAAAACAAACAGGTCATAAAGATACCATGAATGATATTTTAAAGAAATCAAATTAATGATTTTTAAGTAATTTTTAATATTTTTGATGTGTTGATATTAAAAAATAAAAAAATATTATTTTAATTAAAAAATACTTTTAAAAAAATATTACATTATTAATTAGAAAATAAATAAATAAAAGTTATACTTTAACCAATGTTGTGGTGGAAGGTGACCATAATTGCATTAAAAAGAAAAAAAGAAAAAAAGAAAAAGAAAATTAAAGAACTGTTTAAAAGGGCTTTAGCGTGATAGGCAAGGTCCATGCATCCCTTTTCATTTCTTGTAAAGAGATAATTGATTGGAGAGAAGGTACTTTCGGAAGTTGTACAAGTTTACACACACACTTTTGAAATCCTGCGTTTTTGTTATTTCTTTTGAATTTTTATTTTCTTAGCAAGTCAATCATAGACCACACATTTGTTTTTGGGAAATTATCCTTTTATTTTTATATTTTTAATTTGAATAAATCATTATTAATTGTTTTTATTTTTTTTAATTTTCTTACATGATTGAATACAATTTACATAAGGATATGATGAATACATTTGACAATTTTAAAAACTAAAAACAATAAAGCACACAAATTTAATAAATAAATAAATAAACACTCAAAATAGAATTAAAGAGAGAGAGTTCAAGCATGATTGACCTATACATCAACATATTATGTGTCATTTTTTATTATGAAAAAAATTAAAATTCAAACAATCAAAAAAAAGAAATAAAAGAAAACACACATATAATTTGTTTGACAATAATTAAAAAAAAAAAAACAAGAGCACATCTTTTGGCAATAACATAAGATATCATTGTTATTAGAAAATTATATCTTAGGAAAAAAATAACATAAGAAGGAATAATTTTTACAAATACACATACATTTTAGTGTCATTTTTTTATATGTTTGACAATAATTATATTAGGATAACATGGTAAAAAATATTTAGAAAAAACACACATATTTTGGCAAATTATTCATATATACAAAACAAAACAACTAAAAATATAAAAAAATCTTGACCAATATACAACAATAACATGATAGAATATAAATTTTAATCGGTGGAGTTTTGAGATTATTTTTGCTTTCTTTCAAGAATAGCAAGAAAAAAAATAAATGATTGCTTTGGTTTGGTTTTTTTATTTTTTTTATCTTATCATTTAAATTTGGGAACCAGTGAAAACTTAAAAGACTCGAAATTACCTTTTTATTTATTATAATAGTATATATGAATTTTATAAACTTGAAACTTTTTACAACGGTTGACTCATGAGATTAAAGATTTTTAGATTATCTCAAACTCAAATCATACCATGTCTTAGATAAAAAAAAATTATAGATTCATGATCCTATTTCATTATAGTTATTAATCCCAATTTGATATAGTACATTGATGTAGAACTTAATTAACTTGCTTTTTACACCAATTAGTTAAAAAAATTTAAACTTGATATTATTTTATCCCAACCCGATATACTACATTGATCTAGTACTTGATTGGCCTGCTTTTTAGGTCAGGTTGGATAATGTTTTAAAAAAATCAGATATTATTTTATCCGTCAAAACAAGATTAGAACCTAAATTAACTTAAAAAACTATCAAAACAATATTATTTTAATTTTAATTTTTTTTAATTAACCTACTTTATTTATGACTTTGGCTTTACACTATTTTTTTATCCCCAATTGTCATTAATAAATTCTTACAAGGGTTGAATGGATAGTTGTCTTCATTAATAACTTCTTTTAATTTGTATATCTTGTTGGTATGCTTATTTTTACAGTAGAAACAATGTTTTTCTTTTAATTGAGTTTTTTATTTAAAATTATTTTTTGGTATTTTTGGATCATTTTAATATGTTGATGTTAAAAATAAATTTTTAAAAATAAAAAATATCTTAATATATTTTCAACCTAAGAAATAATTTGAAAAACAACTATTACCATAATATCAAACAAAAACTTAATCTTGCAACTTTCTTTGTCACACAAAAATCACAAGTCACAGTGACACAAGTGGGCTTCAATTTTACACAAACAAACTCATACCCTTTTTTTTTTTTAAAAAAGAACTAATTGAATCACTCAGGTTGGTCGACTTGAGGCTTGACCCTCCCGCATAAAAAATATATATAAGAGTTGACTTAGTTTAACTTAATGGATCAACTTGTGTTTCAATCAACTCCATTAAAAATAATAATTTTTTTAAAATAATATTGTTTTAATTTTTATGGATTAATTTGACCAATCCATTAACCATACCTTATGCCATATCGAATGTAATACTTACCAATGGGGCATTTGTTTCATGTGAAACACTTTTTTTTGTAAATTATCTTTTATTTTTTTATGTTGGTTTAATTTTAAAAAAATTGTTCAATGAAAAGTGATTTTCAATTAAAAAATAAAATAAAATAAAATAAAATGACTAAATTACTTTTAAAATTAAAATTTGTTAAATTAGGGCTAGCCCTTATCGTATTTCTATATTAGCTTCTTAGTAATAATTAAGTTGATGGAGAGAAAATCTAGTATTTTTATAAATATAAAATATAATATAAAAATAAAAAGTGATTCACGCGTGCATTAGACACATCAACTCATGAGATTATGTATCATGTCCAAAGGTTTCATTTTTTGATGTGATTATAATAATCTTTGTGACACCTCCTTTCTTGGATAGTGCATGTTGTGTATTAATTTTTGGTATGACACCGATAATTTTTTTTATCTTTCCTTTTTAATCAATTTAAATTTTCAAAATAACTCTTTAATTTATTTTTTTATTATTTTTTTTATTTAAAATAATTTGTAATATATATATATATATTTTTTAATTTCATTCGTCTTTAATTTTTTATTTATTTATTATATCTTATTCTTTTAATAACCTTAAAAAGTAAAACATTAGTAAATAATTTTCAATTTATGATATAACTACAAAGTATTTTTTTAATCTAAAATGACATCAACTCCGCTAAACAAACAAGGTGTAAGTGAATAATTAGAGAAGAAAATGGGAGGATCCAAGAACTGAAAGGAACAAAACAAGGCCACCACACACAACACATAATAATATATCTCTCTCACCAACCTTTCCTTAAATCAATGCCCTGTCGGAATCCGACCTCTCCCTCTTCCTCTTCTGTCAACGATTTTCTTTTTCTTCTATGACATCGTTCAAAAAATTGAAAAAATAAATTAAAATCAGGTCCTTTTCTTCTCTTTCAATCGATCGATTTGGGATTAATTCTCTCGATCTCTTTTCTTTGATCGTTACTGTACGTTAAATGGATTGCCTTTTTTCCCCTCTAATCAATTTTGTTGATAGTTTATGTTTGAAGGCTCTGATTTTGGAATTCTTAGGATTCGTTTGAAATGTGTGAAAAATTAAGACTTTTAGTGTTAGGGTAGTTTCTCTGATCGTGAATCGAACTGGGTTTTAGTTTTATAGTTAGTTTGTTTTTGGTCTTGCTCTGGAGAATTAGGGTTTTGCGTCAAAAGGGGGATTTTTTTACAGACATTTTGGTTCAGGGGTTGTGAATTTTTTTTGTGGGATTTCTTGTTTGTTGAAAATAAAATTAGGGTTTTTATTTTCATTCCTGATGAGATTGATTTCCAGCATGTTGTGGCTGGATATTGACTATTTGCTTATAAACTTGGGTGAATTTAATTGCTTGCTAAGTGTTTTATGTTTCGTTGTTTTTCGTAGAATATATTGTGGTTTTGTGTTAAGATGTGAAATGAGATATATGATTTGTTTGTTGTAATTCTGCAGGTATTGGTATTCGGATTTTGGAATTGAGGTTTTGGAAGGATGGCGATAAATGAGCGGAAGACTATTGATCTTGAACAAGGATGGGAGTTTATGCAAAAGGGAATTACTAAGCTGAAGAACATCCTAGAAGGGTTGCAAGAGCCGCAGTTCAGCTCCGAGGACTACATGATGCTATACACGTAAACGCTTTTATGCCACATTTTGTTTTTGCTGATGTTTACCTGTGTGAATTAGCGTGTATTTTGACTTGTTTTTTTTTTTTTTTTTTGTTGTTGTTGATGATGATGTTGTTATTTCGTTCATTTTGTTTGCAGAACCATTTACAACATGTGTACGCAGAAGCCCCCTCATGATTATTCCCAGCAGCTATACGACAAATACCGGGAGTCTTTTGAAGAATACATTACTTCAACGGTGAGGAGCGTATAATCAAAATTGCAGAATTGTCTGCTCATAAATTTGTTCTTCATGTTTAGAATCAAACTTAATTCTCACCAAGAAGAAATGTCAACTTGTTTCTGTTGTCTGCCTCTTGACCAAGAAACTACAAGTCTAGTTTTTACAGCTTTGAAAACTTTGTTCGCTTGGCATATGCTTTCATGTCAAATACCATATGGCCTGGGGGTTGAGAAGTTGCTATTTATGGTTTTTACGGAAATATTTATTTTTAAATGCTAGTGTAGTCTACCAATTATTGATAGCATCTCCTATTGCTGGAGTTGAAATATCTTGGTGAATCAACCGTGTCTTTTATGTTATGTCATGCCGAATGACATGGTTGGAAAACGTAACTGCTTCTTTAAACTGTGATGTTTTTCATGATCATGGACTAAAAAAACGCAGGTGAGGCAGTGGCTCAGAAATCAGGCATCTTAAATTCAATCCCCCTGGCTAGTTGTGCGTTTGGGTTGGGTGGGTCTCATGCGTTCATGGGAATCAGTTTTGGATTTGATTCAAAAGTGAGCCAGGTTGACGTAATACCCTTACTTTGAGAAGGTCATCTGAACTTTCTATCCCTTTCCAAAAACACATGTTATGCATTTCCATCTTTTGATACTCTTGAGCAAAATAACCTCCCTTTTCAAAAGGGGATAATGATGTGTTATGTACATTAGGTAGGTAGGTTGGGAGAGTGAGAAATCTTCTTATGCACATTTTGAACACCATAATGATGTCCCCCTTCTATTCTTTTGGTCTTCCTTCTGTTTCAAACTTAAGATTCCTCCATATGGATTACTAAAATGTTGATGGAACCTTCCTTTACCAGAAGATAATACCTTTTCAACCTCCGTTACCACCACTGGTAATTGTTTACGTCAACACAATACATGTAGATGTATAATGGATTGGTCTTATTTTTCTTTTGATTATATTAAAGATGTAATAATCTGCTGTGTTTTTGCTAATGAGTTCCTCTCAATCTCTCACAAATTAATTATCTTTTTTCTGGTTCAGGTATTGCCATCGTTAAGGGAGAAGCATGATGAGTTTATGTTAAGAGAGCTAGTTAAAAGGTGGGCAAACCATAAAGTCATGGTTCGGTGGCTTTCTCGTTTCTTCCATTACCTTGACCGCTATTTCATTGCCCGGAGGTCACTTCCACCACTTAATGAAGTTGGACTTACTTGCTTCCGTGATCTGGTATGTCATGGCTGAGTGCTATTGTATGTTTTTTTTCTGTATTCTGTGTTGACAAAGGAAATATTTTCTTTCCATTGCTTCTTGAGCCATGGTCCCAATTGAAACTACATTTTATTCTGTTTGACTTGATGATCGCCTTTCAAAAAGATACATCATAATGTAACTTTATGGATCATGTCTTTTGACTCCAGGTGTACCAGGAACTGAATGGGAAAGTGAGGGATGCTGTAATTTCTCTGGTAGGGTATATTGTTTCTCCTAAATGTATGGTTTTTTTTTTTTAACCAATGGACAAGTTAGTTAGCATGATTTTCCTAATCAGATTGATCAAGAGCGTGAAGGAGAGCAGATTGACAGAGCTTTATTGAAGAATGTTTTAGATATATTTGTTGAAATTGGAATGGGACAGATGGATTACTATGAAAATGACTTTGAAGCAGCGATGCTTAAAGATACAGCTGCTTATTATTCTCGGAAGGCATCAAACTGGATCCTTGATGATTCTTGTCCAGATTACATGCTAAAGGTAAACAGGATATGTATTCTGTTAATGAGTTAAAAAGAACCCCCCCCCCCCTGAAAATGGTCTTTTGTGCAAATAGTATCTTATGCATCTTGTTGGTGATTCCAGGCTGAGGAGTGTCTAAAACGGGAGAAAGATAGGGTTTCTCATTACTTGCATTCCAGTAGTGAGCCAAAATTGCTGGAGGTTTGTAGTTGATTGCATGTTGTGAATTTATGTTTTTGGGTAGTTAGTTGCTTATTAGTGATGGTATTGTCACACGAAATACTAGAAAACCTTGTAAAATGGGATTTCAGTTCAGGGGTGCAAGCACAGCTGTGTTGCATGGTTTTAGGCCCAACTTAAAGTGCTGCTCTTGTTTTTTTTCTATTTGAAATCTTATTGCTGTATTAGAAGATGTATGTTCTTCTCTGCAGAAAGTTCAACAGGAGTTGTTGTCTGTATATGCCACCCAACTGCTTGAAAAAGAGCACTCTGGATGCCATGCTTTGCTTAGAGATGACAAGGTATTCTTAATACATTTGTTTAACTGTTTTTCTCCTTAGAGCAATTCCAAATTAATTAAAAGTTGCTGCTTTCTTTCTTTGTTTCATGCTGTTTTAGGTGGAGGATTTATCAAGAATGTTCAGGCTCTTTTCTAAAATACCTCGAGGCTTAGATCCTGTTTCTGGTATATTTAAGCAGGTTGGTAGGCGTGCATTAATATTTCTTTTCCTTGGGCAATCTGAAATAAGCATTTGTTGATCCTGTCTTTTCTTTTTCCTCCCTTTCTTTTTTCCTCTGCTCTAAGATGGTTTCCCTTTCATAATGCAGCATGTCACTGCTGAAGGTACAGCTTTGGTCAAACAGGCTGAAGATGCAGCAAGCAATAAGAAGGTAGGTCTTTTAATGACTATTCTCACATTTGCAAATTGCTTAATATGGCTTCTGGTGAAATTCTTCTCTCTTATCTGTATTTTATTGCCCCTCCCACCCAATAAAAATTAGAGATAAAAATCCAGTTTTTCTCTTAGTTCACAATTTGTGCAGTTTGGTGTCTAAGATTGTTTTTTATGCTCTTTAAATAAACTTTGAACAGCTTGCATAAATCTCTCACTAATAGTCTGGTGATTTTAGGTGAACTTTAGATTTCATTTGGTGAGTAGTTTTTTTCTATAATAATGGCTATAATGAGGATAGTAAGACATACAATATGTGCTGGTTTCGCCTAATGCAGTTGTCAATAATTAGCTACCCCTTTTTTTTGCTTTGCTTTTAAATTGAATTTGAAAATCAGCTGTCCTGGCTTATCTAATGCGAATATGACACTTTGCTGTTGAATGCATGAAGAAAAGCAAATTCAAATTCCAAAAATTGGTGAAAGTCTTTATAATATCAGAATCCAATTCTATCACATCATCCAACCCTGCCACCCACTGGCCCTAACTCATCAGCCTCCAAGACAAACTGGTGCTTGCTTTTGCACCATTGTAGTTTGCTAAGAATTAGAAACATTGTCAATTTCAAAATATTTTGCTCACTATTCATAGCAATGATATCATTCTTTAGAAAAAGAGCAAGAAATAACCCTGGCAAGCTTAAGGATCTAAAGTTTCTTCTGCTCTGCATCTTTAATTACATACCCTAGTCATAGTTCCTTGGATACTTGTTGGGTATCTGATTACCCTGGCATATTATCCTTGAATGAGTGTGTGCTAATCTTGAATCATTGCTGGTTCTTCTTGTCTTTACAATATGCCAGAAAGTAGGAAGACAGACCATCAAAACTGAAATGAATGATCTATCAGACTGATGACGATATCTCTGCCATTGAACATTGCTGAATAGTCCTGAAGATGGTAGCCCAAAGCTTATAGATTAATCGAAGCTGTTGTTGCTGGGACCCTCAGTTAATTTTATGGATCTTTTCGGGGACACAAAGTGTTTGAGGCCACTTTCTATCCCTTTTTACCCTTAATAAACATGGAGACCATGCATCCACTGCCTTTCACCTAACTGCTTTGATGCAAAGCCACAACAGTTACTGAGGGCTTTTGAATTGGATATTCTAGACTTTGACTAGAGTGCTTTCTGGCTTACTTGATACTGCATAAAAAATGTAACTAGATTGCTTACGTCAAGGGTAGCTGTTGGAGTCAAGGTAGAGCTCCCCCAGTCTCTTCGAGACATTTCTGCTATGTTCAGTGCCTCCTTCTTCACTCCAGGGGCTCCAGTAGTCAAGTCCAACCGATCCAATTTTTTGAGAGACTCAAAACCACAGAATGAAGGAAGCAGTAAGGAAAGGAGAAATGTATGAAAATAACCACACCTCCCTGCACGGCCCTCCAAGCAACTTCTTTTGAGAGATAAGTGGAGTAAGGGTCTAAAGACTGTTACCAATAGCAAGGGGCTATTTTGAGGATAGGTGCTCTCTGGTGCACCATAGATGAATTCATCCGGGTTAAAAACCTGGCATCATGGTTTCTGAACTTGCCTAAGGTTAATGAGATGGTCTGTGATCTATCTTGAAAACAACACAAATTTTATTCTTCACTTAGAGATAGCCTGAATTTGTCCTACTTGCCTCCGAGACAGCTGGTGTTGATTAATGCAGCTATTTTTTAGTTTCTACTACCTGGGAGTTAAAGGGTCTTTATGAGTTTATTTTAGGCTAAGAAATTAGTCAAGCATGTGGTTCAGGTCTGTTTTGGTTAGTTGAGATTATCTGATCATTTTCAAACAGCAGAACACAAATTTTGCAATATCAATGAGCTTTTTACAAAATTGGGTGCATGCCACATTACTCTCAGAAACATGCATAGTATTTTGGGAATGCTCATCTTTTTTTTTTTTTAATGTAATTCTCATGCCAGCTTTCTGCTATTTTTTTTAACAGGCAGATAAAAAGGATGTGGTTGGTTTGCAAGAACAGGTGAGTTTTCCAATTCTAAATGCAAATATTGACTGCAATGTTGAAATGGATTGAAGCTGATTTTATTGGCCTTCAGGTTTTTGTCAGGAAGGTGATTGAGCTGCATGACAAATATCTGGCATATGTCAATGATTGTTTCCAGAACCACACTCTCTTCCACAAGGTTTGTGCAGAACATTTATTTCGGACATTCTAAGGTCAAACATATCCTTCTTGGTCTTTTGTGTCTGAATCTTGTCCTTCTTTAGGCCCTCAAGGAAGCTTTTGAGGTCTTTTGCAACAAGGGTGTTGCTGGAAGTTCAAGTGCAGAATTACTAGCAACCTTTTGCGATAACATTCTTAAGAAAGGTGGGAGTGAGAAACTGAGTGATGAGGCCATTGAGGAAACACTGGAGAAGGTCTGTTGTGCTTTTATTGCCTGGTTGTGTTGCTCATGTTATTATATAACTTCATAATTGAATTTACTTGATTCATAGGTGGTCAAGCTGCTTGCTTATATTAGCGACAAGGACCTGTTTGCTGAATTTTATAGGTGAGTAATGTCATCTTCTGGTGTATAGCTTCTTTAATTGAACATTATATGGAGAAGTTTTTAACTCAGAGGATTATTTTTGCTGCATGGTTTCTGGCAGGAAAAAACTTGCTCGGCGGCTTCTTTTTGATAAGAGTGCAAATGACGACCATGAGAGAAGCATTTTGACAAAGCTGAAACAGCAATGCGGTGGGCAATTCACCTCAAAGATGGAGGGGATGGTCAGTTGCCTTGAATCATCTCTTCTAGTCGGAAGTTTATATTGCTATGCACACATGTAAGATTGGGATGCAAACTGTTATTCTTTCTTGTAATTGGATTTTGTTTTCTAGGTTACGGATTTGACATTAGCACGTGAAAACCAAACCAGTTTTGAGGAGTATCTAAGTAATAACCCAAATGCAAATCCTGGGATTGACTTGACAGTTACTGTTTTGACAACTGGCTTCTGGCCTAGTTACAAGTCTTTTGATCTGAACCTTCCAGCAGAGATGGTATGCTCATTAATTTATGCCTTGGTTTAACTGGTCATTGCATTTTGGTTGATATGTGGTTTTCCAAGGTTAGCATCTTGGCAAAGTCACTAATGCACACCTTTTTCTGTTGCTGCTGCTTTAGGTCAAGTGTGTTGAAGTTTTTAGGGAATTTTATCAAATAAAAACAAAGCACAGGAAACTTACCTGGATATACTCTTTGGGTACTTGTAATCTTATCGGAAAATTTGAACAAAAAACCATGGAGTTGATTGTGACAACCTACCAGGTATTATGTTAATGAATTTAGCTGCATATTTTCTTATTATTTGTTCTGATTGCAGGGTAGAAGTGCAGGTTCGCCATAAGTTTCTTTATTTCTAATACTGTTTTTTTTTCTTTTCTTAATAGGCATCTGCACTGTTACTTTTTAACTCCTCAGATAGATTAAGTTATTCCGAGATCATGACTCAATTGAACTTGACCGATGATGATGTTGTTAGACTGCTCCACTCGCTGTCATGCGCGAAGTATAAGATTCTAAACAAAGAGCCAAATACAAAAATAATATCTCCTACTGATCACTTTGAATTCAACTCCAAATTTACTGACAAAATGAGGAGGATCAAGGTGCTGAGAGCTTCTACAATGTCTTGTTCCTGTTCTGTTTTATGTGAATGCTAATGAACCTTCTTCTCTGCTCAACTTGCAGATTCCTCTGCCTCCTGTAGATGAAAAGAAGAAAGTAATTGAAGATGTTGACAAGGATAGAAGGTATGCTATTGATGCCTCAATTGTGCGCATCATGAAGAGTCGCAAAGTTTTGGGTCACCAGCAATTGGTTATGGAGTGTGTTGAGCAGTTGGGCCGCATGTTCAAGGTTTATTTTGACATTTAGTTTACTCTTCATGATCTGTATTCCTTTTTATTCCTCTGTTTGAACTTAATGGTTAAATTGAAATGTGGATTTGCAGCCTGATTTCAAGGCAATTAAAAAACGGATTGAAGATCTGATTACTCGAGACTATCTTGAAAGGGACAAAGAAAACCCGAACTTGTTCAGATACTTGGCATAAAGCGGCATGCTTGATCATTCATTAATAATGAAGTGGTGACTTTTGTTGCTGCAAATCACACCAAAGAGCAACTGTACAAGGTTGAAGTAGCATGGGTGTGTATAAATGCAACTAATGAGTGCCTCTTAGGTGATTGATTGGAAGCAGGAGCCGGAACACTTGTATATTTTGCCTCTAGAGCCAGGTATGAACAACTTCTATAGATTGTGATCCCATGTTGGAGAATTGTAACTGTTTCCCTAATGAGGTCCAATGCGCCAATGGGACCATCATGTAGCTTTACCCTGTTACGTTGAGTCCACCGCATGACTTGGTTGTTTGTTAATTGTGCTTTGCTTTTCCAATGGAAGGGGAAAAAAATGTATTTTAGTTCTATTTACGAGACATTTTGTATGGCAGATCTAGAAACTATCAGGTGAATGGTTTGTCTTTGAATGTGAACATTTCCTGTGCCATTTTATGCATTTCTTTATATTATCTGTAAGAGCAGCTCTGAGTTTCCATTATTTTATGTGATGGATGTGTTGGTTATCGACTATTTTAGATTGTTTAAACTTTTATCAAACTTGGAATTGCTTGAAGTCACGTCATGTTATTGATGGGGGCATAACTTTTTCCCATTTTATTGAAGGTTTATTTTTTCTATTGGTATCCGAAAGATCAGTTTTACTAGAGCAGCAAACCATAAGCATCATATTCCACTACATGCTAATGTCTCTCTGTCAAAGGTTACTGCCCATGATGCAATTTCTATACCATACATCTCATTGGAGACCAGATTGCTAGAGGATATGACAGCTCCACAGCATCATGTGTTGGTTGATATAACCCTACAACCCTGTTTCGTAACTCCTGTAGATAGTAATGAGAGAATTGTCTGTCAAATTGTCTGACTTCCACTTGATACACCATCCTCACTTCTAACTCTTTGCTCTTTCTTGGGATTAAGTAATCTATTCAAGCATTCAAGAGTACCCATAGCTTAATCCACCTCCTTGATTTTATTATGGATTGTTATGATGTTTGTTAAATAAAAAAGAGCTTCAGAAATTTAGTTTTTCGGTCCGTATATAATCAATTTTTGGATTGAGCCAGCATGAAATGGCATGTTTTTGTCAAACATAAGAGCGCAAGGATCCGTTCAACCGATGCGCTCTAGTGTAGATGGGCGAATCGATGGTTGGTGTTGCATCAGTTCTGCCCTGGAGGTCTTCAGCAAGAGTTTATCCAATCAGAGAATTAGTTTTCATGAAGCAACATGGTAGGCTCTTCGGAGCAGTTTGGAGTTGTGCATGCTCGAGTCCGGTTTCTGAAAGGAATTTCTAGTTCAACGAAATCTTAAGCAGTCTATCTTGCACGCTATAATGGGAAAGATGGAAAGTTGTTTTCAACAAGATCTGTTCTAATAACGTGAAAGATTTGTGGTTTTGATGTCATGGTGAGAAACGAAATGACGTTTTCACTGGTTTGATTTGAAATGGGAAGACTTGTTTTATGTGAGCAAACATAAGACAAATTTCTTCCTGACCTTGGTGGGCAAACACGGAACCAGCCAAATATGTCCCAAAAAAGTGATCGACTTACTGTGCTTACCATTTGCTCTAAATCTCAGTTATGCTTGAACTGCTTGGGAGATTGTTTGATCCCTCACGGAAGACGAATTTGCCGGAAGAGTGCATGAAGAAGCTTGCTGTCACCCCCATAAGCATTAAGCTGAGAGCTGGAGCTGTGGCCAGTAGCCAGATGTCCGAGGCTTGAAATTATCTAGAGGAGGAAGGGGATTTTTCTCAGTTAAGTTGAGCTTGGAAGACAAGAAAATTCATCACAGATGATGTGTTGCAAGGAGAGCCGATGAATGTGCGTGAAGCAAACATAGATTTGGAATCTGGACAAAAAGCAGCAACAGGGTCGTCCAAGAATGGCCACCATTGGAGCAAAACCGACGGTTCTCTTTGCTTTCCCAAATCGAGAAGCAATCATTAGGAAGCCGTCGCGTCCATCCATGAATTGCCTGTGCCCTACTCTCTTCTTTTTGGCATCCAGTCTTTGCGTTCACCATTCTACTAATCATTATTGCAGCTGCTGAATTCCCGCATGCCTTTTGGACCCATTTTGCTGAGATCACTCTAATGCAGAAGAGATCCTGAAAGAAAGGGGAGGTGATGCATGAGGTTTTGATTAATACGATTAAAGCTTAACATATATATATATATATATTAGACTAAATGGATAATTTAAAGTTACTGAAAAGGTTTGGTCATGCTGAATAATTTATTTAATAAAAATAAGTATATATTTATCTGATGAGTTTAATTATTTTTAGAGAGATTTTACCGGTTTAATTTTATAATTTGACTCATGTTTAAAGTTTATTTAAAAATTCTAAGAACAAGCAAAAAACAATTTTAATCAGATTTTCACGAATAATTTATTATTATTTTTAATATCATATACATAATATATAATTGAAATTTTTTTTATTAAAATTTAGATAATTTTTTCTAATAATATTTAAAAACAGAGTAAGCTAATCTGGTAAAAAAGATTTGAGTGCTAAAAAAAACCAAAGAAAACAAATGAAATGAAAAAAAGGGAAAAAAATGGTTAGGCCAAAATGCATGCTTCCACCAATGCTCAAACTCGTAAACTTTGACATCCCACGCCCAGGAACCAACTTAGCTAAGGCGTGGAATTGATATGTTACTCGATTAAAACATATATGAAGGCTCGTTTTTGTTCATCTTAGAAAATGAATGCTTCCACAATGCTCAAACTCGCGACCTCAGCATTCCTCACACACGAAACAACTCAACTTAAGACGTGGAATTGATTAAAAAAGAAGGTATTGAAGTGCTTTACTGTTGGAACCCGTCCTTTTAGTGTGTTTCCTTGCGTCAGGAAAAAGGGAATGGCGGACGGTAATGGCCAATTGGAAAACGCAAGAACTTGCACCCTTTTACTCTTCCATAGTTGGTTGTCAAATAATGTCATCATGGAAGGCTTCTCTCTTTTTTCTGATGTAGATAATTTCTTCTAGCTAGCATAAGAAACTTTCAGCTCGATCTTTTCTTGCTGAACTATATGAAATGTTGTTGTTCCATACATCCTTCCACCTCTATCTGATGAGATTGAGCCTGGAGCAACTAGTTGTTCTTGCATTTTCTGGTGCCCGGAAAGAAATACCATTTCCATTCTAGAGTTACCAGAGGCTTTTCCTCATGTTTTTCTGATGAATAGAGTAACAAGGGGAGGCAAGTTTTGTCCCTTTTGTGTTTTGATTCTTGCAGAAATATGGCTTTGCAGTGTCTTTCCCTGTAAGGAATCTGATATAATATGAACAGTTAAAGTGACATTACTCTGTGTTTTGATTCTAGTTTTCCATCCTACTTGCTGCTTCTCACTCCCACAACCAAGCACATTGGACAAGAAATGCTTATGAACAAACAACAAACAAGAGCCCACTACCATGTATTAATTGAAGAGCTAACACAAAGGAGTTCAACATAAGAATAGTGCAATATCCCATCAATGATATAGAGTCCTATACCTATTTTGACATGCTACCCAACTTGTGATTAATTTGGGCTTACATTCTAAGTAGAAGAAGACTTGTAGAATCGAAACATAAACGACAGCATATATATATACGAAGTCTTATGACAAGGTAGGTGGGGGCTGATCGGGGCCTTCTCAAGTAGGTTTCTTGCTTTCAACTTTGGCAAATTCCAGGTTCTTCTTGCCTTGCAGCTTGTTAGTTACATAGTGTTAATTTCTTGTACTCTCCATGGTTGTATCTCCCACACTTGCATGGATTGTTCTCATCATCCACCAGCTCTGGAATTGCGCCAAACTCTATTTCATAGCTAGGGGCATAAAATGTGACAAGAGAGAGTCTGTCTTTTTCCCTGTGAGTCAATGCTCAACACTTTTGTATTTTCCATTTGTTAAAACCTGTACATGCAGAAAATTAGTGAACTGTAGAATTAACGTCAATATTTCCGGGCAAGATGGAAAGAGGGAAAGTCTAGGTTTAATTTTCTTACTTCTAAAGTGTCACCAACGTTGATGACCAAAGCATTTTGAATAGACACCAATGTGCTTTCTTTTAGGATTTGGAGTCCTACTGAACTACCCCTCCCTTGCTGCAACACTGGAAGGGCACTTCCATCTGAATGTGGACTAAGACCTAAAACAAGGTCCGGTCTTGCGCCTCACAACCACCCCAAACTCCATCTCTTCAAAAACATCTGCTCTCATGTTTAGTGTCATGCCTATATATTTCAGTAGATGCTTACACAACCTCCTCACTTCTCCTCCACAGTTTCACTGCAAAAGTAGCATTTTAGGGAATTGAAGTCTCGCCACCTAAAATTCTTTAGGAAATGGAATTTGTACCCTGTTACCTGAACTTGGGTGGCTTTGCAGGCCCTGGTAGAGTGGGGCTCAAGCCCAAGAGCAATCATAGTGACCCAGTCCAGCTTTTGGACTCAGAGAACACAAAGGCCTGCCCATATCCCTGAATAGTCCCTGGCCACATTGGATACTTCTGCTTCTCCCCTAAAGGCAGCACGAAGAAATCCATGGCCACCTTCTCTATGCTCTCCAGCAAACTCAGATCAATCCCATGGTCAATAACTTGATAAAACATTTTAAAGACACCTTTCGCGTCCATCTTATCCTGCACTAACAAAGAAAAGGGCAAAAAGAAACATATGAACTTGTACCTGAAAAAAATCCCCACTCCTCGCACGCTCTTGTCAGCTCCAACATCTCACTTTTGTATTTATCTTTATTGCCTTAAGCAAGCCTTGAGAAATCAATGGTGGGAATGGTACTGAGAGATGGTAGAACTGTGGCTGGTGCTGGTCTTTCTGTCACGTCCCTAACAAATCTTTCAGGGATTGTTGCTGGCCTGTCCTTTCTAAGCTCTTGAACATCATCAAAATGACCAGCCCTAATTGGAGCCATTGAAACAGGAGACTTTGAAGCAGAATTCGGAAATATGTCAGATTTTTAGTGAAAGCTAAGGAAGATTGTTTTACTTGGTAGCTTCAAGGTTAGACAACTCTGCATTTATAGAAGGGGAGAGCACATTGTTAAATGTTAATGTCTACTATGCTAGCTGGACCTACCATGCACTTTAACACTACAGCTTATATATTCTTTTAAGTGTTATTCGCATTGTATAGATTTTGCTGTTCTGATATGAAAATGAAAAAATAAGTTTAAAGATTTATTGTGTAGTGTGCTTGAAATTATGATTTGCTTTGGTTATAGATTTGAAACTATTTGGTTAATTAATACACATTATAAATTTGCATGGGTTCTCTAAAACTCTTTTTTTTTTTTTTTAATTTTAATTATAAAAAATTTATAATTTATAGTTTTTTTTTTTTAAAATCTACTAATTCAAAAATAGAAGCTATTGCACAGGTTTGAAATATTTGTTTGGAAAAGCTGTGACTGTAAATTTTAGTTGTGGCTATAGCTTTTGAAAAGCTACAAATTATAGCTTTTAAAAATAACAAATGAAAATGACATTAATGTTAGCTTTTAAAGTGTTACTAAACACTTAAAAGCCACAGCTATAATTATATTGGTGATTTTCAAACACAAATTAGAGTTTATTTTTCTCTGAGATTTCTTAGAGTTTTTCAATGAAATCTATTATAACACTATCTAAATCATGGGGGGAATCACTGTTTCCCCACAAACAAAACAATGTGAATTACAACAATAATTTATCTAAATCATGGGGGGAATCATTGTTTCCCCACAAACAAAACAATGTGAATTACAACAATAATTTACCGTGTTTTTTTTTTGCAAACTTTCCCCTTTTTTCTTTTTTTGGTTTTTTTTCAAAATTATTTTTATTTTCAAAATTACCTTTTTTTTCAACTTTTCTATTTTTTCATTTACTTTTTCTTTTGTTTTTTCAAAATTATTTTTGTTGATTTTACTTTTTAAATATTGACCTGGTTAAAATTTTTGCTTTGTAATTTTTTTCTTTAAAATACTATAAATTGCTGCAATGTTTTTCCACATAGTTTTTCTATTTTATTTCTTTATTTTTCAAAATTATATTTGTCGGTTTTTTTTAATATGGAACTGATTGAGAATTTAGTTTTGTAATTTTTTTCTTTAAAACATTGTTTATTGCTATAATGTTTCTTCGCATGGTTTTTTTTAATGATTTTCTCCAAAATTAGCATTTTTTTTTATATTGAGCTGGTTAAAAATTACAGTTACAATATATGAGGAAAATACTGTAACTTTCCTCGAAAATAAAATTGCTGTGCTACAGTGTTTTTTTCCACATGATTTTTTTTCTGTTTTTGTTATGTTTTTCCCTAAAATCAGCATTGTCAATTTTATTTTTTAAATATTAAGCTGGTTAAAAATTGTAATTACAAGTTTTTCCTCACAAAACACTATGGATTAATACAGTTTTTCCTCACATGGTTTTTTTCCAGTTTCTTTTGTGTTTTCTTTTTTTATAATATTTTTTTTCAAAATTATCTTCATCGATTTTTTTTTTTAATATTGAGTTGGTTAAAATTTAACTTTGTAATAAAACTTAATCATGTGGGAAAAGTATTGTAGCTTTGCTCATAAAACATTGTGGATTGTTACAGTGTCTCTCTGCATGATTTTTTTTTGTTATAATTTTTTTCAAATTATCTTTTTTAATTTTATTTTTTTAATATTGAGTTGTTTGTGAATTACAATTATAAGTTACTACAAATAAGACTAAATCATGTGGGGAAGCACTGTAGCTTTCATCACAAAACACCGTGAATTACTACAGTGTTTCCAACATGATTTTTTTTTTTTTGGTGTTTGTTTTGTTATTTTTTTTCTAAAATTGTCTCTGTCGAATTTTTTTTTATATTGAGCTGATTAAGAATTTAGCTTTGTAATTTTTTTCTTTAAAACACTGTGAATTGTTGCAGTGTTTTTCCATGTGATTTTTTTATGATTTTTTCCAAATTATCTTTGTCGATTTTTTTTTTAATATTGAGTTGGTTAAGAATTATAATTACAATAAAGCTAAATCATATGAGGAAAGCGTTGTAGTTTTTCTCACAAAACACTATGAATTGCTACAATATTTCTCTAAATGGTTTTTTATTTTATTTTATTGGGAAAAGCGCTATAGTTTTCCTCATAAAACATTGTCAATTGCTGCAATGTTTTTTCTCATGGGTTTTTTTTCCTTCGAAAATTATCGTTGTTAGTTTTTCTTTTAATACTAAGTTGGTAGAGAATTTAGCTTTGAAATTTTTTTTTCTTTTTATTAACTGAAAAGCTAAATCATGTGGCGAAAGCACTTTATCTTTCCTCACAAAACACTGTAGATTGCTACAAATCATTTTGTTCAATCTCTAAGTTTTTGATCACCAACACA
>Ga0325401_1001008_pt1 | contig 22812 bp, 10 predicted proteins | sample PopdelMetagenome_FD_205666 | JGI IMG/M metagenome (GOLD analysis project Ga0325401, IMG submission 205666) | Populus deltoides microbial communities from Bellville, Georgia, United States - Xylem-PdKOR-R2 | ecosystem: Host-associated > Plants > Phyllosphere > Stem > Wood/Secondary xylem | place... | reverse complement strand
AAAATGGGTCAATAGCCGGGTTAATGAATTTGGGGTGTATGTGCAATGGATTTTGTCTTTATAAGATTCTTTATCTTTAATTACTTAATTCAAACCTTCTACTATAGATCCGTTAACCCTGTTAGTGTTTTCGTCATTTATAGTGTTTTTTAACGGTTAACTTTGAATATTTTTAGAACACGCTTTTTTATATTTGAATAGGAAGTATCATATTTGAAAAAGAACTAATCAAATTTTAAATAATAAGTTTAAAAAATATAATTTTTATTTAATGTTGAAGAATGAAACAAAAAAAATCTAAAAAACTTGTCTAAGTAAAACAAATAGCAATCAAAAAAATAATGATCAAATTTGACATAAAAATAAAATGAAATTAAATGACGAGAGATGAAATTAAAAGGCAAATTCAATTAAGAAAATGATTAAAAATAAAATAAATACCAATAAAAAAAATGAGAATCAAATTTAAGAGATGAAAAATTAAAAGAGGATGAAATTGAAAAAAAAAATTAATTTTATAAATTATTTGAAATAAAAATATAGCAATCAAAAAAAGATAAATCAAATATGAAGAAAAAATAAATTAAAGGGCTAATTTGAAATTATAAAGTATTACGCATGAAAATCAAGGTGAGTAAAGAAAAAAAAAAAAAGGAAGAAAAAGCTCATTGACACCAAATGTAGATCATAACGCAACACTTACTGCCGTGGAAGGGAGGGAATGCCATGAGGAATCCAATCACATTAAGAAAGCCCGTTGTTTACTGCTAGAGGCCACTTGACACGGTGGCACTTGTTTTGTACATGTTAATATAAAAAAATTGCCTTAAGCCAACATGAATATAACAATAAACCCTATATGAAAAGATAAAATAGCCCTTCTATGACAACTTATAACCTTTTGATTTTTAAAGGCATTTGTATCATTTAATTGTTCTAACCAAAATAAAAAGACAAGAATAACCATGGATGATAGTTTATTATTTTTTGTTTCTAAGGGTATATTAATAATTTTACTTTGCTAAAGAACAAAAAAAACTGATTTGTTTCCGGTCAATTATAAATAACGGGTCATTGAAAAAGATCGAATCACCCCACCACCATTACCATTGATTTTTAAAAGGGTTTACATGTAATTATACTACAGAGATGAATAGTAAATTAAGTGTCCATGCACAGTAAATTTGCCTTGGGTTTTAGTTTTTTGTTACATTTTCTTCGTCGACAGGAGCAATATATTTTCATAGCAGCCGTGCATGTATAATATCTAGCATGATCTCTCATATTCTTTACCTTTTAACTTTTAAGAAAATCCCAATTTGGAATATAGGTTTTCGAACGATATCAGATGCCCAATCTTTCCGAAAGCTTTCACCGAAAAATATTGACCTCTGGCCAGTCATAATTGACAGTTTGTTTGGATGCTCCAACTGTGAATTGAATTTGCGCAGTCCTGTTCTTAAGAGAATCTGATGGTTCAACCTCGTGTTCTGATTTGAAAACATTACAGGGGAACCCACCAAAGACAAGAAAAAATGGCCACAGCCATGGCCTGATTTGAATTTTGCTGGAATAATTATGGAGCAACCGAGCAATCCCTTGCACAATTATTTATCTTTGAATCAAAGTCATGTTGGTTTTGCTGGTGCCTTCATAAAACGAATCCTCAATAGGCGACTTTTCTAAAGGAACACACCATTATGACAAAGAAATTCCAGCTTTCTGAAATTTCCCTCAAAGCTCTTTTTTGAACCATTAAATTTTGTAGGTTTCTTTAATGGGTGGTGCTTTTATTGCCTTTATTCTCCTATACACACTTCTCAACCCACAACGACCTTTCTTGGTGGATATCTATCTTTCTTTCCTGATCATTTTCCCTTGAAATAAGGCTGTCATCGCTTTCAATTTCAATGGCTATACTCATCTCAACATCTCCTTTTCAAGGACCTTTAATTTGTATTTTTGTCAACCCCATTATCATGGTCACTGCCCTCAGCCACTTGATCTTAATCATGGTTCTTATTAATTGATTTTTGGTTCATCACACACTGAATTGTTAGGCCATCAATAAAAGAAGAGGAAAATGGAGGGAGAGACTTCTCTGGCAACGAGGATCTCGATAATAATGCAAGAGAGAAATCAGCTTCCAAGCTTAAAAAGTTGTTCCCCCTTGTGATATAAAATGCCACTAAGAAGAAGTGGGGAATTTTCAATGGATAATCAAAGTAACCCAACTTTAGGGTGAAGCGAAAGATATATTTACTCCCTTTGAGCTTAAATTATCAAAAACCCAACTGGCAAAGTCCCTGACAGCAAATTATTCTTGATTTAACATATGGATCCAAGGCATGAACACAACAAGCAAATCTCAAACTCTTCGGCTATCCCGTTTCTTGGACTTTGATTTTCACATGCTATCCATCTGGACAGTCAAGCAGATTAACTTAACAAAGGCCACACAAAGACGCACCATAATAATTATGTTGCTGATAGAGATTTGATTAATCAAGGAGATTAAATCTATAATAATATCACATGTGATGGTCATTCCCTAACACATTGATTGCTTGTATTAAAAAAAGAAGAGAGTAGATCCCTCGTGGCTATCAAGAAATCTGATCAGATAGGCAAGGCAGCATCATTTTCTGCGATGCCTGGTTACGCATACATATTCCTCTTTTCAAAAAGTTTTCACCCATGTGTATGTGCAGCCAAGAATCGTGGTTTCTCTATAATTGTGTATCTTGGTACTGTTAGGGCTGTGATTGATGCCCTTCCAATGACAGAAGGTTTTTATGGCTTCAACTATGCCACTAAAGCTCTCACAAGGTCTTGTTTGCTTGTCAAGTCTCACAGCCACAGAGGACCACAGAGTTTTCGCACACTACTCCAAATTCTGTAATAATTACAAATAACTTGAGGCACATATACTTAACTTGGTTGATTCCCAGGCTAACTTGATGAATCATTATACAATTAGTGTTATATATATATATATATATATTGCATTAATTAACGAATTCGTTGAGCTTTCAACAAATCCCTAACAACTCATTCACCTTGATCGATCTAGTTCCTCCAGTACTGATGGATAATTTGATTTCTGGCTGATATTCTTATGTTTAATTTCATCTTACTGGTAAAATTGATCCATTGATATTAACAAGTAATTACTAGTAAGGCAGTCTTCCATAATTTCTTTTGGTTTAGACTTGTTATTGTTACATATATAGTATATTATGACGACTTCCTCCCCTCAATTTAATTTGAAATATTACTTGCTGATAAAAAAAAAAGGAAATATTACTTGTAGGAAGATCTCCTAATTAATTTACCACAATAAATAATAATTATTTTTTAAAAAATTTTTTTATTTAAAAATATTTAAAAATAATTTTATTTTTTTAAATTTATTTTCGATGACACATTAAAATCATATAAAAAATTAATTTTAGATAAAAAATTAAATTTTTTTATCTGATGAGTCTGTCCCAAAAGCTACTCAAACCTGAGGAAATGATCCAAATGAAAAAAAAAAAAAGTTCAAGATTAGAAATTGCCATGGCCCCTACAAGGACTTTAAACTCCATAATTAGCTGCAAATTATCCTTCCCAAAATCACAAAGCAAACATGTATTCCAAGTGGAGTGGCCCTTGTGCCCAATAAGTCAAGAAATATCAAATTATTTGAGTATTATTGCGTAGTTGGCAAGGAGCAAATAGGGGATAGTGGAGTCTTTGTTTTGTGTTTAAAATTTTTGATAATTTTAATTTACAGATGTTAAAAATAAATTTTAAAAAATAAAAAAATATTATTTTTATATATTCCTAAATAAAAAATATTTAAAAATATAGTCACCGCTATAATTTTAAATACCATCAAAAGAAGCATGTGACACTAATTCCATATAACGCGTTACGATCACACATATTTGTTTTTGTGTTTAAAAGAAAGGACCGTGGGGGGAGGCATATATATATATATATATATGGAGATTGAAGAGTGTCCTCTGTGGACCAACCTGCTATCAGTGAACGTTGTCGGCATTTTAAATAATCGAGGGCAATAGTGTCGATCTAAACATGCCTGACGATCGGTTTAATTAGACATTGGAAAGTCGTCCACTTGTAAGCATCTTCTTGCACTTCAAATTATTACGTGCATTGTATAGGAACATGGCTCCTCTTTTACCCCCTTCTTTTTCTTCGATTTCAGTTTTTCTTCTCCTTCTGTCTTCTGTTCTTCATATGTATTTATCAGATAGAGTTCCTCCTTGTTTTTGAAAGATTCACTTTTCATTGACTTTGTTTTAGTGATCTGACTCTTTATCTTAGAACAAAACCATGGGGTGTATATATATAAATCTACCCGTTGATTCGAGAACTTGGTTAGCTAGCAGGCTAGGCGTTCAGAGATTAGTTAAAGGCTGCTTTTGTGCAAGCCAAAGTATCTGCCATAACAAGCTGGCGCCGGAGTGATTGATCAATCTCACCGTCCCATATGTTAGAAATGAATTAATTACCTGATTGATTGTGAAATTAATTAGGGAATTAATCCATGCAAGCCGGTGATTAATGGGGCCTAGCAAGCAGCAAATGACATACATAGAATAGGGTGGAATCTCGTGCTAGCTAGGGTCACTTGTGTATGTCTTGCATGATTTTTCATCTAGGTCAATGATCACACATATAAAATTTAACTGTCATTTAAATTTTAAAATATGGAAAAATCTAGATACCTCAAATTAACTGGTAACTAGTCAATGAAGAAATAGCTGATTAATTTAAACTGCAATTTCTTCTCATTAGAGGTAAATTAAATCAGCAGTTCAAAGGGATTCCGAATATGTTATTTGGTCGTGAAAAATCTTACATGATACCTCACTGTTAGCTCTCTACTGATTTAGTATATGGTTTCACTTTCATATATGGCTGTTGCTTTCTATATATGCCTTTTCTTTGGTTGCTGAAGTTCCGATGCTATTTATGATGCTAAGATCAACCATTTCTTTCTGCATATCTTCTGATGAGTTTCTTCGTTTTTCTGCGGCAATCTTATCTAATTTTTCCACAGTTTTGTTGTTTGATGCCCTGTTTGCACCTGGCGTCTGTTGCCGTTTGTTATGTGTTTTGGGTTTTAAATGATAATTCACCAATATTTAAGCAAATTGAAGACATTTTAACATCAAATATACAACATTTATGTAACCAGATCTTAACTTTTACCAAAATTATAAATTACTTCAATAGTTTTAGAAACGTTGGTGGTGATTTTGTGTAGCATATGAACAAGGAGGGACAAAATCAAATCCTGTCGTAACGTTATCCAGGTTAAACTACGCATTTTATGGCTTACAAATAAAAAATTAAGCAAATACAATCACAATCATGAGAAACGGCCAGGCCCGAGCTGGGTGAGTAATTAAGAAACCTTTTTTTTTTTTACAGAAATAGTCGAAATTTGGATTAATTCGAGTAAATACTCAATCCGTAACCTAGATATAGAATTAGGTCAACTTTTAAGTGAGATCTCATAGCCATAATCACGTAACTTCTCGCACTTGGATTTGAACCTTCTCGTGGACTTGGCTCCAAGGAAGCAGTTAATTTTAGTATAATTAATCTGGCTAAAATCGTTCTTTCTTTTGTTGCGAATCAATATGGTCACGAGCTAGTGTGGCTTATTAGCTTATTAACCTTTCTATTAAAAGAATTGAAAAGCATCATTGTGATTCACTTTTCATTAAAACAGTATAAAACGCGAAGTGCCTTATTTTTTTTTAATTTTGTAATTTTTTTTCTTTTTTTAAAAAAATCTACCACCAAAATTTTTTTTCTTTCAATTTCATCATTTATTATTTTATTGATTTTAAATTGACCATCATAATTTATTTTAATTTTTTTATAAGATGATTATAATTTTAAACAAATATTCTGATATTTGATCAATACTATTCTGATATTTGATTAATACTCGATTTTTACAAGCAATTATTTTTGTTATATATCATGTCATTAACTAAAAAATAATTTTTTAAAACCTAATGAAGTCCATGATCCAGGTCAGTGAGTAAAGCCGCAAAGCCCGAATCAATCCAATATATATATATATCATCATCTTATTATTTAAAAAAAATAGAATCTTGAAAATTCTTCTAAAGCCAGACTATGCTTTTACTAATCGTCTGAGTTGTATTTGAACTCACTAAGTCAACTCAATCATATAGAGTTAACTCCCATGCGAAATAATCTTAAACCCAAACTAAGCAAGAAGTTGATTCAGGAGATTTCAAGGTTGGCCCATTAGGTCTGATTTAATGTCAAATAGTTTTTTTTTTTTAAATGCAATCTTCAATTTTTTTTCGATTGAATCATTTTTTGGTTTTTTTATACCAATCTCATTCTTCAATATTTGTTTGATTTTGAATTAATTTTTATAATTTGTTTCTGTTTACTTTCTATAACGTTATCGTAGTTTTAAATAAATATCCTGATATTAAGTCGGTGCTCAATTCTGCGATAGTCTATTTTTTAATATCATATCATTAAGATAAAAATAAGTTTTGAAACAAAAGGTTGTTAAATTTAATTGAGTCTATGATTTGGGTTACAGGTTTGATGAGTTAATTAGGCGTGAAGCTTGGGATGATCGAATATGTCGCCATCTCAATATTTAAAAAAAATATCATCTTAAAAGTTTTTTTAAAGTCTTAGTTGGGTCACATTCAAACAACTATCACATAATTAATTTTAAATAAAGATAATATAAGGAATCATATTAGAAAAATTAAAGGTTGGTCTACTAGATTAATTTTAATAACAATATCAAATAATTTTACAGTATACCGAACAAATTATTTAGGTTCAAACTTTTTTTCTTTCCCGAATGTTATTTGCCAGAAAACTAGTGATAATCTAGCTATTTGGTTAACGTGTTTAACTTTTTCCTTGTAAGATTAAGACAAAACCTCATATTCGAAAAAAGAAAAGTGGAACATTTTGATTTATTATTTTTATCTTCTTTTCATTTTTCTTTTTATCGAGATGATGAGATTCTTGCTTGCGTTTGTGCTAGAAGTGCATATATATTTGGCCACTTGGAGAGAGGGAGGGAGAGAGAGAGAGAGAGAGGGAGTGGGCAGAGAAGGCTTCACCTAAACCAACTAATAAAGAGCAAAACTATGGTTGAACTTCATTTTCCTTTCTCCAACCCCCCACTGGAATTTCAAGACCGAAGATTTCTTTAGATAAATGAAGACAAAAAGATTTTGCGAAGAAAAGTAAACTAGCTAGTGGTATGCTTATCTCTCTTTGCAACCAAGCAAACCTAACCCTCTAATTTGGGTCGTTGCCATAAATCATGATCACTAAGGAGTAATATAAACAATTAATGTCTAATCTACCATAGCAAAGCCAAAAAATCACACATCAACCAAACCAATTAATGACGAGAAAGAAAGGGAGAAAAAAGCATAGCCATAGAGATAGAGATTGGGAAGCAGATAAAGGATTATTATCAATATATACTTTTTTCTTAAGAAATAATTAAACTTGTTTTTATACCTTACCTGTCTATAGAAGAAGTTAGGAAAAGTTAGCCATTTAGTAGGTGGCCAGTAGTAAAAACTTTAGACTAAAAGGTTTGTTTCTCATATAGTTTCAGGTTCAAGTCATGTGGTTGCTAATATGATAGCCACTAGAGGCTTACATGGTCGTTAATTTCAGGATTCATGAGATTAATCGAGATGCGCGTAAGCTGACCCGAACACTTATATTAATAATAATAATAATAAAAAAGTTACAAAAGTCATATATGGACCCGATTTTGAAGTAATAATTTGTCCTAGTCCCTAGTCACATGTCAATAGCACATGATATGCTTTGATTTCAAGAGTCTCTTTTTTTTATAATTGCTACAATATTTAGGTCGAGCAGAGAATTGGGGCCCTTGTTGCAGGACGCCGAGGACACCATTTAATGGGCTAGACCCAAGTATAGTTTGAACGGACCCATTTCTTTTCTTCTTTTTTTACTAGTCGAATTTATCTTCTAACCAGTGGGTAAACCAGAGTTCAAAAAAAAAGAAAAAAAGAAAAAAAAAGGGATGAATGGTTTGACAGAAGACCAGTAATTAATTAGTTGATTGAAAACTTTCGGGCAATTCATTATTGAAGGATGTAAGAACTTGAAATCAGGATCTCAAGTTCAAGTTCTCAGTGTGCTGTCGAAGATGACGATCATAGACCACCTGTTCAAAACCAGAGAAAGAAAATAAATAATAGAAAGAAGATCCAGGCAACTTTCTAATTACCTGATTAAATTACTCATGATCGCTCGCTAGCCATTTACTTTATAAATAATAAAGCACTTACATGCATCAAACATGCATGGTAAGAAAACATCACGATATTGACAGGTATAGTAATGCAAAATCAATTCTTAGATCTTCCCCTCAATTATTATTATTGTTATTATGAATTTCATTGATTTTAGGTTAAGCATAATATGGAGCATTTTCACAAAAAGAGTGATGCTGCTAATTAATCGTTAAGAAAAAAAATGACAAATTCTTCAAAAAATACATATAAAACATCAAATTAACATGATTTATCGTAGACGATCCCATAATATTAAGATTACAAGAAAGATCCCTAAGGTTATTTTGGTTAAACTTAGCCACCAAATTAAGGAAATCTTTCAACCTGCAGAGGAGGGCACGAGAACGCGAAGAACGCATATAATGCATGTGATGGGAAGTTGAATAAAATCTGCTTCGGAAACTTAAGAAAGTTGAAACATGAGAACCCGTTTATTTATTAAATCACCAAATGAGCATGCAATTAATAAGAGTGAGATCAGGGGGTGATTGAAAACAAGATTCCAATAAAGCTAGTCCTTTCCTTTTATCCATTCCATGATTTTTTTTATCAAGTTAGCTTGAAAGATGTAAGAGTGAGATCAGGAGGAGGTGATTTGAAATGGGGATATGTGCTGGAAAATTTATTTAAGAATATTTGAGGTAAAATTAAAGGGAAAACCCACTCGCTTTCAAAGTTAAGATTTTGTTACCAATTTAGTTTAAAAGATGCGAGAGTGAGATCAGAGGTGATTCGAAATGGAGATACATGTTGCAAAATTTGTTTAATACCATAGTTAATGGATATATTTGAAGCCAAATTAAATGTGGAATTTACTCACATAGAACTTTATTGAAATTTAATATCCAACATAAGCTTTTTATTATAGAATATTAATATGTTAAAAATAAATTATGGGTGAATGAGAAATTAATTTTTAAAAAATCATTGGTTGACATGTTTTGGTAAAATCTAAAAACCCTTTTAAAAAAAAAACCTACAACCAATACGCGCGCATCGGCTCAGGGCGAGCCCAAGTTTAGGTTTGTTGTAAAATAATATTTTGGGCTTTAAAAAATTAGTTTTTTATCATCTGAAAATTAAATTTGGGATTAATCCATGAATAATTATTTCTTCTAGCCCATGACTATTAGCACCTAAATAGTCTCTTCTAGAAGCATTTTTAGCAAACGTCAATAATTTTTCTAGCTCAAAAATTAAGATTTATGGCTAAAAAATTCATGTTTAATTTTTTATTTATGGTGGCTAATTATCAACGGTTAATAAAATTTTTTTTCCAAATTTTTACACACTTTTCCTCACCGTATTTTTAATGTTTTTATTCTCTTTTTATGTTTTGATTTTCCTTATAAATCTAGAGCTTATGTTTACTTTGTTGAGGGATAATTAAGTCTTTTTTACTTTGGTTCAAAAACCTTTTTTAGAAGTGCATCTAAACTAAGGCGGTATCGTTGAAATTTTAGTAAGCTTATTATAAACATTGTTTGCACCAAGAAAGGAGAAATAAAGTTTTAAGGACAAATAATTCTTCTTTGACAACAACAAAAATTTTATTATTTTAAAGTGGTTCAAAAAGTAAGTACATGTCTTTGCTTTTATTTTAAACTTACATGTACTGTATGATTAATATGCATGCTAAGATTTTGTTTTGATATCAATTACAAGTTTGATATAATTTTTGTTTATGTTGATAACATGGTAATCATGAGTTATGTTTTTACTTATAATTGTAAACTTATATAAACTCTAGTATTTTATGGACAACTTTTGTTTAGTTTGCCTTTGTGATGATAAACTTAACAATTTATTTTAGTCTTTTATATTGCAATATGTGCCAAAATAAGTGTGATAGAAGGATATGGAGGGAAAAACATGAATAATTTAGGAGTATCATATATGAAATGAAAAGGAGGGTTAACACTCAATAAGGCAACAAAGCAATGCGGGGGTATAAGGAAAGAAATACTGACTATATATGCTTTGAAAGAGAGGGAGATGAGGGGTTTGGTGTTGGTAACTATATTTGTAAAACTTGGTCCAATCTGACAGGTTGATTTGAGAAACCATTCATTTAGAGAATGATTCAGATCAGGTTGCTAGTTGAATCGACAAAGACTTTGACCTGAAAACCCATTTGACTCGGTTAGGATTTTAACGACCTTGATGACCTAGCCAAAAACAATTCAAATCCAGGTGGGTTAACTATAAGCTAAAAAAAAATCTCTTTTAAATATCCAATAACTTATTATGTTCATTCAATTAAATTTGACTATCTAAAAGTGAAGAATTTTTTTTTTTTATGGATTATAGTTATTGTCATTTGGATATTTAAGACTTTAAGTTTAGATATTTAAATTATGTTTGTTAATTTGAACTTTTATGTCTTTAAATTATAATATTATTATTTAAAATTAAAATTATGTTCAAATGGATATTAAAAGTTGTGTTGGAATTATGCATATTTATATTAAACATGTTATATCATTTTTAATATAGTATGTTATTGGCCTATCGAGTTGACTTGTTAACCCATAAATTGATATAATAACTCAATAACCTTGACTTTATATATATATATATATGTATAATCAATTTACTATAAATCAAAGTTTGTAAATATATATATTAGAGTGGTGAACAAAGATATTTAGTTTATCATCACAAAAAAGTGCTAAATAAAAGATATACAATAAAAGTCTAGAGTTTATACATGTTTAAAACTATAAGCATGTAAGAGCATAATTAATGAAAAACATACTTTCAACACAAAAAATGATAATAGAATTTGAGCATGCATACTAAGTATAATTGATATTAATTTAAAATTACAACATGCATACTGGTAATAAAATAAATTGTGCTTAAATTAAAACAAGAAGAGTATTTTCTTGTTTTAGCATATTAAAGTAGTGAATTTTTTGTTCTTGTCAAGGATAAATCATTTGTTATTAAGGCTTTATTACTCCTTATTTGTGCAACAAAGATACTTGCCATTTGCCTCCTAAGATTTCATCAATATCACCTTGATTTAGATGCATTTCTAAATAAGCTTTCTGGAAAAAAAAATGTAACTCAAGATATGAAAATAATTAAAAGCTTAACTCTCCTTTTATCATCATGCTGCAACTAACACTTATTTTCTTATAGGAATAAATAGGAAATATTAATTTTCTAATGCTACCGAGAATATTATATGACCTAGTTTTTTTAAAGTGGGAATAATCAAGTTGAATGGATTATGTCGAAACAACTCTTATACTATTTAATTTTAAACTCGAACTAAATAAAGAGTTGGGACGAGAAGTTTTTTTTTTATTAATTTCTTTTTCTCAATTTTTTTTTTATTTTTTTATTAGTCGATCAGTTTGCTTTTAAACTCTTTAAGTAGACTAGGTCACGTTGAGATAATTTCTACGTAATTTAATTATAAATTGAAGCTAAACAAGGGATTGGATCAAGTGATTTAAAGATTCACCCTTTATGTTGGATTTTATAATAATATTAAATAATTCTTTATAATTTAAATATTTTTTAGTAAGTAAAAAAACACTGATATGAATCACAACGATTCACAACGTGGTGTGGATTTGGAAATTACTTGTTAATATGAGAATGGACTCTCTTTGATATTAGTTGGTCTACGAAATAAATAAAGTCGGTGGAGTATTTACTCAGATGTTCGTGTCGTGTCGGTTGAGTACTAATTAATTGGAGAGGTTCGTGTCGTGTGTGAGGGATGATTGTGCAATTTGGCCCAACACAGCCGTGCCTTCTCACATCATCTCCGTAGCTACACACACACACACACACACACACGAGAAAGGAAAAAAGGTATAGTAAGATACGAAAGAAGCATCTCTGTCTCCAAAAGCTTATATGCCCATTTCCTCTTTATTCATGAGATCACAATGAATCTATCTTTTACTTGAAGTTTCTCCACTCTTGTAGGTGTAACATAAAAGTTAAAGTCCCTTTATTTTCCCTCTCACTGTCAATAATAATATTGCACCAAGCAGGCTCTCCCTCCTTTTCACGAGTATCAATGACAGATCAAACAAATTCCAGAGTCACAGAGATTTTTGATTCCTTTCCTATGAAGTTTCTTTCACTGTTGAAGTCTTTAATATGTATTAGATGTTGATTACTTGACTGAGAGAGGTTTCCCTGTCCTTTCCAGTAAGTTTAAAGTTAATCAAAACATGTCGATCACGTAATTAATATATATGGGCTATGATAGCTGGAAACTCCCGAAATAAACTCTATCTGGATCATTTCGGTTTCTAAATTTCTAATAGCTAAGATAAAAATTATCTGGGAAAAGAAAAAAAGGTAGGCGGCTAGCTTGTAATGCCTTGCCCATGCATGAAAGGATGAGCCTAACCTTACCAATTACTCAAAATATCATGTGAGGAATATATAGTTTGGTGTTGGTTTCGACTATTTTTTTTATATAATTTTTTTTTATTTTAAATTATTATTTTTAATAATATTAGATTGTTTTGATGTGTTGATATAAAAAATATTTTAAAAAAAACTATTTTAATATATCTTTAAATAAAAAACCATTTTAGAACGCAATATCTACCCATTCAGGTACGTAAAGGGCCACGACGTTTATTTCATTTTATTCTTTGGCTTGGAGTTTCACAAGTTGGGAGAGCACCAAATGGCTACCACTAAGCCACCTCCTAGCTAGATAGACTCTTTGTTTTTTTCTGGCTGATGAAAGAAGATTAGACCACCACTAATTAACAAATCTCTATATATGCCTATCTTAGATACTTTAAAGCGAAATAGCGTGTCATCCATTCCTTAAGATGGGACTGTTTGATCAGCCAAGATTTGGGGTTCCCAAATATTGGTTGAACCGAAACGGCTAGTTCATGAGAATCATAATCTTTTGAACTCTTTTCTCGAACAATATAGAAGTTGGGTCTATTTCTTTTTCTTCGGCACGAAGAATTTGAAAAAAAAAAAAAACTATAGAAAAGTATTTTGATACATGGAAAAGCCCCACGTGGCATATTTATTATTTAGTCTCTAATTAATAGTTATATGTGTCGAGGAATTCAAATGTAGGGGGGGCGTGGCGAGGCATGTGTGTTGAAATATCAACCCATCATGAATGTAATCTTAAAAGTAATGGTCTATTCTTTTTTTATTCAGGAAAAAAAAAACAAAAACAAAGAAAGAAAGAAAATGACCTAGACCAAACATGTCGCTTTTGAAGCCTTACCCCGTTCGAAGATGGCTTGAACGATCTTCTAATCAAGCAGCCAGTATTCATGGGAGAACGCCTAACCGAAAAGGCGCCCTCCTAAGCAATAATTAAGTGAAAAGGGATTAAAATATGATTTATTTTATTTTATTTTTTCAAAATGAAGATAAATGAACTAGCTGACTTATTCCATATACATCTACAACGACGACACAAGCTAGAGATCTAGACAGAATCGTTCGCTTTATTGCAACTAAAACTGCGCGTAAAAATTTTCACTTTCACATGCAGTTTCACTCTCAACTTCTTAAAGAAAAAGAGAAATCAAACATTTGAATGAGAGATATTCTAGGTTTTTTTATGGAAAAATGGTCGTAGAGTAATTTCTCGAAGGATTTAATCCTTCAAATCTAGATCATACCAGCCAAGACATGGTTTAATGCGATCGCAGATTGAAATACTTCATCAATACAAAATAGCTATGACTTTGGATTTTTTTTCCAAGACAAAATTTTCAAAACAGTTGTACAGTTTTTCAATGGAAATTGACAATCCTGAAACAGCTGATCATTTAGATATTGAATATGCAATGAGATTTATTAACCATGCCAGTTAGGCCATGATTAGATCCGATCTAATCAAGTCGATGACCTGCTAGAATCACTTGAACATTTTCTCCTTTTATGTTAAAAAAAGTTTTGTATAATCACAGCGCGTTGCGAGGATAATCAATCTAGTTAATCCTATTATGTTATATTTAAGATTTGCCCTTATAGAAATAACGTGATCCAATATCATCAAAATGATATGAAGAGATAAGTTTATTTTTTGCCGTACATACTCAATATCAGCGTCAAGAATCATAGAGTTGTTAGGGTTTCCTGTACTATTTCTTGAATCTAGGGGCATATCTCGCCAGCTCGATCACTACTACAATATATAATTGATGGCACCTTACTTTATTGAGCTCCACGTACACGTACAGGACATGTTATTTTTCAATAATGTGCATTAGCCACTAATTCTCAACTTTTTTCTGTGGAATGTTCATGGTTTTGGTTCCACATGCTTGACACAGTGAAATAATATTCTGGCCAATATATATTACAATTTCGAATAATTTCTTTTGGGTGTCGATTATAACTTCGCCTGAATCGATGACCAGTTAAGAAACCATGCAAAATGATGGCCCTGGTGATCTTACAAGGGCAAGTTAAGAGCCTCTGGGTGTACTACTCGATAACAGTACTGTATAGTGAATTATAGTTCTCAGGGCAAATCAGTGTAAACAAAACTTTAAAGATAAATTATAGATCATGATGAAATAATGCTTAATTTCTCAAAAATCTTTTGTTTTTTTGGATTCGTAAATATGATCATGAAGATAAGGAGCCAGATCATGACTATTGGGCGGTAATTTTCTCCGTATGATTTGACTGTTTTTATTTCTAAATTCCACCACAAGCAAGACCACTTCCCAACAAAAGAAGGTGATAAAGCAGCAAAATTGAAGAGGCTATCTATCCATTCTGAAATAATCACTATATATTCCATTAGTTAGCACCTTTGAAAGAGAGGAGAAGCTTCTCTTGTTTGCATCGAAGTCAATCTATATGCATAGTGCCAATCAACACCAAGCGTGACAGAAGAAAATACCAACCCTTGTCCTGATTCCACCTCCTCATCAATCAATCCAACCCATCTTTCTAGGCTACATGGTCCCCATGATCCATAAAAAACTCTCAAGAGAGCAAGGACTTGGAATCTGTACACAGGGCATATTGTAACTATGTTTGCAAAATGACATGTTCTTGCTTGTATAGGTGTGGAAAGGAGCTAGCTGAAAGATTGGTCTTAGGTCGTGTCTCTCGTGCTTTCTAGTGGTTACAAGTGACAAGGTAGCCACAACCAATGAGCTAATGCCTTGCATGAATGATTGGCCCCAAATCATAATCAATATTGCAGCAGCCCAATATCCATTGCATCTCTCCTCCATCTTATTAGAGCGAATCGCTTTCTTTTATACGTGTTGTTTAAGGTCATATAATTCATTCCGGTCCCTAATTGACATCTTAATTGTTTGTTTACCAACAAAGCTTTACTTAGAGGAGAATAATTATTTTTCTAGCTTGGAATGCTGTCTACTTATCGAACCCATTTATTCTTATCTTTAACGCAAGTCTCTGGGTTCGGGGGCCGCCGGCCATGAACTTGAGATTGATCGTGAACAGGCCAATATCACTTTTAGTAAATTATATGCCAGCCACTACATTTATATACATATATTATATTTCACGGCATGTTTAAGACTTGAGATAAGATTGATGAGTTCCCATTCATGTTTGAAATTAGGTTCATAGAATCTTCAACGGTTGCATAAGATTAATTAGGTTGTATTGCCCTTCAATGGGAGATGTAAACTTTAAATCTCCGATTTCACTCGGGGCATTGCTTTCTTTGACGGCTAACGCAAGTAAATGATCATCATGTACAATCCCAGCAGCATAAAGCAAGCATTGTTAAAGGTATTTGTTCACCCGTTAATTTGATTGATAAGAGACTGATTTTGGTGACGCATGTCTTCTTTAAACTCTCAATTGAACACGCACGCCAGTTAAACCTCTGTAAAATGATACTCTTGAGATCATGAAAGCTTATTAATTAATTGAGATATTACTTAATGATAAATTAATAATTTATATATTAATTAATAAAAAAATAATTTCTATTTGATTTTAATACATGTATTATATATTGTAATTATACAAATACTATCTAATTATTAAATGAGATGTTCTTTAGATGGGCATTTGCAAAGCATCCTCATCCTCATTCTCATCCTTATCCTCATCTTGTGTACTTAATTAAACAGATCAAGAGGTCATTAGAATATTTATTGCCTGTATTCAAAAGAGTGATGTTAAACGACAAAAATTGCAAAATTCTTAGAGCTAGAAAAGGTTCTTTCTTAATGGCTAGTTCAATATGAAAAACATGTGAATATGATCGAAGAACTAATCATGAAGAAGGTAAAGGAGCTTTAAAAAAGATATATCCAATTTCATTTCTCTCAAATTTAGCTCGAGAACTCCAGATCAAGACATGACATCAAAGACGTAATATTATTTAAGAGAAAATAGATATATTGATATGGATTTTATGGAGAGCAATTTAAAATCTACAAGAGAAATTATTTTTTCATGAAAATTTTTTTTTCAATATGGATATAAACCATATCATTTTCATGTAACAAAGCAACTTGAAAGTAAGAAACAAGGTAAGAAACGAATCACAATTGTTATTTGTTGTAATGATGATGGTTCTAAGAACATTCTTTTACGATTCATTGTCATGTATGCTAAATCACGGTGTTTCAAGAATGTAAATTTCAGCATTATTAACTATGGGTACCAATAAACAAGTATGGGTGAATGAGAATTTATTCTAATAATATGTTTGATAGCTTGATAGAGAAATGGATGGTTGAAATGTTCTCTTGTTTGTTGATAACTATCTCACTCATCAATAAATTATTAATGGTTTAAAAAATATTAAATTATTTTTTTACCATTCAATACAACATCAAAAATTTAATATTTTAATACGGAGATCATACAAGCTTTCAATGTGCATTATCTTCGACAACTTTGTTGAAATCTTGCAAATGGTTATCAAATGGGGATCTCAAATCCAAAAAAAATAAATATTTCAGATGTAATGAATCTTGTAATTTTGCTTGAACAACATATGTTCAAGCAATTATAGTTAAAAATTGTTTTCGACATTGAAAATTAGATATATGAATACATAACTTTAGAAAATTTGGATCAACACTAAGACGTTGAAAGAATTCAATAATTTCATATTCTAATCAAAAAGTTAAAATATCATAATATAATTGATATGAAGTATATTTTGAGTTTTGTAGTAGAAAATAAAACAACGAAGTATATTTTGAGTTTTGTAGTAGAAAATGAGACAACTGTAGAGTTGTTTAGTGAGAATAAAATTATTAAAAACATCATGAAAAATAACAAAGAACATGAAATTGAAGATAATAGTTTTGTATTTGAGCTTATTTCATGCAAATATGCATTCGAAGAAACAACCATATTGCATGTTTTTTTTCTTACAATACAAGAACACTACACTCCAAATTTTTAATGCACTAAAAAAAATCATATATGAGATAAAAAAAGATATCAATTTCAAGAGGAAACAAGTAATATTGAAGTTATATTTTATAAAGATCTCTTAAATGAGTCGTGTGTGCGTGTAAATAGATTAACTTAATTATTTCTTGTCATTGTTTATTTTTAAAATAAATTAATAGCTAGAGAGAATTTCGACAACTTGAATATATAATTAAGTATAAAGTTAAAAGGTGTGGGAAACATTGTTTTTCTATACTCATATTAAATATTGGAATGATAAGGAATTGAATTTCATAATTTTTTTTTGTTTTGCTTTCTATAAAGTTAACATAATCTTAAAAAAAAGTCTTAGTATTGATTTGACACTCGATTTTACGATTATGTATTTTTATTATAGTATAGTTAAATAAACAATAGTCTAGAAAAAAAAATGTATTAATTCAACTAAAGTCTATTACCCGGTTTGCAAGTTTGATGTTTTGACCCGGATTACCCAATTCTCGGGTTTACCCATCAAATTTGATTTGTTTTTTTTTTTATAGTTTTTGATCCTTTAATTTTTCTAATTGTTTTTTCTTTATTTCACTCTCCTTCAATATTAGATTGGTTGAGAAATAAAATTCATAATTTATTTTTTTCTATTTTATATAGGGTTATTATGATCTCAAATAAATATTTTTTTTAGAGTTAGTGCTCGATTTTGCAAGTATCTAATTTTATCATAAAATTAAATAAAAATAATTTATTAAAATAAAAAAGTTATTAAACTCATTAAAGTTCATGATCAAGATCACAGGGTGACCGAGATTGATTCAATCTGACATAATCTTAATATTAAAAAAAATTGTTGTTTTAATTTTTTTTAAAAAATTATGTCATGTTTTACTGATCATATAAGTTATCTTTGAACCCATTAAATTGAATAGTATATTTTGAATCAACTCCTATCTAGTTTAATTCAAGATAAAAAAACCAAGTTTTCAAGTTTCAGGATTATTAAATTAAATAATTTATTTTAAATTAATTTTCATCTAATTTAATTCAAAACTCAAATTGGATAAAAAATTCAAGTTTTTAAGTTTTAAAATTATTAAATTAAATAATTTATTTTGAATCAATTTTTATCCACAGTGTACACGTGAAGTCTCATTATTATTTTTTTAGTCATGCCATGTGCTAGTCTAGAAAAAATCCCAGCAACTTCTTTTGCGGACTGGGGGCGTTCTGTGACCTGTGGGTGTGGCCACTCTATTATTTGGACAATAGAGAGATGACGCGTTAACACAGTGCTTCATTGATCATGCTTTTTTACCAAACATCACGATGCTTCAAATATTTTTTTCATGTTTTTTTTTTTTATTTTTTTCCCGAAAACCAGTCTATATTTTGAGAGGAGAGATCTAGCCTAAGCGTGTTTAAAAATATAATTATAGTTATTTTTTAAAATAATTTTTACTTAAAAATATATCAAAATAATATTTTTTTATTTTTTAAAAATTATTTTTAATATTAACACCTCAAAATAATCTAAAAACATTAAAAAAAATATTAATTTAAAGTAAAGAAAATAATAAAAAAAATTCAAATGTAATTTTAAAATACAAAAAATCAGGATGATATAACTAAGAAGAATCAAGCAGTAAAAATATATTTTGATAAACTTGGAAAAGAAGTTAATGATAGAAATCCAAAGTCAACCCTAAACAGAACTATAATAAAATAAATAAGGGGCTAATTTGAAAAATTTACAAGAATAAATAACAAAAATAGAATCCAAGTAAAATAACTCCTTTTTTTCTTTGAAGCAGTGAGATAATATTACAAGGAGGAACAGATATTTAAAGAAATACGTATTGTCAAAGTAAAATAACAAAATTTTATTTTTAGGGTTCTAATTGAAAGAATCCTAAATACATATAGGGGTCAAATTTAACTTTATGAAAATTCATGGGACGCCCCCCCTCGAAGGCAATCCTAATTCATGCGTGCCTGTAATTTAGTTGAGTCTTTCTACTGTGTCGTTGATGAATTCTATATCAATATGTTTAATTGTAAATTTATAAGTTGTTTTTTTAAAATATTTTTTATATAGAAATATATTAAAATAATATTTTTTTAAAAAAAATTATTTTAGAAATTAGTGCATCAAAATAATTTAAAAATACCAAAAAAATATTAATTTGAAGTAAAAAAAATTCAAATTTTTTCAAAGTATTTTTACAACACAAAAATAAATAAGACCAGTTAATTAATTAATTATCAAAAAATAACCAGATGTAACGAGTCTGTAATTCTTTCATCTCTCCTCTTTCTTTATAATTAATTAATAAATAATTTATGCTATTGAAATGGTATTATCATGAAAGAAAAATGAAATCTCGAGTTAGAAAAGAAAACTTGGGTAAATTACACACCTAGGTAATTAAACAAAAATAGAATTAATAAAAATAATTAAGTGTGTAACTCTAAAATTAAGAGAAACTTTCCCCTTCTCACAGTTTTCGTCTGATATATATTAGTAAGGGTGTTTGTTTTACAGGTGGAGGTTGAGGTTTGGATATGAGACCCACTAAAAAACTACAAAAAATAAAAAATATTAGTTTTTGTAGTTGAATTTTATGTATAATTGGGTTGTACCCAACCACAACATTAACCACAAAAACTAAACCAAACACACAACAATATAACATCTCACTTAATTTTTAAATTAAAAGATAAATTTCACAGTTTATTTTAGTGTAAACTAGCTAGGGTCAGGTTGACCCGTTGTAGAAGAAATTTATTTTTTATTCTTAACCATCAACTGAAAACTTGATGAATTCATATAATAAAATAAATATTCGAGAATTACATATAATAATAAATATTAAAAAACACTATCAACATCAATTAAAGACCAAGTTAAAAAAACTTAAATATAAATACAAATTAAGATATTTGACCTCATATTATAAAAAATACTTTAGAAATTTTTTTTAATTACATGATAACTAATTTATTTTAAAAAAAAAACATTTTTTAATTTCATTGAAATAAAATGATTTGGTAGTATGATTTCTCTTTTCCTATTTTTTTTTTGTTTTATGTTTACTTAATAAAAAAAATCAAAACAAATATAAAATATTTGGATGAATTGAAATAAGGATAATAAAGGTGTCTCTTTTATTAAAACTCTTTTATGTTACTAGCGTGCTCCATTTTAGTCAGCATTTTTAAAAATATAAAATGCTTAACTATTTTTTTTTTTTTAAATAGAGGTAGGTGACGGGTTATTTGCAATTGCATTCAACACATCACCTACTTGTTTAGTTCTGACCACCTTAAGTGTCAAAAAAATCAGACTATGCTCTTTTGTTACTAAAACACACTTCATAAACTTCATTAAACATATATTTAATTTCAAAACAATCTTTAATCGGTCAAAAAAATAAAAATCAATTTAAAATAAAAAATCATTCGCAATCCATGATCTATTTATTCTAGCGATATTAAAAGTCAAAATACATAAATAGAACTTCTTTCATTCAAAGAATTAATTGATACTAGAATTGGTGTTTTTTATTTGTCAAAATACGAACAATCAACCACTTTTCTCTTCTTTATTGTTTTTTCAATGACTTTTAAAGGTCAAGTTGTAAATAAAATGAGATTTTGGACCAAAAATGCTAAAATATCAAACTAGAAGGACCAAAAACAAAATTTGCAAAATTCTTGAGGTAAAAATTGTTAAAAATGCGCTCCATATAGAGTTTTTTTTAAAGCCTAATTTTTTTTTGTCTTGATGTCAACTTTGATCCCATGAATTTTATTTTTTCACAAACAATAAGACCAAATTCTTTCTTGCAAATTAAATTGACCATCAACCCAACTTTATAATTTTTTTTAACACTAAGATAACTTTATAGAAAAAAAATTAAAAGGAATCATCATATTCAATTCTTCACCGATACAATATAAAAATTGAAAAAAAAATTGTTGAAAATAAAAAAATAATTAAAAGATTAAAAATGGGAAAACACTAGTACAATTCATAACATTTTTTCTCATATGCCACGGCCGCACACATGATAACATTTTTTAGGTGTTTATTTTTTTTAATATCTGGGTTGTATTAAATTATAAAATAATTTTAAGATTTAATAAAGAAGTTCAAATTTTATTCTTTTGCGTCCCCAAACAAAACCACGGGAAGGAAATCTCACGGTGCATGGTAAAAGTATTTTCTTCCATTTTTCAATTGTTACCCCAAGGACTAGGAGTAGTCGTGAATTCCTAAATGGGGCAATCATAGTTGCATAAATAAAATATTGACGTTGATTGAGTTTGAATTCAAATTTAATAATTTTATTATTCAAATTCAGAAATAAGACAGTGTAAATATTATAAATTCATCCTCAATTTGTTTTTCTAGCACCAGTGAAAAGGTCGTTATTCCTCAAAACTGGCCCCAATGTCCATGCACCCTCAATTAAGGGGATGCTGCCGGAGGCACAACCAAAGAGGGTGGCTGCCTTGCTGCCGGTATCGGTATTTCGCTATACACCATGTCTACATCGGAAATTGAGAACTTTATAATTAATACAGTTATGCTGATGTGATAGGTACACTACAAGCTTCTTGTTGTGATTAGGGGACCACTGATTTTGAGTATTTATAACGTTTGTTCTTAACCAAAGTGCCTATTTTTTCATTATGGTGGAAATTTTAGTGCTGTTTTTATTTTGCCCTAGATCATACGAAAGAGTGTTTAAAAATTGCAGTAACTTACTTTTATTTTTGGGGTATTTAAAAAAAAATGTTTAATTTTAAAAAAGATTAAAATATTGATTTATTTGTTGGTATTTTTAAATAATTTTTTTATGTATTCTCATGTAAAAAATATTATCCACTACAGTATTAAAGTCACATTAAAACCACCTGAATTGTTGTATCTAGCTGTAAAGAGAAGAAGAAGAAGATAGAAATTAAGTTTCTTTCAATATTTTTGTGTGTATAGAGTTACTAGGGTTACTCGCTCTACGTACTAGATTCTCATACCTAAATATTCTAGGTCCTAGCTAAG
>Ga0325401_1001005_pt1 | contig 22826 bp, 21 predicted proteins | sample PopdelMetagenome_FD_205666 | JGI IMG/M metagenome (GOLD analysis project Ga0325401, IMG submission 205666) | Populus deltoides microbial communities from Bellville, Georgia, United States - Xylem-PdKOR-R2 | ecosystem: Host-associated > Plants > Phyllosphere > Stem > Wood/Secondary xylem | place... | reverse complement strand
GGCGAGTTCGCGAGCGATTTGGTTCCCGCGTCAAAGACTGGCCGACAGGCGGCGCAGCATGTCGAGCGCCGGGCTGCCCGAACGCTCGGCGTCCAGCGCCCGGTCCAGTCGCGCGGCGCGGCCGTACAGCGCGGCGCTGGCGCCGAGCAGGCGCCGCGCCTCGGGCGGCAGCGCGTCCGCCCCCGCGCCCCCGTCCTCGGGCGCGCTGCCCAGCTGTCGCGACGGGACGCGCGCCTGTTCCTCTGTCAGTTCCCCCGCGCGCACCGCGCGCCGCGTCAACAACCACGCCAGTACGTGCATCAGCCGCGTGGTGACGCGCAGCGATTCGCACGACAACAACACGCGCGTGGCCGGCGACAGGGCGTCGCGGTCGGCACGCACGTCCTGCTCGAAATAAGCCTTGGCCTCGTCGGCCAGCACCATGGCGTCGACGTACAACGCGTCCACCAGCCGCGCCTCCACACCGCCTGCACCCGCCGCCCCGGTCACGCGATTATGTCCGGGACGAGTTGGTCCTCCAGCACGGCGATCTCGTCCTTCAAACGCAGCTTCTGCTTCTTGAGCCGCGCCAGGCGCAGCTGGTCGCCCGACCCGCCGCCTATCAGCGCGTCGATCGCGGCGTCCAGGTCGCGATGCTCGGTCCGCAGGCGTTCCAGCCGTGCCTCAGTCAGCGCGTCGATCACCGCTGTTCCCCATCGTGACGCCGGGTTGCCACGATCCGTCGCGTCCCGCCCCTCCGACCACCGAATAGCATCGCCGCCCCCCGGGACAAACGCCGCGATCGATGGTTTATTCCGCTCCCCCCAACCAACTCAGGAGGACAGGGTATGCAGTCATCGCACCAGACGGCATTGGAAACCAAGCATGCGGGGCTCGACCGCCGCATCGCCGAGGAACACCAGCGACCCCTGCCCGATGCCATGGTGATCGCCGACCTGAAAAAGCAGAAGCTGCGGTTGAAGGAGGAACTGGCCCGCGATTGACGGACGCCGGCGGTCCGGGCGTGATGCTCGGGCCGCATCTCTGCGGTGGCCGAGCCTATAGCGGCCGGGGTCGCTGGACGATCGGCCGCCGCGCCTGGGCGGGATCGATCAATTGGTCCAACGCCACCCCCGCACGGCCCGCCGCGTACCAGGCCACCTCGCCCTGCACCCGGCCGACGCCGCGCATCTCCAGCGTCACGCGCGTGCCGGGGTCCAGCATCCGATCCAGCTCGATCATCAGCCCGCGTTCGGACAGGTTGCGCACGCGCACGTCGCGCTGCTCCCCTTCGTCACCGATTGTCAGGCGGGCCGACAGCAACAGGCTGTGCCGCGCGGGCCGCCCGCCGCCCGGCTGGCCCGACGACGGCGTCGCCTCCGTCGTCTCGTTACCCTTCCAGATCGCGTCCGTCACCGCTCGCCGTCCCGTCGTTTCAAGGCGTTTGGCGTACCGGCCGAACGGTTATCGCTTCGTCAACGACTTGCTCGGCCGCCCGCCTCACCGTCCCGTTCCGGGACATCAATCCTCTCGCGATACCTTTTCGTGGCGCTCGTGCCGTTCCTGTGCCTCGACGGTCATGGTCGCGATCGGTCGCGCTTCCAGCCGGCCCAGGCTGATCGGCTCGCCCGTCACCTCGCAATAGCCGTACTCGCCTTCCTCAAGACGGCGCAGCGCGGCGTCGATCTTCGAGATCAGCTTGCGCTGGCGGTCGCGGGTGCGAAGCTCGATCGACCAGTCTGTCTCGCTCGACGCGCGATCGTTGAGATCGGCCTCGCGCAGCGAGTCCAATTGCAGGTGCGACAGCGTTCCGGAGGAATCGCGCAGCAGCGCATCCTTCCACACCGTCAGCTTGCGTCGAAAATAAGCCTGCTGCCGCAGGCTCATGAACGGCTCGTCGGCGCACGGCCGATAGCCCTCCTCAAGGTCGTTCGCCGGCGACGGTGCCGACGCCTCCACGCGTTGCAGAACGCTTGCCATCGCCAATCTCCCCTCCGGGCCGTGGCCGTTCGACCATCGGCACCGCCCCCTCTCGATGGCGCGGCCTATATCCTCGCCGCATAGGGTGAACAAGCGCTGCGCATCACCGGGATGGGGCGATCCTCGCAACTATGTTTCAGCCATGGCGGTTCGGGCGCCGCAGTTGCATCCGTGCAACACAGCCCCCGTACCGTAACGTTTCCGGATGCGATCCCGTCGTTTGTCCATTTTCGATACGATCGGCGGCGTCGCCTGCGAATGGCGCGTGGGACGCGGCGGAGGCCATTCGGCTAGACCAGTCCCGTTCCGTTGGTGCGGCGGTCGTTCACGCATCGCTGACGGGGCTCGTGCCCGGCGGCGGGGCGGGCGCGCGTCTCCCTTCGCGACCCCGCCCCGCCGTCACCGCTCAGGCCGCCTTCAGTGCGGCCTCGATGTCGGACACCGGATGGTTGGTGAGATCCTTCGACAGTTCCCCCAACAGCCGGTCCTCGACCTCCTTGTGATAATGCTTGCGCAACTCGCCCAGCGTGCGCGGCGGCGCGACCACCACCAGCTTGTCGAACTTCCGCGCGAGCGCGCGCTTGCGCAGCATGTCGGCCGCCTCGGCGGCGAACCGGTCCTCTTCCAGCTGATGAAAGTCGGTCTGCTCGATCGAGGATCGCGCGCCACCCGAATGCCCGCCCTGCCCGGCCCCCGGCCCGCCGGTCGTCGACGTCCCCTCGCTCGACGCGGACGAACTGCGCCCGGCGGCGTCGGTGGCCTGGTCGCCGGTCGCGGGGTTGGATTGTTCCTGCGCCTGCTCGACCTTCAGGTCCAGATACTCGGCGTCGCCGTCGTTGCGCAGGAACAGCAGCTTTCGGCCGTCGGCCACCAGGACATAGGTATTGTGCGGGATCTGCATCGGGAACTCCTGGTCTGTCGGTGGCAAGGCATGGGGTAACGCCCCCCGCGGGCCGGGGGTTGCGCCCCCGCGCCGCGCCGCGCCGCGCCGCACCCGACGCCCCGGCATGGCTTGCGCCGCCCCCGACGCCCCGGCATGGCCGCGCGCCATGCACGACATCCGCCTGATCCGCGACGACCCCAGCGCGTTCGACGCAGCGTTGGCGCGCCGCTCGTTGCCGCCGCGCGCCGACGAACTGCTGGCGCTGGACGACGCCCGCCGCGCCGCCATCGCCGCCGCGCAAGGGTCGCAGACCCGCCGCAACGAGCTGTCAAAGGGCATCGGCCGCGCCAAGGCCGCCCGCGACGAGGCGACCGCGGCCGCGCTGATGACGGAGGTCGCCCAGCTCAAAGACGGTCTGCCGGGATTGGAAGCGGCGGAACAGGCGTCGGCCACCGCGTTGAACGAGGCACTGGCCGCTATCCCCAACACCTTGTCCCCCGACGTTCCCGACGGCGCGGGCGAGGAGGATAACGTCGTCCTGAAACAGGTCGGCACACCCCGAGACCTGGGCTTCGCGGCGCGCGAACACGACGCGCTGGGCGAGCGGCTGGGCATGGACTTCGAGGCCGGTGTGGCGCTGGCGGGGGCGCGCTTCACCGTGTTGCGCGGGGCGATGGCGCGGCTTAGCCGGGCGCTGGGCCAGTTCATGCTCGACCGCGTGGCGGCCGCCGGCTTCGAGGAGGTGGTCCCCCCGCTGCTGGTCCGCGACGAGGTGGCGTTCGGCACCGGCCAGCTGCCCAAGTTCGCCGAGGATCTGTTCCGCACCACGGACGGCCGCTGGCTGATCTCGACCGCGGAGATGTCGCTGACCAACCTGGTGCGCGAGCGCATCCTGGCCGAGGACGAACTGCCGCTGCGCTTCGCGGCGCTCACCGCCTGTTTCCGATCCGAAGCGGGCGCGGCGGGCCGCGACACGCGCGGCCTGATCCGCCAGCACCAGTTCGAGAAGGTGGAGATGGTGTCCGTCACCGCGCCCGACGCGTCCGCTGACGAGCACGAACGCATGACCCGCACCGCCGAGGGCGTGCTGGAGGCGCTGGACCTGCCCTATCGGCGCATGGCGCTGTGTTCGGGGGACATGGGCTTCGGCATGGCCCGCACCTTCGACCTTGAGGTATGGCTGCCCGGCCAGGGGCGGTATCGCGAGATCAGCAGCTGCTCGATCGCGAACGATTTCCAGGCGCGGCGCATGGACGCCCGCTATCGTCCGGCCGGCGAAAAGGCGACGCGCTTCGTCCACACGTTGAACGGCTCAGGGCTGGCGGTCGGCCGCACCCTGGTGGCGGTGGTCGAGAATTATCAGCGGGCCGACGGCTCGGTGGTCGTGCCGGACGCGGTGCGGCCGTATCTGGGCGGCCTGGACCTGCTGGAGCCGCGCTGAGGTGCGCGTCCTCCTCACCAACGACGACGGCTATCACGCCCCCGGCTTGGGCGTACTGGAACGGTTGGCGCGGTGCTTGTCGGACGATGTCTGGGTGGTGGCCCCGGCCGAGGAACAGTCGGGCACCGGCCGCTCGCTGACCCTGACGCGCCCTATCCGCGTCCGCCGCTTCGACGACCGACGTTTCGCGGTCGCCGGCACGCCGACCGACGCGGTGATGATGGCGCTGACCGAATTGATGCCCGAGCCGCCCGACCTGATCCTGTCGGGCGTCAACCGCGGTGCCAATCTGGGGGAGGACGTGTTCTACTCGGGCACCGTGTCGGCGGCGATGGAGGGCGCGCTGGCCGGCATCCGATCGGTGGCGCTCAGCCAGCGCTATGCCGACGCCGGCCGCGGCGACGCCGTGTCGTTCGACGCGGCGGAAGCGTGGGGCGAACGCGTGCTGCGGTCGCTGATCGACCTCGACCTGCCGGCACGGACGCTGCTCAACGTCAATTTCCCGCCCCTCCCCGCCGACGCGGTGCGGGGCGTCCGCGTCGCGCGTCAGGGTGTCCGCCCCTGGGGCCGGGTACGGATGGAAGCGCGCGCCGACCCGCGCGGCTTTCCCTATTACTGGCTGGCGCTGGGCCGCCGCCCGCACGATCCGGAGCCCGGCACCGACCTCGCGGTCGCCGCGGCGGGCTATATCTCGGTTACGCCGCTCGGGCTGGACCTGACGGCGGACGCGTGCCTGCCTATGATAGGCAAGACCCTGGTTTGAGGGCCGCGTGACGGCGTTGGGGACGGTGTGATGGGTCGGGCGGGGCTGACGGCGGCGGGGGCACTGGTGCTGATCGGTTGCATCCCCCAGGCGGATCCCCCGCTCCGCGCGGCGGCCCCGGTCCAGCGCTACGACCCACCCTATACCTACGACGACCCGCCGCCGCCCCGCCGACGAGACCCGACCTCTGCGCGGCCCCACGAGGACAGCGCCCGGAGCTACGACGCGCCCGCCGACGACGTCCCGCCCCGGCGCCGGCCATCGGAGCCGCGACGGACGGACCCCGCCCCCCGCCCCGACCCCGCCGCTACCGAACCGCCCGTCGCCGCGCTCCCAGCCCCGCGCCCCGCCTGGGAGGCGCGGCCCGTGGCGCCCGACGCCGCGGCGATCGGGGCCGCGACCGTCGTGGTCCGCCCCGGCGACACGCTGAGCCGCATCGCCGAACGCGCCGGCGCCTCCGCGGAAGTGATCGCGCGCGAGAACGGGGTCGCCCCACCCTTCGTGGTCCGCGCCGGTCAACGGCTGCGCGTCCCCGCCGGTCGCTATCACCTAGTCCGTCCCGGCCAGTCGGGCATCGCCATCGCGCGCGCCTACGGCGTCGAATGGTCGCGCATCGTGTCCGCGAACGCGCTGGCTGAACCCTATGTGCTGCGCGCCGGCCAGCGCGTCCTGATCCCGGAGCTTTCGGCCAGCACGCGCGCCGCCGATCGCGCCGCGGCGTTCCGGCTCGACGTGGACGACATCCTGACCGGGGGCGAGCCCGCGCTGGCCGCCAACGCCGCGCCCGCCCGCCCCGTCGCCACGCCGCGTCGCGTGCTGCCCGTCACCGCCGCCGTGGTGCCGCCCGCCGCCGCGCCCGGCCTGTTCGCCTGGCCCGTGCGCGGGCGCGTCGTCACCCGCTTCGGCCCCGGCCGCTCGGGCGAACGCAGCAACGGCATCAAGATCGCGGTGCCCCAGGACACGCCCGTGCTGGCGACGGCGGACGGCACGGTCGCCTATGTCGGCGACGGCATCGCGGCGCTGGGGGGGCTGGTGATCGTGAAGCATGGCGGCGGCTGGACCAGCGTCTACGGCCACGCCGCCAAGCTGCTGGTGCGCCGCGGTCAGGCCGTGAAGCGCGGCCAGGCGCTGGCGCTGTCGGGCGACACCGGCTTCGCCGACCGGCCGGAACTACATTTCGAGCTTCGCCGCGGCCGCGTACCCGTCGATCCACAGTCGGAGTTGCCGCGCCTGTGACGGGCCGGTAGCGGCGGCGCATGGCATACCGGTCCGACCTGCTCCGCCTGCTCGACGAGCGCGGCTACATCCACCAGCTGACCGACGCGTCCGCGCTCGACGCGCTGGCCGCCACCCAGGTCGTGCCCGGCTATATCGGCTTCGATCCGACGGCGCCCTCGCTTCACGTCGGCTCGCTGGTGCAGATCATGCTGCTGCGCCGCCTGCAACAGGCGGGGCACAAGCCGATCGTGCTGATAGGCGGCGGCACCGGCAAGATCGGCGACCCCAGCTTCAAGGACGAGGCCAGGAAACTGCTCGACGAGGACGGCCTGGCCGCCAACGTGGCGTCGATCCGCCGCATCTTCGAACGGTTCCTGACCTTCGGCGACGGGCCCACCGACGCGGTGATGCTGGACAATGCCGAATGGCTCGACCGGCTGGAATACATCCCCTTCCTGCGCGACGTGGGGCGGCATTTCTCCGTCAACCGGATGCTCAGCTTCGACTCGGTCCGCCTGCGCCTGGATCGGGAACAGTCGCTCAGCTTTCTCGAATTCAACTACATGATCCTCCAGGCGTATGATTTCCTGAAACTGTCCAGGCGATCGGGATGCCGGCTCCAGATGGGCGGGTCGGACCAGTGGGGGAATATCGTGAACGGCGTCGAGCTGTCGCGCCGCATGGACGGCACCGAAGTATTCGGCCTCACCACCCCGCTGCTGACCACCGCCGACGGCGCCAAGATGGGCAAGACCGTGTCGGGCGCCGTCTGGCTGCACGAGGACCAGCTGCCGACCTTCGATTACTGGCAATATTGGCGCAACGTCGACGACCGCGACGTCGGCCGCTTCCTGCGCTTGTTCACCGATCTGCCGCTCGATGAGATCGTTCGGCTGGAGGCGCTGGGCGGCGCGGAGGTCAACGCCGCCAAGAAGCTGCTCGCCGACCACGCCACCGCCATGTGCCGCGGGGCCGCCGCCGCCGCCGCCGCCGCCGAGACAGCGCGCCGCACCTTCGAGGAAGGTGGCGCGGGCGACGACCTGCCCCGCTTGGTCGTGGAGGGCGCGATCAACGTCGTCGACGCGATGGTGGCCCTCGGCCTGGTCAAGTCGCGCGGCGAGGCGCGGCGCCTGATCGCTGGCGGCGGCGGGCGCGTGAACGGCGAGAAGGTGACGGACGAGGGCCAGCTGGTCTCCGTCGCCGACGGCCCCGTTCGCGTGTCGGCGGGAAAGAAGCATCACGGGCTGGTGGTACCCGGTTAACCTTACCCGTTGCGCTGGGCTTCACGCGGACAAGACTATTGCCGCCCGTGGTTTAGGAGCATGTGGTGGCGAACGCGGCGATCAGGATCGATGAAGGGCGGGTCCTCCCCCGTGACGAAGTCCATTACCGCGCCCGCGCGACGCGCGAGGACGACGACGAGGTGCTGCTGCTGCTCGTCAACATGTCGGCGGGCGGTCTGGCCGCGCGCTGCGGCGCGTCGTTCGCGATCGGCGAGCGGGTGGTGCTGACGTTGCCCGTGGTCGGCCGCGTGCCCGCCGAATGCCGCTGGTGCCTGGGCGGCCGCGCCGGTTTCCAGTTCGAGCCCGCCGTTCCGCTGCCCGATTACCTGCTGATGCTGGCGGAGGTTTTGCAAGGCTAACCCGACCGCAGCAGCTGCACCCCCGCGTCCCGGTCCATCAGGTACAGCGCCAGCCGCGCCGCCTGGCCCCGCTCGCCCGCCAGCCCGCCGTCCCGGTCCATCAGCAGCCGCGCGTCGTCGTGCGCCGCCGCCAGCAGGTCGGCCAGCATCTCCGGCGGCGCCAACCGGAACGCCTGCTCCCCCGATTGCCGCTTGCCCAGCAACTCACCCGCGCCGCGCAAGCGCAGATCCTCCTCCGCGATCCGGAACCCGTCCGTCGTCTCGCGCATCAGCGCCAGTCGGGCGCGCGTCGTCTCGCTCATCGCGTTGCCCCGCAGCAGCAGGCAGGTCGACTTGCCTCCGCCGCGCCCAACGCGTCCGCGCAACTGGTGCAGCTGCGCCAGTCCGAAGCGGTCGGCGTGCTCGATCACGATCAGCGTCGCGTTGGGCACGTCCACGCCCACCTCGATCACCGTGGTCGCCACCAGCACGCCAGCGCGCGCCGCGGCGAACTCCCCCATCACCGCGTCCTTCTCGGCCGGCTTCATCCGCCCGTGGACCAGCGCCACCGCCGCCTCGCCGAATCGCTCGCGTAAGCTGGCTGCTCGCGCCTCCGCCGCCGCCAGGTCGATCTTCTCGCTCTCCTCGACCAGCGGGCACACCCAGTACGCCTGGCCACCGCCCTCCAGATGCCGGCCCAGCGCGGCCACCACCTCGTCCAGCCGCTCGTCCGACAGCACGCGCGTCTCGATCGGCTGGCGGCCCGGCGGCATCTCGTCCAGCCGGCTGACGTCCATCTCGCCATACTGCGCCAGCGTCAGCGTGCGCGGGATCGGCGTCGCCGTCATCGCCAAGAGGTGCGGCGGCGCCTTGGCCTTGGCCGCCAGCATCATCCGCTCGGCGACGCCGAACCGGTGCTGCTCGTCCACCACCACCAGCCCCAGGTCCTTGTACCCCACCGCCTCCTGGAAAATCGCGTGCGTGCCGACCAGTATGTCCACCTCGCCCGATTGCAGCCCCATCAGGATCGATTCGCGCGCGCGCCCCTTGTCGCGGCCCGTCAGCGCCGCGACCGTCACGCCTATGCCCGACAGCGTCCGCGTCAGCGTGTCGTAATGCTGGCGCGCCAATATCTCCGTCGGCGCCAGCAGGCACCCTTGCGCCCCCGCCTCGACCGCCACCAGCAGCGCCATCGTCGCCACCAATGTCTTGCCCGACCCCACATCGCCCTGCAGCAGCCGAAGCATCGGCGCCGCCTGCATCAGGTCGCCCTCGATCTCCGCCACCGTTCGCGCCTGCGCGCCCGTCAGCGCGTAGGGCAGCTTTAACGCGTCGCGCAGCCGCCCGTCGCCCTTCAGCGCCCGCCCCCGCCGCGCCCGCGTGTCGGCGCGCACCAATGCCATCGCCAGCTGGTTGGCGAACACCTCGTCATAGGCCAGCCGCTCGCGCGCCTTCGCGTCGGCCGGGTCGTCGTGGATGCGTTCCAGCGCGTCTAGCCAGCCTGGCCAACCTCGCCGCTCCTTCAGGCTAGGCTCGATCCATTCCGGCAGGTCCGCCGCCCGTCCCACCGCCTGCACCGCCAGACCGTGCAGTCGGCGCGACGTGATCCCCTCCGACAGCGCGTACACCGGCTCGCGCTCGCGGAACGGTTCGTCGCCCTCCACTTCCGGATGCACAATCTGGAGCAGGTCGCCGTACGTCTCCAGCTTGCCTGATACGCGCCGCGCCTCGCCCAGCGGGAACGCCTTCTTGGCGAACCCCCCGCCCCCGCCGAAGAACGTCAGCGCCACCGCGTTGCCCCGCCGGTCCGACGCCAGCACGCGGAACGGGCCCCGTCCCGCCGAATGGCGGTAATCGTACGGACGAAGCGTGATGGCGATGATCCGCCCCGCGTCCGACGGGTCCAGCTCGTCGCGCGGCCATCGGTCCACCCACCCCGTCGGCAGGTGGAACGCCACGTCGATCACGCGCTTGCATCCCAGCCGGTCGAGCGGCTTGGCCAGCGCGGGGCCCACGCCCTTCAGGCCGGTGGCCTCGGCGAACAGCGGATTGAGGACGAGGGGACGCATGATTATCTGCGACGGCGATATAGGAAACCCGGCGCGCCATCGACAGCCCGCCGGGCGATGCTGCATGGAGCTGCCTGTGGAAGATAATCGTATCAAGCGGCTCCGCTACCGCGCCTGGCACCGCGGCACGCGCGAGGCGGACCTGATGATCGGCGGCTATTTCGACGCCGCCCACCCCCGCTGGACCCCCAACCAGATCGACTGGTTCGAGGCGCTGCTGGAGGAACAGGACGTCGACATTATGGGCTGGGCGATCGGCTCTATCCCCTGTCCGCCCGAGTGGGACGGCGCGATGATGAACGAGATGCGGCAACTGAACTACGTGGTCGTGCCGGGCCACTAAACCCGCCCGTCCTCCACCGTCATGCCGGGCCCGTTCCGGCATCCGCCGTCGTCCCTGAGATACCGTCTGAAAGCCGCGTCCCACGGTGAACCCCGGAACAAGTCCGGGGCGACGGGTTAATGCTGGAACCCCATGCCCGATATCCAGACCATCCTTCGCGCCGCCAAGCCGCTCACCCTCTCCGGCGTCCCCACCGGCTTCCTGCCGCAACTGCTCGCCGACCTCACCCGTGCCGCGCCCGCGCGTGCCGTGTTCGTCGCCCCCGACGACGCGGCGATGCGCGCCGTCGCCTCCACCGCCCCCTTCTTCGCGCCCGAGATAGAGGTGCTGCAATTCCCCGCCTGGGATTGCCTGCCCTACGACCGCGCCAGCCCCACGCTGCGCGGCATGGCGGAACGGATCGCCTGCCTCCACCGCCTGCAAGGGCGGCGTGACCGGCCGCAGCTGGTGCTGACCACCGTCAACGCTGCGACGCAACGCGTGCTGACCCCGTTCCGCATCCGCCAGCTCGTCGCTCGCCTGGCGCCCGGCGAACGCATCGACCGCGACCGGCTGACCGCGCTGCTGCAAGCCAACGGCTACGTCCGTACCGAAACCGTCCACGACCACGGTGAATATGCCGTCCGCGGCGGCCTGGTGGACTTGTTCCCGTCCGGCGAGGAACAGGCGCTCCGCCTCGACTTCTTCGGTGACGAGATCGACAGCGTGCGGTCCTTCGATCCGGGCGACCAGCGCACCACGGGCAAGCTCGACGGCTTCACGCTGCTCCCCGCCTCCGAGGCGCTGCTCGACGAGGAGTCGATCAAGCGCTTCCGTACCCGCTACCGCGACAAGTTCGGCGCGACCGCCACCGGCGACCCGCTCTACCAGGCCGTATCCGACGGCCGCCGGTTGGCCGGCATGGAACATTGGCTGCCGCTGTTCGAGGAAAAGCTGGCGACGCTGTTCGATCACCTCGGTGACGGGGCCGTCATCGTCCGCGACGCCGGCACCCCCGCCGCCGCCGAGGGGCGTTTCGACGCGATCGCCGACTATTACGAGAACCGCCAGCGCGCCGAGGCGGCCCAGCCCGGCAGCTATCGCCCGCTCGCAGCGAAATCGCTCTACCTCGACGCCGACGGATGGGCGGCCGCCCTCGCCGCCGGCGCCGCCCACCTGACCTCGACCTTCCACGAACCTGAATCGGCGGACGTGCTGGACTTCGGCGTCGACGGCCCGCGCGACTTCGGCCCCGAACGCGGGTCGGGCGCCAACGTGTATGAGGCGGTGGCCGAACACGTCGAGAAGCTGCGCCGCCAGGGCCGCCGCCCGATCCTCGCCAGCTACTCGCCCGGCGCGCGCGAACGCCTGTCGGGCCTGCTCGCCGACCACGGTTTGAAGGGCCTGAAGGCCGCCGACACGTGGCAGGAGGCGCTCGGCCACGCCGACCCGTCCAAGAGTTTCGGCGCCTCGTTGGTCGTCTTGCCCCTCGACCACGGCTTCACCGCGCCGGGCGTCGCGGTGCTGACCGAACAGGATATGCTGGGCGACCGGCTGATCCGCCGCACCAAACGCCGGAAATCCGCCGACGCGTTCCTTGCCGAACTGGCCACGCTGTCGCCCGGCGATCTGGTGGTCCACACCGACCACGGTATCGGCCGCTACAACGGCCTGACCAGCGTTCCCGTCGGCCGATCCCCGCACGATTGTGTCGCGCTCGAATATGCCGGCGGCGACAAGCTCTACGTGCCGGTCGAGAATATCGACGTCCTGTCCCGCTACGGCTCGGGCGAGGACGGGGTCGCGCTAGACCGGCTGGGCGGCGAGGCGTGGCAGCGTCGCAAGGCGCAGATGAAGGAGCGCATCCGCGCCATCGCCGGCGAGCTGATCGCGACGGCCGCCGAACGCGCGCTCCGCCCCGGCGAGGTGGCGGAGCCCGACGCCGCCGGCTACCCCAGCTTCGTCGACCGCTTTCCCTATCAGGAAACGGACGACCAGGATCGCGCGATCGGCGACGTGATCGACGACCTGGGCGCCGGCAAGCCGATGGACCGGCTCGTCGTCGGCGACGTCGGCTTCGGCAAGACGGAGGTGGCGCTGCGCGGCGCGTTCGTCGCGGCGATGGCGGGGATGCAGGTGGCGGTCGTCTGTCCCACCACGCTGCTCGCGCGTCAGCACTACAACAACTTCAAGGCCCGCTTCGAAGGTTTCCCGATCGAGATCGGCCGCCTGTCGCGCCTCGTGACGGCCAAGGAGGCGAAACAGGTCCGCGACGGCGTGCGCGAGGGCACGGTCGACGTGCTGGTCGGCACCCACGCCGTCCTGGCGAAAGCTGTCGAATTCAAACGCTTGGGCCTCGTCGTGGTGGACGAGGAACAGCGTTTCGGCGTCACGCACAAGGAACGCCTCAAGGCCCTCAAGGCCGACGTCCACATGCTCACGCTGACCGCCACCCCCATCCCCCGCACGCTCCAGATGGCGATGTCGGGCTTGCGCGAACTGTCCGTCATCCAGACCCCCCCCGTCGATCGTCTGGCGGTGCGCACCTACGTCATGCCCTGGGACCCGGTGGTGCTGCGCGAGGCTTTGTTGCGCGAGCATTATCGCGGCGGTCAGAGCTTCCTTGTCACGCCGCGCATCGCCGACCTGCCCGACATCGAGGACTTCCTGCGCGAACAGGTGCCCGAGGTGCGCTACGTCGTCGCGCACGGCCAGATGGCGCCGACGGAGGTCGAGGAGCGCATGAGCGCCTTCTACGACCGCAAGTTCGAGGTGCTGATCTCCACCACCATCGTCGAGAGCGGGCTGGATATCCCGTCCGCCAACACGATGATCGTCAACCGCGCCGACCGCTTCGGCCTGGCGCAGCTCTACCAGCTGCGCGGGCGCGTCGGCCGGTCCAAGGCGCGCGCCTATTGCTACCTCGTCACGCCCCCTGAACGCCAGATGACAGAGGCCGCGACCAAGCGACTCCAGGTTCTGTCCGACCTCGACTCGCTCGGCGCCGGCTTCCAACTCGCCAGCCACGACCTCGACATCCGCGGCGCCGGCAACCTGCTGGGCGACGAACAATCGGGCCATATCAAGGAGGTGGGCTACGAACTTTATCAATCCATGCTCGAAGAGGCGATCCTCGACGCCAAGGCGGGTGGGATCCGCAACCGCCCGACCGACTTCTCGCCACAGATCACGGTCGACGCGCCGATCCTGATCCCGGACGATTACGTCCCCGACCTCGATCTGCGCATGGGCCTTTATCGCCGCTTGAACGACCTCTCCGAGGCGCAGGAGGTGGAAGCGTTCGCGGCCGAGATGATCGACCGCTTCGGCCCGCTACCCGCCGAGGCGGAGAACCTGGTCACCGTCATCCAGGTCAAGCTCAACGCCAAGCGCGCCTGCGTCGCCAAGATGGACGTGGGGCCCAAGGGCGTGCTGGTCACTTTCCACGACAACAAGCCGCCGAATATCAGGGGCTTGCTGAGCTACGTCGACAAACTGGGCGAACTCGCCAAGCTCCGCCCCGACAGCAAGCTCGTTGTCCAGCGCGCCTGGGAGGACCCGCGCGCCCGCCTCAACGGCGCCCTCCAGATCAGCCGCGGCTTGGCCAAGGCCGCCGGCTGAGGGGGCCTTGGTCGGAGGGTGACGATGCCCGTCACCTTCGGCAACTTAGCTGCTGTGGTCCGATATGATCCGCCACCCCTGTGCCCGCCGCTCGAACAGCAGGGTCGTCATCCCCTGCTCCCCCGACCCGTCCGACCGCGACAGCATCCAGCGCGCGTACATCAGCTCGTGCGTGGCGCTGATGTGTCGCCACCCCAGCGTCTGAAAGCTCAGTCGCCCCCGCTCATTGCCCCCGACGTTGAAACTCTTGGCGTATCGCGCGGCGATCGCCGCCTTTCGCGACGTCAATCCGTCGCGTCCGACATAGACCGCGTCGTCGGCGTAGATCGCGACGAACCGGTCCAGCGCGCCTGCGTTCCACCCTGCGGCACTGCGATCCATCGCCGCCGCGATCTCCCGCTGCGGCGCCGTCGGCGACGGGATCACCGCCGCCGCCGCGACCAGCATCAACTCACGTAGCACGAGCCTCCCTCCATCAGTCGCATCAGCGCCGGCTCGTCCAGCGCGCCCGCGCATAGATAACCCTGATAAAAGTCGAATCCTTCCGAACGAATAAGCGCCAGTTGCTCCACCGTCTCAACGCCCTCGGCGACGGTGGCGATGGCCATCGACCGGGCCATGCCCGCCACGCCAGCCGCTACCGTCCGATCGCCGCCGCGTTGTACCAGCGATTTGTCCAGCTTCAGGTAATCGATCGGCAGCGCCTGCAGATAGGCCAGGCTCGAATAGCCGGTACCGAAATCGTCGATCGCGATCCGGCACCCCGCCGCCCGCAGCGCCGCCAACAGCCCGGCCGCGACGTCGAGATTGGCGATCAGGCCGGTTTCCGTAATCTCCGCGGTCAGCCGCTCGACGGCGAAGCCGCTCTCCTGCACCCGCCCCAGGAAACGGTCGCCGAAATCGGGACAGCCCAGGTCGGCAGCCGTCAGGTTCAGCGACAACCGCAATCCCCCCAGTCGTGCCGGCCAGGAGGCGGCGCGCCGAAGTATCAGTCGTTGGAGATGGTCCGACAACGCCGCCCCCAACCCCGCCCGTTCGGCCGCCGCGAACAGCGCGTCGGCCCCCAGCATGCCCAGGCGCGGGTGGTCCCACCGCGCCAGCGCCTCCACGCCGACGATGGTGCCGGTGGCCGTGTCTGCCTGCGGTTGGAACAGGACGTCCACCTCGTCGCGCGACAAGGCGTGATGCAGGTCCACCGCCAGCACGTCGACCGGCGCGGCGCCCGCCGACTCCGCCGCCTGCAGCACGCGGCCGCCTTCCCCCGCCAAGTCCATCGCCTCGCCCGCGCGCGCGAGCAGCGCCGTCGCGTCCTCGGTCGGTTCGGAGGTGGCCAGGCCTACGCGGCTGCCGACCGCGGCCTCGCCGAAGGGAGCGGCCAGGGCGCGCGCTACTTCCGCCGCCGCGCGGGTGGCGTCCGCCCGTCGCGCGTCGCCGACCATGGCGAACTCCGTGCCGCCCGTTCGGGCGATCGTAGCGTCCGGACCGTACAGGGTTTCCGCCACCACCCCGATCCGCGCGGCTGCTTCGTTCAAAATCAGGTCGCCGCGCCCACGGCCGTGCGCTCGGTTCACCAAGTCGAATCGCGTCAACGCCACGCGGACCGCCGCGACCGATACGCCGCGACCCAATCGCTCGCCGGCCCAGCGCTGTATCGATTCAAGGCCGTGGGTGCGTCGGGCGGCATCCATATCGTCCCAACGGCGCCCGCTCGACTGGCGCTCCGCCAGGCGCTCGGCATGACGGAGCGCATATCTGAGGATACACGCCAGGCGAACGGCGTCGGGCGCCGGGATGAAGTGCGTGGCCCCCGCCTCATACGCGGCGTCCGCGACACGCGCTTCGTCGGCCGTCACGATGACCAGCGCGGCCCCGGACTGACGCGCGGCGTCGCTCAGGCTCGCAAGCACGCTCAAGGCCCAGTCCGCATCGTCCCGCCCGTCTACCAGCACCACCGCCGCCCCTACGTCGGCGAAGCCGTCCAGCGGCTGATCCGGCAACGCCGGATGCACGTCCCAGCCCGCCTCGGCCGCCCAACGGTTCAAATCGTCGCGCTCGTGAAACGACACGGTGAACAGCCGGGGTTTCGGCGCGTTTGCACCTGCCATGGATCGCTTGGATTGCACACCTCGCCGTTACCACTCGTTCCCATCCCGCGCGAGCTTGCCGCGACGGACGGTGCGTCCTAGTTCGTGACAATGGCGCCGCTCATCGACGCGCACGGGCGCACCGTGCGCTACCTGCGCATATCCGTGACGGACCGGTGCGATCTGCGCTGCCGCTACTGCATGTCGGAGAAGATGACCTTTCTCCCGCGCTCGGCGCTGCTCGCGCTGGAGGAGATCGCGATCATAGCCGAGCGGTTCGTCGCGCGCGGCGTGGACAAGATCCGCCTGTCGGGCGGAGAGCCGCTGGTACGGCGCGACATCGCCGACTTGGTCGACCGCCTCGGCCGACACGTCGGCGCGGGGCTGAACGAGTTGACGCTGACCACCAACGGCACCCGGCTGGCGGATCACGCGCATCGGCTGGCGGCGGCGGGTGTCCGGCGCGTCAACGTCAGCCTGGATAGTCTGCGCCCCGACCGCTTCCGCTACATCACCCGGCACGGTGATCTGTCCGTCGTCCTGAACGGTATCCGGGCCGCTACGGAGGCCGGCCTGCGGATCAAGGTCAACGCCGTGGCGCTCAAGGGCCTGAACGAGGACGAGCTGGGAGACATGCTGGCCTGGTGCGTGGATCAGGGGCACGATCTGTCCCTGATCGAGACCATGCCGCTGGGCGCGATCGACGAGGACCGGACCGATCGCTTCCTGCCACTGACCGGCGTGATGGCGGAATTGGGCGCCCGGTTCGGTCTGCGTCGCGACGCGCTGCGTACGGGCGGCCCCGCGCGCTATTGGCGGATCGAGGGAACCGAAACCCGACTGGGCCTGATATCGCCGCTGACGGCCAATTTCTGCGACGGCTGCAATCGTGTCCGGCTGACGACCGAGGGCAAGCTCTACCTTTGCCTGGGGCACGACGATCAAGTCGACCTGAAGGCGGCGTTGCGCGAAGGCGGCGTAGCGGGGCTCGACGCCGCCATCGATCGGGGACTGACGTTGAAGCCCGCGCGCCACGATTTCCACATCGGCAGGGGTAGTGCCCCCGCGGTCTCCCGGCACATGAGCGTGACCGGCGGATGACCGCCTATCCGCGGCGGGCGCTGGTCGCCTCGCCCACTGGCCCGGCCCAGGCGGCGCGCGCCGAACTGGCCGACGCGGAGGATTGGGTGCCCGTCGAGGAGGCGGACGCGGTGATCGCGCTCGGCGGCGACGGCTTCATGCTGCAGACGCTGCACGCTATGCTGGAGCGCCGGGGATCGTCGGCGCCCGTGTTCGGCATGAACCTGGGTACCGTCGGCTTCCTGATGAACGAGTGGCGTCGCCACGGCCTGTCCGAACGGCTCGGGAACGCGCGCCCGTTCAAGGTCACGCCGCTGCTGGCCACCATCACCGGGCAGGACGGTCGCGTCCACGCCCTGCCCGCCATCAACGAGGTGTCGCTGCTGCGCGAGACGCGACAGACGGCGAGCCTGGAAGTGACGGTTAACGACCGCATCGTGCTACCCAATCTGGCATGCGACGGCATCCTGACCGCGACGCCGGCGGGCTCCACCGCCTATAACTTCTCCGCCCAGGGTCCCATCCTCCCCCTGGGGTCGGCGCTGTTGGCCCTGACGCCGATCAGCCCGTTCCGCCCCCGCCGCTGGCGGGGCGCGATCCTGCCCGACCGCACACGCATCTCGCTTCGCGTGCTCGACGCCGCCAAGCGTCCCGTTTCCGCCGTCGCCGACCAGCGCGAGGTTCGCGACGTGGCGCAGGTGGACGTCTGCATGGACCGAAAACGCGAGCTTACCTTGTTGTTCGATCCCGAACACGCGCTCGACGATCGCATCACCATGGAACAGTTCAGCGGATAGCGCATCGAATCGCCACGGGCGCTTGCATCCCGCGACGGGGCGGTTATACGCGCCGCCTCCGGTAGCTGTTCCCCGATAGCTCAGCGGTAGAGCTCTCGACTGTTAATCGAGCGGCCGTTGGTTCGAATCCAACTCGGGGAGCCACCGGAGGCCGATCGTGGGCGCTTCGTCGCCCGGAGCCATTCCGTTCATCGCACGTTCCGTCTTGGTCGGTTAATTCGGCGAGGTTTCGCCGCATCCGCCGCGAACGGAGTATCGCATCGATGTTGTCCGCCCTAGCCCGCAAGGGTGCGCTCGCCGCCTCGGTGGCCGGCGCCGTTCTTCTTTCTGCTTGCGCTACAGAGACGACCTATCGCCCCGCCACCGGACGCGGCTTTTATCGAACCGGCTATAGCGAGCGTCAGGTGGAGCCGAACCGCTTCCTGGTCACCTTCGCCGGCAACACCGTCACCGAGCGCGACACGGTGGAACGCTACCTGCTGTTCCGCTCGGCCGAACTGACGCTGCAGAACGGCTACGACTATTTCATCGCCGCCGACCGTGAGACGGACCGCCAGACGCGGACCTATTCGACGCCGGGCTTCGGCGGTTTCGGCGGCTTCGGACCCTATGGCGGTTTCGGACCGGGCTTTGGTGCCTGGGGTCCGGCCTGGAACTTCTACGGCGGGCCGTTCGGCTATCGCCGCTTCGGGGCCTTCTACGGTGGATATGGTGGCTGGGGTGGTTTCGGCGGCTTCAACAACTTCGACGTCCGCACCGTTGACCGTTTCGAGGCGACGGCGGAGATCGTGTTGGGCAAGGGCGCTGTGCCGCGCGACAATGTCCGCGCATTCAACGCGCGCGCGGTGGTCGAAAAGCTCGGTCCCACCATTGTCCTGCCCAAGCAGAACTGATCGCGCCTGAAATGGAAAGGGGCCGGTCGCCAAACGGCGACCGGCCCCTTTTTTGCCCAGTTCAGGCGTTCACCGAACCGTGGCAATGCTTGTATTTATTGCCCGATCCGCACGGACACGGCGCGTTCCGGCTGACCACACCGTCCCACGCCGCCGGATCGTCGCCTAGGTCGCCCATGTCCGGACGCGGAATCTGAAGCGGCGGCATCCGGGACTGCACCAGCCCGCGCGCGGCCGCGTCCAGGTCGCGCGTATCGTCCTCGCCCGTGAACGGGTCGAAGTGGCTGGTGATGAAGTCGGGTAGTTCGGGCAGCGGCGGGGGTGCCTGGAACTGGAACTGTGCGTGGGCGACGGTGCGCGTCACGTCCTCGCGAATATTGTCCAGCATCCGCTGGAACAGGCTGAACGCCTCCTGCTTATACTCATTGATCGGCGTCTTCTGAGCGTAGGCACGCAGGTGCACCACCTGGCGCAGGGCATCCAGCGTCGCCAGATGCTCCTTCCAGTGATGGTCCAGATTCTGGAGCAGGATCGATTTCTCGACCTGGGTCCAGGTCGTCGGGTCGAGCGCGGCCGACTTCTCGTCGATCGCCGCGTCCGCCATCTCGCGCACGCGCTCCTCGACCAGTTCGGGGTCGATCGCCTCCTCGGTCAGCCAGGCGTCGATCGGCGGCTCGACGTTGAGCAGTTCCGCCAGCTTTTCCTTCATGGCGGGCACGTCCCACTGTTCCGGATAGGAATTGGGCGGGCACGCCTCGCCGACGACGGCGTTCACCGTCTCGCGGCGCATGTCGACCACGACTTCGCCGACCGCCTCCGAATCCATGATGTCGGCGCGCTGCTCATAGACGACCTTGCGCTGATCGTTCATCACGTCGTCATACTCGACGACCTGCTTGCGGATGTCGTAGTTGCGCGCCTCGACCTTCTTCTGCGCGGTTTCGATCGCCTTGGACAGCCACTTCGATCCGATCGCCTCGCCGTCCTCGATGTTGGACCGCATCATCCGCGCGAACAGCGTGTCGGGCCCGAAGATGCGCAGCAGATCGTCGTCCAGCGACAGGTAGAAGCGGCTCAGGCCCGGATCGCCCTGCCGCCCCGAACGGCCACGCAGCTGGTTGTCGATGCGCCGGCTCTCGTGCCGCTCGGTGCCCAGCACGAACAGCCCGCCCGCCGCCAGCACGCGTGCCTTCTCGTCCACGATCTCGCGCCGGATGCGCTCGGCCACCGCCTCGTATTCGGGCGTCTCGGGCTGAAGGTCGGGATGCTCGTCGGTCATCCGGAATTCGAGGTTGCCGCCCAACTGGATGTCGGTGCCGCGCCCGGCCATGTTGGTCGCGATCGTGACGGCCCCCATGCGACCGGCCTGGGCGACGATGTGCGCCTCCTGCTCGTGGAAACGGGCGTTCAACACGTTATGAACCACGCCCTCGCCGCGCAGGAAGTCGCTCAACAGCTCCGACTTCTCGATCGATACGGTGCCCACCAGCACCGGCTGCCCCTTGTCGGCGTGTTCGCGGATACGCTTGGCGATCGCGCCGAACTTCTCCTGCGTGGTCTTGTAGAACTCGTCCTCCTCGTCGACGCGCTTGACCTGCACGTTCGTGGGGATGGAGACGACGTTCAGCTTGTAGATGTCGTAGAACTCCGCCGCCTCGGTCGCCGCCGTGCCGGTCATGCCGCCGATCTTGGGGTACATGCGGAAATAATTCTGGAACGTGATCGAGGCCATGGTCTGGTTCTCGGGCTCGATCGTCACGCCCTCCTTGGCCTCGACCGCCTGGTGCAGCCCTTCGGACCAGCGGCGGCCGTCCATCATGCGGCCGGTGAACTCGTCGATGATGACGACCTTGCCGTCTTTGACGATATAGTCGGTGTCGCGCTTGAACATCGCGTTGGCGCGCAGCGCCTGGTTCAGGTGGTGGACCACCTGCGTGTTCTCGAAATCGTAGAGGTTGGCCCCTTCCAGCAGGCCCGCCTCCTCCAGCATCCGCTCGACCTTTTCCGTACCGTCCTCGGTCAGTACGATCGACTTCTGCTTCTCGTCCTTTTCATAGTCCGGCGCGGAAAGCTGCTTCACCACCGCGTCGACGCTGATGTACAGTTCCGACTTATCGTCGGTGGGGCCGGAGATGATGAGCGGGGTGCGCGCCTCGTCGATCAGGATCGAGTCGACCTCGTCGACGATCGCGAAGGCGAAGGGGCGCTGCACCATCTGGTCGCGCTCATACTTCATGTTGTCGCGCAGGTAATCGAAACCGAACTCGTTGTTCGTGCCGTAGGTGATGTCGGCGGCATAGGCGTCGCGCCGCTGCTGGTCGGTCAGGTTGGGCACGATCACGCCGACGCTGAGCCCCAGGAAGCGGTAGACGCGGCCCATCCACTCGGCGTCGCGCGACGCCAGATAGTCGTTGACGGTGACGACGTGCACGCCCGTGCCCGGCAGCGCGTTGAGATACGTCGCCAACGTCGCCACCAGCGTCTTGCCCTCGCCGGTCCGCATCTCGGCGATCTCGCCGCGGTGAAGCACGATGCCCCCCACCATCTGCACGTCGTAGTGCCGCTGGCCAAGAACGCGCCGCGCCGCCTCGCGCACCGTCGCGAACGCCTCCGGAAGCAATGCGTCCAGCGTCTCGCCGCCGTTCAGCCGTTCGCGGAAACGAGTGGTCTGGCCCGCCAGATCCTCGTCGGACATGGCCTGTAGCTGCGGCTCGAACGACTCGATCTTCGTGAGCGTGGGATTGAGTGACTTGACGTAGCGGTCGTTGGACGAACCGAAGAGCGACTTGGCGATGGCGCCGAACATGGGCGTGCTTCCTGTGGCGAGCGTGCCGACGATGCGGCGCGATGGAAATGAAACGAACCGGACGGAACGGGGGCGTGCGCGGCCCCCGGCTGCTAGATCCGACGGCGATCCGCGTAGATCGGCGTGGTCGACGCCAGTCGCAGGAACACGCCCCGATCGTTACGCGAGAGCGTGGGCGCGGGCCGCAACACACCGTGCGTGCGGATGAGGGGCGCTTGTTCGCAGCGTGTCGCGGCCGATTGCGTGGAGCAGCCGGCTATCGCCGCGGCGGGCGCCGCTTCGGCCCGCGTCGCGCCGATGCCGGTCAGCGCCGAGAGCATCGCGGACAAGAGCAGCAGCAGGTTCAAGACGCGGACCTCACGATTTACGACATAAGGCGATGAAACGTTAAAATCCATCGTCCACCGGCTTCCGCAATGTCCCGACCGGATCGCCGGATCGGGCGAACAGCGCTTCATCGTCCGGGCCGGCTGTGCGAAGGGGCCCCAATGACCCCATCCCCCCTGGCCCGGCCCTTCCCCGACTTGCCGCCCGTCGCCGGCGTCACGCTCCGCGTGGCGCGGGCGCGGTACAAGGAATGGGACCGGTGCGACCTGACGCTGGTGGAACTGGCTGAGGGTACGGCGGTGGCCGGCGTCACTACCAACAGCCGCTGCCCCTCGCCCGAGGTGGAATGGTGCCGCGCCGCGCTACCCCTGGGTCGTGCCCGTGCGCTGGTGGTCAACGCGGGCAACTCGAACGCCTTCACGGGCGGACGCGGGCGCGCCGCGGTGGAGGCGATCGCCGCGCGGGTGGCGGGGCGGCTGGGCGTGCTGCCGTCCGACGTGTTCGTGGCCTCCACCGGTGTGATCGGCGTGCCGCTGCCCGTCGACCGGGCGGAAGCCGGGCTCGACGCCGCCGCCGCCGCGCCGACGGCCTCGTGGCGCGAGGCGGCGGATGCGATCGGCACGACCGATACCTTCGCCAAGGGCGCGACCGCCACCGCGATGGTCGGCGGGCGGACGGTGACATTGGTCGGCATCGTAAAGGGATCCGGCATGATCGCGCCCGACATGGCGACCATGCTGGGCTTCGTCTTCACCGACGCTGCCGTTGACCCGGCTTTCCTGCAACGCGCGCTCGACGAGGCGAATGCCGCCACTTTCTCCTGCATCACCGTCGACGGCGACACCTCCACCAGCGACACGGTGCTGGCCTTCGCCACCGGAGCGGCGGGCAACGCTTCGCTGGGGCACGAGGACGACGACGGTGCAGACGCGTTCCGCGCGG
>Ga0325401_1001004_pt1 | contig 22837 bp, 19 predicted proteins | sample PopdelMetagenome_FD_205666 | JGI IMG/M metagenome (GOLD analysis project Ga0325401, IMG submission 205666) | Populus deltoides microbial communities from Bellville, Georgia, United States - Xylem-PdKOR-R2 | ecosystem: Host-associated > Plants > Phyllosphere > Stem > Wood/Secondary xylem | place... | reverse complement strand
TATCCCATATTGAGACAACATAATCAAGCTTAGAAACCTGATAACAAGTTGCAATCTAATACTTACGGATCACCTTAAGGCTACAAACTATCACACCACAATACTGCAGTAATAGTTTCATCAAGTCCTTTCACCTATTCTAGAACTCTAACTGAGCAATTTCAGAAGTTTCTCTCTTTACAGCCATAAGCTATGCTCGTTTATTCTTTTATATGTTAGTTGTCTCATAATTCTTTAGGTATGTCACTTTCTAAATGTATCTTAGATTCTGATGCTTCACATCATATGTGTTTCTAGATTCTTTATCTTTTGTTTATGTATCCCCTTCACCTTTTATTCCTATCATGACTGCTGATGTCACTCTTATACCCTTAATAGGTGTTGATTCTGTTGTCACACCTCACTTGTCTCCCTCTAATGTTTATTTTATTCGGAAACTCACATTGAATCTTGCTTCTGTTGGTCAGTTATGTGATTCTAGTGATTCTTTAATCATCGTTTCATCTTTTTTTTTTACATGATCTGGAATCTCAAAAGCTAATTGGGATAGGCCGTAAGAAGAAGAGACTATATATTTTGGATGAGTTAAAAATGTAAATTACTGTTGTTGCTGCTACTTGTGTTAATTTGTCTTCTTTTCATTTGAGTCTTTATTCTTCTAGTTTTAATTTATGGCATTCTCGTCTAGGTCATGTTTCTTCTTCTCATTTGAGATTTTTGGCATCCACAATAGCTTTAGAAAATTTACAAACTTGTGATAAATTTTTATTATAGTGGATGTAAACTGGTAAGATTTTCCGCTTTACTTTTTAATCAAAGTATTTTTGTTTCTTCTTCTTCATTTTGATATATGGGAGACCTTCTCTTATTTCCATAAAAGAAGGGTCTCGATATTATATTTCTTTTATTGATAATCATACTCATTATTTTTTGGTTTATTTAATAAAACATCATTCTGAATTCTTTGAGATATATACAACATTTTGAACTCTTGTCAAAACTCAATTTTATTGTTATAAAATGTTTTAGGTGTGATTTGAGTAGGAGGATACACCTCTAATAAATTTTATATTTATATGTTGATGACATAATTATTACTGGTAATGACATTGATGATATTTTAGTTTTGAAGACAGAGTTAGCTAAATAGTTTGAAATGAAAGATTTGGGTTCTCTATGATATTTTTTGGGTATTGAGGTAGCCTATTTACTTAGAGATTATCTGCTTTCTCGATCGAAATATGTTGTAAATAGTCTTGAGCGGGCTAAATTTACTGATAATAAGACTGTAGATACTTTCATTGAGGTTAACACAAAGTATTCTTCTTCTGATAGTTTACCTTTGTCAGGTTCTACTTTATACCATACTATTGTTGGTAGCTTGATATATCTCACTATTACTCGTCTAGATATTGCATATATTATTTATGTTGTTAGCAAGTTTGTGTTTTTAGATTGTTTTAATATATATATATTAATATTAAAAATCAATTAAATGTTTTTTTAATATATTAAAAAAAATATTTTAAAAAACAACAATAATCACAAAAATAATCACTGCCTCACAATTATTCCACAGCTCTTTGATGCATTCTATTTCTGGGCCAAGACTATAAACCCGGAACAAACCACAACTCACTCATCACCACTCTTCATAAAAATCCATATATTCCAAGTTGCTAAAATAAGATTTTGAATATTATCAATTATATCACAATCCCACCCACCCACCCACCCACCGGCCCATTCGATACCCATTTCTTTAAGCAACTCATTAACGACGGTGATTTTAGGACCACAGATTTGTATGATGCACCCATATCGTTTTTCTCAAATGGAAAAAAACGTTTCTGGTTACCGGGCACTCTTGCTTTCTGAATGTTGTATTTTTATTTGCGACTCTTGATCACCACCAGATGTACAAAAGAACTTATTCCTTCATGGATATTGACAGGACACCACTTAGATTACAGGTACTTGTGTTTCCATGCCTGGATTCCGTCGTTTTCGATTTTTCATAACATTACTATATATTATATAAAGGACCTTAGACCTCCAAAGCTTTAATTTGCCCTAGCAGCTCTACGTGCATCCACCTGGTTATAATAAGCTCTTGTACTTGTGTCATCAGTCATATGGCTAGAGCTGTGCTTTCAAATGCAAAGATGCTAGTAGTGCTTAGGTGATGCTATTGACCTCTTATTAATTACTTTTGACAGTATATTGGAGACCTGGAGTTATCTAGAGTCTCGTTGAATGCATGATCATCAGTATTGTTTTGCTAACGAGCATTAACTCTATTGCACTTCAAGTGATTTGCATTTAATTTCATTTGTTTCGGCATCTACTTACGTTCGTGGGTGCACTTGTTTTGTGTTTCCTTCTTCTTCCCTGATATTGACTTTGAGGTATGACAGCTCGTGCAGGGAAACGTCTAGGCCACTCCAGTGCCATTTTAGCAGTCCTCCAGCAGTACAGCAGCCAGAAAAGTCAGGGAACTCAGTCAAATGTAGCAAGATGGGGGATTGGGTACCTCATCCTCGCACAGGAATTTATTTTCCAAAAGGCCATGAGTGGGTGATGGATGATGTACCAGAGAATGCAGCTTCATTCAGTCAGACTTATTGGCTGAGGAATGTTGATGGTGTTGAGAAACCAGACCCTGATACACCCCATGACCATTACTTGGCCACCAATCTGTATCCAGTTTAGTCAAGAAGATATAACGAGTGCCGCTGTGGCCCTGAAAGTTATACACTAAGATATATCCTCCCAGTGTTGAACGCTATGAATGGAATAACACAAATCCAAGAAATTACGCAGCCCTTAATTTTCTTTTTCCCGAATGGCTTCTTTGCTGTTACAGCTCTGCAATATTCATATTAATTAAGAGATATATACATGCAGCTTACTTCATGATTACTTCCCAAGGCTAGAACTGATCACAAGGAAAAGAAATCCTTGATTAAGAGATAAATGAATTAGAATTAGTTATCTTTAATTGAAGGAAGTGAATTCTGCTGTCTTTCAAACGAGGTAACCTACCAGCATAAACTTATTGGTCGGTGTGCGAATACGAATTAGTTTAGTGGGTATCAACTGCCTATGAAAGTGAAGGAGGATAGTCATGGCAGGGCCTAGCAAGGAACTTATTCTTCGATCGAGGCAAGGCAATCGAAATCCTTCAAAATTTTATTAGTTTCTCTCAATCTTTTCTTGGTTTAACCCTCTGGTGAATTATCGATGGGAGATTGGCAGGTTCACATGCATCGTCAGATTTGCAAATCTATTGGAAAACTCAACAATTATGGAAGTATGTTCTCAAAAAGTTCATAAGAGAGCTAAAATTTGAAGGAAAAAAATGATTCTTTTAATGAAATATGCATTTTTTGAAAAAATTAGATTTTTTTATATATTTTTTTAATTTAAAAAGTTAAAAATGAGTCGGACAATAATAATAATAAAAAAAACAATTACATCTATATGAAGTTAAAAGTGAGAGGTTAAGTATCAAGAGTGTAAGATAATAGTTGATAGGTAAATGTAAAAATAGCTTGTCTTTTAGCGTTGTTTTTAAAAGTATATTTTACTTAAAAATATATTAAAATATTTTTTTATTTTTAAAATTTATTTTTAATATTAACATGTCAAAATAATTTAAAAATATTAAAAAAATTATCTTTTTAAAAAATTAATTTTAAAACACAAAAATAAAATAAAGGATCTTAGCCTTGCTATATCTCATAACTTTTACTCATTCACCCTCTATGTTTCCACTTTACACCAATCGTCGTCAAAAACGGTTTTCACACGTCTTCGCAGGGACTGTCGGTTAAAATTCAAGGCCTTCGGTTTGGGATTTCAAATGAGAGCTGAAACATAAGAGGGTGGTTGATGGAAAAAAAATAGTTTTAGGGGTTAAAAGATAAACCTGGTACAATTATGGGGGGTGGGGGCAAATTAAGGTTTGCCAGTATTCCACGAAGAAACCACAATAGTCAGAGAGTCAAAAGGTGGACTCACCGTTCATCACGGGAAAATTTCTTGACGGACATTTTCCTTTCCATCTTTATCACTGCATTTTCTTTTCATTTTCCGTTTTTGTTCTGTCATAAATCAAGCACTAACTACGAATCTGACCCCAGACTATGATGCATACTTTGAGCCAGTCCTTAAACTTTGTAATATTTTGATTTTTACACCCAACAACACTATATAATTTCGCTGGTATGTGAATGCCAGGCACGTGATATGTTTTCACAGCTGATTTTTTTTTTTTAAGGGATAGAGATCTAAATTCACTCCACGTAAACAAATTACTTGAGTGAAGTATAGATCAAATTATTTTTTTTTGTGTTAAATTATTTTTTTTATATATTTTTAGATTATTTTAAAGTATTAATTATTAAAAGAAAAAATTAATATATTTTTTTAAAAAAAATACTTTAAAAAACAAACAATCATTAACGCAATGCCAAACAAGTCCTTTTATGCTAGTGATACCCTATGTGCTTAAATTATTATTATTTTAAAATTTGTTTGTTTTTTTTGTTTTAAAAGTAGTTTTGAAAAAATCTAAAATTTTTTATTTTATTTTTTCAAATTAATGTTTTTTGATGTTTTGATATCGTTTTAATGTGTTAATATTAAAAATAAAATTAAAAAATTAAAAAAAATTAATTCAATATATTTAAAAAAAAAAAACACGGGCTCTAGAAATTAGAAATGTATAAACCAAACGCTAGGACAAGCTGGCATTTGTGAAGCCTACATGGCTCGATGCTAAATTGCAAAAACATTACAGTTTGGGACCTGAATTGAGATCTCTACCATACTCAAGGGATTGTTTCTAAACCAGTCCCAAAATTCTATTACCAAAACCTTTTCTTAATTTTTTTGTGATAAAACTCCATCGTCGTTTCATCTCCTGCTCAGCACCAAGCAACGGTCCCTTCTTCCATCCCTTTCACTCACTACCAAATATTAATTCTGCATTTCTACGAACCCTTCCCATCTCTTCATAATCCCTCTCCTATTTTAAACTCCCGTTTCTTCTTTGAAACCTCACTGAAACTTCACCTTAATTTTTATCTCCGATTTTTCTATTTCTTTTTTATGCTGCCGTTTTAGTGGCAAAAATAAATAAAGAAACCGGATCGTGAGCTTCGCGGTGCATGACGAGCGCATCGGAGTTATTTTATCAAAGAAGGTCCCGCGTGAGCCGAGCCAATACCGATCTAGGGCTCGAACCTTCTCTCTCTGACCGTAGTTTTTACCAAAATTACAATCGCCGCCAGCACCATAATCATAGTCATAACCATCGTCATGATTTGGACGGCTGCGATCCTCTCCGCAGACCCCCCAACGTGCGGACCCCCTGCCACCGGCTGTCATCCCCATCTGTAAGCAACTGAATATTTTTTGGAGTTTTAGAGTTCAAGAAACGGGAGCTTAAATTATTTGAGTACTTGATTGGTAACTTGTAATTCTACTATTTCTCAAGCACTAGTAAATACACCAACATAAAAAGCTGCAAAATTTGTTAAATTTGGGATGTGATTTAAGTGGGTATTTAAGGTGATGTTTCTTTTATTTGTATTTTCGGAAGTCTAAAATCTGTAAATCACTGTAACTTTAAGTGCATGGTCTGGTGGTTAAGTAGTTATGTTCGTAGGACATTTTCATTGCTGTAATCAGTGTGGCAATGCCAGGATACATTCTCTTTAGCTTATTGTTGTATTGTGTCTGGCTTGCATAGGAACGTGCCTCAGCTCGACTGGATCAAGATGCCGACCAGTTTGTACCAAGCAACAATCTCACCGCTGAAACTTTAAGCAGGCCAAGAGTGACTGGAAATGGGAGGCTTCCTGGAGCTGTGCTACTAGCAAGGGCAAGGCTTCTTGAAAGGTTAAGAGGAGTGTCACTTTCTGTAAACAGGTGATCCAATTTACCTGTTGCATTCACTGTATGATGCACTGAGCATTGCATACATAGTGGTATTTGAACCCACCACAAATTAGCAGCCATCGATGCTAATGATGGTAACCTCTGGCATTTGTTACATGTTGATGCCATCCCATCATGTATGTGCTGTTGCCACCACGATAATTGTGGCTGCTGCTTTTGGTCCCATTTCTTATGCCACCCACTACTACCACTACTTGATGTCTTGCTGTAACTCGGAGACACCTGTCTAATTATGTCACACGACACATACAACGTGGATCTGGGTCATATTTGGGAGAAATTATATAAATCATATCTGGATTCTTACCTAATAATTTAAACTTTGCTAATGCAAGCGTGTTAGATCATGGATTTAACTTTAGGAACTGACCTGTTTATTTTGGTTTCTGACCTGTTATTTTGGTTTCATCCAGGCGAAGTGGCCCAGCTTCCTTTGGCATCTATAACAGGGAGTATACGCTTGGTGACGAATTGAGGGTTGTTGATGCAGGAGCCTGGGGAACTGACATTTCTACAGGGTTGTTTGCTGGAGTTTCTCCTTTCAATGACTCAACCTTTCAAACCGAAAGACCTCACACCGTGCAGGAATCATGCAAGAAGAAACCGCCTGGTCTAACTCAAGATGCCCTTCAGTGTTTGCAATCAGAGGTATTTAGCTGTTTAGGGAAGGGTATTGAAGGGGGTTCATCTCAGGTGTCGCGGGATTGTAGTATATGTCTCGAGAGTTTCAGTGAAGGAGACGAGCTTATTCGTTTGCCCTGTGACCATAGATTCCACTCTGCTTGCCTGGATCCCTGGGTCCGGAGTTGTGGGGACTGCCCATATTGTAGAAGAGATATAGTTGTAAGTAATGATCGACAAAAAAAAAGAACATGAAGTCATTTGGAAGCAGTCTATTTCATTGTCATGAATTCGAATTCAACTGCATTAATTTTGTTTAGTGATCTGAATAATTCCTGGTTAATAGAATGCATCGGAGTTGAATGGAAAAGAATTGAACATAATTGATGTTTTGGTTTAACATATTGTAGTCTGAACGATAAAGATGTTCGCTTCTTTCAACTCTCTAGCATCCTTCCATGGAAGCTTATGATGCCGATGAATTTAATTGGCCAAGATTTTACTAGCACCCCCTGCATTTTTTATCTGCAGTTGCAATTTTTCGTAAGTGATTTAGCTCGGCATGTTTTTTTTTTTTCACGTTATTTCTAAAAAGATAATTACCAAATTATGGAGAGCTTATGAAGGTTCATACGAATAGCTAAACTCCTTTGTTTAACTTAGATTAATTAAGAAGACAGGTTAGTAAATTTAAAATTTATCCACTAAACTGGGTTTACCAAATAATTGTTTACCGCCCGAATATTTTTATTCGAATAAAAAAAATTGATCCTATATGGAATATACGGAACATGGTACTGATTTGCTAAATCTAATTTTTAGGCTTTAAATTACGCAAAGCTAATGCCCACCTTGGTAATTTTTAGGGGTTTTTATCTGGGGGCAATTCCAGCTTCGAAGTCCTTGGTCACCAGGCGAATACTCCATATAAAGAAACCTTAATGCCTGTCGTCTTCAAATTGCCACTGCCACTTAAAATACCAGGCAGCACCACTCAAATTTTGATAACTCTCGTTCGCATTGAAATGGCTTGCTCTTCCTTCCTCCTTGGCCCACCAGAGATTCACCGCTGCCCCCACCCACCATTACCATCGCAGCCTCCAAAGAAACGCCACTTTCTTCAAAACAACTAACAGAGTCTTCTTTGTGGAACCCTCAAATTGGCATCCCCTCCCTAACCCCCTGGAATGACGATCCAAGTACCACTCTCAAGCTCATTTGCCATCTTGGGTTAGCCTTCATCAATGGCAAACCTAATAACGATGCATTCCTTACGTCAGTTCTTTGGCTTCATGAGAAAGATTTTTAACTTCCTTGAGTCACGTATTCTCGCAGCCCTTGCACAACATGGGTACCTGAAAGATCTTCCTGAGATCTTGTATCGAATCTTGAAGTTAGAGATGGAACGTAAAGCTTACAGCAGAGAAGGCCCTTTGTTTCAAGAATCGAGTGTGAAAAGTGAGAACCGGGGTGGTGAAACTGAGATGGATAAGGAGAAGAGGAGGGTTTTGAGGAAGGGGAAAGATATGTCTTGGGCTAGAATTGGGGCTCTTTTTCACCTCGAAGTTGAAAGATATCAGTATTTGCACATCAGCATTGCAGATACTGATATCTGAGAGGTGATTTGAGTTTTCCAGCAAGGCAATTCAATGGAGTGACAATGGTTAATGGGTATTCAAATGGTTCATTGGCAGCATTGCTGGAGAGAGGTGTGGTTCCATTGCTAGAACATTTGGTGAGATTAGTCAGTCCTGGTCGTGTTATGAAATCAGCCATTTCTAGAGAGTTGAATGGTATATAATTGGTGGATAAACAAACACTCCTAACAAAAAACTTGGCTTTCAGTTGTATGTCCACGATATTTTGTGCAAATCTCTTGATCAAATTCCTCTTCTCAAATAGACAAAGCTAATTTGATGTAGCGTTTGCTCACATTAGAGTTCACGACTAGAGAGAACAAATTAATGAAATCATGTTTTCTTAGAGTTTCCAACTAAATCCTTCTTGCTAAGAATATAAAGAGATAAAAAGGTCCTTAGACTTATTGCCAATGTTTCCGATGCTTTGATCCTCAGTTCAAGCCAGTTAATCCAATATGACATCAGATGCTTTGTGATTATTTGTCCTTGCGTATTTTTGAAGAAATATTTAGAGGCCACCGCTTGTTTAATTGGATGATAAGAGTATTGAGCTTGCATTCTCGAAATAAATGACAATTCTTTGCTCATTGAAGAGATGAGCTGAAACTTTATGATCGGCTAGAAGATTCGTATAAGCCAGAGTTCGTTGTTATTCTCCAGAATTGGGGCCTTCTCAGATCATGATTTGGTTGTTAGATCAAATGGATAGGTTCTTTTGCGTTTCTATATATTACATCAGACATATATTGTTTTGTAGTTTTTGTCTCGTATAGTTTTGGATTTTAGTGACAAGATTGAATCATTTTATGTTTCATGGCCATGGATTCAACTGCAGAATCTGGAATTTGATTTGATTTTTTGGAAGAAGAAAATGTAGCGGGGTTCAGTGAACAGAGTTCTTTAATTTTCGTGATGGAACGGAGGAGCAGGGAGAACTTGATTCTGAAATAACTAGTCAGAGATTATGGAATGCAAAAGGAAGTTCTTGTGCATATAGAGTTCGCATTCGATTGCAAAAGGAAGTTCTTGCTCCATTGCGCTAAAGCCCTTGAGGAATCCAAAGAGATTCAAGCTCCAGTCAAAAGGCAGGGCTTACTTAATTATGTTGCCATGAAAGCATACAAGAAGCTAGTGATGGAACCTGATGAGAGGAAGAAATCCAAACAATACTTGAAGATTGTGGATAAGTAATGGAAGTTCAGTGCATATTATATACTAAAAGAAATTAAAGAGAGTGAGGGAAAGGCATGGAAGCCGAGAGAGAGAGAGAGAGAGTTAATGGACAATCTATTTTCTTCGTTTGAAACTTCGTTTTTTTCATATCACAGGAAGCTTACAACATCACATATATATAGAAACTAAGATATGCAGCCCATGACCACATATTTTGGTCTTACACAGAGGAACTACTGGAGAAACTTCAACATGCATCGCATGCAGGCCCACATCTTGACTTTGCATCTCATGCTATGCACTTACTTAGAAGATACGGAAAATATAATGTAGTTCTTTCAAAGATCTTACTGGAAGAGTGTCACTTTCAACAGTAAGTATAGAACATGGACAGATGATGATGGAATGCAGCTCCCTCGCCCAAGTATTCATTCTGACGAACAAGAAATCTGAAATCGAAGAGCGCTACTGGCAGAGACTTACAGAATTGTTCTCAAAGAACGAGAAGTTGAAGAGTTGTATTGCTGTATGTGATACTTCTGAAGGCGTGAGTGGCACAATTGTGGACGAATTTGGTCTCTATGGGCTATTAATTTATGAGGTTATCTATAACCCGTGGAGAGAAAAGATTTTCACATTCAGTGAACATCCTAAGCTCTGCAAGATCAATGTTCTTGATGGGAGATTATCATTCTACAAATGATTACACACAGCAAGAGTAGATTTTGACAGAGAAGAGCTCGGCTCCAGAGATGGAAAAGATTTTAAGCTCTGCAATTAGCAGGGATGAATTGAAGAATCTAGCTGTGATGGATTGATGAGCTGATAAACTGAACAGTATGTGTTAGCTCAAGAATTTTCGTTTTCAAGTTCAAGTACTGAGTTTTCCATTATTCTTTTATCTCCTTCATGGTCAATGGTTTCCCTTTTCTTTTAGCAACACTGAAAGTTAGGCATGCTCTGTTTTTCTTTTATCTGTTACGCATCATCTCTGATCAAACACTTTATTTTCAAGGAATATCGAGGATGAAAACTATGTGAAAAATGAGGATAAAAACTATGTGCAGGGAAACCGCGAGCAGGAAAGTTGTGTCCAAGCTCAAAATCCACTGGCTACCTGCCAAATGATTCATATTCAACATTGAACCGGTTCAGCCGGTTTTCAATTATATCCGATCTCTCTCTCTCTCCCTTTTCTTCCTGCAAAATAAATAAAAAGATTTTTGTCTATGTTATAAAGTCTGTTATTTAATTTAATTTAATCACTGAAAAAAAGAAGAGACCATTACTGGTTGCTTGCATTGGCAGCACTAATCACGTGGTCACTGGCAACCTGGAAGTATTATAAAAGATATAATTGACCGATTGTAAACAAGAATGTCCTGCGTGTAATTAAAGTCAGACAACACGTCAATTAGTCTTTTAATCTAGTATTTGACACGTGTTCTACCTGAATGAGATATTTTTTATTTATAAAAAAATTATATATACTGATTTTTTCTCAATGTATTTTTATAATTTAAAAAAAAATAATGTGAATTGAAAAGCTCACGTGTATATATAATTAAATAAATTGAAAACTATATATGTTTATAAATAGAAAAAAATCATTAATAATTACTAAAAATAAAATTAAAAAAATCAAGAGACATGTGTAGATAAAGATGTTTAACCTTGCAAGACAAGATGTTTAACTGATTGTGCTTCTTGAATTTGTTTATTAAAATTAATTTTTTATTTAATTAAATGATAATATAAATTGCCATACACATTAAATTGATTGAATAAAAAAAATAATTATGAATAATAAAAATATTGAAAGTAAATATTTTTTATTTTAAAAAATAAAATTCATCTATATAAAAGATTAAAAAAATTATAGATAAATAAGAATAATATTTCCAAAAACTAAATATAGACAGCACCATTAAAAAAAATCTCTATAAAAAGGCTAAATAAAAAAATTCAGAGAATTGATATTAATTGAACCATAAATTTAAAAATTATTTAAGAAAAAATAAATTCAAAGAAGATATCAATTAAAAAAAATTAAAAAAAATAATCCAAATGTTATGGCTTAACTCGTCAAACATGTGCTTTGGGCTATAGACTCAACCAAGTTTAATAATTTTTTTCTCTTAAATTTCTATCTGACCTTGAAAAAAATGCCAAAAAACAATCTAGACTCTTAGATCATTGCAAGGAAAAGCTCGAGCATGTGGTGGTCCTTTAAACCCAGGTCTGCACACTTGGGTTTGGTTATATTTTTTTTATTTTTTAAAGGGGAATGCAGGTCGTTCACCTTTATTTTTTTAAGAAAAAAAACACTTGCTTGCCAAGACAAATGACCTGTCGTTTGTGAGCCCATATTCCGGTCACCATTATGGTAGTTGGAAAATCAGAACAACATCTCTTTTGGTAAAAAAAAAAAAAGAAAAAAAAAACTCAATTTTTAAGTCATTCCAGCCTTAAAAATACCTCACCGACACCCTTATAACACCCAAAACCATTATGTCAACTCTAAATACCTAAAGCAATTGTCCAAGAACCCAAAATCAATCAGGGTAAGTTTTGGCTTTCTCAATTTAAATCTAGTTTTTATGCAACATTAAGGCCCCAAACAACCACTATAAAGCTCCTCTCATCTCTAAGAGCCTGTTGACACCAATAAAATCTATTTTGGTGGGCAAAAATAAAGTGAATAATAACTTTCTCTCTCATCATCGAAATCCGACAACATATTTCTCTAACCAGAGATTAAAAATAACATAAATAAACTTATGAATCGAAAGTGATTTTTTAAAATGTCAAGAGGCCTAAAACATATGAATCATGTTATTTTTAAAGATCGAGGACCTACATGTATTTTGCATGAAGTCTCTGGTACACCACTAATGTTGGGCGTTTTTTTCATTTTAGTTTCTATTCTTTTAATTTCATCATTAACTAAAAAATCAGAAGTAATTAGCCTTCAATAAAGATCAAATCACACTAGATAAATTTTGAGAATCAAAATAAATTAGTAGAAAATGAATAGTAAATCCATAATGTTTTATGAGGGTATCAACAATGCCCAGCTACAGTAAAAAGATAACGCGTCTTAGAGTTTAAGATTTTTTAGTTTTTAATTTCAGATATTATTTTGGTTAGTGGTAAATCTGGACTTTATTATATGTGATTAATCAAATCTGTCCACAATGACATCGGATTACCTTTTTTTTACTCAAGCATCAAGTTGTAGTGGAGAGAATCCATATCTACCTTGTGTGGTGGGAGGAAAAAAAAACCACAATTTCAAGAATACATACAAGTTAGTAAATTAATAGTTATAGAATATCATGACACGATAGCTCACATCATGAATACATACCATGTATCCCACGTATTATGACAAGCTCACAATTTTTTTTTAAAAAGTTTTTTTATAATTTTTTTTACCGGAAATATATATATATATATATATATATATATATATATATATGTAAAAGAAAAAAAAAACTAATTTAACCATAACTCTTTGTGCTCGCAAGTTATGTTTAACTAGAAAACGGATAAAAAGAAGGATCGTTCCAAGAAATTTGGTGCTAACCCTAGTTTCCAACATTTATTGGTCATGTCTAAACCTTAAATACACATTGGTCCAAAATCTAGGGTGTTTTCTTTATAATAATATCTTGGTCCTAGTCCAAAATTTCATGTCAAAAGTCAATGAAACGACCCTGTCTAATTTCCTGTCGCAATTAAACAATAAATTAAACAAGCACGACTTGTAGACTCCAAGAACAAAATCAAAGGGCAGCAGAAAATGTGAATAATAATGAAAAAAATAAAAAAAAATGAAAAGCAACAAGAACGTAAAAAACAAAAACGAAAGGAACCGGAAGTTGCTTATGGGGATAGAGAGAGAGAGTTAACGCGGAGTGTACACCAAAAGCAAAAACCCAAAAAGCTTTCCCCCAGTCGCTCTCCTCCTCCACGCGTTATTATCTCTCACTGTCCCTTCTTTCCTCGAAGAAAAAAGAAACCCTACCTCCCAATATTTATTTACACATAGGAACAAGAAGCCCGATAAACGAAAAGCAAAAGAGACGTCGATACAAAGTTCCCGAACCAAAGAAACCAAGAGCATTCGAAGTTGCTAAAGCAGATGATGTTGAGATCGTGTTACAGACCGTTGGAGAGGTGTTTTGGTCGGGTAGCAGGTGGTGGTGGTGATGGATTGATGTGGCATGCGGATTTGAAGCAACATGCTTCTGGTGATTATTCAATAGCGGTTGTCCAAGCCAATTCTAATTTAGAAGATCAAAGTCAGGTTTTTACGTCTCCGTCCGCTACTTATGTTGGTGTTTATGATGGTCATGGTGGTCCTGAAGCTTCCCGGTTTGTTAATAAACATATGTTTCCTTTCATGCATAGTGAGAATTCTCTCCCTCCCTCCGTCTTCCTGTTCAATTATCTTTCTTAATTTTTTTTTATTAGGATGTTCTGCTATGTTGTTTTCTTTTAGTTAAGTGTTTTCTTATTTTAATGATCATGATCATGGTGATTCTCTTAAACCATGAATTTGTTTGTGGCCTTTTGCTTTCTTTAACTTTTAGTCTAGTGGTTAAGGACTCAAGGCTGAGGTCCATGTTCCATAGAAAAGAAAATAGAGTTTTTATTTAATGAATCATGTATTAGCTTGTTCTTTATTTTGTTCTAACTTTACTTGTGTGTGCGAGTGCGGTAGGATGTATTGATGTCTTTTCTATTCAATAGAATGAAATTCGATGTGGGAGGTTTAGGTTTGCTTTTATGGGATTAACTGTGTTAGTGGTAGGATGATAAGATGTAGAAAACTGAAGTTTAAAACCTGCATTAAACTGCTACAGATATCTGGTTTTATTGAATTGGAGCTTCCTTATTCTCATATTCCCCCAATTGAAATAGAAACTAGAGAATATGTGATAAAAATAACAATTTTGACAGCCAATGATGTGGACTGGAACGACCTGTAGGCAACAGACTTCTGTCTCTGTATCATTTTCTGTCTAAGATGTTATCTTTGATTGCAGAATTTGCTAAAGAGCATGGGGGGTTATCAGCTGATGTCATAAAGAAGGCTTTTAATGCAACTGAAGAGGAATTTTGCCATTTAGTGAAGCGATCATTACCTTTGAAGCCGCAGATTGCTTCAGTTGGATCATGTTGTTTGGTTGGTGCAATTTCAAATGATGTGTTATATGTTGCAAATCTCGGGGATTCTAGGGCAGTTCTTGGCCGAAGAGTTGATGAGGATAAGAAAAAAACAGTAGTGGCAGAAAGGTTATCGACTGATCACAACGTTGCTGTTGAAGAGGTGAGAAAGGAGGTTGAGGCACTTCATCCTGATGATTCACATATTGTAGTCTATACTCGTGGAGTTTGGAGAATTAAGGGCATAATCCAGGTACAGTGGCTTCTTGTTGCTAGGCTTGTTTTCTTCTTGTTTTTGCTTGTTAGTTATGAGAATTCAGCTTATTGAGCATTGTTTGTGTTGGGGAATAATGCATTCATTGATTGAGGGGCGAATATGTTTCTTCCTCTCCTTTTCTTTGAATGTCTTGCCAGGTTTGTTTTGAGTTAGTTGGATAACCTTCATCTTAAAAACACCATTTGCAGTGTTTGTTTGACATAAAGTAATTGATCTGAGGATGGATCAATTCTAAAGGTATCCATTTTTATGTTTGGTTATCTTATCTTTATATTTTGCTTTTGCTTTATGATAGGCATCTGTCTATGGTGGAAACACTATAGTTAAAGTTGGTCAGAGGGTTAGGTTCATGCTCTTCCAGGAATCTTATTCTCTGTCTCCTGCTCTACCATTTCATGCAATCAAGTGAAACAGTATAGTCTTCCATGCATGAGATGTACATGAAAACCCCTGAGGCCTAACAAGAATGCTTATGTAATTACAGGGAGTCTTGATCCTCTCTCTGTTTTTTTTTCCTTTTCCTTTTTGTTTTTGACTTTTTTCCATTTAACTTTTCTAGACACTAGGAACATCATACTGTGATCTTCTGATTAATGAACTGAAACATTGTCTTCTGTTGTTACTCGACTCCCTGAAGTTGTGGAGCTGATCACTAACTTAACGCATGTGGTAGATGAGGGTGGAATAAACCTTTCCTGTTTCTTTTTGTCCTTTTCAGGTATCCAGATCCATTGGTGATGTGTATCTGAAGAAACCAGAGTTTAACAGGGACCCAATTTATCAGCATTTTGGTAACCCTATTCCTTTGAAAAGGCCAGTAATGACAGCAGAACCTTCCATTGTTTTTAGAAAGTTGAGGTCAGAAGACTTGTTCCTGATATTTGCTTCAGATGGTCTCTGGGAACAATTGACCGACGAAGCAGCTGTAGAGATTGTTTTCAAGAACCCTAGAGCTGTGAGTGCTGTCTTTGACTTGCATGTTTTGCGTACTTTTTGTTGCAACTCTCATCGATAGCTTCGATCTCAGTCCTAATTTATACCTTGAGAGGCAAGTTTTAGCTACAATGGGATCATTGGGAATGAAATAATTGAATTCCTTTTTCACACCACAAGCCTGGTTGAGCCCATGAAAATGCAGTAGCGCTGTTAAATCTACCCCTAGCTTGCAGACGTACCATATTTTTGTTGAACATGGACATACTTTTAGAAATAGGATATTCCAGACTTCTGAAATTTTAAGCAAATGCATTGACAAACAAACTAGATGTCATCAATGTTCAATTGTATGGAGTTATTTATGCCAGTCCAGATTTTGCTGTTTGCTTGACGATCCTATGGGCTGTTTGATACCTGCAGGGGATTGCCAAGAGATTGGTTAGAGCTGCTATTCAGGAAGCTGCAAAGAAAAGAGAGATGAGATATAATGACATTAAGAAAATTGAAAAGGGAATACGAAGGCATTTTCATGATGACATCACTGTGATTGTAATTTACCTTGATCACCAAAAAGGTTCTTCCAATGGTAGATTAAAGAACAATGCCATTGGCTGCACCTGCGCTCCAGTCGACATTTTCTCCCGTGACGCAGATCAAGCAGAGGCGGACATGCTTCAAACAATTTCTTGAACAAAGAAAAAGAAAAAACCCTCTGAAGGGTCAGCACTGACGTCTTGATTTCTTCAAGGTATATTGAGATGGGTATGGTATGCATATGGATGATGCACATAAGGAATTCAAAGTAGAAAATACATTTATGTGGATAAGGTTATCAATGGATAGCGGGTTCTGGGTATATACTCTAGCAAGTGAAGATCTAACTATACTTTCTTTCGTTCTATTACGGATTGGATAACTTCTCAGAGATTGTAGCACTGATTTTGTGCCTTTTTGTGTTCCAAATTTTAGAAATTACAAGTCTTGATTGATTGATCCTTGTCCCATTACGAAGTTTGTTCAAGGTATTTTAACAGTTTTATGTGGCAACTTGCGCTACTTAACAGGGTACAAAAGCAGTGGAATGCGTGATTAGCCGATTCTTGTTTCCTAGGATCCCTGCACTAATTAACATATATTATTACTTTTTTTTTTTTTAAAGAAAGAAATGTATGTAGAACAACAGATCTCATCAGCAGAAGACTCCTCTAAGCAAAGTAACAGTCAAAGCTAGTGTTCTCTTTAAAGTCCTTGTAAATGAGCAATGAAACTTGATCGGCATGCATGTGCACTTCATGTACCAGCATGTGAGAGCTATCCACCATGAGCAAGCAACTCGTGTGGTGAATTTCACTGGCCTTACATTATCGTTCGCCATCGAATTGGATTCCTTGTGGCGAGAGCTTCTCGTTGAGAGGGCGCGTGTGCCGTTGGGAAGCATTTGGCAGCCCATTTTTCTTTTTCTCCTCCCTCTTTTCTCTCTCATCTCCGTCAAATTCACGCTATTCTGCCATTAATAGAAAGTGTTGTTTCAAATTTTATCATCAGATCTTTATCTTTTTGCTTTTGAATTATTTTTTGAATTGATTTTATTTTTTAATTTTATTCTTAATTATTTGTTTTGATTTAGTTCTTATATTAAATCTTATCCTTATTTACTATTTGTTTCATATCATTTTCTTAGTTGATTTTTTTATTTAATCTATCATTTAGATTTTTTTTAATTTTGATATTTTTTTATTGTTGTTATTTATTTTGTTATTAATATTTTTTTTCAATTTTATCACTCAACATTTAGTTAATTAAGATTTTAGTTTTGTGATTTTTTTAGCATATCTTCTATGAAGCAATCCTAGCCTTTTATCTAAAGTCAAGAGTTTGGAAGATAAGCTCAAGTTAGATTTCGACATTTTTTTTTGTTCTTTTGTTAAAATTGATTTTTTTTTTTCAGTTTTATATTTCAACATTTTATTAATTGGGGGTTTGACTTCGTGATCTTTTTTATATTTTCTATGAAATTATCTCAATCTCATGCAATGTTTTTTTTCGTTGTTTTATTTTAATTGATTTTTTTTTAATTTTTCCCTCGAGCATTGAGTTGATTTGAGAATTGAGCTTTGAAGTTTTATTTAATTTGTTTTTTTACGGGGTTATCTTGATCTCACAATTAGATCAAAGATTTGACAAGCTAACCCGGATGGACTCGGGTCAGGATTTTTTGTTCTTTTTAAAAATTATTTTTTTTAATTTCACATTTTAACATTTTATTTACTAGGAATTGAGCTTCAGATTCTTTTTTTATTTATTTTTATATAGAATTATCACGTTCTCGTTTATTTTTTTTCTTTGTTACTAGATAAAATCATGAAAACCTTTTAAGAATATTGAGAGAATATATTTTCATAATATTGACAAGTATTTATTTTTTTAGTTAAACATTGTTATTTTTTTATTTAACCTTGTTTACAATTTATTTATTGTAACTGTTTTTCTTATAATTATTTTATTAAATTAATCAAGCTAAGCCAATTGAATGAATGAATAAATCTTGATTTTTTTTCTTGTTTCTTTAAAAATACTTCTGTCACCTAACCATCAATTTTTTTAAAACATTGATTAGAATTTAACTTGGCCGGTGACGTAGCCAACATCAATCTACTTCATTGTTATCCATGTTACCAAGAAAGACACGGTCTCTCTCTCTCTCTCTCTCTCTCTCTGTGGGCGAGTTACTTTTTTTCTAGTGTGCCAATGGCAAATACAATATCTATATATTAAAGAACCCGGCCCAGTCGAAATCCTTTTTTTATATATATTTTATGCTTAATGCATAGAAAAGCACAGTAGGAAAGGAAATATGGTTTTGACAACCACTCTGTTTTTGGCACTGTGGCAATTGTTTAAGCCAGTCATTATGCAAGTTGTTTGAGGTGGAAATGGATCCTACAAGATCTTGCTCCTCGTAAGGATGACTGTAAGCACTTCTCATTGATAAGACACGTCACATAATTTCCAAGATGGTCACAGTTGAACGAGTTCCACTGGGAGTAAAAGGGTGATGACAGGCACTTACAAGTTTTTCGTCGTTAACAAGGTTTCCATGATCATTCTTGAGGATAGAACAGTACAAACTACAGAGGACCACCGAAACACACTGTTGGCATTCATGTTTCTGAATTAGGTTATAACTGTGCTTCACAAAACCAACAAATGGAATTTAAACGCCACATCATCGTGACCTGTAGACATAGCTTTTCATCAATTCAGCATTTATATATAGTTATACTTTTTGTTTCACCAGCTATATACACGCTGCACACACATCTAGCTACTTTCAGTATATATCCCAGAAGCCAGAACTTTCCGAAATCACGCATCATCAGAGCTAATAAATGGCCAATTAGCAGCTCTCCTGGCCAAACCGTTCACTCTTCTTTCTTTACCACGTAGCTCGATGCTCAAGAACCTAACAACATTACATGGAAAATCACATCTTATCAATGAAAATTAAAGGCCATCTTTCATATGACAGTAAAATTTTGTCAATATAAATAACACCAACTCAGGGAAAGGGCAAGACAGGTTTAGGCCAAAAAATGCTTTCACAAGGAGATTCAGAACTAAGTTCAACTAACAAAAGAATGCATATAATATATGTGGCCCATAAGAAAAAAACAACGGCAGATATCCCAATTCCATTTTTTCAGAGAGACTATTTTCTTCTTGAGTAAATATAATAAAAAAATGCCATCTTCTTGTATATTAAGGGCATCAAATTATTAATCACAATGACGAGAAGTTGCAGAGAAAATTTTCGTTTTCATAATCACCAAATGTTAATGACACAAAATGGTTCATATTTGATAGAGGTATACATACCTTGAAGTCAGTAACTCTGCCTTCCCCTTCTTTTCATGTCTTGTCCGGATCCATGCTCAGCCCTCCAAATGGATGTGTTCATGAGTACTTGCATATCTTCAACCTCCAAGAGACGTTGGGAAGCTTTTACAAGATCATCCATATCAACCATATCTCCATGCCTAATCAAAACATGAGACAGATAAGAAGAGGGTTGCCTATGACCACTTGGTTAAACGTTCTGATAACCTGCCCTTTTCCTCCCTAGAAATATGTGGATCAAGCTCGTGAAGACTGCTTATGAACATGATTGCATCATCCCGATGGTTATGTTTACAGTATCCATCGACAACTGAGTTATATGTATTTTGGTTCGGTTTACAGCCATGCTTGATCATGTATCGCACAACATCAATAGCATCCTCAAACATTGAATCAGCTGCATAACTTGCAACAAAAGTATTATAAGTGATTACATCTGGAACAAGCCCAGATTCCCTCATTTCTGAGAATATCCGTGAAGCCTCTTTCATCCTCCCATTTCGGCAATATGCAAAAATTACGGTGTTGTAAGAAATTATATCTGGTTTTATTCCCTTTGCTAGGATTTCTTTCAAAACTTCTTCTGATCTCTCAAAATTCTCTGATCGGCTGTGCATATACATCAAACTATTGTAAGTTGCTAAGCTAGGAGTGAATCCACTCTCATTCATGAAGTTCAAGATCTCATTTGTTTTGTTAAACATCTGCCTCCTGCCATATATAGAAAGCATGGCATTCAGAGTACTCAAGTCAGGTGAAAAACCTTTTCTCTTCAACTCCAGGAATGCAACCTCAGCTTCTACCAGTAGGTCACATTTACTATTAACTAAAACAAGGGTCTTCAAGAGTACGGCATGGGGTTCAATTACACCAGAGCATATCTCCTCCGCAAGAGCAAGCATCCGCCCAATCTCCTTGCCATTGGCATAAGCATGAAGCAAAGAACAGTATGTCAGCTCATTGGGCTTGCACCGACCATCTTTCATTTCAGTGAATATTTTCTCTGACTGTTCCCAGAGCCCTCCTCGAGCTAATGCTGCCAAAACAGCATTATAGGTGGAAAGATCAGGTGTAATCCCAGCTTCCAGCATTCTCTTGTATATATCCATGGCTTGGTCAAATGATCCACAACGGCTGTACGCACTGATTAGGGTGTTGTAAGTGTCCCTCTCAGGTACAAAGCCAGCCCTCTTCATCTCCTTGAAAACTCCAGACACTTCTGAGTCCATCCCATTTTGCCCAAACACTGCTAAAAGGGTATTCCAAGTAACAATATCTGGTACGCAACAGGAATTTTTTATCTCCTCAAAAACCTTCATCATTTCTGCAAACTTTCCCCTGTTACCATGCATCTTAATCAAGGCATTGAAAGTACAAATATTAGGTTTGCAACCCGCTGCTCTCATTTGAGCAAAAACCCTCATTGCAGACTCGTCCTTACCAGCCCTCACAAATCCTGACAAAAGCGTAGTGTAAGTAAAAACATCCAGGTTAATCCCACTTTCAACCATCTGGTTTTTAAGCTCCATTGCTTCTTTCAACAGACCATCTCTTGCATAGGCAGATATCAAGGAATTGTAAGTCACAATGCTTGGTGAACATCCATTAACCTCCATTTCTCTTAATACCTCCATGGCCTCCTTAGTCCGCCTTGACTTCCCATAAACATCCAATAACGCATTATAAGTGACCTTGTCAGGCACAAAACCCATCGATTTCATATCCTTGAAAACCGCAGCAGCTTCTTCATGCAAAGATCCTCGTCTACAACAAGTTATAAGCGTATTATATGTATACTCATCTGGCAAAACTCCAGCATTCTTCATTCCCTCAAACAGACCTTTAATCTTATTCCAAGGCATGCCCATTTTCCCATACACATTCAAAATCACATTATAAGTAATCAAAGTTGGTTTGCACCCTTCTTCCTCCATCTTCTTAAACACCATCACAGCTTCCCTATACCTTCCATTACTAACACAAGCAGTGATTAAAGATGTATAAGCATAAACATCAAGTTCAAACCCATCTTTATGCAAATCATTCAACAAAGACGCTGCCACTGAAACTTTTCCTTCTTTACCAAGCATGCTAATAATCACAGCCACAGCTGAATTACTCAAAACAGATCCACAATCATTCCTATTCTTAAACCACACAAACACACTCATAGCCAGGTCACGTTTTTTATAAAACCCTAAACCCTTAATAACACCCAAAACATCATTACTTAACCCCTCCTTGCCACCGCTACTTAAACTCAACTCTTCTTTATGGTAATCAAGTAAAAGACTCAAGATCTTATCTAATTCACTGCTTTCAAAAGATGGGTCATTTAAGGAATCAAGAACTCGCTGACCTTGAAGGGAGAGGCGATGGTGGGTCCAGGGTTTGCCACGGTTGCTGTCACGGGCCTTGCCAATTCGGGTTCGGGCTCTTGGGATGGGAAATGGGTCAGGTTGGGTTTGTGAGGTGATGGGTTTGGAAGGATCAGAGCTTTGCTTAAAAAGGAAGTCCTGCATAAGCGGTGTGCCATGCTGAGATGGTGGTGAAGTGGGCGTTGTTGGTTTTAGCTGTTGATGGTGGAGGTGAGTTTGGATAGGGAGTGAGGGTTTTGTTGGAGGTGGGTTCGAGAGGAGAAGAGGCAGAGATAGTTTCTCTGTCATTTTTAGAGTGAGAGGGGGTTGGGTGAGTTTCAAGGATTATAAGTTGGTTTTTTTCGTTGAGTTTGTGTGGTGTTTCGACTTGATGGCAAGATTTTTTTTGTGCGGTCTTTTGACTGGAGGAGCATGTTGAGATACTCAAGGCGATTACCTCTCTCAATGTAGTGGAGGTTTGCAAGGTAGCAGACAAGAATATCTCCCAAAAAGCTAGCTTGCCATGTCAGCAGGAGTTGACTATCTGATTTGGAGGAGAGAAAAAAGTGGCAAAGAGCAGAATCGCTTTAAGAAACACTTATCCTAATCTTATAAATTTGAACAAAGAAATTCTCAATTCATATCTCAACACGGGCACTCATGCTCTCGAATTTCAGAAATTTTGAAAAGTCTAAACCTAAACATCACGATGGGAATTTCTCTAAGCTGTTGGGACTCGAGATTCAGAGGAAAGCATTTCACGCATGGACTCCCAAAGAGAAGTTTCGAGTTCA